>Ga0206683_10000014_pt1 | contig 110270 bp, 165 predicted proteins | sample M280m12015metaG_FD_155483 | JGI IMG/M metagenome (GOLD analysis project Ga0206683, IMG submission 155483) | Ammonia-oxidizing marine archaeal communities from Monterey Bay, California, United States - M2 80m 12015 | ecosystem: Environmental > Aquatic > Marine > Intertidal zone | place: USA...
ATGAATAAAACAACAATCAAAAGACAACTATGGGCAACAGTGTTTCTAGCTGGAATATGTATTCTAGCAGGACTGTATGCAATATACGATTACTTTGATCAGATATTGAGAGCGTATTTCTTTAGATGAGTACCGTATGGGGAGTCAATGTAGGAACCCACGATAGCAGTATTGCTAGTGTAGTTGATGGCGAATTAGTATTCGCTGCACATTCAGAACGCAGTAGTCGTAAAAAGAACGACAGAGACCTACATCCAGACACAGTAATGCAAACACTAGACGCTGGTGGGTATCCAGATAGAGTTGTGTTTTATGAACGTGACATGTGGAAACGTGCTAGGCAAATATGGGCAGGACAATATCATACTGCATTTAACAAACCAATAGTAAAGAGTTGTATTCCTTATTTGGGTTGGTTAAACAGAGAAGGTAATCCCGAACTACGCAAGTATAACAGTGTAGCACATCATCACAGTCATGCAGCCGCAGGTTACTACACAAGCAACTACAGAGATGCCGCAGTATTGGTTGTAGATAGCATTGGTGAATGGGAAACACTAAGCATATGGAAGGGACAAGACAGAGAACTAAAACGTGTGTTTAGTCAAGGATATCCAAACAGTGTGGGTTTATGGTATAGTGCTATGACTCAACGAATTGGATTAAAACCCAACGAAGATGAATACATATTAATGGGTTGGGCCGCATTAGGCGATCCTGAACGTTTTAAGAAGCGTATCTTTGAAGACTTCTTTTATCCACTTAAACCAAATAGTCCTAGAATCAAATTCCGTCATAACTTACACCGAGGTTGTACTTGGTGGGCTCCAGAACTTAATACAATACAAGATTATGCCGACATAGCCGCAGCCACACAAGCAGTTTATGAATATGTATTCAAACATTTAATTAAACAAACAAAGAAGTTAGTAGACAGTGATAACCTAGTTGTTATGGGTGGTTGTGCATTAAATTGTGTTGCAAACAGTATAGCATACAACGAATACAATGGAAATGTTTGGATAATGCCTAACCCAGGTGATGCAGGCAGTAGTTTGGGTGCAGTATTGGCCTATCAACAAGATTTTATAGAGTGGACAGGTCCTTATCAAGGATACAACATTGCAGGCGACTATCCAGTAAACAATACGCTAAAACAATTGCAATCAACAGGACTAGTTGGAGTTGCTAACGGCAAAGCAGAGTTTGGACCTAGAGCATTGGGTAATAGAAGTTTACTAGCAGACCCTCGTGGAACAGATGTCAAAGACAGGGTAAATACTGTCAAGCGTAGACAAGAATTTAGGCCTTTTGCACCAGTTATACTTGAAGCAGATGCAAGTGATTACTTTGATGGACCAGTTGGACCATACATGCAATACACAAGTGTTTGTAAACAACCGGAATTGTTTCCTGCTATTGCACATTTAGATAACACAAGCAGAGTACAAACTGTGAACAAACAACAACACCCAGGCTTATTTGAGCTACTTACTAAATGGAAAAACAAAACAGGTTGTCCTATGTTGTTGAATACAAGTTTAAACATCAAAGGCGAACCAATGGTAGATACTGAAGCAGACGCAGAGCGTTGGCAGGAACAATACAATGTTCCAGTATTCACAAAAGAGGGCAAACAATGATTAGTTGGATTAAGAACAAAATTGCAGAATGGAAATACAAACGCAAAATGAAAAAGAAATTAGAAGAACTAAAGAAAAAGGACCCATTTATTTACGACTAGAAAGGAATGCTATGGCACACTCAATAGAACAAGTATACGACAAAATAAAAGTACTACACACAAAAGGTTTAATGTTACACAGAGAACGTTATAAAACTGCAGGTAGTTACGATAAAGTACAAGTACAATTTATGTTAGACGATATAAGAGCATTAGCAGGTGATATTCAACACGGGTTAGTAGATCTAGATATTGAATTCAGCAAGACAGACACAGAAGAATAATGGAACATTTAAAAAAATATATAGGTTTATATCTTTTAGCAATAATTGGGTTAGCAATCTATTTTGATGCAGCCGAGGATAGTTATCCAGTATGGGTATGGTGGTTGCTAATTCCTGTAGTACTATGGAAGACACCACCTTTTAATATTGGTGATTGGTTCTGGGGTAAAATAGCAAGTTTTTGGATGTGGATATTGAAACCATTTACTACATGGCAAACCACTTGGCCTACATGGGTAAGGTATGTGTTTGGTATCGTACTTATTATATTGTTTGAAGAATATATTTTAAAGCCAGCAGGATATACAATGTATCCTTGGAGAATGGATTTTTCATAATGTTTGATAGCAAAAAGCCAACCGCACAGATGTTGGGCAGGTGGCAACCGTTTCACGATGGACATTACAAGTTGTTCAAAGAGATTTTAAAAAAGACAGGTCAAGTATTAATAATGGTTAGAGATGTACAAGGTGTAGACGATAACCCATTTGATTTTGATACAGTTAAAAAGAATATAGAAGATAGACTTAATCCAGAATTTGCAGAACAATTTAAAATAATACTAGTACCAAACATAACAAATATCTGTTATGGTAGAGGTGTCGGATACAAAATTGAGGAAATAGTTTTGGATGAGGAAACACAAAAAATATCAGCTACTAAGATTAGAGCTAAAATGAGAGATAAGGGAGAGTTAAAATAATGAATACATTAATTGACGTATTTGAAAAAAGGCATACAACATTCGCATGGGACGAAGAACGTATACCAGAGAGAGAATTAATACTAGAAGCATTAAAAGAAGTACATGCTCATATACCAAGTAAAAACTTGCAATTCCCATATCAAGTTAGATTAATGCGTAATGATGATCCTGCTATAAGAAAACAAATAATGGGAATCTGTCAAAGAAATATGCACATGACTATAGAAGAAGATCATGGAAATCCACAAGTACTTGCACCTTGGCTAATAGGTTTTAATGCAAGATTCGTTGCAGACTTAGAAAGACGATATGAACCTGACAGTGTTAGAGGAGTATATGATGGTGAAGGTAAAGGAAAACTTAGAACCAATGATGAACATGGTGCTCAAACACAAACAGAAAACATAGAGATTGGTATCTTTAGTGCATATATAATGCTTGCACTTGCTAACAGAGGAATTCAAACTGGTATGTGTGCAAACATTTGCATTAACTATGAAGAAGCTACTGAAATATTTAAGTTAGAAGAAGATGAAAAGGCATTAGATTTTAGATTTATTATGGGTATTGGGTATGGTAAAGATATTGAAACAAGACACGACTATCTTGATCCAAGAATTAATAAAGAAAAACCTATTCCATTTGCACCAGTAGATGTTGAAGAAATATATCCTAGACCAGCGTTTGACGATATTATTGTACAATTGTAAAAAGTATGAATGGTTCTGATTCATTAATATACCATAAATGGAATAAGCAAGGTAAATTAGAAAACAATTTATGCAAGCATCCATTTACAGGGTTTTATATAGGACCAACAGGTAATATAGTTCTTTGTTGTATGGGACAGGATCTCCCCTTGGCACATATTGATAATGTAGATGATTTGGAATTATTCTATAACGATTCCGTAATGGAAAAATTTAGAAAAGGACTAGGACAAGGAAAATACTCAATAATGCCACCTTGTAATACTTGCTATCAAATGGAACTACAAGATTTAAACCCATTTAAAACTTCAATGGGCAATACTTTTAAATTTAAAAACTTTGATGATGATTGGAAGGCTTGGCAGATGAACGATCATAGGCCAATGAGATATTTAGAATATACATTGAGCAATATATGTAACGCCGATTGTGCCACATGCAACAGCGAATGGTCTAGTAAATGGCAAGAACTAGATAGAAAGTTTAATAGATCAGTTACTCCACTTCAAAAGGTTGCAGATAAAAATATTGCAAAGATAGAAAAAGTTTTATACGGGTTAGAACATTTAATGATTAAAGGTGGCGAACCTTTCGCTGATATTAGAAATATAAGAATACTACAAAAGTTAATTGAAGTTAATCCTAATTGCCAAGTACATATAGTAAGTAACTTTCATGCAATAACTCCCGAAGCAATGGATATAATAGCAAACCTACCTAACGTAAACTTTATAGCTAGTATAGACGCAGTTACTTCTGAGACATATAAATGGATTAGAGGAGGCAACTTTGAAAAAACAATTGCTAATATGAAAACCGTTAGCAAATTAACAAATAATAAAATATCAGTAAACGTTACTATTTCTCTATATAACTATTTTCTACTAGATAAAATTAGAAAGTTCTTTGCTGAACAACAACTGGAAGGATATTTTAAGAATATAAATTTTAGTAGTATTGCACGAGAGCCTCATCATACAATTGGATTATTGCCAGAGCAACTGTATAATAAACAACAAGATAAGTTAAAAAAACACTTTGCTGATGATAATAATCAACTTGAGTTCAATGAACTCAACTGTAATATTGTTAATACAAGTGCAATATATTTAGATTATGAGAAAATACTAAAACCTTCTTATAATAGTGATACACCAATTGAAGAAAGAGAAAAATTAATGAAAGATTTGTTTTTTCGTACTTTAGACCAAATGAACGAGCATAGAGGGTTTGATCTATGTGATTATGTTCCAGAATTAAAAGAATGGCGAATAAACACTTGACAACAGTCTACAAGTACACTATAATAATACTAATCTGCTACTAATAGCAGAGTAAAGGAGCAATAAATGGGATATTTTATTCTCGGGATACTAATAGGTTGGCTTGTACCAAGACCTAAATTAATAGGTAAGGCAGAAGCAGCAATATGGAATCCAATTAAACAAAAGATGCCAAAGAGCATAACAAAGCACTTTGGGTAAGAAAAGGAAATAATGACTACAGGAAAAATAAAATGGTTCAATCCAACTAAAGGATATGGATTCATTGAAACTAGCGAACAAGAGTCTGATGTGTTTTTACACATTTCAGCACTACAAGAAGCTGGTATTCAAACTATAACTGAGGGTGACGATGTTACTTTCGATATAGGAGAAAACAGAGGTAAAACTACTGCTGTTAATATCAAAAAAGTCGCTACTAGCGAACAAGAATAAGGGAGAAAACATTATGAATACACATGATGAAATCGTAGTAAGTTACGAAACATATCTTGCAGAGCATCAAAACTTTGAAGATAAAGGCGTCAAAGCCGCTGCCGCACGTGCCAGAAAAGCACTAGGCAACATTGGAAAACTTTCAAAAGAAAGACGTAAGGAAATCCAAGAAAAGAAAAACAATCTATAGGAGAGGGCCCTTGTGGAAATCACTAAAAGATTTACCTACCTTAACTGAATTATTTTTTGGTAAAGGTGTTGACCCTGCAACGTATAAAGGTGAGAATCATGCACCTGCATACTTGTCAGGGAAAGGTAAGAAAAAATCATCTAAAAAAAGCACAACCAAGAAGAAGCCTATTCAGGAGGTGAACTCGGCGACTTCTAAGGCTAAGGATAAGAAAGCAATCAGTAAGAAACTGACTGCTGAAAAACCTAAAACGATGAAAACTATGAAAGAGTAATAATGAATAGCAAGATTGCAAAAGAACTAAACGAACTATTAATAGCTAGTCCACAATTGATGCGTAATAATGCATTACTTAGTCAAGCAGTAAATGGAACGTTTGGTGTTTTGATAAAGCCTACAGAACTTTATCATACAAGCATAAACGATCTTGCTGACATTATTGATCATGCAGTACTAGAAAACTATTTTAGTAAAGTATGGCAACCACAAACAAAGAAATACAAATATAGTGGATTAAGTATTATTGACGAAGTTAACAAACTTAAACCTAGAAGTGTATTAGATTTGGGATGTGGATACAACGAGTTCAAAGGTAAAATAAGTAACCTAATTGGAGTTGATCCTTATAATGACAAAGCAGATGTTAAAAGTAGTATTATAGATTATAATAGTACAGAGCCATTTGATATTGTTATTTGTTTAGGAAGTATTAATTTTGGTTCAGTTGATAAAATATATAATGAACTAGAACATGCAGTTAATTTAACAACAACAAATGGGTTACTTTACTTTAGAGCAAACCCAGGAACACAACACAAGGCACCAGAAGCCAAGTGGATTGATTTTTTTAACTGGAATAGCCAATTTATTATTAACAGTGCTTCAACTTTAAACTGTTCTATTCTTGATCTAAGACAAGAAGACGGTGATAGAGGCTCTAGATACTACTTTGTGCTAAGAAAAGATAAATAAAACTATACTAAACAATACAGAGTTGTATTGTTCCAAACATACGCCATACCCAGACGATCGTCAAGGGACCAGAGGCGTAACTCATCAAAAAAATAATAGATGTTTTACTTAATGCAAAAGAATTGTGTCTTAGGCACGGACTTTCTTTGGCTAAAATTCATTACAAGGAACCATAACACATGAGTGCAATACTTACTTTACTCGCAGGAACATTTTACGGATTAATAATTGGCTTAATACCTAGCGCCGGTGCTACCACAGGCTTAGTTGCTATGTTTGGCTTTATTAGTTACTTTGCTTTTGATCCTTACTTGGGTGTTGTATTTTGTATGGCAGTAGTTGCCGCAAGTACAACAGGTGATACTTATGCAGGAATACTGTTAGGTATTCCGGGTGCAAACAGTGCCGCCGCTACAATGGTAGATGGTTATCCACTAGCACAACAAGGTAGAGCCACTGAAGCATTAACGGCCGCAATTGTAACATCAACATTAAATGGATTATTTTGGGGTACATTAACATTTGCGTTACTACCTCAATATGCAAAACTTATTATGTATTTTGGTATTCCAGAACTATGGGCATTTATCTTATTAAGTTTAGCATGTGTGGGTTTTGTTAGTAATAAGTTTTGGTTCAGAAGTATTATAGCCATATGTGCAGGTATCTTTATAGGATTAATTGGCACAGACCCAATGACAAACTTTGATAGATATACATTTGGTTGGGAATACTTAGGTGATGGTGTACAACTTATGCCGTTGGTAGCTGGCTTATTTGCTTTCCCTGAAATCATTGCAGGCTGGCGTAGAGGAAATTCTATTGCAACATTAGATGGCAAACAAACACATACGCATCAGACTTGGCTAGGCATTAAAGCAGTTTGGAAATATAAATGGGATGCATTACGTGGTGGAGGCATAGGAGCATTTGTTGGCTTCTTACCAGGACTAGGTGGTGCAATGGGAGATTGGATGAGTTATGGTTCCACAGTAGCCGCTCACCCTAACGAAGAATTTGGAAACGGAAATTTGAGAGGAGTTGTAGGACCGGAAGGTAGCAACAATGCTCAAAAGGCAACAAGCATGATTCCAACAGTATTGTTTGGAATACCAGGAGCTAGTTTTGCCGCAGTACTGTTAGGACTATTTGCTTACTTGGGTTTTGAATTAGGAACACAAGAAATTGCCGCAGATATAAAGTTCTTTGACAGTTTAACATTTGGATTTATGTGGGCTACAGTTATCACTGGAGTTATTTGTGTAGCATTTAACAAATACATTGCAAAGATAACTTATGTGCCTTACATATACTATTTCCCATTTTTAGTGGGATTTATAATATGGGCTTGTGTTCAATACACAGGCGGATGGCAAGATTATGCTATATTAGTTGTTACTACTTGTTTAGGTTTGTTTATGAGAAAATACAAGTTTAGTAGACCAGCTATGTTAATGGCATTTATACTTGCTACTAAAGTAGAAGCATTAACACTACAAATGACAACAATTTATTCTATAGATAGATTGTTAGACAGACCGTTGTTTTTGGTGATAATGAGTTTTGTTGTTATGTTATTAATATTTGGCATAACAAAAAGAAGTAAACTAGAATACGCTTAATTTAACTAATAAGGAGAATAAAATGAAGAAAATTCTATTAGCCCTAGTACTAACACTAGGAATTACATCGTCAGCACTAGCTGAAACATTTACATTTGTTGTTCCACAGAAACCAGGTTCAGGAACAACTGTATGGACAGAAATTGTTCTAAAAGAACTACAAAGATTTATGCCTGGTCATACTTTGAAACTTAGAAACTTTCCGGGTGCAAGAGACATTCCAGCAGTTAACGCCTTTCAAAACGAACTAAGATTTGATGATACTATTGTTATGGTATCACATGGTGGTAATGGTGTATCATTCTTACAAGAAGATGTAGACTATAACTATGCTGATTGGGAATCAATTGGTATGATGAATTTAAACATTATTGTCGGTAAAAGATTAGATGCTGATTTGGATAATATTATCTTTGCATCTAAGTCAGGTCGTGTGCCAGATGCAATGGGAATGGCTTTACTATTGTGTGGTAAACTAGACTCAATTGCTGAATACACAACTTGTTTTAAATCAAAAGTTAACTGGGTACCGGGATTTGGTAATGGTGGTGACAGACGTTTAGCATTTAAACGTGGCGAACTAACTGTTGACAGAGAAAACCCTGCCGCATATAAGAAGCATATTGCTCCTAATGAAGATGCAGAGCTTTGGTTCCATCATGGAATTCTACAAGCAGACGGTTCACATGCAGATGATCCAAACCACCCAGGTTTACAAATGGAAATCTTGTATGAACAAAAGTGGGGTGAGGCTCCATCAGGACCAATGTATGATGCATATGTACTTGTTAAATCATTCCGTGATGCTTTACAAAAAGCATTTTGGGTAAACGCAGGTAACCCTAATGCAGAGTTGTTACAAAAAGCATTGTTAGAAATGTCTAAAGACCCACAGGCGATTAAGGCTATCCAAAAGAAAGTTGGAAAGTATGAATGGGTTATTGGTGAAGCAGGAAATGATCGTAGAGATACATTAATGTCATTCATTACTGAAGATTCATTACGTGATTTAGTTGAATTTTCAAATACTGCTCTAAATATTCCAGCAGTATACAAAGACAAGTTAGTAAAATAATGGCAAACATTTTAGTGATTACCGGGCCACAAGGATCCGGTAATCATTTATTCTCAAAAGCATTATCTATGCACAATGATGTCTCGGGTTGGGATGACCTGTTAAGAGAGTATTGGATAAACCACGATGCGGCACCTTTTAAAGATATTTGGTCACATCCCGAAACTATTAAAGAATATGATTGGTCATTAAGTGAGAATTGGGTTCTTAGTGTAAGTGGTCCATATGTAGATATTATAGACGGGCAAAAGCAAACAGTTTATCCTAACTACAAAGAAGTATTAAGCGAACTTAGTAAAGTAGGAAACCTCCAAGTTGGTATTATTGGTAGAGACCAAAATATCATGGGACAAAATCAACTAAGGAAACGAGGAGTAGAAAGTTATCATAACTTTCTCAACAAAGTAGAAGACTTAACAGCACACCCTCATGTGTTTTTAAGTGTAGAACTATTGTACTTGTTTAGACATCAATACTTAAAGTCACTAGATACCTTGCTTGATATTCCTGTAGATGCAAGTGATGAAAGACTTCATTATATTCTAAATAAAGATCCAAATGCCAAATATGTACACAGTGTTGAACATAGTTGGCTTGATAAACGTAAGAGAGACGGACTATTGAATGATAATAGTCTACCTCATGATGAAACATCAACTGATTAGTTGATAATCAGTCCTAACTACCTTAGGAACGTAACTTAGGTTACATTAAAGGGAGCAGAGATGCTCCCTTTTCTTATGACTACTATTTTATTAAAGCATAGGTTAAAGAAATTGCTAAAAATAATAAATAGTAGTAGTTAATTAAGGAGACAGCATACTATGAAAGTATTATTGCAAACATTGATGCTACTATTTTTCTTTGTACTAGGAAGCGTGGCTTATGCTGATCCTATTGTAACAGAATCAACTAGTAACAGCACAGTCACAACAAAAGGTGACAACAAAACAACCGTAAAAAGTCCACCTCCGAGTGCGATTTCACCGAGTATTAATAGCAGTAATAGTGATCTATGTACTGTAGGTATATCAGGCGCAGTACAAACTCAGATACTAGGTATCAGTGGCGGATCAACAGTACGTGACTTAAATTGTGAAAGGCTAAAACTAGCCAAAACAATATATGACATGGGTATGAAAGTCGCAGCCGTCAGTATCATGTGTCAAGATGACAGAGTTTTTAGAGCAATGGAAATGGCAGGCACCCCTTGTCCGTTTTTAGGTAAAATTGGAGAAGAAGCCCAGCAGGAATGGGATGCTAACGAAGATTTAAAACCTATAAACAAAGAGGAGGAGACTCGAAAGAATGACAAACTTGAAGGTGCTATGCAAGGCATTGGTCTTGTTGGTATTCTGCTTTTGTTACTCTAGTTTTTCTTTAGCAGACACATCAGCTCCGACCAGTCCAACAACTACAAGCCCATACACACTAGATTTAGATGACGGAACCATTGCGAATCCACAATATGGATGTCCTAGTGGAACAACAGCCGCACAAGTTAATGTTTCAAATTGGAGTACCCAAACAGTTCGCTTTGGCGAATGTGTCAACACGTTTGCTATAACATATGCAATCAATCAAGCACTAACAGGTACAGGCGTAAGCATAGACAAAGTCCACTACAGTTGGCGTTATGTCATGTGCTTCAACAAACCTGGCGACAGTTGTAATACTAACCTAAGTAATAGAGTTAACACTAGCACAGGTGAAGTTACAGATGATACATATTTTGATGAACTACAAGTTGTTATTGAAATAACAGATAGCAGTGGAAATGTAGTTGAAACTAAAACATGGAACATGGATACTTGGTATCAATGGAATGCTGCCAACAGTCACAGTGACAATGAAATACAAGTTGGTTCAGTTTATTGGCAGATCGAAGAAGGTAACATAGAAGTATATAATCACATAGATAAAACAGGAACCATACGCACACCAAACAGTGTAGGTGATGTAAGGTTTAGAATTAGTGGACACGACAAAGGTAATTGGGATGGATACTACGGACCAGTTATAAACAGATTACAAACTTGGTTTACTTATAGAGCAAACCCTTGTAACGATACAGCACTTTATGATCCAAGTTGCCCAGGTTATGCAACAGCCTATGCGGCATGGGAATACGAGCAAAATTGTAGTGCAAATGCACTTTACGATCCAGGTTGTCCAGGTTATGCAACTGCAAACTATAATGCTCAGTGTAGTGCAGATCCATTATACGACAGTGGTTGCCCTGGCTATGCAACAGCATATTACAATCAACAATGTAGTGCAGATCCACTTTATGATAGTGGATGTGATGGATACGAAGCAGCATATCTTTCTCAACAATGTAATTTAGACCAAACGCATAGCAGTCAATGTCCATATTATAGTTCGGCTATTGCTACTAATACACCTGCCATGGAAAACGAAGCAGGACAAGGTAGTGACTTTATTGAAATAGTCTCATCAGAAAATAGTGCGGCATATAATATAATATATTACAATAGTAGTGAAATAGCCGCAGGCGATTGGGTTGCATTATGTGAAACTTATACCGGTGGATGTGAAGATGCAGTGATTTACCAGGTATCATATTTCAATAGCGAAAATGGACCTTATGCGTTTTTATATACAAAAGATAAAGATGGTAATACTTTTATCCCTACAAACGGTGACAAGTATAAATTTATGACAGAGACACAGTTTGATGCATACTGTGATTCGAGTTCACTTTATAGTCCAATGTGTGATGGATATGCGGCTGCATACTTTACACAACAATGCACAGCCAATCCACTTTACAACAGTGAATGCGATGGCTATGCGGCAGCTTACACGGCTCAGCAATGTGAATCTAATCCATTGTACGCTACGTCATGCTCAGGATATGCCGCAGCTTACTTGGCTCAGCAATGTAGTATTAGTGCATTGTATGATAGTAGTTGTTCAGGATACGCAGAAGCCTACTTTGCATATCAGTGTAGTGCAAATGCATTATATGATGAAAATTGTACAGGATACGACGAAGCATATTTAACATATCAATGTAATGCAAATGTGTTGTATGATGAGAGTTGTACAGGATACGCAGAAGCATTCTTTAATGCACAGTGTGAGGCAGACGCAACTTACGATATTCGTTGTACAGGATACGAACAAGCATACTTTGATCAACAGTGTTTATATAATCCACAATACGATCCATTATGTACAGGTTATGTAGCACCAGTTGTTGAAGCAAGTCCAGAAGATTTAATAGATGATGGAGCAGGAACAGGTGATAGTATTGTTGATAGTATTATTGAAGTACCAACATTACCAGTTATTAATTTAATTCCAGAAATACCACAAACAGTAGAAGTACCTCAACCTGAAATAGTTATGCCAGATATACCAGAAGTAGAAGTTGTAGTAGTTGAAGTACCTACTCCTGTTGAGCAAATAGAATTAGAAGTAGAAGCACAAATAGAACAAGAATTAGAAATACTGCCAGAGGTAGAAGTAGAGACCGTAGAAAGCGAACCACAAAATGAAACGCAAGATTCACAAGAAGAGTCCAGTAGTGATGTGGAACAGTCAATGGATAGTGACGGGACAGACGAAGATAGTAGCGACTCCGGATCATCAGAAGAAGATAGTTCCACTGAGGATACTGAAGGAGATACCGAAGAAGTAGAAGAAAGCACAGAAGATGAAAGTACAGAAGATGAGGCTACTGAAGAAGAAAGCACAGAAGAAGAGTCTACTGAAGAAGAAAACACGGAAGAAGAATCAAGCGAAGAAGAAAGCACTGAAGAAGAATCAACTGAAGAAGAATCAACTGAAGAAGAATCAACTGAAGAGAAACCAGTTGTAAAGAAAAAGACTACTAAAAAACTAACAAAGGCACAAAAAGAAAAAGCAAAGAAAGAAAAGATGAAAGAAATTATTAAAGATAAGTTAAAAAAGTTAGCAGATGATATGGGTAAAGCACAAACGCTAGAAGCTCAGCAAGCCTTACAACAAATTATTGCTGCCTTAATTAACTATGTTCCAGGATTTAATGCTTACGGAGAGTTAGCAATACCTGGAGTTGATTTCTATCAATCAGATGAAATATATAAAGATAAAAAAGTTCCAGAGAATCTAAGAGGGTTAAGGAACGGACTTGCAAGTGAATTACTTTGGAATAAGATGGTTGACGAGCAATATGAAGGAATGGAGTAAACACAATGAGTGATAAAACAACATTAGAAGTAGGTGGATTAAAGTTTACTGGAGGTAAACTATTTTTAGTTATTACTATATTATCTACTTTAGGCGGAGCAGCATGGGGAGGCTTTGAATTCTATAATGACTATAGAAATATGAAAGCCAAGATAGAAAAGTATGTAGCACCAGATCTAAGTGGAATTAGAGCAGAACTACAGGTAGTTAACACTAAACTTGACGAAGCACTAGACTATTCTAAAGATATTAAAAACGGATTACGTGATGATATTGTTAGATTAGAACGTATTGTTGATCAAGTAGAAGATGATGTAAACAAAGTTGAAGATAAAACACGTGAGCAAATTGATTTAGCTGATCAACGTTTTGAAAACAAACGTGACCAATTGCTAACTGATTACCAACAAAAAGCAGATAGTTTAACAACAAGTACCGACTTAAAACTTAAAGAATTAGAAAGTAGACTTAACAAAAGACTACAAAGAGCATTAGATAATCCACTAGCTCAGTAATAAAATTAGATACAACACCTCCCAATGGGGGGTGTTTTGTATTATCATAAATATAACTATACTTAAACAACCCCAACAAACACTTGACATTTACACTTATATAATGTATTATAGCGTATACAATGACAAGATTACTTAAAGAGACAATTATATGTTAGATGTTTTTATGTTAACATTCGGCGAACCCGAAGCAGATGACAATTTTGAAATACTAAAATTAAAAGCCCCACATGCCAAACGCATTGATAATGTACAAGGATTACTGCAAGCACACCAGGCCGCAGCAGAAGAATCACGCACAGGTTATTTTTATGTATGTGATGCTGACGCAGTAATACAAGAAAACTTTGCATTTAAGTTTGAGCCTAGTGATAGACGAGAAACATATCCAGGTGTAAAAGAAACAGAATGTGTGTTTACTTATCGTAGTCATAATCCTATTAATGATTTGATATACGGATATGGTGGACTTAAATTGTTTCCTAAAAAGAATTTACTAGCAGTAACAGAATTTAAAGTAGATATGACTACAAGCATTGGTGCAAAGTTTGTACCTAAGTTTGAGATTGCAAACACTACTGCATTCAATACAGATCCATTTAACACATGGCGTAGTGGATTTAGAGAATGTACTAAGTTAGCAAGTAATATTATTGATCACAACAAACAAGTTGATGATGCATATAGATTAGAAGTATGGTGTACACGTGGCGAAAACAGACGCTATGGTGATTATGCAATACTAGGCGCTCAACAAGGCAGAGACTTTGGAACGCACTATAAAGGCAATACAGAAGCCCTACGCAAGATAAACGATTGGGAATGGTTAAAGGAGACATTTAATGAAGCACTCTGATTTTCAAAAAGAATACCATTGGATGAACGGACTAAGTGAATACTTTAAGTTCAATGGACAAGAAGAACGATATGACCAGATTCACAAAGCATTATACCACAACAACTGGTATCGCAAGCGTGATATTATAGTTGAATTATGTGGTAGGATTAACAGCAATCCACATCATGTTAAGTCGTGGATGAATCTGATGTTGCATGAGCATCTACCAGATGTTGATATAAAAGCACAGTTAGTTGCAACACTTATTCGTAAGCATATGAGAGAAGATAAATTTATAGCAAACGTATGTAAGTTTATTAATTATTGGTCAGGAGAAGATGGCGAAGCTGCCGACATGCCGGACATGAATGACTTTCTCAGTAGAGGTCAAGTCAAAAGTAAATTATGGATGGTAAGTGAGTTAGCTAAAGTAGTAGAAGGAAATTTAGGCAACGTAGCATTCTATGGCGGCTGGTATAACTTTATGGCGTACTTTTTATTCTCACAGTTTGAAGTTGACAAAGTATATAGTTTAGATGTTGACAGTAAAGTAATAGATCCAAGTAAACGACTTTACCCAAAACAAGTTGAACAAGAAAGATTTTTACCAAAGACTGTAAATGTATCTAAAATTAAATGGAACAACAATATTGCTACTGTTCCTACTAACCAAACCGACGGAGAAGATCCTGGAGAGTATTGGGAGTTAGATAAAATTGATATGATAATAAACACAAGTTGTGAACACATGAATAACGAATGGTTTGATAACTTACCAGACGGTACTCTCGTTGTGTTACAAACAAATGATTACTTTAGTAATCCACAACATAGTAATTGTTGTAAAGATTTAGAAGAAGCCAAAAATAAATATTCTATGCAAAGTGTAATGTATGAAGGTGAGTTAGATACCTCTCTATATAATAGATTTATGCTAATTGGCATAAAGTAAAAGTATTATATGAAAGACGTAGTTTACATAGATTTTGTTATAGATGATTTCACTGAGCATTCAGACATAGATGCATGTTGTAAAATATCAGCAGAGATTGGATCTAAAGGATTATTGTATGGTCCAGACTTTTGGTTCCATGAAGCATTTGTAGAAGATAGCCAGCAGATTCTTAAATTTGGATTCAAAGACAAACACGAAGCTATGTTAATTAAACTAGCAGGAGTACAAAAGTTAACAACACTACATTAGTTATGCCAGCAGTAATAAAGTTTTATACAGACGAATATACAAACAATAAAGATATGTTTGCTACATATGATGCTATTGGAAATATAGCATCCTTATTGAGAGCTGAAGGTTTTGTATATGCTGAAGATGTTAGACTAGCAGAAGTATATTATAAAGAACAAAATGGTAGGCAAATAATAGCATTTGAATTTGTAGACGAACGCAAAGCAATGTTATTAAAGTTAAAAGGAATTAATAATGGATAAAGAATTATGGGACGTAATACTTGATGGCTTTTCATTAAGAGAATTACAAAAAGAGGCAGCTAAAGCAATTAGTACAATGCCTGCAGATAATAATAGTATTCATAAATTTAATAAACAAGCACATCATAATAGCCAATTATGGTACAGAGCAGTTATTATTCATTACTGTGAAGAACATGGAGGATTTCCTAGTGAAATTGGACCTGGCAAAGATGTAAAATTAATAATGGAGGATTAGGAATGGTACCAAAAGAATTATATAAAATAGAAGATATAGGCGGAGAACTTGTTAAAGATAACGAAACTTATACCCTTAAAGACAATACACTATTAAATAATTTAGTTGTTAGTTCCACAAACCTAAAACCATATAAAAGTACAAACGGACATACACATCCTGGGCAAGAAGAAGTATATTACTTTGTTAAAGGTGCAGGTACAATGTATTTAAATGATGTTCCAAGATTTGTAGAAGCAGGTGATATAGTATTAATAGAAGATGGAGTACATCACAGAGTTAGTACAGGACCAAGTGGATTATATTTTGTTTGTGTGTTTGACGGAAAGCGATCACACTAAATGCAAAACATAACTATTATATTCCGCGGTGGGCAGTGTGGGAACTATCTTGGATATAATATAGGAAAGTATATTACTAAAAGATTTGAAGACCTCTCATCAATAGTTAACCCAGTTAATAACGAATACTTCACTTGCGAAATAGATATATTTAAATACCAAATTGTATGCAGTCATCTTAATCTTCTTGACAACAAACATATTAAAGATTCTTTTTTTCCTACTACCCAGATTAAAGATACTGTCATGCAAAAACGTGGATTTCATGGCACAAAAACCTTAGTTAATAGTAATGCTAAAGTAATAGTAATACATAATAATTCGAATATAGAGTATACAGAAGTGTTATGTGGTATAAAAAAACAATTGATAGAAAATAAGTTAGATGACATATTTATAGGTTATGACTTTAATAGTTCAATTGCAAAAGAACGAAAAAAGAAATGGGAAGAATTATATATTGAACCATATGTTAGAATGGCATCTAACTTTAAAGCAGAAGGATATGATGTATTTAATTTAGAGTACAAAGATTTGTTTATAGATGAAGATGATAATAGGAATAAATATATAGAACTATGTGACTTTCTAAATGAAGATTATTCTAATGAAGGATATAATCATTTAGTTGAATACACAAACAAAAACATAGCTCTAATGGAAAAACATTGTTTGTTTGATAGAAAGCAATTACATTAATGGAATTATTATTAACTAACGTAATTTATGTTGGGTATAGATTATTAGTTACCGCACATATAGTAAAGTTTTTTAACAAATATATGTTTTACTCGGCTGCAGTTTTAATAGCAGCTCAAGTGAGTTTTTTATATGACGGCGGAATATTTGCTTGGTTCTTTCAAGCACAAGCATTACCTTCAATGGACGAGCTTATACAAGCCAACGTATTATACACACTTAGAGTAGGAATAGCATGGGCATTTATATATTGGCTATGGCAGATAAGAAAACTTAATTATTATCTAGCAGTTTTTATTGGAGCAGAAGCAACCTTTATAGTTGACTATTTTATATTTGATGGAGTATTTTAATGTATGACTACAAACAAATAAACGAAGTACATTTAGAAGTTACACAACGTTGTAATGCAAGTTGTCCTATGTGCGACCGTAATGAGAATGGCGGAGCAGTTAATCAACATATCAAAAACAACTTACAAGAACTAACATTAGATGATTGCATAGATATATTCCCACACGATTTTATTGCACAACTAAAAACAATGTATATGTGTGGTAACTTAGGCGATCCAATTAGTGCTAGAGATACATTAGAAATATTCCAATGGTTCCGCGATTGCAATCCCGACATGTGGTTAAGCATGAACACAAACGCAGGTGCAAGAGATCCACAGTGGTGGGCCGAGGTTGCTAAAGTAATTGGTCGCAATGGTTGTGTTATCTTTAGTGTAGATGGATTAGAGAATACAAATCATTTATATAGACAAGGTGTGCAATGGGATAAAGTAGAACGCAACATGAAAGCATTTATTAATGCAGGTGGCAGAGCTAGATGGGACTATTTAATCTTTGAACATAGTGAGTGTGATGTAGAACGTGCAGAACAGTTGGCCAAAGAGTGGGGTGTTGAACGCTTTATGAAAAAGAAAACTGGACGCTTTATTAATACAAACAGTGAGAAAAAAGAAACACACCAAGCAAAGAATAGAAAAGGTGCTGACATGCAACAACTTGCTAAACCTAAAAAAGCAGAGCATCAGAACTTAGCATTATTAAAACAAGAAGAAATTGAAAAGACATATGGTAGTATGATGGACTACTACAATCAAGCCACAGTAAAATGTAAAGTAGCAGGTAAAGATACTAAGAGTATTTTTATTACCGCAGAAGGATTAGTTATGCCTTGTTGTTGGACTGCTGGTCGTATGTACAAATGGTGGCACAGTGATCCTAAGGTAGAACAAATATGGGACTTCATAGATGCAGCCGGTGGCAAGGATGGAATTAGTGCTAAAGTAAATGGTATTAAAGGTGTGTTCGCTAGTGGCATTATGAAAGACATACAACGCAGTTGGGCATTCAATAGTATCAAAGAAGGCAAACTAGGAGTATGTGCCCAGAAGTGTGGTACAGAATTTGATCCATACGCAGAGCAATTTAAATAAATACATAACATGATAGAACTATTCCTTAATGCAATACCTAATGTCTTGGCCGCAATGCTAGTGGGAACAACCGCTGGCGGATTAGTACAAGCATGCGAAAAGGATATTCCTAAACTAACAAGACTTAAACCAAGATTAACGGAAGTTATGATTGAACGAGAAGTAAGTGAAGATATTCAAATTGCCTTTTGGGCATCGTATGATAATGCATACACCAAAGAAAAAGATATAACACTACCATGCGAAGAAGCCTTGATTGCATTAGGCAGTTCCAAAGAAGAAGTAGAAGAAATTCTCAAAGACGCAAGTGCTAAAAACAGAGATGAGAATAAAGTAATAATAGATCAAAGGCATCATTAAATGAGTAATAAAAGACCAGCCTGTTATGCCCCATGGATAACAACATATGAGTACCCACAAAAAATTGTTCCTTGTTGCGAATGGAAACATAACGGTGGAAGATATATAGGAACAGAAGAACATATGTCTTTGGATGATCGATTTAATCATCCAACAATGAAAGACATAAAAGAAGAAATGATGTCAGGTATTCTTCCTCCTGAATGTAAAAATTGTGTTAAAATGGAAGAAAATACTAATCAAGTGTCTCTTAGGCAACAATATAATGGAACAGTCAAAAAAACAGAAAGACTTACTGACTATAAGTTTAATGAAGATGAATTTAAATTAATTAACATGGATTACAGAGAAAGTAACTTATGTAATTTTAGTTGTATGATGTGTGGTTATCCTCTAAGTAGTGTACATGCTCAGATAGCCGGAAAGTATGGCAAGACAGGTATTAAGAAAAATCCTCATAACTTACAAATGTATCTAGATAGACTAGATGAAGTTCGATTAATTCAGTGCTTGGGTGGTGAACCTTTGCTAACAGAATCAATGTGGACTACAATAAAAGAAGTAAAACGCAGAGGTCTTGAAGGACAAATAAATTTAAGTATTGTAACAAATGGTAGCTTATTACACAGACATGATGATGAGCTTTTAGAATTGATAGAGGGATTTAAAGACGTCATGATTGCAGTAAGCATTGATTGTGTTGGTGTTCAACACGATTACTGGCGATCTTCAAACTCTTGGGAAACAGTTAAAACTAATGTAGACAAGATATACAAGTGGAGTGAAGGTGGAGAGAGCAACAAAGTCTTTTGTACAAGAACTGCAATTGGATGGCCAAATGCATATGCAGCCAAATATGTATTTGATATGTTTAAAGATTGGGATATGCAAAGGAGATGGAACTTAATCACTGGACCTATAGGATTATCATTACCTATGCTACCACAAGAAGAGTTAGAAAAATTAGCAGAACACTGGAAAGATTATTCAGATGTATCAGAAATGTTTGCTAACACTGTTAGTTCTCCTGATGTATTTCAAATGCAACAACAACGAAACCAGATAGAAAATTTAGAAAAACTTAGAGATATTAAATTTAAAGATGCATTCCCAGAAATGGCACACATCTACAATAAAGCAAGTATTTAGGTTGACAAACCAATACAAATTTGCTATAATTACTACATAAATCAATAAACTAAAGGTTATATCGTAATGATAGACTTAAAGCTAGAGGATCAGCAGTTCGCAGATGACTACTCTAAATGGAGTATGTTCTATAATTACGAACTTACTGGCTTCTATGTACGAAAGTTATCACAACAATGCTATCGCCTCAACACACAATTCCCACACAATATAGATTTTCGTTCACTATACACAGATAAATTTGTATTGACAACCACTTCCAACCGTGCTACAATCACTAGAAACATAAGCGATACTCATTGGGTAGAAGATACTTACTATCAAATTGCTAGGTATATTTACAACAATGATATCAATGAACAGGAAATGATACAGTACTTAATTGACAACAACAGAAGCAAGAAGAAACCATTTGCAATGCAATGGATAGTTGGAGCAATTGAAGCCACAACTGAAGAAGAAATTAAGAACTGTATGCAACATATTAATAATATAAAATGGAATGAGGAGAACTGGTAATGGCTAAATTTACACAACGATATCTTAAACCTACATTATTTAAACCTAAAGGCTCTGTGTTTGAAGGCTTAATATGGAAACAACCTAACTCAAAAGGCACAGACACATATGATGTTACTTGCACAGATAAAGGCTTTACCTGTGACTGTCCAGGTTTTACATTCCGTGGCAAGTGCAAGCACAGTTTAGAAGTGCTAACACGAGTAGAAATAGCATTAGACGACAAGCATCCACAGTATAGAATGGAGTTTGCACAATGACAACACACGCAATGATTGACTTAGAAACATTAGGCACTGGTCCTGATTGTGTAGTTTTAACAATTGGCGGTGTTAAATTTAATCCTAATACAATAAGTTCTCCACGAGAGGAATTATATTACAGGTTTGAAGTAGACGAGCAATTAAACAAAGGCAGAACTACTTTAGAAAGTACCCTTGAGTGGTGGGGTAAACAGGAAGAAAGTGTACGTGAAGAAGCACTAGGTGATGGCAATAGAACACCAGTGTTAGAAGTATTACATGCACTAAACAAATGGTGTGTAGGTGTTGATACTATCTGGTGTCAAGGTCCTGCATTTGATATTGTAATATTAGAGAATTTATTTAAACAATATAATCATCACATACCTTGGCCATTTTGGAAGATTAAAGACAGTAGAACATTGTTTGGAATTATGCCAAAAGATCCACGTAAAGCAATTGACTTTGCGGCCCACAATGCATTAGAAGATTGTAAAGTTCAAGCATTATGTGTACAACAAACAATAAAAGAATTAGGTTTAACCATAAGGTAGCCCAATAGTAAGAAGTAATGGTATTACAAAATATCAATTTTAAAGCCATAAACGGCCTTTTTACTTGACATTTTCTAAATACTATTATATAATAACAGTTAATCAATTAGGAGAAATATGATATGAGTACCAGAGATATAGTGCAAGACATTGTTAAGCACACAGCCGGACTAGGCTTTATTACTTCAGTAAAAGTCACAGGAACAGATGAATCAACTACACTTGATGCCATGGATGCAGATCGTACAGTTATTCTACAAGCAAAATTACACAACACAGTATCAGAATTTAACGGTGAGTTTGGACTAGGTAACTTAGGTTTCTTAGCAGGTGTTACTGGATTGGGTAACTATCAAACAGATGATGCAACAGTAGATGTTGTAGCACGAGATCGCAATGGAGTTTCAAGTCCAGATCATTTGATGTTTAAAGATGCAGATGGCAACACAGACCAGTATCGCTTTATGAGTAAAGAGATTATTGAACAAACACTACAAACTGTAAAGTTTAAAGGTGTTGAGTGGGATGTTACATTAGAACCTACTAAAGCAAAAGTAAATGAACTACAACAAGTAGCAGGCATTTACGGAGGCATTGAACCTAACTTTACTGTTAAAACAGAAGGCAGTGACTTAATTGTTACTGTAGGTGCAGCTGATGGATCATTTACAGGTAAGCGAACATTTGCACAAAATGTAAATGGTGAAATTACAGAAGGCTATGCATGGCCACTAGCACAAGTATTAGCAATCCTAAAACTAGGAATGTCAGGTACATGTGTAATGCAAATTAGTAAGAAAGGTGCATTGATGATTTCAGTTGATTCTGGAATTGGCAAGTACGATTACATTTTACCAGCACTAACAGTATAAGAGAATACATTATGGCAGACAGAAAAGATTTAACAACTAGTAATAAAGACTACAGTGTGTTCTTACCGAGCATCAGTAGTTTCTATTCTAAGTTCATTGCACAAGCACAATTGCGTCCAGACTTTGTTAAGCCTGAGCGTATGCCTAAGGGCTTTGAATATGGAATAGATGGCTTTGACTTTTTAAAACCCAAAGACAATTATTACAATTACAAGTGGGGTCTTTACTCTGCCGGACATGCTACTCGAGATACTGCAAAGAGTGATGTACAGGAACCAATGATCCAAAAGCGTGACAGGGAGAATAGTTTTATCCTTGGCGACAGTGGTGGGTTCCAGATTGCTACAGGTGTAATCAAATGTGATTGGCCTAACTTTAAAACAGATGATGACTTACGTAAAACAATTTTAAATTGGTTAGAACATACCGCAGATTATAGTATGGTACTCGATATTCCTACATTGGCTGCGGCGCCACCGCTTAATGCTAAAACAGGATTAACTGATTGGGTTGATTGTTTAGAATATACAATGTTTAATAACGATTACTTTGTTCGTAACAGACAAGGTAAAACTAAGTTCTTAAATGTATTGCAAGGCAACAACGAGCAACAAGCAGATGATTGGTATGCGGCAGTTAAGCATTATCCATTTGAAGGTTGGGCTATGGCTGGTTACAACATGAAGCAATTACATCTTGCATTACGCAGACTTATTGTTATGCGTGATGAGAAGATGCTTGATCCGGGTAGAGATTTAATTCACTACTTGGGTACAAGTAAATTAAATTGGGCATGTATTTTTACAGCGATACAACGTAACATAAGAGAAACTATTAATCCTAATATGATGGTAACGTATGATGCGGCTAGTCCATTTATTACTACTGCCAAAGGACAAGCGTATACACAACATGTTCATAGAAATAGTAAGTTTAGTTATGTTATGGAAGCGGCAGTAGACGATAAACGTTTTCAGCACAGTGAAATACCTTTTCCGTTTAACAGTCCTATTGGAGAACGCATGAACATGGGTGACTTATGTTATATGGGTCCAGGTATGTTAAACAAACTTGGAAAAGAAGGCAAGACAAGTTGGGATAGTTTCTCATACTTCTTGCTAATGGCACATAACGTTTATCAACACATTGAGTCGTGTCAACGTGCTAACACACTGGCCGACATAGCAACAACAAGATACAAGCCTAGTCACTTAGAATGGAATAAAGTTAAGCCTGGGCAAAGTGAATTTGACTTATGGGTACCACGTGATGTAATTTATGTTACAGAGTTTATCAATAAGTTATTTAAAAGTGAAACACCTATGCAAATGCTCGAAGAAGGTGAAGCAATGCTAACACACTTCAGTGGTATGAAAACTATTAAAACGACACAAGGTGCATTTGATAGTTTATTTGACTCAGGTGACACAGTTCAAGAAGAAAGCGATGGAGAGTTTACATCAGAACAAGCCGAAGCGGCAGAGGACTTCTTAGAACACCTATAAAACAAAGGAGAATGTAAATGGGTACAGGAACAATTAATAGTAAGAAAAGACATCTAGCACATCTAGTTGAGAAGCATAGAGAACTTGACAAAGAAGTAACTATGTTATACAATAAGCACATGAGCGATGATGTTATTAAACCACTTAAATTGGACAAACTACATTTAAAGCAAGAAATATCGTCCTTAACAGAAACAATTAACAATTTAGAAACTGGAAAATAAAATGGAAAGAGATTACAGTTCAAGTGATAACATTACTGGTGTTACATATTTTATAGGTAAAGAAATAGAACACACACTTGCATTTGGTAAGAAAACATTATTTGTAGTTGGCATTCAAGATGCAGACGAAGTATTAGAAATGGCACAAAAGAATGGTGTTGAACATGTTTACTTAGGTGCTAATCAAAGTTTTGAAATCACAGGCGAAGATGGCACAGATGATGAGCAAGCAGGATGGGATGCAATGGTTAATGCATGTACGTCTGAAGGTTATTTAGTTACACTTGACTTTGATCTTGAAGATTTAGAATGGGTACAAGAAAGCGGGTACTCAGAACACAACAATTTTATTCCAATGATCAGTGTTAAAGTTCCATACATTGAACAATTGGGATATAATGCTAACATTAAGATCGATGATGTTGATTTTAATGCTACAAATAAAGGGGTATGGACACACTCTGTACACTCGTTAATGGACCCTAAGAAGTTCACAAACTGGAACCAATATAAACAAGACGAAATAATCGAATAGGAGAATACTATGACTAAAAAGATTCGTTTAACTGAAGATGAAACAAATGTAGAAGAAGTAACACTTGAACCTACAACAGCTCCAGCAGGCGCTAACGATATAGCTGTAAGACAACTTATGAAATATCTAGAAGCAATTGACTGGAAACTATGGGAATTACTAAAAATTCAAAAGAAACTTGCAGACGAGAAAGACGAGGAATAATATGCTAGATGTAACACAAAGGCAAATTTGGGTAACCTTTCAAAAAGAAGGTGTACATTTGTACCCTGCGGCGAAAGATGATCCTGCACTTGCAACAGGAGGTTGGGATGATGTTTCATTTCTAGGTGTTGCACATAGACATATTTTTCACTTTCGTGTAGCAATTGATGTATTCCACGATGACAGAGATATTGAATTTATTCAATTCAAACGTTGGTTGGAATCATTATATGCTTCAGATATATTAGAACTTAATCATCGTAGTTGTGAGATGATTGCAGAGGAATTAGCACAGGAAATTCACAACAAGTATCCTGGACGTTCAATAACAATTAGTGTTGCGGAGGATAATGAGAACGGCGCAACAATGACTTTTAACCCTAAACAAGGATGACATATTATGTCAGAAGAAACAGTAAAAAAAGATAAAGAAGTTAGTAATCCAGGATCTGGAAGTTATTTCAGATTGATGGGTTATTATAATATTAACGATATTAAGTATGATCTACTTAAAATCATTCAGCCATATGATGGCTATATGTATAATGAAAAAGATACTAATAAACTTATTAGTGTTTTCAATTCATACTTGGGCGACTTAAAAAGAAGCTACAAGATTTACGCATTTGAAATTGCAGATACTGAAAAAGAAAATGCAATTACATTTGATATTCAAATTAAAATGCAAAAGGACAGAAGCCCTAAAAAGCTAAAGATTCACGTTGGTAAACTTTGGCTTAATCCATCTTCTGAAGAAGGTGACAATGCGTAAGTTATTCTACATGGGCTTAGAACCTTACGAAGGCCGTTACACATTACAATTACAAGACTGGAGTGAAGCGGCATTTAAAGAGCGTGGTATAGATTATGTAATCGTACCAGGCGAAACTATCGACAATACTAAATCAATTTCAGTAGGACAAGTGTTAGACGCACATGGGCGTTCATACTTTGGTATGAGCCAGCTCATGAACCTGGTACAAATGATGCGTAACGGAGAGTGCGGAGGAGATGATGTGGTTTTCTTTGAAGATATGTTTCAACCTGGTATTGAAAGTCTTCCATATATTATGTGTCAAATTCCAGAAGAACAACGACCACAGATTTATTTACGTTGTTTAGCACAAGCAGTAGACCCAGATGACTTTGTTCATGTATGGGGTATGAGCAAGTGGATGTCGTTATACGAACAAATGTGTAATGAGATTCCTAATGTACATATTCTTGCAACCAACGAAGAAATGGTTGCACATATGCGTATTGCTAATTGGAATGCACCTATCTATAATATTTCAGGTTTAAGTTTTGGCAAGAGGGAAGTGCTCTCCAGAATTAACAACCAAATTAAGCCATGGGAAGAACGTAGCAACAGAGTAGTATTTGCGGCACGTTTTGATCAGGAGAAGCAACCAGACTTCTTCATGGATGTTATTGAAATGGTACACGAAAGAACTAAATCTTTTGACAGAAACGATTTAACAGATTCCATATATCCTGTAGAATTTGCAGTACTAAGTGGTGGTCCGTTGCGTAGTAATAATCAAAAGTATTTAGATAGAGCTTTAAAAATGGAAGCGGAAGGCAAACTTACAATCCTAAAAGACTTACAAAAGAATGATTACTATAACGTAGTAAATGATTCTAAAGTAATGTTTAATTGTGCATTGCAAGACTGGGTATCTAATACAGTCAGTGAAGCAGATGCATTGGGTTGTAATGTTGTCTATCCTGCATACAGAAGTTTTCCAGAAACATTTGCAAACGATCATACAAGACTTTATATGCCTTGGAGCAAAGAAGATGCAGTAAGTAAAATACTAGCAGGACTCGAAGCACCAAGTGATAAGATGGGTAAGATTAGTGATTGGACTAATGGTACTATTGATCGTATGCTTGACATTATGGAAGGTAGATTTGATGACATTTGGCTACGCAGTGGTAACAGATATCGTGACCATGTAGCAGAGGAGAAATACTAATATGAAAATACTAGTAACAGGAGCAGGTGGGTATATAGGCTCACAGACATGTAAATTTCTAAGTGACAATGGACATAAAGTGGTAGGAGTTGATAGAAATAATCTTCGCCATAACTATTGTATTGACAGTTATATTGGAAACTATGCAGACTTTGAAGTGCAACAGTTATTATTAGACGTTGATAGCGTAGTTCATATTGGTGCAACAAGTTTAGTAGGACCTAGTGTTTTAGACCCTAGCAAATACTATAACAATAATGTTGTAGGAACACTAAAACTCTTAGACGCATGTAAAAATCAAGGCGTAAAGAGTTTTGTGTTTGCCAGTAGTGCCGCAACATATGGTGAACCAGAAAGTGGAGTTTGTTTAGAAACAGAGCAACACACACCTATGAATCCATATGGTTGGAGCAAACGTATGACAGAGATCATGTTAAGTGATTACGCTACTGCATACGGAATGAATAGCGTTAGTTTGCGTTTCTTTAATGTTGCTGGTGCAGATACATTAATGGAAATGGGACAAGAAAAAGACGCTACACATATTATTGCTATGTTAATTGAAAGAACAATGCAGGGTAAAGGATTTACACTATTTGGTGATAAATTTGATACACCTGATGGAACTTGTGTACGTGATTATGTTCATGTAGAAGATGTTGCAAATGGAATATACAAAGCAATTGAATATACAAAAGCAAATGAAGGTGCATATAGATTTAACTTAGGCAATAAAGAAGGTTACAGTAATCTACAAATTGTAGAAGCAGTAAAACGTAATACTCCATTAGAACCTAATGTTAAAATGGGACCAGCAAGGGATGGAGATCCTGCTACATTGGTAGCAAATACTATGTCAGCCAATGTAGACTTAGGTTGGACACCAAGATATGATCTTGACACAATAGTCAAAACAGCATATAATTGGTATAGAAAAAAAGCAGAAACTAACACGACATCCTCGTCGTAAACTCGGAGAAAATAAATGGGAAAATCAGATCAAATTAGAAACAAACTAGAAGAAGCAGGCATCAGATATTGGGCAGGTGATAACATCAGTGCAGTATTACAAAAAGGTGATAAAGAAGAACTAATTGATGAGGCAACAGTTGCCTTTGAAAAAGTATTAGATACATTAGTTATTGATAGGAAAACAGATCCTAACAGTATGGATACCGCTAGACGTCTAGCAAAGATGTATTATAAAGAATTAATGGCAGGTAGATATGAAACAGCTCCGCCGGCTACTGCATTTCCAAATGAACCAGACAATGTAACTAATGAAAAGTATGATGGTATGTTAGTTGTACGTAGTGAACTTAGAAGTGTTTGTTCACATCACCATCAGCCAGTAACAGGTATAGCATATATTGGCATTATTGCCGCTGACACACTAATTGGCTTATCTAAATATACACGTATCGCACAATGGTGTGCAAGGCGTGGCACACTACAAGAAGAACTTGCTATGGATATCTCACGTGAGATTATGAAAGCAACTAAGTCAGATGATGTAGGTGTTTACATTCAAGCAACACATGGATGTTGTGAGAACAGAGGTATAATGGCACACAGTAGTTTAACACAAACTACAGTTCTTAAAGGTGCTTTCAAAAACGATCCTGCAACTAAAGAAGAGTTCATGGATAATATTAAATTACAATCAGATTTCGCAGTTAAGTAGGAGATACTAATGGTTAACAAGGTACACTATACGTGGAAAGATATCGAGCATATGATAGATACTATTAACAATCTTATGTTTGCAGATAATTGGCGTCCAGATTATATAGTAGGTATGACACGAGGTGGCCTTGTGCCAGCAGTAATGATGTCAAACAAAACAAGCATTATGATGCATGCACTAGATGTAAGATTCAGAGACACAGATAATAATTATGATGGACCAGAATCAAATATGTGGATGGCCGAAGATGCATTAGCCAAAGGTAAAAAGATTTTAATCATTGATGATATTAACGACACTGGCAAGACACTTAGTTGGATTAGAGAAGACTGGGTAGCAAGTATGGGCGGTGCTTCATATGATGCTAGTGCATGGGGCGATACTGTTCGTACTGCATGTTTAATAGACAATCAAGCAAGTGGATTTGATGGCATGGACTATACTGCATTGGAAATTAATAAGATGGAAGAAGATGTATGGGTAGTGTTTCCATGGGAAGGTGAAAGAGATTATGGTAGCACATAATCATAATATATCAAAAATATTAAATACACCTACTTTCCTATTACCTTGGGAACATAAAATAATATGGAATGCGTTTGATAAAGAAACAATTGACTCTTTATTGGAAGCATTTCACACTATAGATTGGGATAATGCTCCTGACGATGATTTTGAAAATGGCATTCAAACAAAATGGATATCACAAGATTTTGTTGAGTTAATGCCACAGTCACTTGCTAAAGATGTATTGCAAGAGCTAAACGGGTGGTCAACACACGAACTATTACTTCAGCATTACGATATAGATTATAGTACAGGATACGAAGCTAGTCTTGTATTTGATAGATGTAATCCAAACGGTCTTAACGAAGTACATAATGATACAGGTCCACGCAAAGATACATTAACATTGCAATATTATTTACAAATTGATGATGAAACACGAACATTGCATTTAGATAATTTTGATACTCGTGCAACATCTGGCGATGCAGTTATATTTAAAAGTCAACCTCATACAATGCACAGTTTTAAAGCAGGAGAAGGTAGCAGATATAGTTTGCGTTTACGCATAGGAACTAAAATATTAAACCCAAAAGTTATACAAAATAAAAGTGATAGCAAAGTTGGTGTATTAATTGATTGTAAAGATATGGAAAGTGATAGTTGTCATAGATTACTTGAAGTTAATTTAGGTGCAGTAACTTATAGAAATCTAATTCAAAATGGATTTACTAATATAGTAACTTTTAGAGAACGTGAAGATTATGAGTCAGCAAGAGATTTATTAAAAGAACACGGAGTAGAAAGAATACTAATGGTATTTGCAGGTGCAACAGTTGATAACACAACACTGGCTCAAGTATATGCGGCAAAGCATATTACCGCACCAATTGATAATGATACAGTACTAAGACAGTTTGTAGTGTTTGATACAAACGACAGTGATTTTAATATTGTTGGAGATTACTTGGGTAATGTTAAAGATAAAATAACACATGCAGACATGATGGATTTGGGTATTGCATTGCTACATCCAGATGAAGACAGTGTAAACTTTTTAGAAGAGATAAGTGAATACTTGATACCAAGGTCAGAATTAACAGATAAATTAAGTGAGTATGACAAAGAGTTAGCAAGTATTATTAAAGAAAGAGTAAAGGAAATAAAATATGTCTAAGTATAAAACAGGTGGAACTTTTAGTGTAAAACAATCATACTCTGATGTTGATCTTGCCGCATATACAATAGGAGGCGGCAATGTAACTCTATCAGAGCCTATGCCTATAATTGATCCTTACGAAGAAAAAATAAAAGATGCACATTTTAAAATTGAAGTGTTAACAGAACTACTCGAAGAGATGGGAGTAGATGTTAGCAAACGAATAGAAGAAAAACTATTTCTAAATAAACTTTCAGGAGAAGACAATGGCAAAGTATGAAGTAGAATTATACGGCTATGGTGGTGAGTTTGTATTAGGCACACTAACAAAAGAGCAGTATGATTTTTGGATAGAAAACGAAGGTGATGGACTAGACAGTCATGTATTTTGGGATCCATATGATGACGCTGATGGAGATAATCCTATTACTGATGAAGAAGACCCACGTTTCTTGGGTTACTGGCACGACTTAGATGACATAGAACATGTATGTGGTGCTGATGTAGATTCGTGTAGAGTTGTAGTAACATCATTAGACTCGGGCGAAGAAGTATATACATCAGATGATGTTAATCTAATACACACCACAGATCAACTTGTAGAAGAACAAAAGAGTGGATATTATTGGACTGCATACGCATCGGAAAAAGGTCAGCATTTTTATGCAGAACTTGAGATAGATGGCGAGTTTGATCCAACTAAATTAACAGTAAATGCAACTAATATAGACGGTGAACATATAATTGATGAAGTTATGTATAACGAAGAAACACTAGATAATGACGGTGGATCTACGGATACTAAGAGTCAAAGCTATGAATTGCACGAAATTGTGTAAAAACCAAGACATTTCGGTTGACATCTGACTTATTATATCATATAATATACTTATATTAACAGTCAGGAGACTACTATGAAGAAAATAATTGCAACCGCAGTAATGAGTCTATTCATTGCTCTAACGCCACTTTCGGCATCTGCAAAAACAAGTTACTTCGATCAGTCCTGGTTCCAAAAAATGGACCAAATGAAGCAAATTAATTTTGCTAAATCAGTAGTAACTAATTACACAAATATCACTAATAGATATTCATTTATTATAGACAAATACTCTCGCTATAGTAACGCCAGTTGGTACAAACGTATTCAAACAAGATACACATGGCATATAGCAGAGATTGAAAAATACAACACTATTATCAATGGCAATAGTGCACCTACAGTTGTTCGTACTTATGTTGAAGAAGTACCTGGTACAACTTTTAAACGTGGTGAAACTGTTACTAACACAACTAATAATGTTGTTGAAGAACAAGATGGTAACACAATTAGAGAGTGGGCAGTAATTACTGTTACTCAGACTACACCAGTTACAACCACATATTATACTAATTATAAAACTGTTAGTGTATACACCAACGGTAAAGAAACATATAGTAATGATGTAAAAGTTGACAGAGAAGAAACCATAAATGAGATTGATACACAAGTTAATCGTGAGCTGATTAGAGAGTATGCTCTTGTTGTTCCAATCGAAAAGGAAGAACCAGACGCACCTACTACAATTGTATTCACAGAAGAAGAATATCTTGCTAGAGGTGATGTTGACTATACAGTAAGTGATAGTTATTATAATGCTGTTAAGACTATGAACAGTAATATTAATGATTCATATGTTGAAAGACTAGGTGGATACTTTGGTAACAACCTAGATAAAATTGGAGCACCAGCGGCATGGTCAAGAGGATACACAGGTGAAGGTAGTGTAATTGCAATCTTTGATACTGGTATCGACACAGACCATAGTGAGTTTACAGATAGTATTCTTGATGCACAATGTTTTACAAATGTGTGTGAACGTGGACTTGGAACTGTAGAAGATGGTAACAAGTATGGACACGGAACACATGTGGCAGGTATTGCCGCGGCAAACTTAGATGGTGTTGGTACTACAGGTGTAGCCCCTGATGCTGATTTACTTATTGGTAAACTTGCATACGACAGTGGCTTCTTTCAATTTAACAAGATTCCTGACGCAATGGAATGGGCAGTTAATAATGGTGCAGATGTTGTAAACATCAGTGCTAGTACACGACCAAGTAGTTCATATAAAAACAGTCTTACAGAAATTAGCGAAGGTGTTTACTATTCAAATATGACATTTGGTGATTATAACACTCTTGGTTATAATCAAATATTTTCTACAAATGGACATGGTACTGCAATGATTGAGTCAATGAAAGGACATGAAACTGTAATGGTTCTTGCCGCTGGTAATGATAGACTTAAAGTGTCTAGTCAAGAATCACACATCGCTCTTGATTCAGAAATTGGCGATCGTGTACTTATAGTTGGTATGTATGATGAAAGAAGAAACGGCCTTAGTAAATGGAGTAATGCGGCAGGAACTATTTGTCGAGAACTTGATGATAATGGTACTTGTAAATCAGATGCTTATAAGTGATAGATATATTATGTGGCACCAGGTGTATATATTGCGGCACCAACTAACGATGGTGGATATGTAACAATGACAGGTACATCAATGGCGGCTCCTCATGTAGCAGGTGCAGTTGCAATTGTACATCAAATGTGGCCACACATGACTGGTGCTAATGTTAGTCAACTTCTACTTAATACTGCAAGTACAGATGGTATTAATAATTACGATCCTAATGTACATGGACAAGGTATGCTAGATTTAGATGAAGCAACACAACCACAGGGTGCAATGGGACTAGCAACCACAGGTAGAATTGATGGTGCTATAGTAGATCTTGCAAACAGTGGTACTATTGCAATGAGTGGTAATACAAACATTTCAGCATTAAGTAGTATAATGGCAGTTGATGATTATGATAGAGATTATTACTTTGATGCTAATGGAATGGTAAACACAATTGATACTCGTACTGCAAGTGCCACACTAGCAGGTCAACATGGATTTGCTCCAGACTATTATATTGGATACAATGGCGGTAGTATTATTCCTTTATCAAATGCAGGTACACATATTGCATTAAATGATACAAATGGTAACGTTAGTATTGTACAACAATGGGACAAATTTAGTATGGGTCTTGTAAACGAATCAGAAAGTTTCTTAGGTAACTATGCAAACAGTGAGCTTATGAAAGTAGATGGTTCTAACACTGCATATCTAGGTTTTACAGATAGTATAGACTTTAACAATGGTATTAATATGTGGGGTAGTGCAACACTAGGAGCAACAAGGCTTAATGTAGATAATAGCTCTATGCTTAAGAGTGCAGACATTATGATGTCTAATAGTGCAACACTAGGTATTAAACAAACTGTAGACAATGAAACATTTGGATTTGTAGCAAGTTTACCAGTTAGTATTACAAGTGGTAATGCAAACTTTAGTATTCCTACTAGTGTTAATTCAACTGGAGATATTTCAAATACAAATATGAATAGTTCATTGGAAATGGATAACAGAGAGCTTGACTTGGGTTTATTTTATATAAATACATTAACAGAGTCAACTTCACTTACTGCTAACATTGAGTTGCGAAATAACTATTCAGGTACTAGCGACAATCATGTAACAGCAGGACTAACTTACAAGGTAACGTTTTAATGCAAAAGCAATACAAGACTAAGCGAGGCAAACTTGAGGTCATAGCAGGCCCAATGTTCGCAGGAAAGAGCAGTGAGTTACTCAAACGACTGCTCTTTATCGAACACGGTGGGAACAAATGTCTTGTATTGAAACCAGTTATTGATGATAGGTATGATGCAAATCATATTATAACACACAATCAATTAAAACATTCTGCCGTTGCAGTAATTGACTTAGAACTAGTTAAAGACAACTACACAATAAAGTCATATAACTTCCATACAGTATTCATTGATGAGATACAGTTCTTTGATATGAATGAAACTATGTGGTTTGTTGAAGAAGGATTACGCAATGGTGTAAACTTTGTGGTAGCAGGTTTAGATCAAGACAGTAGAGGAGTACCGTTTGAAACTACATCAAGATGTTTAGCACTAGCAGACGAAGTACTTAAAATTAAAGCATTCTGTACAATATGTGGAATGGATGCAGGTAAAACACAAAGACTTAGAGCAACACAACATTCGGATAGAGTAAAGGTTGGTGGTGCAGAATCATACGAGCCTCGTTGCTCGGAACATTGGGAGAGTAAGTAATGAATGTATGGGTTGGAACATTGTTAACAATACTATTCCTTATTATTATATTCACACTCTTTGGCTTTACTGGCTTAACTTTAGTGATCTTACCTTGGATGCTTTATATGTGGGCAACAGAAAAAGACTATCCAAAAAAGGTATGTCAGGCTTGTATAGAAGAAATACATATAGAAGCAATCAAATGTAAACATTGTGGTGAAATTCAACCAACAGAATAAATGGAGAGTAAGTAATGACAGATCATACAATAGATATTTTAAGACAAGTTTGCCAAGAAGAACTTGATGATAAAGTAACTGACTTAACAGATGGAACAGAAGATATATTTGAAGGCCGTAAAGAGTTTGCAAATACAGTACTAGGACTTATTAATAAACTAGAACGCCCCAGGCAAGAAGATCAAGCTAAAAAACTACAAGCAAAGGCTATCGCAGCCAGCAATGCAAGAAACGAAATCGCATCTGAATACAACACAGAATGGATGCCAATTGACAACGGAGACTTTAAATGAAAAAAGTAACAAATAGTCAATGGATTATAGAAGTACAAGAAAATGGTAAAACAAAAGAATTGTTTATAGAGTTTCCACCCGAAGTTCTCAATCAAGTTGGTTGGGATACAGGTGATACATTGATCTGGGAAGAACTAGATCATGGAGCTATGAGGCTAACCAAAAAGGAAAACAACAATGAAGAGAAGATTGATAGTTGATCCACCAAACGGAAGCAAGTATGGTTTCCCTAAAGCAGTACCAATTAAAGGTACAATATACTACGGTAGTAAATGGGACTACGGAGTACAAACAGATTTTGATTTAATGAAGTGGCTAGTCAAAGAAGGTTACCCACAAAAAGAAATTGACAAACTTGGCGATAAGTTTGTATACAAATACTGGACAGTTCCTGCTGAAGAAGTAGATGGAACATAAGCCGCAAGAGAGATATTATGATTTTATGCTTAGGCGCACACGAGAAGTTCGTGAGCAAGAATTCTACGAAGCATGCATGTACTTTTATATGGTTAAAGGACATTTAGATACAAACGATGCTACAATAACAGAATCAAAGGAACATTACTTTAAACGTATATGGAGAGCAGGTTGCGATGGTGCACCACTCGATGAATGGGTAGATGGATTTGAAGAAGTATATAAGAAAAAAATGAATAAATAATACTACATGTTATTAACTAACCCACTAGAAATAGAACTCACAACAAAATGCACACTTGGGTGTCCTGCTTGTCCGCGAAACAATCCCAAAGAGAAAAAAGAAAATTGGGATGTAGGACACATGAATACAGATATTGCTAAAAGTTTAGCAAACTCTACAGTAGAACGTTCGTATCTTTTTGTAGGATGTTATGGTGATCCAATATATCACCCAGACTTTATAGATATAGTAAAGTATTATATAGATAGAAATAAAAGTCTTACAATTCATACCAATGGGAGTTTTAAAAAACAATCATGGTGGGATAAACTAGCAAGTCTTAATTGGACATATAAGCAAAACTTTACTTTTAGTGTTGATGGATTAAAAGATACAAATCACATATATAGGATTCGTGCAGATTGGGAATCTATTATGCGAGGAATGAAAACAATAGGATCGTTACCATCAGATCGTAAGCCTCGTTTAGAATGGAAAATGTTAGTTTTTCCATATAACAAACATCAAGTACCAGAAGCAAGAAAACTAGCACAAGAAATAGGTATTGATACGTTTACACCAGTTAAAAGTGAAAGAGATATCAATCAATACAGAGTAGAAAACAATGAAATATATAGGTGGCCAGATGATAAAGCCTAGATGTTTATTATATAATATGCCAATATTTTTATCTGCTGATAATAGATTAAAGCCGTGTTGTTTTTTAAATCCAGTTGAGCAATGGAACGATTTTATTAATTGGGGCAAACAAAACGGATTAAATGTGGAAGAAGACTTAGACATAACAAAACATGACGTAGAAACAATACTAAAAAGCCCAACATGGTTAGCAGTACTAGATGGATTTAAAACAGGTAATGCTCCACATGAATGTCATGTATCATGTGGTCCTGATAGTTACTCAAGTACATCACAAACAGCTAAACATAGTGATTATGAAGAAAATCCTGATAGTAGTGGATTATCTTCGGCTTATAGAGAGGAATAATATTAATGAAGATATTAATATGTGGACTACCTGGTAGTGGTAAAACAACACTGGCAGAACCGTTAGCAGAAGAACTAGGTGCTCATTGGTTAAATGCTGATGCAGTTAGAACCGAGTATAATGATTGGGATTTCAGTAAAGAGGGAAGAATGCGACAAGCAGATAGAATGAAATCTATAGCCAATACATTAGTAAAAGAAGGTCAAATTGTTGTCGCTGATTTTATTTGCCCTACTAAAGAAACAAGAGATTACTTTGGTGCCGATTTTACAATATGGATGGACACTATAAGTAAAGGAAGATACGAAGATACAAACGCAATGTATGAACGCCTTACTGACGATGAATGGGACTATCATATTGAAGCTTGGTTTGATGATACACACAAACAAATAGTACCTATAATAAAGCGTTTGATAAAAACAAATGAGAAATAATATATGAACATAACAATATTTGGTTGCGGTTTCGTTGGAGGAACCGTAGCAAATTACTTAGAAGAAAAATACGAAGGTGAACGTTACAACATAGTAAAAGTTGATCCGTTGCATTATCCAGATGTCGATCCACAACAAGCGGCAATGGAAGCAGATGCAATTATTATATGTGTACCCACTCCAAGTGAATACTTTGGAGAATGTGATGATAGTATAGTTAGACAAGTATTAGAACTATGCGATGAACGTACTCCTATATTACTTAAAAGTTCAGTAACACCAGATTTAATTAAAAAGTATCCACCAAATGTAATATACAATCCAGAGTTTTTAAGAGAAGCACATGCAGAAAGCGACTTTAAAAACCAACATACATTTGTATTAGGACACCACGAGAACAACAAAGAACAAGCAAAAAACTGGGCAGACTTATTTTGTATACCAGAATGGAATGTAGTTTATACAGACCCATGTACTGCAAGTATGATAAAATACACGCATAACGCCTGGCTAGCCACTAAAGTAGCATGGTTTCATGAGCTATATAGTGAATTACCACCAGGTATTGACTATGATACTATAACTAGTGCCTTAGGTAGGTTTCCTACTATTGGTTCGACACATATGCAAGTGCCAAATGCAGATGGAACCCTAGGATATAGTGGTGCTTGTTTCCCAAAAGACGTAAAAGCCTTGACAAAAGTAGTAAAACATAGTATACTTAACACAGTTAAAGAAACAAATGATAAACTTAATAACACAAAAGGAGATCAAGATGAAGATGAAGATTAAAGATATATTAACAGTAGCAATTGCAGGATTTATATTCATGGCAGTAACAGGTATTGCAAAAGCTGATAGTTATACTGAAGTTGACGGCTATTTAACACATCATTACAAAACAGTAGAAGTACAAACTAAAGTTTCTAACAGAACATGTTCTGAAGTAGATGTTCCAATTTATCAAAACAAAGATGCAAAAACTGGTGAAGTACTAGGTGGTGCTATTATTGGTGGTATCATTGGTAATCAAATTGGTAAAGGCAAAGGTAACGATGCCGCTACAATCTTAGGTGCAATACTAGGTGCAGATATAGCCAATAAAAAAAGCAGTAACAAAACTATTGTTGGATACAAAAGATCAACTGTATGTAAAGATAGTCCAACTTATGTAACTGAAACAAAAAACATTTATAGTCACAGTACAATTAGATTTGCAGACGGTAATAGACAATACGATATCAAATTTATTGACGAAGACAAGTAATCAAACCAGAGGACTTTATGCGTCGACCCTCTTTAAATACTCCGCCGTTTAATTTTATAGGAGAATACAATGGCTTATTATAGCACAAAACATTACGGACACAACATTGGACTAAGTGCAGTGTTCCGCCAACCCAATGCAGATCATTCGCATTGCCATTTGCTACACGGATATAGTTTAGCATTTACATTTACATTTGGTTGTAATGAATTAGACAACAAAAACTGGGCAGTCGACTTTGGAGGACTAAAACCTTTGAAGGCTTGGCTAGAAGATAGCTTTGATCATAAAGTAGCAGTAGACAAAGCAGATCCACATATGGATACACTAAAAGATCTTGAAGCAAAAGGCTTAGCAGAACTACGTATTTTTGATGGAGTAGGTGCAGAGAAATTTGCCGAGCATGCTTTTAATTTTGCAGACAAACTTATACGTGAAGCAACTGATAACAGATGCTATTGTGTTAAAGCCGAGTGTGCAGAGCATGGAGCCAATTCAGCAATCTACGAGGCATAAATGGATAAACTTAGATATAGTGAAGCATTCTATTCAGTGCAAGGTGAAGGTAAATTTGTAGGAGTACCTAGTGTATTCTTACGTACTTTTGGTTGTAACTTTAGATGCATGAACTTTGGGCTTGATAGGAGTGAACCTAGTAGAGCAGAAAAACATGCACAAGGCAATCGTTATAATGATGAGGTATTAGATCTTATCAATAATGATGTACACAAAACAACTAAAGAATTTACAGACTTACCTATTATACACACAGGGTGTGATACTTATGCAAGTATCTATCCAGAATTTAAAGAATATAATAAACAAAGAACTATAGACGAAGTAGTAGAACACTTACTAAGTCTTACTCCTGAAGGTAAATGGACTTGTGATAATGGACAAGATATTCATCTTATACTTACAGGCGGCGAACCGTTGTTAGCGTGGCAACGTTTGTACGTTGATTTATTTGAACATCCACGTATGAGGGATTTACAAAATGTTACAGTTGAAACAAACACTACGCAACACTTACACAAAGATTTATTCAAATATCTCGACAACAATGACAGAATTACAGTTACATGGAGTTGTTCGCCAAAGCTCTCCGTTAGTGGAGAATCTTGGGACGATGCTATTAAGCCTAGTGTGGCTAGGGAGTATAGTACTGTTGATGGTAGCGATATCTATCTTAAATTTGTTGTTGCTGACAGGACTGATATTGACGAGGCTGGTAGAGCTGTTGATGAATATCGTAAAGCGGGTTTGGACTGCCCTGTGTACCTTATGCCGTTGGGCGGCAGGTCAGAAGAGTATAATCTCAATGTTCAAGAAGTTGCGAACATCTGTATGGAAAAGGGTTGGAGATTCACCCCAAGACTCCACATCAGCCTATTCGGAAACGCATGGGGAACCTAAAGACGGTCTAGAAGATCGTATAAGAAAAGCAGGATACTAAAAAATTATGAAGCAAGGCAATTATATTTTTACAAGCGAAAGTGTAAGTAAAGGACACCCAGATAAGGTGTCAGATCAAATTAGTGATGCACTAGTTGATGCAGGATTAAAAAACGGCGACGAGACAACTCGTGTAGCAGTTGAAACACTTGTAACCACTAACCATGTAACGTTAGCGGGTGAGGTAAAGAACTTTAATGTAAGCAAGGACGAAGTCAAACAAATCGTTCGTGACAAAGTTAAAGAGATTGGATACGAACAGGATGGATTCCATTGGGATAAGTTAAACATCTATAACGAGATTCATTCGCAATCAGGTGATATTGGGTTGGGAACAGATAGTTTTGGTGCAGGTGATCAAGGTATTATGTTTGGTTACGCATGTACAGATAACGATGCAATGCTACCAGCACCTATTCATTACTCGCATGAAATTTTAAAGTCGTTAGACAAAGCAAGAGAAAGTGGATACGAATTTCTACTACCAGATGCTAAGTCACAAGTAAGTGTTCAGTACGAAGGTGGAAAGCCAACACGTATTGATCAAATTGTTGTATCACATCAACACAAAGACGGATTTCAACATAGCATTAAGGCACCTATAAAAGATGCCGCTAACGAAGTATTAGGAGATTTAATTGATAAAGAAACTGTATGGCATATTAATCCTACTGGTAATTTTGTTATTGGTGGACCCGATGGAGACACAGGTCTCACAGGCAGAAAGATCATTGTTGATACTTATGGTGGTTTTGCTCCCCATGGCGGCGGCGCATTTAGTGGCAAGGATCCTACCAAAGTAGATCGCAGTGCGGCTTATATGGCACGATGGTTAGCAAAGAATGTTGTAGCAGATAACATGGCTGACTGGTGTAGTATTCAACTTAGTTATGCTATTGGTGTTAAAGAACCTACTAGTATCTATATAGATTCAAATGGACACAATAGAAGTATTCAGCAATTTATCCAAAACAACATTGACTTAACACCAAAAGGAATCATTGACAAGTTTGGGTTATTCAAGTATAATAAGTATAGTGAAAATTGTGTTTACGGACACTTTGGCGACAAAGATGTACCGTGGGAAAGTATAGGATGGAAATGAAAAATATGTTAGATAAGATAAAAGGTTTAGTTACACCAAAGCCAAAGCAAGAAGTAGTTTCTGATAAAGATAAAGCCACTGCAAAAGGTGAAGCTTACATTAAAGTACTTGATGTTAAGTTTGACAAAAACAATCCAGGTGATGGATATTTTGAGTTAGAGTGGAATAAAATATTCGTAAAGAAATTACTTGATGCAGGCTACAGTGGTAGTTCCGATGATGAAATTGTTGATGCTTGGTTTACAGGTCTTTGTAGACAAATTGCTGAAGACGAATCGTAATTTAATTTTAAACAATATAGGACTTCTATGATGAGTTATATTTTAGTTGATGCCGCTAATATGTTCTTTCGTGCAAGGCACGTAGTTCAACGTGGTGCAGATATGGACACAAAGATTGGTATGAGTTATCATATCATGTTTAATAGTATTAATAAAGTATGGCGTGAGCAACAAGGCTCGCATGTTGTACTATGTTTAGAAGGACGTAGTTGGCGTAAAGATGCATATGAACCTTACAAGAATAATCGTAAGGTAGCTCGTGCAGCACTAACAGAAGCAGAGCAAGAAGAAGATCGTGCATTTTGGGATGCATTTGATGAGCTTAAAGCATTCTTTGAGAAACGTACTAATGTAACAGTATTGCAACATGGTGAGTGTGAAGCTGATGACTTTATTGCACGTTGGATACAAAATCATCCTAATGATAAACATTGTATTGTAAGTAGTGATAGTGATTTCTATCAGCTTATTAATAAGAACGTTAATCAATACAACGGCATTACAGGTCAACTTATTACAACAGAAGGTATCTTTAATGACAAAGGTAAGCCTGTTATGGATAAAAAAACTAAAGCACCTAAAGAGTTAGGTGACCCAGCATGGTTACTGTTTGAGAAGTGTATACGAGGCGACACCAGTGATAATGTGTTTAGTGCATTTCCAGGTGCTCGTAAAAAAGGTACTAAAAACAAAGTAGGAATGATGGAAGCATTTGCTGATAAAGATACTAAAGGATTTAATTGGAATAACTTTATGCTACAACGTTGGGTAGATCATAACAATGAAGAGCATAGAGTATTAGAAGATTACGAACGTAACAGACAACTAATTGACTTAACAATGCAACCTGATCATATTAAAGCAAAACTAGATGAGGCTATTGTTGAGCAAGTACAAAAAGAAAAGAAAGCACAAGTAGGAGTACATTTTATGAGATTTTGTGGAAAATGGGATATGCAAAGAGTAGTAGACAGAGCTACAGATCACTCTGCCTATTTAAATGCGAGTTATTCCAATGCCCAGTAATGTATATTTGTTTGATGTAGATGGTACACTTACTGTAAGTCGTACATTAATGGATCCAGAATTCAAAGAGTTTTTCCTAAAATTTATAGCCGATAACGAAGTTTATTTGGTAACAGGAAGTGACTATGCTAAAACACTAGAACAACTAGGTGAAGATATTATGCATGGTGTAAAACGTTCATACCAATGTAGTGGAAACAGTCTTTATGAAAAAGGTGTTGAAATATCTCACAACGAATGGACACTAGGAAACGAAGAACGTGATTGTTTATCGCATGAGCTATTTGAGTCCAAGTTTCCCATTAGAACAGGAATTAATCACATTGAAGAACGTCCTGGTATGGTTAACTTTAGTATACTTGGTAGAGGTGCTAATAAAGAACAACGTGAAGCATATGTTAAGTGGGATAAAGAACACAACGAACGTGAACGTATTGCTGGTATATTTAATAGCAGATATGGAAACAAAGGTATTAAGGCTCAAGTAGCAGGAGAAACAGGATTAGACATTGTACAAGATGGATGCGATAAAGGTCAAGTACTAAATGACTTTGATGATTGCAATGTTATTTTCTTTGGAGATATGATGCAACCAGGTGGTAATGATGAACCACTTGCTACTGCTATTGCTTCGAGAGGCAATGACAACGATGGATCTATATGGGTCAAGGATTGGAAGCATACGTGGGATATATTAAAGGATTTATAATCTGAGTATTGAACAAGGGTTGGGATTACTTTTAATTGGATTAGTAATAACAATAGTAGGTTTTTATATTGCATTTAATGTAGGAACTAAACAATTACAAAAACGTAACAAACCAAAAGAAACAAATCCAATAGAAGAACTTAGGAGAAGACTAAATGGATGAACTAGAAAAAGCATATAGAGATTTTGAAGAACTTTCTCTAAAGCACGAACCTTTAGCATCAGCTGGGGTTATGATGGCACAAGCACTTAAAATTTATAAGGCTTTGTTATCCGAAGAAGAATTTAATTTAATGACTCAACATGTACTTAACAGTGCTGATGATATTGAATCATTGCAATTAAATAAACCAATGTTGCATTAATATGAAAGGTACATTACAATTCTTTTCTATTATGATCTTTGCATTGTTATTAGGAATTGTAGTAGGTAATGCAGGTGGGCATGCAATTATGTATTTAGATGAATTTGAAGTAGACAGGACAATAAAATGATTATCGAAAGAGAAAAATTAGAAGGGCAACTTAGAACAAGTATTATGGAAGTAACTTTTAATAAAATTAACGGTGACAACCGTGTTATGACATGTACATTAAATGTATCACATCTTCCACCAGCAACTAAAAAAGATCCAATGACACAAGAAAAGATTCGTAAGATTAACGAAGAAGTTATGAGTGTTTGGGATACAAATGCTAAAGGATTTAGAAGTTTTAGAATGGCAAATATCACTGAAGTTAAACGACTAGGAAGTGCGTGTTGGTGTGAAAAAAGTGGAAGTTATCCTACATGCGATAACACACATAAATCTCTATGACACAGAAAATTAAAGAAATTATAAAAGACAAGTATTGGATCGTAGAAGGCCAATATGGTAAGATAGGTACTCTGCGTAAAGTAGAAGAAGGCTATGAGTTCTTTGATCAAAATAATAATAAAAAAGAACTACTAGATAGTATTGAGAGCTTCAAATCCGTTAATACAGCGGAGATTAGCGGACCAACACAAGAGTATAAAGGGTTACCAACGAACACGAGTATTTTATACCCTGTTGAGCACGACACAATGCCACTGTTTAAAAAAGCAGAAAAAGGCAAGACTGTGTTTGTAGCAGGATATTATCTACTCAAGTATGATGGTATGGGATGGCAACATGCGTTCTGTCCTAAGTTAGAAACTGTAGAAAAGTATGAAACAAGAGGACCATTCTTTACTGAATGGGATATGAATTTAAACTTAAAGAAAGCGAGGCAAGAATGAAACTATTATGTACATTAGGAGCATTGGTTCTCCTATCAACATCGGTAATGGCACAACAGGAACTTAATCCAACACTGCCAACACCATCAACTCCAGAAGTTGAACAAGCACCAGAAGTGTCACCATGGAGACAAATTAATAGAGTTATTACATGTAATTCGTTGGGAATTGTTAGAAATATACTAGAAACAAATGGACAAACAATATATGCAACTGGTTATAAGACACCAGAGTATTTGCCAATGGATCCATTTGATGGGGTTATAATTACTAGAAACGAAATAACGTTAGAATACACCATATTGCTTATTAAATCAGATTTGAATATAGCATGTGTATTAGCTGGCGGCAATAGATTTGAATTGGTAGAGTAATGCAATCTGTTCCTAAAAAGCCTTTTATGATTGTACTAGGAACTAGTCATACTAATGGTGACTGTGAAGAAGGTGACTTTCATCTATATACTTTACAAAATGGCAAGAAGGTTAACCTAGTACAAAAGACTGCATATCAAAGAGTTGCAGAAGAACTAGGATTAGAAATAGTTCAACTTGGATTATCTGGGTGTAATAATCTAGATCTATTAGAAGCAACAAATGAACTATTGAGTAGAGGGTTTCTTAATGATAACTGTAAACTTTTTATACTAGAACCTCGTTGTGTTGATAATACAGTAAAATTACCACAAGAATTTTTTGAAGATTTGCCAAATAAAGAGTGGGTGCTCGAACACGAACCAACTAGTATACTAGAAGGATGGGGAGTTAGAAGGGGACATGACAATAAAAACAAACCTCCTGCTATACAACAAATATCAAAGGAAGTTAATGTTATAAGTCCTATGGATTATACAGAACTGTATCCAAAAGCCAACACAATGCTAATACAAAAAGCAAGTGAAGTTCATATATTTTCTGCCGGAACGGCAATGCAACTATACGAACATCTTGTTCAAATTAATGCTATAAAAAATATTGTAATGTCTAATAATATTAACTTTAAATGGCAAACATGGAACATACATGATAATGAGAAACTCATATGTGACCATATAATAGGACCACACTCAGATTTATTTGATCACTTTATAGGTGAAATAGCACCAAAAGGAACAGATGAAGAATTGTTTTGTAGTTGCGAACATTACAACGAAAATGGGCATATATATTGGTATAATAATATTATTGAGAGTATAAAATTAAGTATGAAATAAACCATTAACTATAGTTTTTTTAGGTTATTTGTATAAATACATGTAACAGGAGAAACATTTAATGGCAAGACCAAAACCTACGATTATACTTGACCAAGTGGATAAAAGTTATAATAGTGAACAAATATTAAAAGCAGAGGCAATTTTTGCAGTGTATTATGAGAGTAAACCAATTAACTTAAGAACGTTGAATACGTTGGTAAACTATCCAGGACCAAAGTATAAGAAGGTAAGTTTCTCAAATAGTGGGCATGCATTTAATTTAGCAGATAGGCTTAATAAGAAGTTTAATACTGATTTATTTAGTGTAGTAAAGTTAACAGATGGTGAGACAGTCACAAGAAATTCAATCGATTCAGACTAAGATAATTAGTCTAATTGAACGTGATCATCTCAAAGTAAAGGAAATATTTAAAAACAATCATACTTTACGATTGACAAAGTATGGTAAGAATCTTTTAAGTAAACAGTTTGACGCTTATGAATTTGAATCACCAAAGATGAGTGCAAACAATCTTATTCTTCTGTTAAGGAAGATGAAATATCCATATTATGTAGACAAGAGTATTATAGTTTTGTTTACAGAAAAGGATGCATTTTTAACAAAGCTCGCAGGAGCCCAAGGATGGCTAGATGGCAAATAGAGAAGATAAAGTAGAAGTACCAGAAACAATAGTAGTACATTGTACAGACAACGATCAAGATGTAGAAGTAACATATGTATCACAACACAATGGCATAATAAGAACAGACTTACAAGGAATGCCGTTATATTTTAAACACCACAGAGCAAATATTTATGTAGGCAATATGCTAGGTAGAGAATTTGTAATGAAACTATGAACGAACTAGACTTACATGGATACAAAGTACATGATGCTTGGAAAGAGTTTTCTAAGCACATACAACAATGTTATCTAGATGAACTAAAAACCACAACAATTATTACCGGACACGGTAAGATTGCAGAAGAAATAATAGCATGGGTTCATGCTAATCAATATTGTAAAACAATACAACGAAGTAGAAATACTGGAGCGTTTATTGTTCACATCAAAAAGAACAAAAGCAAAAAGAAAGAAGATACTAAAGCAGAAAAGCCTAAAGTGGATTTATCTCCGTTGCTAAAAAAGTTCAATAGTCGTTGACAAAACACATTATTATCATATAATATTATATAAATATTAATTATAGACGGAGTAGTATTTGTGATAAATGTTGACGCAATTAAAGAAAAGATTTACGGCAAAACTAAGATAGAGTTAGAAAGAGATAAACGATATGAATCTAGGTGGGTTTGGTATCATACATTTCTTGCCGCAGAAATACTTGTTACTAATATTTTGTTAGTAATTATTATATTTAAACTATAAAAAGAGGAACCATATAGAATGCAAGTGAAACTAATATCACATAGTACAGCGCCTGCTGACACAGGGCTAGATAACTTACAAGAACTAATTGCCTTTTGTGCCAAAGTAAGTAACCCTAACAATCAAATCAACAAAGAAACCAGTGAGAAACTAATTAGATATTTAATTAAGCATCAACACTGGAGCCCACTTGAGATGGTAAGTGCATGTTTAGAAATTGAAACAACTCGCGACATTGCACATCAAATAGTAAGACATAGAAGTTTTGCTTTTCAAGAGTTTAGTCAACGTTATGCTAACCCAGAAGAAATGGGCGAGCAGTTTGTAACACGCGAATGTCGTTTACAAGATACAAAGAACAGGCAAAACAGTATTGATACTGATAATGATTATCTAAAAGAGCGTTGGGAAGATGAACAACTAAAAGTTATTATGCAGGCCGAAAAAGCATACAATTGGGCTATTAGTAATGGTATTGCTAAAGAACAAGCCCGTGTAGTATTGCCAGAAGGTAACACTAAAACAAGATTATATATGAATGGCACAATTCGTAGTTGGGTACATTACATTGAATTACGTGGTGCAAATGGCACACAAAAAGAACATATGGAAATTGCACATGCTTGTGCTAAAGTAATTGCTGAAATATTTCCATTAGCAAAAGAACTTTGATGAGAATAAACAAAAAAATAACAGATGATTTAGCAAACTTGATACAAGAGCGTTACGGTATTGATGTTAAAGATTATCAATCTTTTTTACAATTACAATATGATATAGACGAAGCAGTTTTGGCTCGTTACTTTGGAGATACTAAAGAATCTGCAGATGCAAAAAAATACTGGAAACAACATCTAAAGTTTGAAACTCGTAAAACAGGCAGACAACTACTAGATAAGATTAATGCTTTGCAAGAACAAAGTAAAGATCCATTTGAAATACTAGATGTTGGTTGTGGAGATAACGGATGGAAAGAGCATTTTGGTGAACAACTACTAGGAATTGATCCATTTAATAAAAATGCTGATGTTCAATTAGGTATAGAACAATTTGCAAAAGAACGCCCATTTGTATCATGGGATATTGTATTAGTACTAGGCAGTATTAATTTTGGTGATCAAGCAACAATTGAAGCTCAACTAGTATCTGCTGCCGGTCTAGTAAAACCGGGCGGTAAATTGTTCTTACGTGCTAATCCAGGTATCACACATATAAATGAGTATGCAAAATGGGTTGATTTCTTTGATTGGACAGAGGAATATATAAAAGATGTTGCTAAACGACTTGGATTTACAGTAAACGAAATAGATTGGGACCACCCACAAAGCGAGTTGGATGTTCCAAATGGCAATAGATATTACAGCGAATGGACTAAACATAGTGTTTAACTAGTGTTTAATAGATTACAAATCGTGGTAAATACATATAGTTTCCTATAGAGTTAATCTTAGGATTCTACTTTAAAAGGAAACTATATGAAAAAGTCTAACCTCATCACGTTCTTCAAGAAACCATTAGTAAGAACAATATCAATAATCACAGTAGCATTCGTACTCAGCGTAGTAACAAATTCATATTATAGAGAAATACAAGAAAAGATACATGATGGCATTGGCTATGTGTATGATAAAAATGAAACTGTTGGGCAAGCAATATATGATGTAAATTCATTTCTATTTAATGGAGATGGATTTGATCAAGAGCGTAGAGCAAAAGAAACAATTTACGGAAACTTTGGTAAAGTAGTTGTACTAAGTGTATTTGCTCCAGATAATCCAGAACTTAATGGAATGTCAGGACGTGGCACTGGTTTTATAATTGATGTTGACGATACTTCAGCAACAATTGTTACAAATCATCACGTAGTAGACTCATATATTAAACAACCAAGCATATTTAAAGTAAATGTACAAACTGCTATGCAAATGTGGTCTTATGAAGCAGAAGTTATTGGTCACGACATAGTAACTGATATAGCAGTTATTAAAATTTACAAGAAAGAAAATGAAGATTGGGAAGCTATAGAATGGGGCACCAAAGACGACTATAACACAGGAACACCTGTTGTTGTAATTGGACACGGTATGAGCATGTCTTGGACAAGTACACAAGGACATGTTGTATACAGAGATAGATTTGGTATGCGTCCATATAACTTAATGTTACAAGTTGATGCAGTTATTAACCAAGGTAACAGTGGCGGTCCTATATTTAATGACCGTGGACAAGTTATTGGTGTTGCTCAAAGTATTTACAGTCCGGGTAGATCAATTCCAGGTTGGGACGGTGTAGGAATGGCAGTAAGTGTGGAACAAGTAAAAAGAAGTGTTGACTTTATTCTAAGTCCACAATACCATGCTAAGGGTTATGTACCATATGCAGAGTTTCCATTTAGTCTTGGATCTTTCTTATTTGAAGAAATAAAGCATATACCAGACGAAGATAGACATTATGCTTATTTTGATTATACAAAGAAGAAACCAGATGCAGAACCTAATGTAGGTGAATTAGCAGGACTCAAACAAGGCGATGTTCTAATAGAATTAAATGGTGAAAAGGTTGTTAACAGTTTTTCAGTATTACGTGAAACACTAAAAGCATTTCCAGGAGATGTTTGGTATGTTACTGTATTAAGAGGTGAAGAAGAATTAACAATAGAAGTAGCACTAAGTGAAATGGATATACAATCACTTAGAGATATCATTACTCAACGAGAAAAGAATCGTAGCGGCAAATAACCTTTAAACAAGTTGACAACATAGTCAACATATCTTATAATAATATAAACAATAAGGAGTAATTATGAATTGTTTAGCACTATCATTAGCAGTAACAATGCACCTTGGACTAGCAGGTGATTATAACTCATTACATCCACATGCAAGATGCGATGTTGATAATACAGTAGCCGGAATTTATTATAATAGTGAAGAAAACATAAGTGGTTACGTTGGATATCAATTTCAAATGCCACATGATATAGAGATTGAACTAGGTTGGGTTACAGGATATAATATGGATAACAAGTATAATATATCCCCTATGTTTAGAATAGTCAAAGATAATTGGTTTATTACACCAGCATATGAGTCAGGACCTGATGAAAAATGGGGTGTAGCCATTGGTTTTGAAATACCTATTTACAAAAATAATTAAATTAAGTTAAAAACCCTTGTAAAATAAGGGTTTTTTTATGGCTTTTTTACCTATAAAAGGTTGACAGGTAAGACGTCTTACTGTATACTGTAAGTATAGTTAATAAAAAAGGAGACGCAAAATGAATACATTTTTAAACATATTAGGCGGAATTTTGTTATTTGGTGGGCTTATGGCTATAGCTGGTTCAGGTAACGATTGTGACGGTAAGTGTATGGAAACTGCAAATACCTTGGGTGAAATGCTAGTAGTAGCATTTTTTGGATTAATAGCAATGGGAGTAGGTGGTTACTTATTTGCCATAGCAAACGGAAAGGGTAATTAAATATTGACTATTATACAGAGTTGTATTATAATAGTAATATAAGTTATGCCAAAGAAGAAACAAATTTTATCACCATTAGAAGAAGGAAGTGAAAATATGAAAACTGCGATAAGTGAATCAAGAACTGTAAAAATTAGTGAGGCAACTACCCTCATTACACGAGCTTTTAAAAAGAAGCGTCCTGTATTTTTATGGGGTCCTCCAGGAATTGGTAAATCAGAACTAGTTAAAGAAATTGGCGACTCGGGTGCATTAGGTAAAACTCATGTAATTGATATGCGTCTTGCATTGTTTGAGCCTACTGATTTGCGAGGCTATCCTGTACCAAATGTTGAAACAGGTGTTATGCAATGGTTACCACCTGCAGATTTGCCAAGTAAAGAATTGGCTAAGAAGTATGATACAGTTATTGTATTCTTAGATGAAATGAACTCAGCGGCACCTAGTGTGCAGGCGGCGGGTTACCAGTTAATCCTTAACAGACGTATTGGACAATACGAACTGCCAGACAATGTTGTAATGATTGCTGCAGGTAATAGGGAAACTGACAAAGGTGTTACTTACAGAATGCCTAAGCCACTTGAAAATCGTTTTGTTCACTTTGAACTTAGAGTTGATTTCCAAGATTGGTTGAACTGGGCAGTAATGCACGAAGTTAATCCTGATGTAGTTGGTTACTTGTCATTTGCAAAAGGCGACTTATATAACTTTGATCCTCAATCAAGTTCAAGAGGATTTGCTACGCCAAGAGCTTGGACATTTACTTCAGAACTACTTGAAGGTGAAGACGACTTGTCAGATAGTTTACAAACTGATATGGTAGCAGGTTGTGTTGGCGAAGGTATTGCAGTTAAGTTTATGGCACATAGAAAGATTGCAGGAGACCTTCCTGTTCCAGAAGATGTGCTAGATGCTAAAGTTAAAAAGATTGATACTACTGAAGTATCGGCAATGTATGCATTGGCTACATCACTATGTTATGAACTACGTGATAGATTTATTACTGGTGAAAAAGCAGGTGCTGATAGCAAGCAGATGGAAAAGTACCACAAGAGCTTTTCAAACTTTATCAGCTTTATGATGGATAACATGGAAACTGAAATGGTTGTTATGGCATCAAGAATTGCAATGCAACAATACAAGTTGGTTCCTAAGCAAAAGAAAATTGAACGTTTTGAAGAATACTTTAACCGTTATGGACGTTTGGTACTTGACGCTTAATTTAACAGTAGGAAAATAAAATGAACAAAACAGCAGAAGAAAGAATTACCCAGTCCAGAGTTAGGTTGCTATTAACTAAACCTTTCTTTGGGCAACTAGCGGTAAGATTAAAAATTGAAGATGCAAGTTCATATTTGCCTACTGCGGCAACAGATGGTAGAAGGTTTATGTTCAATAGAGAGTTTGTTGATTCTCTAAATGATGAGATGCTTGACTTTTTAGTAGGACATGAAGTATTGCATTGTGTGTTTGATCACATGCAGGCACGTGGTGATCGTAAGCCTCAACTATTTAATGCGGCGGCTGACTATAACATTAACATGACGCTTGTAGAACAAAACATAGGTAAGCCAATTACTGAAGATAAACTAGAAGGCGGCAAGATTTGTTTGGACTGGAAATATCAAGGTTGGAACAGTTATGAGATATATGATGACTTGCTAAAGACTCAGCAAGATGCTAAAGGCATGGATGTGCATATGGACGAAATACAACCCGGTGACGAAGATGGCGAAGGTGGTCAAGGTGTTGAAATGTCTGAAGAAGAAAAGAAAGCATTAGCAGACGAAATTAAGCAGGCTACTATCCAAGCGGCACAGGCGGCAGGTGAAGGTGTACCAGATGTAATTAAACGTATGATCAGTGAATTAGTTGCACCTAAAATGGATTGGAGAGACATACTAAGAACTCAATTAGAAAGTTCACTTAAAAATGATTTTACTTTTATGCGTCCTAGTAAAAGAAGTGGTGAAGTTATTTTTCCAGGTATGAACAAAGACGAAGAACTTAATATTGCAATTGGACTTGATACTTCAGGTAGTATTAGTCAAGATATGTTACGTGATTTCCTTAGTGAAGTACAAGGCATTATGGATCAATATCAAAGTTACAATGTACATATCTTTCAATTTGATACAGATGTGTATGGTGCAGATGACTTTACTAGTGATGATGGTCGTACAATGGATGAATACCAACTTAAAGGTGGAGGTGGTACAGACTTTGATGTAGTGTTTAATTACTTAGAACAGTATAACATTGAACCCGATCAACTTGTTATGTTCACAGACGGCTATCCTTGGGGTAGTTGGGGTAATGCAGATTACTGTGATACACTTTTTGTTATTCACGGTGATAAGCAAAAAAGAATTCAATCACCATTTGGAGTTACAGTACATTATGAAGCAGCTTAAACTATTAGCAATACTACTTTGTATGGCACTTCCTGCTCATGCAAAAGTTAAATCTAACGATATTACTTTTCCAGGTAATTTTTATACAGATGATATAAAATCATGTGAAGCAGTACAACCTGTATCATTTACTAATAATAGAACTGTTAATATCATGGAAGGGTTAATTGGTTATGATTGGCATGCTGATCACTCAACAAATAGCAACTCACGTGATGTTCATCATCGAAATATAACTGTACCAATGAATATGTTAATGGCGGCAACACATAAAGCACTTGGCAATAACATTCAGTCTGAAATAGAAAATGCTAAAAACTTGTTATTAGATTTAGCTAAAGCAGATACTTTGTACGATAGTATTGGCTATATTGAAGTAAAAAAGAAACCTGATTGCTATGCCGGTGGAGATGTAAATGCACCTTGTTGGTATCATGAATATGAATTTGCAAGAAATGTATTTTCAAATTACATGATTACTGCATTGTGGCTAAAAAATGAATTAAACGAACAAGAATTTAAACTTGTAAACAAGTATATCAAAAAGATGTACAAAAAGTTTATAAAGCCAACAGAATTTAAAAGTCAAGAACAAGGTTTCTATGCTATGGCTAACGGTGGCACATCAGTATTAGTTTATGCATCTTGGACAGATAATAAGAAACTTGCCGCAAAAGAAATAAATTTTAGATTTAAAGAAATGAACAGGCTATTTTATGAAGATGGTTATATCAATAATAATTCATTTAGAGGATATAGAGCTCAATGGTATCATTCTTATGGGTTAGACATTGCACTTGGTTATGTTTATATTGCTGAGTTATGGGGTGCAGAAGTACCAACTAAATTACAAAACAAATTAGTTAAAGCATCTAAATTAGTTAATCTTGCAATAACTGATTGGGACAAGTTTAAAAGTAGAAAGTATATTGGTGAAAATCACAATGCACTTAATAATCCAGCAGATGCTATAAAACATACTCACCAATTTGCAATTGCAATAGATACACTAATGCTAGAAGTAACCAACGTAGAACTAGAGTACGATCCTAAATATCTTGGAAAAAGAAAGTATCAAATTACACAATCCTATGGAATAGATGAATTAATAGGATTTCCGTCAGGATGTATACAATGACAGCACCGTTATATAAACTAGGACTAACACCTAAACTAGTAGACGAAGATACAATAGATATTAGCGAGTTTGATCCTAGGCAAAGAACAAATATTAGGTTATATGGATTGGAATGTAAAGATTGGACTCCATTAATGATTAGTGATTATAAAAGAAAATGGGCATCGACTAGTACACCAGTAGTAGTGTTTGACTATGATGGTGCTCTAAAGTGGTGCAAAAAACATTTATATCATCATACTTTTAATGTTATAAAGTGGTCAAATCCAGACGATAGCCATACAGTACATTTTGAAAAAGAAGAAGATGCAATGCTATTTAAATTAGCGTTTAGTGGTTGACATAACCACTTTACTATCATATAATAATACAATTATGGGAATGGTTAAAAAAGTGAAAGAATCAGAGAATAAAATAAAATTAGTTAATAATGGCGGAAGCCTAAGTGAAACAGACTTGCAATTAATTGCAGGTACAGAATTAGTTATAAACATGATGAGAAATAGATTATGTGTGGTAACTAATAACAATGACATAGCCTGGCAAGATCTAATGATAGATGTACAGGGCTTATATCATATTAGACCGTTAGATAAGTCTAAAAGAGTATATCAGCTATGGTTTGAATCCAAGCAAGATATAGAGCAATTTAATAAGAATCTTTATGTTAGTAAGTTAAGCAATACCGCACACGAACCGGCATAAATAAACATAGTAGTTAATTATATTCTACAACAAGGAGAAAACAATGGCAGAAGAAGAAACAAAAACAGTTGAAGTCGAAGCGCCTAAAGATGCAGGCGAAATGGTAGGACTAGCCCTACAAGATATCGTTCTTTCAGCTAACATTATTGACCTAGCAACACAACGTGGTGCTTTTAAGGCAGCAGAAGCAGGTCAAGTAGGTGCATGTTTTAACAAGTTAGTAGCTTTCATTAAAGCAAATACACCTAAACCAGAAGAAAAAGAAGAAGATAAAGCACCAGCAGATGCAGATGCAGACTCTTCTGATAATTCCTAACAAGGAGAAATAATTATGAGTATGAACATAAAACACGTGGGTAAGACTCACACAGGAAAAAAATGTGTAGTGGTATTCAGAGAAGTACCAGAAGAGCCACATAACTGCTTAATCGTAGATACAGATGCACTTCCAGATTGGATGCATGATGATATCATGAATGCAGTAGAATCACCAGGCGCTCAACAAAGCAATGACTTTTATGAGTATGCAGAACGAACAGTTCTAACAGATGGTACTAATATGCTACAAGCATTGCACACCACAGGTAGACTACAAAAATTACCTACAGATCAAATCACACTGACTCCAAACAATGAAGTAGCAGTTGGATTAACTGAGATTAATAATATTGTACGTGAAAATACTGGTGATAAAACAGTAGTTGCTCCATCAACTGAACAGGTTGGTATGGCAGGAAAAGATACAGCACCTACTCCAGTAATGGAAAGTGCAAGTGCTCCTAGCAACAACGACGGTATTAGTGATACTGATTTAGCTAAACAATTCTTAGCACAAGCAAAAGGATACGAAACAGAAGCAAAGAGTTTAAAAGCTCAAGCATATGAATTAGCTCCTGGATTAAAGCCTGGGCCTAAGAAACCAGTTGCTAAAAAAGAATCTGAAGCAGTTTCAGAATAATACTAATTAAGGGAATAACATGCCAATAGAACGAAAAGACAGGTCTTTCGATCTGATCTTTGACCAAGTATCTATGGATCATGTTCCAGCTGAATATATCAAGGAAGTTAGAGTAGATCTAGGTACAGGTGAAAGAATAACACTAACAAAAGAAGATTTGCAGATGATTAAAAACAAGTCTGCAGATGAAATTATTAAAGCATTAACAGTAGACTCAATGTCTAATATCAGTTTAAAGTTAGATTACACTGCTATTAAATCAGATGTTATGCGAGGTGTCTCGGGCTTTTTAGGAAAACACTTTGACGACAAGTAACATATGGTTTTGTGGAATACCAGGAAGTAGGTGGAGCGGTATCGATATACAGATGCGTTCCATTTTACCCTGTGATCGCACAGACGAAACTCCAGAAAGAACACAATATCACAGAGCGTTTGATCCAAACGATGCTAATAATGGTCATCGTGGTAGCTATTGGGGTCCTGGCATGGGATGTGGTAAAGACTGGGTAGACTTTAATTTTTTAACAAAAAACAAATTGCAAGATGATATTAATAATGTATTCTCTGGTACAGGATATAGAATAATTAAGAGTCATTTTTTTGCAAGAAAATTTAACTTAGACTTTATATGGAATAACTTTCCAGGTGATCGTATAGTGCTAATATATAGAGAGCCTCAAAAAAGTTTTGCGTGGTGGAGTGAAGTAATGGATATGGCACCAGAACATTATCCAGACTATAGACCAGGATATACTGACTATAACACCATGCGTGAATTACTATGGAAAGAGTCTGCAATTATAACAGACTTTGCCATACGTAAAGGATTAACATTCAAACCTTACAGTACACATGAATTTTCCTCTTGGAAAGGTTTTGACCATGCTAGTGCATTTCAAATAGACTTTGAAAAGATAAATAATACTAAGCACAAAGATGTTTTTATAACATCGTGTCAAATACCAAATCAAAGGAATAATGTTCATGACTTTCCAAAATCTTAAGAACATACAGTATATTGATAAAATTAATACTGAACGTTATCTTGCGATTGGACAAAATAAAATATAGAGAATAATATGTCAGATAGTAAATTACCAAGCGATACTTTTTGTATACTTCCGTGGATACATTTAAGTACTAGACCAGATGGAAGTATGAGAGTATGTTGTACTGCTAACGCATCAAGTGTAGGAGCAACAAATGATAAAGCACACGGTGGAAGAGTAGGTATTGTTAAAACAGAAGATGGCAAGCCTGCTAACCTAAACAACAGTGATCTTAACAGTAGTTGGAATAACAGCTATATGCGAAGTGTTAGACAAATGATGCTTAAAGGCGATAAGCCAGCAAGTTGTTTAAAATGCTACAAAGAAGAAGATGCAGGACACAGATCAAAGCGTCAATGGGAAACAGACTATTGGATGCGTGATGGTATTGATGTTGACGAACTAGTAGCTCAAACATACGAAGATGGATCAACAGATAGTAAACTACGTTATATTGATATTCGTATGGGAACTAAATGTCAATTAGGTTGTGTTATGTGTAGCCCACATGATAGTTCAGGTTGGGTGAAAGACTGGAACAAGTTATATCCAAATATTACAAATGAATCTCTAAAAGAAACTATGAATTGGGATTCTAAAGGTAAAACGTTTGGTGCTAGTTATAATTGGCACAAAGACAATCCAGTATTTTGGGATCAGTTTTATGCACAAATTCCATACATTAGACAGTTATACTTTGCAGGCGGCGAAAGTACAGTTATTGAAGAACATTATAGTATTTTATCTAAAGTTATTGAAATGGGGTATGCACATCAAATTGAAGTACGTTATAATTCAAACGGAATTGAACTACCAGATAGACTATTAGAACTATGGACACATTTCCAAAAAGTACGTTTCCATTATAGTATTGACAGTATTGGTGTAATGAATGATTATATTCGTTACCCAAGTGAATGGGACCATCAACTTAAAATGTTTGAACGTTTAGATAAAGAAACATCTAACAATGTAGAAGTTACAATTGCATGTGCCGTTAACGCTCTTAACATTCATTATATTCCAGACTTCCTTAAATGGAAACTTCAGGATAGCGGACTAAAGAAAACAAATATGTGGCCATTTGGTGCAGGCGGTATTAACTATCACTTTGTATACTGGCCAGGACATTTGAATGTTAAAGTACTACCAGATGAATTCTTAGATAAGACTGAAGCTAAGTATGAAGAATTTATTGAATGGTGGAAAGAAAATTGGGAACTAGGTGTTCCAAGTTGGCATAAAGGTAAAGTAACCAAAGAACAATGGCTAGATGCGAGTTATGGAATTAAACGTTTACGTGGTATGATTAGTTTTGCTCGCAGTGAAGATTGGAGTAGACGCTTACCAGAATTTAGAGAATATATTAATAAACTAGATGAGTTACGTGGAACTGATTTCCGCAATACATTTCCAGAAATGGCATACTTACTAGATGAACCGGAGAATGATAAATGAAATATTTATTAGTCGCACTTGAAAATGAAGTGCCAAATATCGATTTACCCGATGATTATACACTAATGATTACAGGTGTAGGTAAAGTAAATGCTACTGTAATGGCTACTATTGCCGCTAGACAACCAGACTGTGAATGTATTATTAACTACGGAACAGCAGGAACTTTTAATCCTAAACTAGTTGGTAAACTACACAGAATTGGAATAGTAAAACAACGCGATATGGATGCAAGACCACAAGCACCATTAGGAACTACTCCATACGAAGATACAAAATTCAGCAGTGATTTGCAACTTTATAAAGGAAGTAAATTTACATTAAGCACAGGCGATAACTTTGTAAAAGCCAACCCCGAAATGCAAAGTGACTTTGTAGACATGGAAGGGTATGCTATTGCAAAAGTGGCAGGTATGTTTAATAAGCCATGTATGATGTTAAAATATGCAAGCGACTTAGCTGACGATAAAGCACCAGAAGAATGGGAAAAGAATCAAGCCAAAGGCAAAGATATGTTCCTAAAATGGCTAGATGATTTAGAAAAGAATATCCAAGAAATAAACGATGAGTAATTCGGGCTTTTGTGCATTACCATTTGTTCAATATAGTACTTACAACGGAGGACGTTTTAGACTTTGTTGTATGGCTAAAGAACCTAAAGAACTAGTCAATCAAGAAGAACTAGGAATTGATGGCACTTGGAATCACAATTATATAAAAGACGTAAGACGCAGAATGACTGCTGGTGAGAAATTATCAGAGTGTATTGAATGTCATCATTTAGAACGTAACGGAATAATGAGCTCACGCCAATGGGAAAATAAAGTGTGGGCAGACGTAATAGATGATGTAGTAGCAGACGCATCAGCTAATGATTGGGAGATTGACCAGCCTCTACAATTTGATTTTAGACTTGGTAACTTATGTAATTTGCAGTGTCAAATGTGCAACAAAGAAGCATCTCACTTAGTGAGTGTGGAAAGAGCCACAATGGTACAAAGCGGACTCGGAGCGAACCATCCTGATTGGGACGGCAATATTGCAAACAAAAAACAAGCATTACTTCAACCTGGAATAGAGTGGGAGAGCTTTGAAAGAATGTTACCATATGCTCGCAAAATAAAACTAATAGGTGGCGAGCCTACAGTTGCTCAAGACATGTTTAAATTGTTAGACATTGCAACTGCAAGTGGTCATGCAGAACATATAGAATTAAGTTTTTATACAAACATCACTAACATGCAAGATAAATGGTTAGACCAACTATCTAAGTTTGAGAAAGTGATTGTTAACTGTTCATTGGAAGGAATGGAAGATATGAATGATTATCTTAGGCCTCCAAGTAAGTGGGCAAGTGTATGGAAGAACTTTGATAAGTTAGTTAAGTTCTCAGATACAAAAGAAGGTAAACGTATAAAGGTACGAGTTACTACAGTAAACCAAATAACCAATGCATTGCATACTGCTACATTTTGGAAGTTTATGCATGATTATCAGATGACTAGTAATAGAGGCATTGGTATGAGTACTAACCAATTAGTAGAGCCAGCATACTATAGTATGGCACATGCTCCTGAATGGTTGAAAGAAGAACAACGTGAACAGATTTTGGAATTTCTCAAAAGCATTGGCAACAGTCCACATTTTGAGCAATACGAAGAACCTCTTATGGAACTTGTTAATTTTAGTTTGGATCCTGAGCATAAGTATGATGCTGACATCATGCGCCAGTATGTCAAGATCACCGAAAACTACGACAGATTCAGAGGACACGACATTATTCAAGTGTCGCCCGAATTTAGAAGAATTAAAAGAGACCTCTGATTTAACTAAAGCAGAAACCTATCATCGATGGGATTGTAAAGTAACTGTAGACTTTTAAAACTTTTTAATACGTTCTGCCATACATAGCTCAGGCTTGAGCAAACTTTCATTTAATATATCAGCTTCAAAGCATTGTAACTTTGTGCCAAATACAATTTGGTGAGTAATCCATTGTGCATTAAAGAACCAAATATCACCTGGATCAAAAGTAATATAATGTAATGGGTGGTGAAACTGATCCCATTTTTCTTCATTCCATACACATCTATCACGCATTCCAGTAATAAATGTATGTATGTTGTTTTTATCTAGTTCACCTAAGTTAAACTTATCTTTGTACATGTTATACATTTGTTGTAAGTCTGGACCACACGATAATACTCTAGGACGCTTTTTATCTAATTGAACAAACATACGTATCTGTTGTTCTAGTCCAGTGTGTTGTTCATCTAGTTCGTCCAAGTGTAGTTTATTTTCTACTAGTGTATTATATCTATGACTAAGCATACGTTCACTTGTTTTGTAATGTGGGAATAACATATCAAATACTTCGTTCCATCCATTGTTAGCTTGTTTGTGTTTTTGATGAAATACATTAATTTGCTCGTCATTCCAACCACGTTCTATATGCATACGTGATCTATTTTTAATATGACTGTTATACCAAGGCATAATCCATTTGTTATCTTTAATAGTCCAGTCTGGTAAGTCGTCATAGTAATCATAATCTAATTGTGGTATAGTTAGATTTTTAATAACCACCGGCCAGCCACTTTCAAATGCTTCGTATAGTTTAAAATTGTCTTTTAGGTCGTGTTTATTAGCGTCGAAAACATTGACAATGAAGTCGTTTCCTGCTATAATATCTTTAGCGATACGGGTCATGTTGTATAAAACTCCATTTGTGTGTATAGATAAATACATATATATTTATGCAAGTAAAAATCCAAGTTCAACGCATATTGAACAAACATCATATGAGAATAAAAAATGACAAAATCAGTTAATGTATGGAGCGAATTTCAGCCCCTAAAAAGAGTAGTGCTAGGAGCACCGTTTCCACCTGAAACATTTGATTGGCACGAGGACGAAGAAACACGCAATGTAATGCGTCAAATCTTTAAAGAAACAGCCGAGGACATAGCAGTGCTGGAGGGAATATTAAAGGACAGAGGTATTGAAGTAGTACGTCCTAAAAATATATTTACAATCACAGGTGAAGAACAAATTAAATTACCATGGATGCATTGTGGGTTTCCTAACCACCCATTAATGCCACGTGATACACTTATGCCGTATGGCAATAGTATATTTGAATGTTTTACAGGTAGCGATAATCGTTACTTTGAGAATCTCGCATATTACGATCATTGTAGTAAATGGTTTAGTGAAGGTGCAGATTGGGTTAGTATGCCAGGAGTATTAGTAGAAAGTGGTAAAAAATATGACCACTTTGTAGATAATCATCGACTGCTTTATCATGCGGCTAACATGATAAAGTGTGGACGCCACGTTTTGTTTAGCCAACCCTATGAGGGAGACAATAAACGAGGCAGAGGTACGGAGCTGGGCCGTGAATGGATTCGTAGAGAAATAAAACTACGTTATCCAGATACAAAGTTTTTGGACATTCCAGTAGGAGGACATATCGATGGTAAAATAGCATTGCTAAAACCTGGTGTGCTAATGACCTGGAATGCAAATTGGGTTCCTAAAGAAATGGAAGGTTGGCACATTATTGAAGTAGATGATGATTTTGACATGCCAGAAGATTTCCAACAAACTCGTAAGAAAAGATTCCACAAAGAATATGTAAGCAAGTGGTTAGAGCATTGGGTAGGTTGTCCAGACGAAAGTGTGTTTGATGTTAACGTACTATCACTAGATGAAAAGACGGTAATTTGTACAGGTAAAAATGAACAAGCATTTGCTGAAATGGAAGCACATGGCATTGAACCAATATACTGGAACTTTAGACATCAGTATTTTTGGGATGGTGGCATACATTGTTTAACAAGTGATATTGTTAGAGAAGGTGGGCAGGAAGATTATATAACTAACAAAAGGTACTATTAATGAGTTGGTACAAGAACCTACATAAATTACAACTTGACCCAACAAGTCATTGTAATGCAAGATGCGGTGCTTGTGCTAGAAATATATACGGTGGTGAAACTAGACACGACTTGGAATTAAAACATTTTGACTTAGAGTTATGGAAAAGAATAGCAATCGAAGACACTAAAGAGTGCTACATAAATCATTTAAGTCTAAATGGAAATTGGGGCGATGCTTTAATGCACCCAGATATAATAGAAATAATTGAAATTTGGAATACATATCATCCAGAAAGTGAAATGGCAATAGCAACAAATGGAAGCCTACGTAGTACAGAGTTTTGGAAAAAGTTAGCCAACGTACTAAGAAACACTCCTCGACATAGTCTTGAATTTTCAATGGATGGAATGGAAGATACACATCACATTTATAGAAGAAAAACATCACATTCAAAGTTAGTAGATAATATTAAAACTTTTGTAGATGCAGGTGGAACTGCAAACATATATATGACTTTATTCGAACACAACAAACACCAAATTAAAGAAGTAGCAAACTTATCTAAAGAATTAGGTGCTGATGGATTTTATATAAGGCATAGTCATCGTAGTAAGATGAAAATTATAGACGGTGAAGAACGATACGATATAGAAGGTTATTTTCCAAAAATAATAAAAGGCTCTTTTACTTTTCCAAAAAATAAAAAAATAAATAGTGATGCAAGAGATAGTAAAATACACATACAAAATAATGAAAAAATTAAACCAAATACAACAAGTAAATGTCCTTGGAAACAACAACACAAAGTACAAATTGATCCATGGGGAATAATATGGCCTTGTTGTTATGTAAGTAAGTATGGTGGTGGTGGGTCAATGACAGGTTTTAATATGGACGAAATTTTTTCACCAGGCAATGATAATATTATTAATAATGTATTTGAACAAAATGATGTAAACAAGTATACCTTAAAAGAAATATTAGAAAATAAATGGTTTAATACAACAGTAGATAATGCAATAGCAAAGTCTGAATGGAATATTTGCAATGAAACTTGCGGAATATAAGGAATAACAATGAATTGGTATAGACAGATACATAAATTACAAATAGATATAACAAGTCATTGTAATGCTAGATGTGGTGCTTGTATAAGAAATATAAATGGAGGTGCAACTCATCCAGGTTTAAAACTAACCCATTTTGATGTAGATGTTTGGAAACGTATGGCTACCGAAGACACTAGAGGTTGGTGGGTTAGGCAGCTAACACTAAATGGAAATTGGGGCGATCCAATGATGCATCCTCATTTAGTAGAAATGTTAGAAATATGGATTACTGCTCACCCGGAAACTTTTATATCTATTGCAACAAATGGAAGTATGCGTAGCACTAAGTTTTGGTCAGACCTTGCTACAATATTACGTAAAGGATCTCATCACAAAGTTGATTTTGCAGTAGATGGAATGGAAGACACGCATCATATATACAGACGAAAAACTGTGTTTTCTAAACTAAAAGAAAACATAAAAGCATTTACAGATGCAAAAGGACAAGCAATTGCAGTAATGACAATGTTTGAACATAACAAACATCAAATAGAAGAAGTAAAAGAATTGGCAAGAGAAGTAGGTTGCAAACACTTTATTGCAAGAAGAAGTCATAGTGATCATATGCTTATCGAAGACGGTGACGAACAATACGAAATAAAAGGTTGGTATCCAACTGGAAATGGCGAGCATGTAATTGATAACGATACTCCGGAACTTGAACAAGACTTTCCCGAAAACGAACATCCACTAAGTGTAAATAGAGACAGAATATGGATGAGAGCTAATGAACGTTTTGAAGAATTAAATGATAATCATATACCAAGTAAATGTCCTTGGAAAGATGAAGGGGAAGTACAAATAGACCCATGGGGTGTTGTATGGCCTTGTTGTCATGTAAGTTTATATGGCGGTGCTGGAGCATCAGAAAATATGTCTATAAAATTAAACTTTAATGAAGAAGCTGAACAAACTAATTTTATCGAAGAAGGAAAAGAATCAAACAGTTTGCATAATAGATCGTTAAAAGATATATTAAATAATCAATGGTATAATGATACACTTAATCATGCTATAAAAAATGCAGATTATGATGTGTGCAGACGTAGTTGTGGGATATGTAAATAATGTACGTTAATCCAATGTTAAATGATACACGCTATCCAACGTGCTTGGCACCTTGGAATGCACTCACTATTAAATGGGGCGGTAATGTATTGCCTGACATTATATATAATGGCAAGTTTGGTAATATTACTAAACAAACATTACCAGAGTTATTGAACAGTGAAGAAGCAATAGCATTAAGAAAATCACATGCAAGTAGAATAGTACCAGAGGCTTGTTTGGCTTGTACTAAAAAAGAGCAAAGTGGTAAAAGTCGTAGAATGTATTTTTGGGATAAACTAGACGAAGATGTAAAGCGTGGTAGTATTAAAAACAGTGTAGACAGTAAACCTGATATACGCTACTTAGACTTTACTATCAGTAACAAATGTAACCTAGCGTGTATACATTGTAATCCATTTGTTAGCACAGGTTGGACTAAAGATGGAAAGAAACTAAACAAAGAGAAGCCTGATTACTGGAAGCAAGCACAAATCGGCTATCATGGAGTTGAAGACATGTCATTCCTTGATAACTTGTTTGCTGATCCAGAATACTTTCGTAATTTACAATGGGTAGCATTAAGAGGTGGAGAACCTTTATATGATGAAAGTTGTAAAGCAATATTACAATGGTTTATTGATCAAGGATTAGCAAAAAACATTATGCTAGATATTAGTACAAATGCAACTGTATTTGATAACGACTTCCAAGAAATATTTAAACATTTTAAACATATTGAATTGCTTATTAGTATTGAAGCAGTAGATGAATTATACAGTGTAGTACGTGGCGGATCGTATACATTTGAACAGTTAGAAGAAAACATAGAAAAGTTTTACACATACAATAATATTGAAGTTGTGTTTGCAGTAACAGTTATGCTAACAAATGTATTTGGATTAGATAAAGTATGGAACTGGTTTAAAGAAAAACACATGCATAGAGCAAGTATAAGCATGAGCAACGTAGTAGTAAATCCTACATACCTCAATATTGCATACATGCCGGAGGTGTTAAAGTATATTATGTATGATAAATTACTACAGATACCAGATCAAAGCATTTGGCCTAAAGGAAGTTATCATGCAGATGAGATACATTATCAAACAGGTATCCATGCTATTAGAGATGGATTACAAGTCGAAGTAGATGAAGTAGAACAAGAAAAGCAATGGAAGTGGTTTGTTAAGTATACGAAAGACTTAGACAGATTACGTGGCACAGATACATTTGCACTAATAAAGGAATTAAAATTATACAATGAGTAACCCAGATTTTGGAAAGACAGGAAACAGTGTATGGAACCAACCATACATGGATCACCTCAATGAAACATTCTTTCCTAACATAGATATATCAACACTGGCAGACGAATCTAACATAATGTTAGACAGATATCAAGGCTGGATTGAAAGCAGTAAACTAAACAACTTTACTGGACTAGATGCATTTCCTTATAGGTTTGCAAGTGTAGGTACTACACAAACGCTAGACTGGTGGCACTACTATTGTTCAGTGAACAACCTTAACCTCAAAACATTTAGAGGTGAGTATCCATATAACAGAGACGCATTGTTACACACAAATTTAGAATGGGGCGACAGTATTGATGACAAAGGATTAACACAAGGCGATGCAGTATTAGTAAGTGTACCATTCAGTGGTACTGGTAGAGTTCCAGAGCGTTTTGATGATATGATTAAAATATGTAATCAACTAAACATTCCAGTGTTGGTTGATTGTGCATGGTTTGGTACTTGCTTTGACATAGATATAAACTTAGACGAGCCTTGTATTAAAATGGTAGCATTTAGTACTACCAAAGGATTAAGTTGTGGTAATTGGCGTGCGGGTATTACATTCTCACGCATCAACGAAGGTAGCCTAGAAGTGCAAACAGATTGGAATCATGGAAACCATCTCAACACTGCAATTGCTAATAGGCTTATGGAAAAGTTTTCACCAGATACTATTCCTAAAAAGTATATGGACTCACATGTAGCAATATGCGATCATTATGGATTTGAAATGACAAACACCATACACATTGCACTAGCACCTAGACATACAGAATATGATGAGTTTCACAGAGATGGAATATACAACAGAATTAATATTTCAAAAGCATTAAAGCGTTATAAAAACAAAGGAACCTTTTATGAATAGGCTACCTGCTAACGCATGTGCTTATCCATTTAAAGCAGAAATGCTTATGCATGGACAACCTGCAACTCCGTGTTGTAGATTCCATACAAGATTTTTGCCAGACGATAAAAGTTTTACTGAAATACGTGAAACTATGATGCGTAATGAATGGCACCCAGGTTGTTATAAATGTAAGTCAGATGAAGAAGTAAAAGGTAGCAGTATGAGAACTGATGCAGATGAATTCTTTGATGACTTTACAGATACAGTACGTTTAGAGTATTTAGAAATAACTGTAGGTAGACTTTGCAACTTAGCATGTTTAAGTTGTGGAGCAGAGTTTAGTCATACATGGGACAAGGATGAACTTGCATTGGGTATAAGTGACGAGGCCAAAATTGAGAAGTTAAAAGAAGTACAAGAATATGATTTAGATAATTTAGATTTAGACAAACTAAAGCATGTTAAGTTTATTAAAGTAACAGGTGGCGAGCCGTTCTTACATAGACAGTTTTTAAACCTAGTTGTTAGACTAGCAGACAGTGGAATAGCAGAACAGATTGACTTAGAGATATTTACGAACTGTACATGGTTTCCAAAGAAACTTGAGCTTGATGCATTGTTAAAATTTAAGCGTATACAACTAAGTCCTAGTATTGATGGTGTAGGCACTACAAACGACCTTCTACGTTACCCTAGTAAGTGGGAAAATATAGAAGCTACACTTGACAAGTGGATAGAAGTAAAAGACGCTACAGGACGCTTAAAAATAGCTACAGCCACCACTGTAAGCGTTATTAACGCTCCACAGCTACATGAGTTTATACATTGGGCAAGAGTGCATAAAGGCATAGGAGTAATGCTACAAACAGTATATGAACCTCATTATTTAAGTGTAGAGCATTGGGGCAACGCATATAGGAAATTATTAAAATTAACAGTAGACCAACAATACATGGGTTTTAATAAAAATGAAAGTAAATTTAGTGCTAGTTATAAATTATTAAATAACTTATGTTCAGTAGTAACTAACGCACAACAAGATAAGACAAAAGATTATATTGTGGAATTAAAAAGAATATTAGCACACAGAGGCCAAGACATAAGCATGGCTCCTAAGTTTGCAAATATATTAAGGCACATGAATTATGATTGATAAAGAAAAATTAAAACAAAGTAGCACATTTTGTATGTTACCGTTCATGCACATTTACGGAACAGCAGGAGGTGACATAGTGCCGTGCTGTGAAGCACAAGAAGTACCATTGAATGATCCAGGTGAGACAGCTCTTGAAAGCTGGAACAATGAAAACTATAAAGAGCTAAGACGAGCTTTGGCCAAGGACGAAAGACCAGAACGCTGTGCAGTGTGCTGGCATAACGAGGATAGTGGGATAGTAAGCAATCGTCAACAATGGGAACAAGACAACTGGAATGAATTTGCTGATATTATTGAAGTGAATGATGACTACAGTGTAAACAATCCACCTATATGGATTGAACTTAAAGTAAGTAATTTTTGTAACTTAAAGTGTATAATGTGTAGCACACATAGTTCTTATAAACGTGTAAAGGACTTAGACATTATAACAAAGTACCAAGATAGTGGACACGAAACAAGATTACTTAGACCAACTACTTTGTTTGACTCTTTAAATGAGTGGCCAGAATTATGGGAACATGTACACACCTTACAGTTTACAGGTGGTGAGCCTATTATTAATCAAGAACACTATGATTTGTTAGAGTCAATTCCACAACATTTAAAGCATAAAATAAAATTACGTTATGCTAGTAATTTAAGTCATATAAAATTTAAAAAGTATGATCTAGTTAAAATTTGGAATGAATTTAAAACTGTTAATATTAAAATAAGTATGGACGGTGTAGGAGATGTGTATAACTTTATCCGTCAAGATGGTGATTGGGATAATGTATATGCTAACATGATGGTACTTGACAGTGAGCCAACAATAGACGTGGCAGCTGGTATTACAATTCAAGCTCATAATATATACCATATGCCTGAGTTCTATGCTTTTTGGAAAAACAGTGATGTTAAACTTAGGTTCATTACTGCTAATATTTTACAAACACCAAGATACTTAGCACCAAGTGTATGGCCAGAAGAATACAGAGAAGCCATTATTAATAAACTAAAGGGTGCTTTAGATGAACATCCTGAAATGCAAAAATTCATTACGTATATGGAAAACAATCAACCTAATATACGTGACTATGCAAAGATGAGAAAGTATAACAGAGATATAGAAGCACGATATCCAAAAGAAGTAACGTTAGCATCAATGCTTGACAAACACTTAAACATGCAACCAGAGAATATGGAAGCAGTGCATAATAGATTATTGAAAGCAGAAAATAAATGAATCGTAAATTAAAAATTAGTGGCGCTGAAGTGCCTGCATACGACATAGCAATTATATTAAAAGTAGCGACTAAATGTCCTGGAAAATGGAAACTAACAGACATGGAAACTGGAGAGGAATATATTGGACAATTACCCACTGAAGAAGATACACATCACTGGAAAAAAATATAGATGATTAAAGTTTTCTTTATAGCAAAAATGAAATCACCAATGCCAAGTGAGTATTTACAGATGAGTAAAAAGATGAGAGAACTAGCAGAAGCTCATCCTGGCTTTATAGATATTACTAGTGAAGAACATGGTGACATTGAGATTACTATTAGTAGTTGGCGTAGTAAAGAAGATGTAATGGATTGGGCCAATAACCCAGAACATATGAAAGCAAAACAAAGATCAAAGGAATGGTACGAATGGGTACGAGGAATACATGTAGAGGCAGTAGATGAAAAAAGGTGAAAAAGATTGGGATTATCAATTCGTAAGTGATTGCGAAATTGTAAATGTTTTTATACCAAAGAACACACATCTTAGTGGCTATGAAGAATTAAAACAAAAACTACAAATGCTACAACAAGTAGAATGTGATAATCACTTGACATCAAGTATAGTTAACTTGTATAATACTAGTAGCATTAGTTGGATAGAACATGTTAGAAAAATGGGACACAAGTATGTTGCATTTTGGTTTGATGGATGTTGGCCTAAAACAGATGGAATTGAAAAGAAAATATTAACTTATATAAATCGCTTAGAAAAAAATGATTGGATTACAGCAGTACATCCAAAGTATGTGGATAGTTTAATGTTATTAAACATAGATGAATTCATAGCCTGGCCTGCCAAAGCACCAAACTTTGGAAGGTATGACTTTTGGGCTGAAAATTGGCTAGGAGATTCAACAGTAGAATTAAGTAAAACTATAGAAAGAAACATTGTAGTGGGTGCTCCAAGAACAGATCCAGTTAACTTTTTAAATGGATTAATGAACAAAAAGTATACTGATCATACGATAGCAAGAGGGGCCAGAGTTATTATTAAACGTAAGAATATACCCAGTAGTCCTATCTATTTTGTTAATACAGAGCCCAGTAGTCCTACAGTAGCAGACCCTATAAAAAACAGTATATTTGAGCAATATGTGGGTGCTACAGCCGGGTTTAAACTGCTATATTACGCTTATACGTACGGTTTAGATATAGACAGTACAAAGTTCGTATGGTACGATTTCGACGCTTACAGCGTTAAATTTAAGCGTCTAATGGTGGAAAAATGGGACGGTTTTGACTATCCAGCGTTTGTTAAGCAGTTTTGTGAAGATAATCCAGATGCAAATACATTATTGCTAAAACAAGTAGACAAACAATGGTTAAATATAGTAGAACAGTTCGGTGGAATGGATAATTGGTTAGATTTTTGGGTACAAGTAAAGCTATGCAAACACGAGTTTTTGGAAGTAGATCTTGTAAATGATCATCAACAAATAACAGATTTATTAGATAATGAATCAAGTACTTTCTTTTGGGCAAGCAATATATACAGTTATGTATTGCTAAAAGTTATGAGTGAGCCTTTTAAACTAGAAACTAGTTTTGCTGACTTAATAATAAGATTGCAACAAATAAACAAGTGCTGGTTCTCTGGAACTGATCCAAATGATAACGATTTAACGTGTGATGTTAAATGGGTGCTTGGATACAGTACCAACGATAGTATAGGAATGGGAATATAATGGGTTCACAATTAAGACTAACAATGAGAGAAAAAGAAATATGTCACTTATCAATGCAGGAAGTGATGTGTAGAGAAATTGAAGAACAAGCATCAGATAATTATATATCTGTGTTAAAGATGGGAACAGATTGGAATATCAATCTTGCTACAGATGGATCTTTTATACATGGAGTTAGACTAGATGACTTAGAACAAACATTAAAAGATTTAAAACATTTTGGATTTAAGGTAGCGGTTATTTGGGCAGAGGGCAGTTGGCCACATGACAGTGCTATTGACGAAGAAATATTAAAATCAGTAGAAGAATGGGATAAAGAAGACTGGGGATGTGCAGGGCATATCTTAGATAGACCAGGAAGACAAAATCCTATATTTCATCATCAATGTGTTATTATTAACTTGCGAAAACTTACAAGAATTATAGAATGTAGAGTACGTGAGTATGAAGCAAGTCCTGAACACTTCCATGATGATTATACTCCTAAATGGATTCAACCTGCATCAGAAAACTATATACCAAATAGTAGTTGGAAAAGTCACCAAGAAGCAAAAAAACCATATAACTTATTCAATCGTATATTACGATCATCGTTAGATGTAGGACTAAAAGTTTTTAACTTAGATTATAACATAAGAAATTTTAAAGTATGTACGTATCCCGAAGATGATATTAAATGGACAGAAGGTGAGATAGTTAAAACATACGAACATGCAGATCGTATATGGAATATAAAAGATCAATATGAGGATAAAGTTCCACTACTTGAATTTAAAATACAAGACTCATGTGTTGTATATATTCTTAATACAGAATCAGCACCACATGTAATTGTAGACGATATACAAGTAATGGTATGTCCATGTAGTGGATTGCATCAATTTAAATATATAGAAAAAAGTTTAGATGTAATGGAACTAATAGTATGGGCAGATTATAGTCCTTTCGCTGTTGCTTGGATGGAAATTCTAGTACGAGAATGGGATGGAAAAGACTTTATGAAATTCTTTGAAACAAACAAACATAGATTACAGTTTGATGGTACATTTGAACTTGGAGAAAACACACATGGTCCAATTGGAACATGGGAAAAGTTTATGGCCAGCTTTGATAGTCAAGAGCAGTGGCTAGAAGTGTGGGGCAAGATACAAAATTTAGAACATCAATTTGAAGCAGTCAACCTAATAGAAGATTCTAATAAGATTATAAAGTTGATACCACATAATAAAAATGTATTACTTCAATGTAGCAATATATTTTTATACGAATCAAATTACTTTAGTAAAGGGTTAGATACTTTATTTAACGGTATTTCATACATAAGAAATGTACAGAACATTTCAAATAAAGTTTATTTTAATGGTGACATGAACGGAAGCTATTATAATATGGCAAATATGAATAGGCGAAAATTGATATGATACACTACAATAATTTAGCATGGTGGGAAGAGCCTAATGAAGAAACAATAGAATACTTTGAAACATGGGAAAATTTTAAAACAAATCCTGCATCAGCGGATAGCAATCAACTAGATACAACAGATCTAAATAACATAATGGACAACACTAATGTTCCATGGGTTACTATGCCAGATATACCTGTGCCGTGGAAAGACATACATTCTGAAGCAATAGCATTATTAGAAACTGAATGTTTTTCATTACATAGAGCAGTAGGCAGTGGCGGCTGGTTAAGTCTGTGTGTGCATGGAATGAGTAGTGTGCATACAAATTGTCCAGAAGATTATAACTTACCAGATGAGGCTGAATATGAATTAAGTGATTGGACTGATATTAGTAAATTTACACCACGTACTAAAGAATGGATGCAAGATGAAATGTTGTATGAAAGATTTAGTCGTGTAAGATTTATGGCAGTATTACCAGGTGGTTGGATTATGCCACATAAGGATACTGAAAAATTATCAGGCCTTGGTGCAACTAATGTTTCTATCAATAACCCAAAAGGTTGCGACTTAGTAATGGAAGAATATGGAACATTGCCATATGAGAATGGGCTTGTAGTAAAGATTAATACAGGACACAATCATGCAGTATGGAATCGTAGCAACGAGCCACGTATACATATGATATTTGACGGTGATCCAAGCAAGCAATTTAAAAATAAAGTAAACGAAAACTATGCCAAGATGTTCAATATTTAAAAACGGTGTAACAATAGGACCTACTGGAGCAGTAAGGCCTTGTTGTGCATTTCAGGTAAAAGAAGGAACAAATAATTTATTTTGGGATGATGATTGGGAAACACGTCATGCTGAATGGAGTAAGCGTAGCGAAACACAATGGCTAGACGAATGTGCTGAATGTAAACTAAGCGAAGAACTAACAGGAAATAGTTTACGTAAAATATACAATAAGCAATTTGATAACGAAGTAGGCATTAAACATTGGGATTTAAAAATAAACAATACTTGCAACTTTGCTTGCAGAATGTGTAATCAAACAAGCAGTAGTACATGGGCAAAAATACTTAAAGAAAATCAACAAGAGAATTGGCACCCTCAATTTGGAAAATTAAAAGATAGAAGTTGGGTAAAACAATCACTAGATTTTACTCATCAAATGTTAGATGCAAAGATTGTAAAATTTACTGGCGGTGAACCATTTATGATACCACAAGTAAAGAAGATCATACAACGATTAGTAGATGAAGATGTTGCACCTGCAATCGAATTACATTTAATAACAAATGGAAGTTATGATATGACTACATGGAATCATTACTTTGAAAAATTTAAACAAGTTCATGTTAATATAAGCATAGAAGCAGTAGGTAAACGATATGAGTATATAAGACCTGGATCTAGTTGGATTACAACTAGTGACAATGCAGTTAAATTTAATAAGTATAAACCAAAGAATACATATTTAAGTGTGTCTATACTTCCTATGGTATTTAATAGAAACAATTTAGATGATGTAGCAACTTGGTGTAAAGACAATAAAATTAGATATGATGTTTCTACACCTGTAATAAAGCCTGCGTTCATGTCGCCAAATGCTATGGAAGATGAAATATTAAAAAAAGAATTAATAGAGCAGAGTGAAATTATGGATAAAATACATGGAACAGATTATCATGACTTTATTTAAAATAAATATTAATAAGGAAAATAATGACTAAAAAATTACCAAGCGATACATTTTGTGTATTACCATTTATGCACGCCGCAGTTAACCCTGGCGGTGGCTTTCGTGTTTGTTGTAACAGTAACCCTGCTAACAACAAAGTATTAAAAGACGATGGCAGTGGCAAAGCATATAGAATATTCAAAGATGATATCAATGATGTATGGAACAGTGAATGGTATAAAAACATTCGCAAAGAGTTTATAGACGGAGAGCGTCCAGAAACATGTCAAAGATGTTTCCGTGAAGAAGATGCAGGTATACGTAGCCCACGCATAGGTTACAATGAGAAGTGGTATAAAGACAATGTAAAAGTAGCAGAAGAAATACCATTGGATATTCGTTATGTAGACTTGCGTTTAGGTAACTTGTGCAACTTAAAATGTAGAATGTGTAACCCATGGAGTAGTAGCATGTGGGTTAAAGACTGGAATAAAGTAACTGGACTTGCAGAGCTTACACCCAATGAGCCACTAAACAGTGACGAACTAGACTTTATGGAAATTATGAAAGTATGGCCGGACCGTAAACAAACTGGATTAAACTTTGTAGAAATAGCACATACAATTGAAGAGATTTACTTAACAGGTGGTGAGCCTACACTTGCAACTAGTCAATATGCATTATTTGATTACTGTATTGAAAATGAACTAGCAGGTAATATTAAACTAAAGTACAACACTAACCTTACAAATATCCCACAAAAGATGATTGATTACTGGAGTCACTTTAAAGGTGTGCAACTTAATTGTAGTATTGATGCAACTGGTGATAGAGATAGATATGTTAGGTATCCAAGTAGCTGGGGTAAAATAGTAGAAACATTTGATAAACTATTAGCACTACCTAATGTGTACATTCAGGTGCATTGCACAGTACAAGTATTAAATATGTGTGCTATGAGTGAACTGTTTGATTGGACACGAAGCAAAGGTATTCCTGACAAAGACATATATTTAAATATTCTTAATCACCCAGAAATGTATAACATACGTTCTCTACCTAAAGAACTAAAACAGCTCGCCGAGCAAAACTTACAACCTTATTTAGACATACCAAAAGTAGCAGACTGTATCAAGTATATGTGGTCCGAAGATTGGTACGAAAAGCGTTGGAAAGAGTTTGTAGACTTTAACACAAAAACAGATGATTTACAAAAAGGTAACTTGTTAGATGTATGTCCGGAGTTTACTAATTATGTATAAGATATTATGTACAGGAAATCCAGAGTTTGGAGTAGCAAGTGCTATAGCAGAACGCTGGCCTGATACAACATTTGTTAATAGAACAGATTGGGGCTACGATTTAACGCAAAATGGCTATAAAACTAAGTTAGCCGAAAAGGCTCTTAATTATGACGTCTTTATTAACTGTAGTGCATTATGGCAGTACCATCAAACTTTGCTACTAGATGTAGTCTATAAGAACGCCTTAAAGAACCTTAAACGACTGCATATAGTGTCGTTGGGCAGTACAACAGACAGAGCTACCAAAGGTAGCGATTGGCATTATCAACAAGAAAAGAAGGCTTTGCGTAGTACAAGCAACGCATTAGGGTTAAAAAGCATTTGGGCTGGTGGACCTAAAGTAAGTTATGTTACATTCGGTACATTAGAAAACAATGCACACAAGCATCCAGGCAGAGCAGTAATGCAGTTAAATGATGCAGTAGACATGATTGAGTATGTAATTAATATGCCATATCATTTAAATGTAAATGAACTAAGTATAGACCCTATACAGACGGATTGGCCAAATGAATAAATTTTGCTACATGCCTTGGCATGCAATTACGCTAAGTGCAAATGGTGACATTAAGCCTTGTTGTCAGTTTAGTAACAAAGGGCGTATGCCTAATACTGAACATGACACTATTATGGAAAACTTTAATAGTGAGCGTATGCAAGACTTACGCAAAGACTTTTTAAAAGGTGTACAACCTAGTGCTTGCAACAGTTGTTGGGAGAGAGAAGATTTAGTAGGGCAAAGTAGACGCTTATGGTTTAATAAGAAGTTTATGAAATTTAATGCAGATTTTATAAACGGCAACCACCCTACAACATATGATGTTCCTAACCCTAAGTTCTATCAAGCAGACATTAACTTATCAAATGTATGTAACTTAAAATGTCGTATGTGTGGAAGTTGGGCAAGCAATAGTTGGTTTGACGAAGAATTAGCACTTGCTAAAATAGACAAACGCTACGAGAAAAATAGTAATCCTATTCCATTGCAACAATATGGATTAGAAGATTTACGCAATATGCTACCGCATCTAAAAGATGTAAAACGCATAGACTTTAAAGGTGGTGAGCCCATGATGGCAAAACATCACAATCAATTCCTACAATGGCTCATTGAAGAAGGTATGACTGATGTAGAATTATTTTATACAACAAACGGCACAGTTGTTAATCCTAAAATATTAAACTTGCTAAAACAGTTTAAACATGTTAGTATATGTTTTAGTATAGAAGGCACAGGAGAGCTATATAGATACATCAGAGGTGGCAAATATCAATTAGAAGATTTTGAAAAAACACTAGCAATGTACAATGAATTAGAAAATGTAAAAATTATGTTCAATGTAACACTGCAAAATTATAACGTTTTCAACTTGCCAGAATTGCATTTCTTCCTTCACGAAATGGAAGATAAATATAGTAAAGTAAGTGCAAACAGTAGTTTCACTACTATCTGTAACAAACCAGCATATTTAAGTCCAATGAACTTACCAGATGATTTACGAGATCAAGCAATTAAAAACTTATCTCTGTTTGATGATTTTGACAAGCTAGTAGAGAGTATGAAGACTAGAACATTTAATCCTGAGCTATGGGAAACATTTATTAACTTTACAAATGACTTAGATAAAATGCGAGGCGACAGTGTAAGGGATGCAGTGCCTCAACTAAAGGAATATTTTTAATGCTAGTAGCTTTAGAAGACAATCACGCACCAAAAGACGAACTACTTAGAGTAGAATGGAACTTGGGTAAGCGTTGCAACTACAACTGTAGTTATTGTGGAAATGAATTACACAATAAGACTAGCGACCATATGAGTTGGGAAGTATACACTGCTACAATAGATAAAATAGTAGAAGCATCAAATGGTAAAAAGATTAAAATTAGTTTTACAGGTGGTGAGCCATTTGTACACCCACAGTTTATTGACATGTTAAAATATGCTAAAGAGAACGGCGTATACAGATGTAGTGTAACAACCAACGGAAGTCCTCCACCTAAGATATACAAAAAAGCATTGCCGTATTTACATTATGTTATTATAAGTTATCACTTTGAATTTGCATATCATGAGAAAGTAATTAATAACATTACAGGTATGTGGGCAGACATACAGGAATATAGAGCTAAAGATGACTACAAAGGAATGCATGTACATATTATGGCGTTGCCTGGACACATGGATAAATGGAAAGAAATTATAAACGAATTAAAAGAGTGTGGCGTTGAATATACAGTTCGTAAAATTAGGCCACGTGTTAATGAAAACCGTACAGGTTGGAATAAACCATATGCTGACGGTATGTTAGGGCAACATCCTATACATGAAGAAACTGAAAAGTTTGCTGGACAATATTATAGTGTAGAAGAAGAAAAATGGTTAACTGAAAATGTATGAAGATAAAGTAAGAGAGTGGTTAATGCAACCCGGTAATAACTTTTGTGCGTTGCCATTTACACATATGGCAATAGAAGCCAACGGCGATATAAGACCTTGTTGTATGGGCGATGAATTTGATTTAAACATTAGAAATAAAACAATACAACAAGTATACAACGACCCAAAAAGACTACAATTTGTAGACAGTTTTAGACGAAACGAACAAAATCCTGCATGTCATAAATGTTGGAAAGATCCAGAAATAAGAGCTAATTTTTCAACATCACCTCATGCCAGAGAAATAACAAAACAAGCAATGGACGGAATAACACCTAAGCATGAATTAAAATGGTTAGAAATTAAACCAGGAAATAGATGTAATTTAAAATGTAGAATATGTGGAGTACATAATAGTAGTAGTTGGACAAAAGATACTGCGGCAATAGAAGAGCCCAAAGTAAAGTATAAAAACAGCGAAGCATTTAAATATACGCAATCATGTGATTGGATAGATGATCCAGAATTTTGGAATGATCTAAATCAACTAGAATCAATAGAGTATTTGCATTTTATGGGCGGCGAACCTTTTATGGTTCCTGAGCACTTTCAATTAATAGAACGTTTAGTAAACGATCCTAACATTGATACTAGTAATATTACAATCGGATACAATACAAATGGAACATACTTTCCTAGCAAAGAAAACTTTGAGCTATACAATAATTTTAAGCAAGTAAACTTTGCATTAAGTATAGATGATATTGATGAGAGATTTAACTACCAGCGTAAATTAGCTAATTGGGAAGAAGTAAAAAGTAATATTAAGAATTTTCAAAAATTAAATAAAGACCAATATTTTGTACATTTGGATCCTACTATAAGTATATATAATATATTTTATTTAAATGAAATCACTAAAACATTTAATGATTTAGGATATCATAATTTTATTAAACAACGACATTTTGTAAATAATGGGTATAACGCAATTCACATATTACCACAACATATAAAAAGTGTTATTGTAGAAAAGTACAAAGACACTGATAACATATGGATTAAGCGAGCAGTAGATTATATGAATAGTCAACCAACAGATAATAACTTATGGGAAATATTTAAAAAGAATACTACTAGATTAGATTCATTAAGAAGCGAAAACTTTCAAAACACATTTAAGGAATTTTATGAGCACTTTTAAAAACATTATTGTACACTATGAAGATGGTACAAGCGAAGAAGATAACGTAAACAGTGTTATGGCACGTGATGAAAATGATTTTCGTGGATGGGAATGTTGGGCTGGTGTACAAAATATTACTATAAGTAACACAGGTGATGTGTATAGAGCTATATGTAAAGTGGGTGGCAAACTAGGAAACATTTATGATGGGTTTGAAATGCCTAAAGAAACTATTATATGTAATAAGCCAAGATGTGTATGTGCTGCTGATGTACAGTTATCAAAAGCACTACCAGAACATGTGCATAAATTAAGGGTAGGAAATGAATAAAGAATTTTGGAACAGTGATAAAACAAATAAGTATGAAGCTTTTTATGAACATGCAGTAGATAAACTAAAAGGTCTAGATGTAAACATACATACTTTTTGCCCATTGCCTTTTACTCATGTAAGTACTATGCCACATGGAGAAATAAAGTTATGTTGTAGAGCACAACCACCTCAACATGGACCTAACCCAAATGTTAAAGACAAAGATTTTAATCTCAAAGAATACTGGCAAAGTGAATACATGAACGAAGTACGTGATGATCTTATATTAGGTAAAAAGCACTTCCAATGTAAAAATTGTTGGAAAATGGAAGACAATGAAATTGTTAGTTTACGTATGAATAGGCTTATGGATCTTATGGATAATGAGATCTATAGAAAGAATATAGAATATTATATAAGACATAGAGAAATAGAATTTAAAATTCCACTCATTGAACTTAAATTAAGTAACGTATGTAACTTTAAGTGCAGAATGTGTTGGCCAAAAGACAGTTCAAAATGGGTTACTGATTGGGATAAAGTAAAAGAGTTTTACAGTGTGGGTGATAAACGTTATATAGAAGAAATAGTAGACAGCAATGATTTACGTAAAACTCGTGTAATGAATTTATATGAAAAGGACGAAGAATTTGTAGGGAACCTAATTGAGCTTATGGAACACGTAGAAGAACTTGAATTTGCAGGTGGCGAGCCTCTTATGGACCCAATTCATTATCGTGTACTAGACAGTATTCCGCACCCAGAAAATGTTACATTAAAATATAGTACAAATTTAAGTATTATGAAAATGGGTAAACATAGCGTAATTGACTTGTGGAAGAAATTTAAAAAAATTAAATTAACAGTTAGTATAGACGGACACCGAGAACTTAATCATATGATTCGTAGAGGATCTGATTGGGATTTATTAAAAAGCAATATTGAACTAGTTAAAAGAGAACTTGATAACTTAGATGTTATTAAAGGAACTACTTGTATAAGTGGTATGAATGCTGCGGAATTAGGCGAAACAGCGGAAGCAATTGTATTTGAACTAGGCATACACTGGCATACAAGCCGTGTACAATGGCCTGATTTCCTACATGCAAATGTATTAAGCCCAGAGCAACTACAAACAGGAATAGACGGCTTAAAACGGGTATTTGATAGCTTAAACACGCCAGAAAGATGCGAAACTCCTAGGCGTACTATGTTTGAAACACATTTAAATGGTGCTATTAGTTGGTTAGAAACATGTATAAAAGATAATAAACATACAGAAAAATACGAAGCATTTAGTAAATTTAATGAAACAATAACAGATATGGATAAAGAATAATGAGTGATAAAGATTTAAAATGGAGTGAATACGACTTTACAAAAACACCGTATGAAGATATAGTTCGAGTAGGACAACGTACTATGTTATACAGAGATATGTTTACAGTAAGTTGGTTGCTAGGTAGATTTTGTAACTACAATTGTAGTTATTGTTGGCCTTATGCTAGAAGTAATAGAAAAGATCACAGACCTACAGAACTTAACTTAAAAACAATCGATGAGATTAAACGTCAGGCACGTGAGCGTGGCTTTAATAGTTTCCACTTTAGTTTAAGTGGAGGTGAACCTACGTTCCATCCAGGCTATTTAGATATGTTAAAACATTTAAGTGATGATTGTCATAACACCAATTATACAAGTGTACATATGACAAGTAACTGTAGTCGTAACATGAAATGGTTTAAAACTTATGTGGACTATGCTTCAAAGTTTCATAGAGCTAGTATTACTTGTAGTTTACATGTTGAGCATGTTGACACAACTGAGAAGATGCAGGATCTTGCAGACAAACTTATACTATGCCAAGAACACGATGTACAAGTAACTATTAACATGGTTATGGTTCCTGAAGTTTTTGATCAATATTATGATAATGCATTGTTTTTCCATAATCAAGGAATTAATGTTACACTTAAACCTCAATCAGACCCAACTGCAAGTAGAGTAGTTGATGGTTATACAGAGGAAATGAAAAAGAAATTACACAATGGTATGCCACAACGTGGATACACAGAAGCAAAAGCAAAACAAAAGAAGTTAGTAACTAGACCAGACCCAGCATTTAAAGTAGACATAGAAGATGAATATAGAAAACAGACCGCAGCAGTTCCGTGGCATATGCAAGTAGAATTCAGAGATAGCAAAGGTGATCCTTATTACATGGATCAAGCAGAACGCTTTAATGCATTTGACTTTAACAAGTTCAAAGGTTGGGAATGTAGTAGTGGATACCGCAGTATAATTATACGTGAACCAGATGGTTCTATTAAACGTAGTTATAGTTGTGGAGATCAACCGTTGGGTAATATTGAAACAGGATTTAAGTTATTTGACGGTCCTGAAATATGTACTACCAATGCTTGTGTAAGTAGTGCTGATAGTAAAATTCCAAAACGTGCACCAGGAACAAAAATGCCTCTATTTCCTGGTGATGAAACTTTTAAATAAATGTATAGTCAGAGTGGGCGTTTTGCAAATAGGTTGAAAATGGGAATAATACGAAGACCCAATACTGTTAAAAGAGTATTTACTTGGTTTCCAAAGCGTATGAGTAGTGGAAAATTAACAATAGGGCATTACTACGAAATGACAATATTTAAATATGGAGCTGATCCTAGACATGCTTTTTGGATTCAAAAAAAATACTCCGAAAAGGAGTATTTCTTATTAAAGCTACAAGGTGTAGCAGAATTTACACTAAATTAAATTTTTGTCCATTTGTGTTTAGCATATCCTTCTTTTTCTGCCCAACGTATAAACAATCCAACTTCTCTACCATTAGCTTCAATTTCCCAAGGTAAGTCCCAATAGTCTGTATTAGTAGGAACGAACTGATCTTTCCATTTATAGTACTTGTCTTCCTTATAAGACCAATCATTCATTTCACGTCTAGCATATTGCTTAACATGTACCATTTCATGTGCAACAGTTTCTAGCATTTTTCTTAATGTCAGTGAACTATCTACTTCTATTTCAAAATCTCTATTTGATTCACGCAAACAATATCCTTCTGCATCACCTGTAATACTAGTAACTTTAATGTCAATATTAAGAGAATTCATTCTAGGCATAAGTTTCTTAATACAAAACTCTACCATAGAAGTAATTTTATCTTGTTGGCTTTTTTTACCACCTTTTATTGAAATATAATTCATCTATTATTATTGTCCCAAATAATCTGTTTTCAACACATCCAAACGATTTGCGGCTTGATTCAATTCAAACTGATCAGCCATGTCATTAAACCAGCTCAAGTAGTTTTCACCAATCTTATCAGCAAAACCATCTAAGTGCATATCTGCATCAACATAGTTCCAATTAACTTCATTGTTCTCATCAATGTTTTCTGGGTTTGTAGCGGCCTTTTCAAATGCTTGGATAAATTTTGCGTCTAACATACAGTTCTCCTTTTGCGTTGTTTATGTATATATTATAACAAGATTTCTTGGTGTTGTCAACCTTTAAGGTCATAAAAAAACCCTTGAAAAACAAGGGTTTGTAAAATAAATTAATTTATTATTCTACATTATTGCGAGATTCATATGCAGAACTATTGCCTTGAACAACATTATCACCTACGCCTGTAAAAACATTGTTACTGCTAGATCCAAAACCTTGAGCCTGATTTTTAAAAGCAGAATCATGGTCTCTAGCAGTGTTTTCTCCAGTATCTGGCTGATCGTGTATAGCATTTATAATACGTTGATCTACTCCATCACGCTTTAGTTGACTCTTTTTTGTTGGTAATGGACTTCTTTCTATATTATCAAATTGTATTTCAAAACTTTTACTTTGATCTTTACGATCGCCATCTGCTTTTTTAAACTTGCCTTTTTCTGGTTTTCCTTTACCTGCCGCTTCGGCTAATTCTTGCATTTTTTTAGCATTATCTTCTGTGTACGGAATTCTGTAATATACTGGTTGTAGTTCTCCAACTGGTCTTACATTAAAATAGATATGTGGCTTTTGTACTTCAACCCATATTACTTCTACTTGTTCTTCTGGTATACCATCAATTGGAGTACCTTGTAATGCAAGCATTGTATATCCTGAAAAAATACTTGATACTAAAGCAAGTGGAATTAAAAAGAATGTTAATGTATTATTTCTGCCTAATTGTATTAGTGCATATACTGTAAGTATTGCTAACCCAAGTAATAATCCTATTCCTGCATATATAATCATTGTCCTACTCCTGTTCCTCTAGTTGGAACAACATCTCTTACATGTTTAAATATTGACTTAACATTACCTTTACCGTCAACACTAAATCCAGGCAATCGTTGTATTTCTCTGTTTACTATAAATTCACCTTGTATACTATATAGTTGTCTGAATGCATTAACTTTCATTACGGTTACTGTATAAGGCACAACTGCCTCGCTTTGTCTTTTTGAATAGGCATGTACTGCCACATAGTAATCACCAGGAACAATGCCTCTAAGTGTTATTGTTTCTCTGTTTGTTCTAAGAAAAACATCTTGGCCATCTATTGTAATTTTATCATTAGATGTGCCTAAGTCATCTCTATCTAAGTGTAGTGGAGTATTTTCTCTATTACTAAAACCTACTGGTCTGTCGTTGTTTAACTGTACCCATATGTCCAAATCTGTTGAAGATTCAGAGTCCCATTCTAACACAACCATAAACTCTGCTTTTACAGGTATGTCTGCCTTTTTTGCAATAGGATTGATAAGAAGAAATGCTATAACAAATAGCATAACAAAACCAATTAGTACATTAAATAATAAATCATTAAATGCTAAGTTAGATCCTGTTCTCCTTTTCTTTCCTGCGAAAAAGTTTTCTTGATTTTTAGGCATACTCTTGCTCTTGTATAATTACTTGCACTTTCACAAATAAACTTGCAATCAAACCACATAGTGTAGTTAGTAGTGCGGTACTCATACCAGAAGCCATATCGGTAATAACACGTTTCATACTGTCTACATTACTTGGATCAATTTCTGCAAAGCTACTTCCTAGCATAAGCATAAATCCAATAACAGTTCCTACCATACCCACTGTCATGCAGGCCTCACCTATAAACCAAGGTGTTTCAAAATCATTTCTATCTTTTAAACTTCTGTAACCAATGCTGGTTGTCGCAGTAATCCACATTGCTATAATTACGAAGCTCAATTTAGTTGAATCGTTTTCAAACAAAAAAGGGATAGCACCATAGTATATTGCTGTCCCTAAACCGATGATTTGCATAACAACAATCAACCACCAAACTAAAAATCTCTTATTCATTTAACGTTCTCTCTCTAATTACTTACTAGTATTTATCTAAATTTTGTTAGATAAACGAAAAAGCATCGCTTGTTCTTCGTTGAACAAAAAATAAACCTGAACCCATCCTCCGGTAACATAACCAAGGCTAGAGTTAAAGTCTTTATATCTACTTGTTTCAGTAAATATTACTTTTTTAGGTTGATATTCTTTTACTAATTGCTGAACTTGTTCTATTGTTCCTGAAACTTTATATGATATTTGTTCACCATAATAGTCTAAACTTTTATCAATTTGTATCTGTCTCATTACACAATATATTCGTTAAAAAATCGCTTCCAGTAATTGTTTTCAATCTATCTTCGGTGTCAGCTTTAACAAATATATCGTGGAACTTCTCAAACAAATAAAAGTTCGCATAGATCTTTAAGCTGTCACACATGTATTTATAGTATTCTTCACTGGTACTTCTATTGTCAGTTAATTGTGAAATGTCGAATATTGTGACACCTTTTTCTTCAATTTGAGGTAGTTTTGGGACTGATAAGAAGTCTTTAGTAAACTTACTTACGCCCTCTTCGATAGTATATTCAAGTCCATGTTCTAATGCCATATCTACTATTGCAATAGGTTTGTCCTTGATAAAATTAGAACCCCGGTCGGGATTCTGGGGGGATATTTTCTTACCCAGTTCAGATATAAACATATCGAACGATGTATCTTTATGCATATCATAATGGAATTTTAATTTACGTATATTATCTTTATTGATAACTATAGTGCTTTCTAAGTTGGTTGCAACATTATAATCATATACATATAATTGTCTACATTGCTTTGCAAAGTATACAGGTTGGTCTGGATTGTTAACTAGTATATTACCTAAATCAACACTACCTGGTAAACAATACATAAAGTCGCTTTCCAATATAGGTTCATTTTCATTATTAGTGCAAGTGCTTAACAACTTTTCTAATGTTTGTATATAGTTGCTATCTTCTGGGCTAATATTATTACCATTCATTAACTTTGCAAAATTAATAACTCTGGTACTGCCGCCAAAATCCATGTTCGGATTATCTTTGTATAAGTAACAACGTTGTTGTGAAATGCTATCTATATGTTGAGGGAATATACCTGTGTTTTCAGAATAGGTTATTAAGTGTTGCAAAATACTTGATTGCCCACATATATTATTTACGTTTACGTTAAGTAAAAGATTACGGATTTGCATTTAGTATTCTTGCAATTTCTACCATAGTAGCACTTAAATTAATCTCTGGATCTGCTACTTGAGTATGCTTAATCATACCTTCACGTATTGCTAATACACAACTATCATATGTAAAATCATCTTTAGTATATAAATCTAAGTTTCTATACAACCATGTAAAGATTTCATTATATTCATCTGCTCTTGCGGCACCAACAATTAGTTTACGTGCATCTTGTATTTTGCCTTGCTTAAACAATTCTACCATTTTAACACGCCACTCAGCAGTACTACCACCTTCTTCTGGCTTAGTAAGTGCATTATCAACAACACTCATTTGTACGGTATTAATAGTTTTACGCAAGTCTGGATAGTTAGCACGAACCATTGCATCTAATGTATCAATGTCAAATTGTACATTGTTGTCTGCACAGATTTCGCCAACTCTTACAGTAAATTCTGTTTGATCTAATTGTTCAATATGAAAACCTTGACATCTACTGTGTAATGCAGGAATAATCATGTTAGGATAATTACAAGTTAAAATAAATCTTACGCTTGCATGATACTGTTCCATAACTCCACGTAATGCCGCTTGTCCTTCTGGAGAGATATGATCAGCCTCATCAAGTAGGATAACTTTAAAATCACCCCATGGCATAGTTTCACTGAATGCACTAATTTTCTTACGAATCATTTCAACGCCATTATCTCTACTAGCATTGATATACAGTACATCTGCGGCTTCTACTTTAAGTTCAGCAATAAGTACCTTTGCTAGTGTAGTTTTGCCAGTACCTGGACTACCACTAAAAAGTAAATGAGGTATTCCACCATCATTAATCCAGTTTTGTACTTGCTTACGTTGTGCTTCATCTCTGAACACATACTCGCCAACATTAGTTGGTCTATACTTTTCTACCCAAAGGTCTTTTGCCATTTAAATTACTCCGTTTTCCCAATTCTCTTGTAAATCTTCTGCATAGCGTCTACTGTGTCCATATACTGGTCTTTCTTCAGCTAATTCCTCACCAACATACATTTTAACTACATAATGAGTTTCTTCAACAATCTCTGCTCTACGATTTTCTTTTTTAAACTGTGTTTTACTTTGTTCATTAAACACTGCTTGAAGCTTACTTGATCTTTTACCTTTACGTCCTGTTGCCATTTTATTTTCCTTTAAATAAATTTGGAAATGCTATATCGATTAATTCCATAACTGCAATAATTAAAAGCACTGCCCAACCTACAGGACCAGCTACAAATAAAAATGTAAATATTTGCCATGTCTTAGCATCTTTACCAACAGTTTTCTTAGCGACTAGCATTACAATTATAAACCATAATAGCATTATGCTTAAAATACATAATACACTAAATAATAATTCCATATAACTTCCCCTTAAATCTTATGTGCAAACAAACTGCTTACACTTTCTTCGTTTGATACACGCCTAATAGCTTCACCAAACATAGTTGATACACTTACTGCACGAGTCTTTTTGCAATCATGTGGACATTTAAAATCTATACTGTCTGTGATTACAAGTTCTTCTAATACACTGTCTTCAACTTTCTGACATGCCTTGCCAGTTAATACTCCGTGTGTAATATATGCTCTAACACTTAATGCACCTTGGTCCATAATAGCCTGTGCGGCATTACACAATGTTCCGCCACTGTCAACAATATCGTCAACTAAAATAGCATGACAACCTTTAACTTCACCAATTATATTCATTACTTCGCTTACACCTGCTTTAGGTCTACGCTTGTCAACAATAGCGATGTCTCCGCCAAACATATCAGCAAAACGTCTAGCTCTTACAGTACCGCCTGCATCTGGTGATACAAAAACAGTTTCTACATCATGTACATCTTGTCCTTCTTTGTAGAATTGTTTTTTAATATCTTTTGCAAATGCAATTCTGCTTGTTAAGTCATCTACAGGAATATCAAAGAAGCCCTGTATTTGTCCTGCATGTAAATCCATTGTAAGGATTCTATCTGCACCAGCTTCTGTAATTAAGTTTGCTACTAGTTTAGCAGTAATTGGTGTACGACTTGCACTTTTACGATCTTGTCGTGCATAACCAAAATAAGGAATAACTGCGGTAATACGCTTGGCACTGCTACGCTTAGCCGCGTCAATCATAATCATTAATTCCATTAGGTTATCGTTTACTGGTGTACTTGTACTTTGTATAATAAAAACATCTTCACCACGGATATTTTCTAAAAATTCTACACTACTCTCACCATCCGCAAAAGTCTTAATCTCGGCAGGCACTAGAGTAGCAAAACAATGAGCGGCGATTTTCTCGGCCATTTCAATGTTACTATTTCCAGCTATAATTTTCATATGCATTCAGAGTCCATTCTCGGTTAAAGTTTATTAGTATAATAATACTATAATTTAGGTGGTTTGTCAATAGAAATGTCTATAATTTTAACTTTATTAGTAATTGCATCATATCTAATACTTCACTTGGTTTGGCATAATATCCTTCTTCTATCCATTCTTTTTTTACTGATATATCTGGACAAAGAAAACTATGATCTCCATTACCTACATTAAACGTGCAATAATTTGATAGTTTTGCAACTACTGGTAAGTGCGACATGCCTAATCTTGGTGCTAAGTATATTCTATGATTGCCTGTTTCTAATCTAATATTTCTACTGTAAACTCCTATACCAAGTATTATGGGTTCTAGTATGCCATTTTGCATTATATCTTCCATAAGTGCCAAATCATCATTTGGACTAGGTGTAGGACACTTCCATTGTTCTAAAAGTTTTACAGGCAGTTGCTCTACAAACGGCTCTAGCATTAATAGGTGTCTACGATAGCGTCTGCAATTCCGTGTTTAACTGCCTCTTCGGCTGTTAGCCACACATCTTCTGGTGGTAATAATATTTCTTTAATTTTCTTTTCAGATAAGCCAGTACATTTTTTATAATGATTTAACATACGTTCTGATGATAATTCAAACTCTTTAACACGAGCAAATAGTTCGTGTTCTTTACCGCCTGAACCCCATGAATATTGATGTGATAAAATACTTGTGTTGTTTGTTAACACACGCTTGCCTTTAGTACCTGCCATAAATGTAAGTACACCACATGATGCAATCATTCCTAATCCTACAGTTTTAATAGGCAATGCAGAACCTTTCATTACATCAATAAGACCAAATGCGGCGTGTACGCTACCACCTGGGCTATTAATAATAAGTGTAAGTTCTTTAGGACGCTCACTGTCTGGCAGTAAGTTCTTTTCAATAATCCAGTTTACTACTGGCTTTGTTGATTCATATGTAAAGCCATCAGCAAAATAGTAAATACCTGATTCGTACAATACTTGTCCAGGTTGCTTTGGTGGACCCATAGGTGTTTGTGGATTTGCAGCACCTTTTTCTTCTAATGCTTGGCCCATTTCGCCAATTGCTTTTTGTAATTTTTCTAAGTTCATTTATAATCCTCTAGTTATGTCGCCTGACGGGCGTTGTGGAATTGCTTTGCCTAAAATCTGAATATTATTATCTTCCATTGGATTTTCATCAGACTCCATTAAACAATCTTTATTATCTAGCAAGTATAATTTAAGATCAGTATCTACTTGCATTCCATTACTCCAACGTCCATGATCAACAAGGACGTACTTTCCTTTTGCAATCCAATCAATTTCTTCGCCTACACTATAAACTTTAAACCAACGTGGTCTAACGGCAGATTCAGTTCCATCTTTTGACATGAGAATAATGCCGCCTGGTGTTGTTACTTCGTTACCAGGATTATCAATCATCTCTGCTAAGATTTTATTACGTATTGCTTTTACTACTTTAGTCATTTTGCCTCCGACTATGTGTTAATATCTTCCATACTGCCATCACTGTACTCTACTTCAAAATATTGAGTACCGTCATCTCTAGTACGAGCTGTTCTACTTACTTCAGTAACAGCTGGTTGTTGTGTTTCTTTTGGTTGTGCTTTCTTTGGTGCAGGTTTAGGAGGTTCAACTGTAGTTTTCTTTTCTACAGGTGTTTCTTCTTCCTTAATACTTATATCTTCTTTTGCACCTGGAACATTATCTTTATAGAATTCCTTTTGTATTTTTTCTCTAGGAATTTCTACTTTACCTCTACTATCAATAATGTCTCCTCGAGCATTCATATTTAAATTACTTACTGCTCTTGTTTCTTCATTTTTTGCCGCTAAAGCTCCCATATCTAATGTACGGCCTCTAGCTGTTTTAACTGTTTTCATTTTAAAAACTCCTTGATATCAAGTTCGTACTTTATACTGTCTATATGATGTATACCCAGTAAGTACAGACAGTAACTAGCTACACTACTGCCCCTTCCTACACCTAATACAATGTTATGCTTGTCACATGTATCTACTAAGTGTAGCAAGAATTTTAGCACAATAATCATTCCTCGTTTTTCGTATTCAACGAGTTCTGTATATACTCTATCACGTTGTTGTGCATTTGTACAACGTTCCATTAACCATTCGTGGATATTTAAATCCTTGTAACTGTCTGGCATATTCCATTTATTTAAACAATCCTCAACATATGTATCAGTTGTATTTTGTGGTTTTGCATCAATAAATCTATCTAAATCAAATGTTTGACACCATTCGTTATATATATTTATGGGTTTTGTATCTTCAACAATTACATCTGTAACGTTATTTCCACTTAACCAACCTGTAACAATATCTTGCTCAGATACTACATATTGCTTGTTTTTATTCATCTGCATCCCATTATTATATTACTTTTCCTTGTAAAAGTCAAGTATTTCTTTAATTGATTTATCTGGCGCCGGTCCGGTAATTTCACCAATATCTAATACAGAACCATCTTCTTTTTCATTTTTTGCATAAGTCTCAGACTGGGCTATTTGTCTCTTATGGTCTCTAATTAATTCAATAAACAAATTAATCTGGTCAACAAGTCCCTCGCCCATTTGAGCTTTATTGGCAGCTAACACTTTTTTAAGCATTTGCTTTTCAAACTCCATAGCTTCACCCATGGTTAATTCGCTAAGTGGCTTACCTTCGTAGTCAATCATAGATCGCCGTCTTGTCTATTTTCACTGTAGTATGCATCAAATGATCCACCTGGATAACGTTTTTCTAGTTTGCTTACATTTTCTGCAATTACTTCGTTAGGGTCCAAGCCAAGTGCCCTACAAGAATTAACCCAATACCAAATAATATCGCCAAGTTCTCGTTTAGCATGAAATACAGTTTCATCGTCCATAGGTTTGCCTTGGAAGATACATTTTTTAACAATTTCTGCAAATTCGCCTCCTTCTGATGCAATTCCAATTGCACCTGTTAATAGTGTTGCTACATTAACACCGTTTCCTTCTAGCTCATACATTCTTTCTATCATAGGATGAATATCATTAGATGCATCGCTAGTTACTTCTTCTACAAATTCTTTGTATTTGTTTAGATCAATATTTTTCATTTATTCTACCTTTGGTAATTCTATTGCATTTGCGTTTGCTTCAACTTTTTCCATATCAAAGTTTACGCTCTCTCCACAACCACAACTGCTTGATGCTGATGGGTTTACTACTTCTAACATTGTTCCCATTACGTCTTGTTTTAACTCAAGTGTGGTTCCAAATAAAAACATAATGCTAGAACTGTCAACGGCCATTTTTCTTCCGTTATCCATTATAATAACATGATCTGCTTTTTTGTCAAGTTCATTTTCTTCTTTTAATTTCCAAACATAACTGAATCCTGCACAACCGCCTCCTTTAAGGCCTAACACAGGAATTTTACCTTCGTTCGCATCGCTGATACCAGTTAGATGGTTCATTGCTTTTTCTGTGACTTTAATCATTACTTGCTTCCTATATAACCTGCTATGATTCCTATCAATCCAGTCAGTGCCATTTTCATTAAAGTAATAACACTTTCGTCTACTGGTCTATTTTCTTGTAATGCAACATAATAGTCGCCTACAATAATAATTCCTAATAGTGAAAGTACACCTACTACTAACGCTACTATAATTAAGTCTTTTAAATTTTTGATCATTGTTCTATCTCCAAAGCGGACAAGAGTTCTATCTCTTCTCCATTTAGGTATTTTAAGTTAACTACTGTTATACCACCTAATACCATTGCACCAGTTTGTTCACATAACTTTTTACTAGCAGTCATGCTACCACCTGTTGCAACTAAATCGTCTGCTATTACAACTCTACTTGTATGACCCAATATACCTTCTTGCAATGTAAGTGTATCTGTTCCATATTCGAGTTCATAACTTTCTTCTAACAGCTTACCTGGGTATTTAGCACCTTTTTTGCGAATCATAACAAAAGGCACATCTAATTCTTGTGATAATGCTGCTCCTAGTACAAAACCTCTGCTTTCAATACCAACTATATGTGTTGGCATAAACTCAACATGGTCACGTAACTCTTCTGCCATTTCTTCTACTAAACTTGTCCACAAATTACTTGCAAACAAACTGTTTATATCATAAAAATTTACACCTTCTATAGGGTAATCTGGTACTGTTCTAATATAATCTTTTATGTTCATTATATATTCCACTCCTTGTTTATTTTTCCTTCACTTGGTCCATTGGCTTGTGTTATATTGGGAAGTTTTGGCGAAACTGTAAAACCTGCATGCAGTATCCATTCCATCCATAATGTATGTGCAGATGACATTACTGCTATAGATCTACGATTAGCCATATAGCTCAATAGTAAGCTACTAAGTAATTCAATTGGATTATTTGCAAATATTTTGTTGTTGGGTTCGCTAAAGTCAAAAGCAAATATATGATCATTAACAAAAGGTACACTTGCAGCTCGTTCAGTAATAACACAATCATCTGCACTTAGACAAGTTGGACTATGAAACATATTTCCAAAATCTACTTCATTATTAATCCAATCACGTAATTGATTTTTAAATCTTTCTTTATTTGTATTAACCCAATCTTCACCTTCAAAACGTTTGATCATTAAATCCCATCTTAGCTTTATTACTGCAACATACTTATTAGGTGCAAGGTAAGGTTGTGCAAGTAAAAACGATTGATGTGCTGACCATACTTGCCCTACTGTTCCTTTTATTCTTTCTTTTGCAAAGTCAATATAACTTACATCTGAATTACCTTTAAGAATATCCATATAGTCAGACTTTCTATACCATAGATCTTTTGTTTGGAAAAATTGTTCCCATACAGGAAAGTATCCGTCATCATCGTATTTAAAATTTATAATATTATCCCAAATTATTTCTTGATCTTCACTCCTATATTCTTTAAACTTTTGTTTTACTTCGTCATGTGGATCTTCTTGATCTGCCCAAGTATGCCCAAACAAGTCACAATCGTATTCATCAAATAATTCAAGTATTTCATAAAAATCATTTGTGTATTTTTCATTTTTATTAAAATGTCTTGTTTGCCCACTGACACAAATTGCTATTTTCTTTTTAGTCAAAACAAATCTCCGGTAAGTATTCAGTTATACTTTGCTTACGTATGCGATCTAAACTTCGTGTGTATGCTTTTGCTCTGTCCCATGCTATTGGATTATCAGGACCACTAAACATATTTTTTAATTCTTGTACTTTCCATTCTGGAAGAATATCACTTATTTGTTTATGAATATCTTCACGCATTGATTTCGGCAATACAGACGGACTTAGTATATCGGGATCATACACATAGTTGTGATGTACCCATACTCCATGTTTATTATGGAAAAAGTCATAAAACTTTCCTAGTGTGCTATAATTCATAAAGCTCACAGTTTGTGCTACATCAAGTTCAAAGTTTTCTTCTTTTAAACGCAAGAAGTTTTTCATAACATCGTCCCATTTGGTTGGGTGTCGTATGTATTCATTGCGTTCAGCTAAATCATCAATACTACAACTAATTTTAACTTTATCAAACTTACGCCATAACTCAATTATTTCTTCACTCATAAGAGTCATGTTAATATTGTACCATAATTTAACATCTGTTTTGCCCATTTCAACTAAACGTTCTAAGAACTTAAAATGTTGTTTAATCATAGTAGGCTCGCCGCCATTAATATAAAATGTTTTTACATCATTACAATGCTTGAATAGGTCTTCCCAAAATCCATCTCGTTCGGGCCATCTAAAACCTTGCATAGTATTGTAATTGGTTATATTAAATGGCAAGTCTGCTTGTAACTTATCGTAATCATTACGCCATTTACTACTGCTTGCAGGGTTACAGGTTCTACATGCTACATTACAGGTATTACCTAAACGTAATTCTACAAAGTCTAATTGCACATCTTGTATATAACCATCAGCATCAGTAACAGATTGTGCTACATCTTGTGTATAATTGGGATAGTTTTTTATCTCGCCCAGTCTTTTAGACTGCATTCCTTTATCTTCTTCATTATAGCAACGCATACATGCTTGTGGCTTTTTATTATCAAGTACTTCTAGCCTAGCCTTGCAAAAACTTTCACTGTTCATAGTATCATGTACAGTATCTTGATTGAGATTGTAGTAGCGATGTCCATTTTCATTATTATCACGACTGCTACTAATTGCATCACGGTGATCTGCAATACAGCAATGTGTTACACCACCATGTGGGTGTGTAGCTAAATGCTGAAATAACAGTGGACAAAATGTGCTCACTGAATTTATTCCTCGTCTGTAATATCTATAGGATCATCAAATCCTGGTCTATCCATAAGCCCCATGCCAGATGGGTCGCTCATATAATATGGATCGTTAAACATTGGATCGTCTTCGCTTGTTACACCTTTAATCTCTGGAACAAAATGCATAAGTGTAGATTCTACGCCCATTTGTAGAGTAGCAGTGCTACTAGCACAACCACTACAACTTCCGCTCATTTGTGTGTGTAATATTCCTGTTTCTTCATTAAAGTTTAGTATGTTTATTTGTCCACCGTGCATTGCTACGTTAGGTGCAACGTATTCTTCCATAACTTCATCTACTTGTTTAAGTATTTCTTCTTTAGTTCTCATAGCCTTGCTCCTTACGTGCTTTACCTACAATAAAGCCTGCTAAAAAACTTGCTGCCATTACTGAGCAGATTGCTAATAAGTGCCATATGATAAAACTCATATTATTCTCCTTGTTCTACCGCTTCTATACGGTGATGAGGATATGCCTTCGGGCGTACCTCTTTTAATTTTTCCATGTATTGTTGTGCTTCAGTTTCAGTTTCAAAACGTGCAACTGCTACCTCATCATGAATTCGAGGTGTATAAATTATTTCGTACATATTATTCATCGCCCTTTCCTGGCTTGTAAGATAAATGTTCTCGTTTATCTTTAACTTTTGCCCATTCTTCTGCATCTGGCGGTACATCTTCTGGCCGTGCTAATGTAATATTAGGCCATTCCTCAGACATGTCTGCATTAAACTTATACCAAAAATCATAATCTTCTCCCTCTAATGCATTGTCTGGAACAATAGCATCTACAGGACATTCTGGTTCACATACACCACAGTCAATACACTCATCTGGGTTAATTACTAAAAAGTTTTCACCTTCATAAAAACAATCCACAGGACAAACTTCTACGCAGTCCATGTGCTTACATTTAATACACTCGTCTTTAACTAAATATGTCACCTTATACTCCTAAAATTAATTTTGCTTCTTCACTCATCTTATCTGGACCAAAAGGCGGATCAAATGTGATCTGAACATCACAAGTTTTTATGCCATCTACCATACATGCATCGTGAACGTCTTGTTTGATTTGGTCTGCCATTGGGCAAAACGCACTTGTTAACGTCATTACAATAACAACGTTTGAACTTACTATATTTATTTCATATATTAAACCTAAGTCATATACGTTAATACTGATTTCTGGGTCATATACCTTACGTAAATTATCAATAATTACTTGTCTAATTTCTTTAGTCATATTAGTAAGACATTTTTTCCTCTACTGCAAACCATACAAAACTGTCTGTATTGTTCACAATATTAAACAGTGTTCTTACTCCAAATCCTGCAGCACCTTTTGGTGTTGTTGCTGAACCTTTTTTAGCCCAACACATACCAGCAATATCTAAATGTGCCCATGCAGTTTTTTTGTCTACAAACTTATATAAGAACTCAGCGGCAGTAGTCGACCCACCATATGGACCTCCAATGTTTTGCATATCTGCAATATCACTGTCGATCATCTTAGCCCAGTTTTTACCCATTGGCATACGATAAAAACCTTCACCTGCTAATTCACCATTTTTAATAATTGTTTTTTCTAATGTATCACTGTTAGTAAACAATCCTGCCATTTCGTTACCTAGTGTTGCAACAATGGCTCCTGTTAGTGTAGCAAGGTCAATAATAGCACCTGGTTTATATTCGTCTTGTACAAATGTTAAAATATCTGCAAGTACTAGTCTACCTTCTGCATCAGTGTTTAAATTTTCTACAGTTTGTCCACTTAATGATGTAACAACATCACCTGGCTTAATTGCAGTTCCATCCGGCATATTTTCTACTAAACCTACAATACCTATTACGTTCTTTTTTAATTTTTTACTAGCAATAGCATGCATGGCTCCAACAACTGCGGCACTACCGCCCATGTCGTATTTCATATCGCCCATGCCACGTCCAGGCTTTAAACTAATACCACCTGTGTCAAATGTAACACCTTTGCCTACTAGTGCAATTGGCTCCGCTTCGTTTGGTCCATGTGCCCATTCCATTACAACAACATAACTATCCTTTTCACTACCTTGTCCTACACTTAACAATAAGTTAAGACCCATTTCTTTTAGTTGTGCTTCGTGATAAATTTTTACGTTAACACCCAATGGTGATAGTTGTTCGTTAATACGGTTAGCATATTCTGATGGATATAAAACGTTTCCTGGCTCACTAATCAAATCACGTGCAAAATTTATACTGGTTGATATGCCTGCCGGGTCTGCATCAAATTCTACTTGTGTTGGATCTGTTTTATATTTGTCAAAACTGTAACTTGCAAGTGCCATTCCTTCATTAATACTGTCCATGTATTTTGTACTAATATCAAATATAATTTCGTTTGCTAGTTTCTTATATTTACTGTACATGTTACCACCAAGTTCACGTGCTTCTTTTTCACTCTTTGGTGCTGATTTAATTACTGTAATATATTCATAATCTTTGTGTGCAAATCTCAAATCAACAGATTTGTCTTTCATTTCTTCGACTGCTTTTTTAATATTGCCGCCTAGTTTAGTTGCTTGCTTACTGCCTGCAATTACTATAATTGCTTTAGTTAAAGCCATAGTTTCTCCTTATTGAATAGTTGTTAGTAATATATATTTTACTTTATATTGACTGATTTGTCAACGTTTTATTGTGGCAGAATTGAGGCCATCCAGTGCTTTATTTCTTTATAATTAACACTGTTTTGAGGTACGTTAAGTACCCTATTATGATCTACTGATTTACGGAATATACTACTAGAAAACATTTTAGCATATATTTCTTTTTTAAATCTTTCTTCCATTTTAGGTTCGTAAAACTTCTTCTTTCTCTCAAATGCCCATACATCTGCTATACTTAAATCTTCTTTTCTAGTTTTTAATATGTTTAAAAATGCTGAATATTCGTTATCTTTGGGAATAACATCATTATAATTATTCATGTCTATATCTGTGTTAGCAATTTCAATATAATTTTCTGTAGCAGAATTAGGTTCATGTATAATATTAATAATCAAACTATTAGGGAAATGTTCTAATAACTTATTAGGCATACTGTGTGTGCAATATATTACTCGTTGCCCATTATTAATAATATCATCACCACCTGCTTGAGTGAATAGTTCATCAAATAATTTGTAATATTGTTTCTCATTAGGCATGTACTTTTCTACAAAATCATGTGTTGGTGGAAGTGTACCTTTTGATGTTGATCTATCAAAATAGTGTTTATTTTTATTATTTACTTTTGATATATTCCATGGATTAATTCCATTTACTTCAGAACTGTACCAATACATACACGGCATAGTTGCAATTACTCTTGCTATTTTGTGACAGTTTGTTCCTGGCTCTGAGCTAATGAATATATGTTTGTCGTTTATTTTTCTCATAATTTATTCAAATTCAATTTGTTCTTCTGGTGGCAGTTTTGAAACATAAAATATATATTGTTCATTATCTGCATATATAATATTTATCTTCTTTTTATGTACTTGCCAACCAGAAAATACATCAGGTCTTCCTTCTTTTAGTCTTTGGAAGAATTTTGAGGACTTATCTCTAGACCAAAATATAATTTTACCTCTTATGTATGTCATTACCCATCGTAGTTCTTCAAAATCGTCATTCTTATCTAGTTGTGTAGTACCATCTGTTTTATATTGATCAAAAGCAAAATATCTAGAAAATACTCGTACACTTGATTTGTTTACTGTTTGTACTCCACTGCAAAATACTGGTTTTTCTCCATCAAATACAAAATTGTACATAAACATTTTATCTAAATGTAATCCTTTTCTGCTATAGTTGTCTGCTAATCTATGTGAGTGTCTTTCTTTTTCCATTTGAAGTAACGCAACTTGACATAAAGTTTGATCACGTTGACTTAATTCCATATTTAATTTACCTTTAAAAATATATGGTATAACTTTAAGTCCACATGGTAGTATTTCTGTTCTAGGAGGACCTGCTAATACACCAAATTCACTATCCCAATTAGACCATTCTGGATTATCATCTTCCCATAACTTAATACAACTTACTATTCTGCGTCCACTGAATATATCAAGGTCTAATTTCCAAGAATCATATTCATAATATTTTTCTTTGTATAAATGAAGTTTATCTTCAATAGTGTTTAGTTCTAAATCTTCTCTCCAACATTCTTCTCTTTGATCTTTTAAAGGTTCTTGTATAATTGCATTATTGGCTGCATATGCTTTTTGCATATTATCAAAATACCATAAATGTTCTTCTGGTTCGTATAATAATACACCAGACCATATCATAACATCTACATCAAAGTTTACACCAAACTTCTCATCTTTATCTTTGTCTTTAAAATCATTCCAAGATAAAACTCTATACTCAATGTTATTAAATTCTTGCCATGTTTCGTTTGCATATTGAATTGGTTGCGTAGAAGTATCAAATCCCATATAACGATAATCTGTATAGCCTTTAGCATGCAGTATATCATTGACAGGTCCGTGTCTACATCCAACGTCAATTATTCCTTTCCAACCATTTTTAATTATAAGATCTGCTTGCTTTTCAAATAGTGCATATGCTTCTGGCGTATCTAAATAATCCATAGACCGCATTGGGTAATCTTGTTGTAATGGAATTGATTGTGTATCTATTGTAACTGGAAGTCTTGGAAATGGTATACCATTAACATAATTAGTTTCTATAAATTCATATGCAACTTCATCAGGTGAATGCTTTTTTGGTGTTTTTTCTACTTTTTCCACTTTTCTTCCCATGTGTTATATGACTCTATCCATTTTTTAGGCATGTGCTTCCACCCATCATCTGTTTTAACTTCGTTAGGCATTACAGTATTAAATATTTCTTCTCGTTCTTTTTGCAACCATTCAGTGTTTCCAGGTACACATTGATTCCACCCATCATTCTTTACAAATGAGTTATAAACTATGCCACCCATTTTATCTTGTAGCAAATGTTTAGTCATTTCAAAATGTCTATCACCTGCATTTTTATAAGAGGGAGTAAATGTTATAACATATATTGGCTTGTTAAAAAATGCACCATCTTGTCCTAAATCAGCATTATAATTACTTGCACAAATTAACCAATCCATTGCATTTTTAAATCCTGAACTGTAATGTGCAGTCATTTCTGGAATAGCAAATACTAATATGTCTGAACCTTGTAATGCATTAATAAAATTATGTACACTTGTTGGTACATTGCCATCTGCAATATTTACATCACACATGGGCATACTAAAATCGCTCATATCCCAAACATTATCAAGGTCTAATAATTTTAAACCTCGAGTGTTCATTGAGTTTTTTGCGTAACTAAAAGATATTCCTGTAATCACTGGCAACTCTCCATAATAACCTATTATTGTCATACACTGGTGTTCTTCTATGTAATGATGAAAATTGATCCATTAATAATAGATCACCTTCTTTGAATATGTGATGTGTTTGGTGTTTTGATTTAAATATAATTTTCTTTAAATCTTCTATAATTGGCTCGTAATCATCAACTTTTTTCTTACCTTCCCATATATCGCAAATAAAATGATATGGAAAATAAAAATATTCTTCACCAGTGTGTGGATGTATACCTACTAACTTACGTATTGATCCTTTACTTGCACTCATAAATTCTAGTTCAGGATCGTCCTCTTCTAAATGATATATAGTATCATTTTTAAATTTTAATTTAATAGTAAGACTTCTGTAATACTCTTTTTTCTCTTCTGATAATTCAGCAAATGGTCTAGTTGTATTACAAATAGATAAACAAGTATTGTCATCTTCTTTAACACAATATAACGCAATTAATATTTTGTCAACGTTGTGTCTTGAGTTACCGTTTGAATGCCAGCCAAGTTCAGTATCACCAAACATGCCTAACTTCTTACCTTCTTCATCTTTCTTGCCTGTTACTAGAAAAATTTCAGGTGTTTCTTTTGGGTTCATGAATAAGTCTGGTGTTTCACATTCACCTATACTTTTCATTACTGTAGCAAGTTCTTCTGCAGATAAATCTTGCTCGTGCCATATACTGTGTCCCACTATTTGGGTTTCAGTTAAGGCTTTCTTAAGTTCTTCTTTATTATAGTTCGATATTTTCAATGTCATCCTGTCCGTCCAAACTAAACATAAACGCTATACGTGTTTCGTCGCTTTCGTTAAATACTCCGTGAGCAAAGCCTGTATTAAAGAAATACGCTTTACCTGGCTCTAAATATGTTTCTACTTCTTCACCTCTAACTTTAAATTTATTCTTAACACCAGGATTTGAATATACTGGTATAATTACCCTAGTAGCATATGTTGGATCATAATCAATATGCATAGGTACATCAGTTTTAGGATCAAGTTTAGTAATTCTAACTCTCATTTTATCACATTTAAATTGATCAACGATTTCTTCGAAGTAACTACCTAAGAGTTTATCGTTTGGTTTATTATATAGTTTCTCTTCACCTCTGCGAAGACGTTCTTTAATGCTATCAGTGTATGGCAACTCTTCACCGTTAAGCTCAGTTAAGTTTATTTGTTTAAAATTATCATAAACAGATTTACTTAATGCCATATGGTTATCACATAACATCTTATTAGCAGTTTTTACATCCACATATTCGTTAGCAAGTTTGTCTGTTGCGGCTTGAAGTTTCTCCAAGTCTATTTTAATATGTGTAAGTTCACCGTGTGTTGGTAATTTATACTTTGTTCTGGGTTGCATTTCTTTTCTCCTTTTTCTGGCCAACAATTGTACCAGGTATTGCCCAATACTTTTCAGCTAGGTATCCACCTAGATCATATTTTCCAAGTCTTAGTTTCCAAGGATATAAGTGATGTTGTCTGTGATATCCATCACCGCCTAGGATCCAATTCATCCATGGACCATCTAGTCCTTTGTTATCATCTCTATTCCAATGCCCAAGTATGTTTAACATTCCAAATCCTACTTTAGCAAACATAAATGGTAAGAATGCAGCACCCCACCATACATATGGACTAATTAAAAAGGTTACAATCCACCAACCTGCTAAGAAATGTTTCCAATACTTATGGCCCCACACTAAACGTGGGTTGCTGTATAAATCTCTTGCATATTTTATTGGTATTTTAGGAATATCCCAAATAGTTAACGCTACTCTCCAATAACCTAACTCTTTAAAATTATGTGGGTCTAGGGGTCCCTCTGTGTCTGCATGATGCATTCTATGGCTTGCTATCCATCCAATTGGAGTACGTACACAAGCGATTAAAATAAGGATTAAAAATCCCCATTCATGTGCCGCAGTTGTTTTAAACTGCCTATGGCTAAAGTATCTATGTAATCCTACGCTTACTGCATAGTGAGTAATAATTTGGCACCAGATAAAACCTAAGGCAGTTGCCCACCAAAAATATTCCCAATTTATTGTCATTGTTTTTTCCTTTTAAATTAGAGCGTGGTTGTCTCTTAACTGCTCTTTTTTGTATGTATGTATTTATCTATAAATTTACATATAGTATTTAAACGCTCGATGGCTGGTCATTATCAAAGTACTTTACGATTTAAAGTATTGTGGATATTGTGTCTGAGCCAGTATTACGATGAACTTGTATTACCTTTCCTGTATGGTCAAAATCAAAACTAGTAGTTCCTATTTGTATATGATCATGTTGTAAATCTTGCCAAGCATCAATGGCATATGATCTCCACATATTTTTGTGTTCTAAAAATGTACTACCTTCACTAAATCTCATAAACTGCCAGAACTTATCAGTATGAATATGACTCCAATCCCATTCGTGATCTTGTGCATGTGTTCTTATACGTTCTGCTTCTGTTTTAGGGAAAGCTGAATATGTTTCTACTTCTAGTTTCTTTGCTAATACTTGGTTTACATGGAATTCTTTTTGAGCAGTTGCCCTGTCTTTGATAACAAAACAATCTCCTGGTGGTTGAAATCCTGGCTCATCAAAGTGTATATAAATTGTTTTTATTTTCTCATATCCACATAACCATAGTGCCATAAGTCTACCACTACCTGGGTGTACTCTGTATCGCTTATGCCAAGGTTCATGTATTATTTGAGGATGAAATATAAGTTCATTGTAATTTATCATTTCGCACAAGTAAAATATTTTACTTACATCTTCTACAATATCTCTGTATTCCATTGAATTATCAGTAATACCTGCATCACTAAAGTCCATTACTGCACCAAATGGAACACGTCTAAATTCTTCTAACTTGTGTACAACATCATGCAAAGGCGAATGTAATATGTTCCAATCCACATAACTAGACGCAAGAAACCCACCCAATTTTTGGTGATTCTTTAGCCAGTGGTCAAACATGTATTCTCCTACGTATTGTTTCATATATGCAGACATCTTATGCCTCGCATATGATACCTGCTATATTAGTATGCCAGTCCTCGCCAGGATGATCGTTATCCCTTGCTGGCGGAAATTCTGACTTTGGTAAATCAAATATAGTTAATTGATTTAGTTTAATGTTGTTAACCACACAATATGAAGTTAATAACATTTTATTCTTTTTAAAATTATATTCGTCTGCACTACTATTTGATAGCATTGCATAATTGCTATTCCAAGTTGGGTTTTTAAGTTCTTCCTTGATAGCAGTTTCAGATAGACTTCTAAATTTATCTAGTCCACCATTTTCTTCAATATGTTCTCTGCGTTCTTTGAAGGTCCATAGTACATATATTTGTTCAGGCTTGAATGTTTTACAATATGTGATTGCCAGTCTTGCTATTTGATCGTTACTTGCACCATTTTGTCCAAGATTTACAATACCTAGCATACTTGGCCAAGTAAAGTTAACACCATAACCAAATGTGTAACTACACCCAAAGGCCGCGGTTGCTTCCATTTCAGGAACTCGTTTGCCTCTGTATCTCCAATCGTTAATAAAGTATTCTACACTGTCTTTGTTATATCCGCCGGCACACCCTAGTTTTTCTTCACCATCATCAATCCAATTCCTTGTACCAGGATCATCATGTCCTAATGTGAAGGTACTGAACCAGTCAGATTCAGTATACCTTGCTTCTCTAAAATCTTTGTGATTCATTAACTATCTTCCTTGTTTAAATTAATATCGCCGTTTTTACCAGCAGTTATAATCTTCTTATAATACTCAAATGCTTCATCAAACGTATCAAAATTAGCTCGACAATAAGATTTTCGTTCCACAAACTTACTACCAAGTATTTCTTTGAGCACTGAGGTTACTTCAGGATAGTTAGAGAAGTCATTATCTAATGGTTTTCCTTTTAGTTCAACTTTAAGATCAAATACTTCTTTTGTTGACGTTCTTGTAGAAGTATTTCCACCTAGAATGATATTAAAATTTGAAAACATTAATCCTGAATATGCCCAATTTCGACAAGCAATTTTAAACCATTCAGGATGTTCTTCTGTTTTCTTTTCAAAAAATTCTCTCCATTCAACCCAATCTTTTTCTTCTTTACGAACCTTGTTTACATCTTCGTCACTATCAAGTCCTAAATCAACTTCTGGATATCCACTAACTGCCATAAACTTAGTTCCACGGGCTATTAAAGTTTGATCTTCATTATCCTGATCAAACCATTCACCATCGAGTCTATTTGGAAGTATTGCGTGTAATTGTTTTTCAACTTTATTTGTGTCATCACCTGTTTCAAATGCTTTAACAATAGTATAACCTATTGTCATTTTAGTATTATTAAGTTGAGATTCTCTTTGAGCAAGGTCAACAGTTCTACCTACTTTAATTTCATTAATATTGCTAATATCTTTACCGTGTCTGTGAAAATACTTTCCAAAATAAATGTACATTTAACCTCCTGTTAGTTCCATTTATAAAATATATGTGTTCCTACTGTTGTTACTTTCATCATTCCACGACTGTTTGCCCAATATGGTGAAACGTTAGTAGTATGATAATGTGTTGCACCTTCAGTAATATCAATTGCACCATTTTTTGCAAAATCACTTAAAATAATGTGTGCAATTTCTGTTGCAACATTAACTGAGTGTTGGTCATACATATTATCTGCTTTCCCATCACAAAACCAACTAAATTGACATTGGTTTTTTACAGGATAAAATACACGATGTTCTTGAGCAACATTTGGATTGTCTCGTGTCTTCCAGCTTTCTCGAACTGGTCCTTGTTTAACAACTTCACAAACTGAATTTGGATAACGATCGTCTAAAACACGATTCATTACTACCATGCTTGTTGCATACATACCTGCGTAGCCATCGCTACGTGCTTCAAAGTACATATTTTCTGTTAAACAGTTTATATCATCTTGTGAATAAAGTTGTTCACTTATGTTTATATCTTCAATTGATTCTGCAACATCAAGAATTTGAATAGTTGGCTCAACACCAGTAGTATCTGCCGCAGTTGGCGGAGACGGATAAAACACAAACAAGCCTACAATTAGAAGGCCTATTAGTGTTAAACTATTAACTGTAAATGATAAGATTCGTAGCATATTAAACTCCAGTTATTTCTACTTCTTCTGTCATGTAATCGATAACGTCATTAACATCATCAAAACCCATTAATGCCCAATTTTCATCAGCATCTTGTATTTCTTTAATTGCTTGACTTTGTGTAATAAAGCCTTTTTGCAATCTTTCAGTAACTTCGTTTAGCTTATCTTCGGCTTTGTCCCAAGCCCATTGCATTGTTTTTGACATAAAGTACCTTTCTTTTTAGTGTTAATATAGTTATATTATAGCAAGATTTCTTGGTATTGTCAACCTTTTATTTAAGAAAAAACCCTTGTAAAACTGTTGTAATACAAGGGTTTAGTTAGTAAATTGAAAAAACTTTACATTTAGTCACGATCAAATAACTTCCACAGAATAGCTGCAGCGATTAGACCAGTAAGACCAGCTGCACCTAATTGTCCAACGATTCCAATTACAGTACCGATTACATCGCCACCTAAGAAAGGAACAGAACCACCGAATACGATTTGTAGAACGATAGCAAGACCAATTAGCATTACGCCAATATCCATAGCACCATGAACGGCACCTTTGATTTTATCTAACATAGTTTTCTCCTATATTTTATTTTTACGTGACCGACCAATTCTTCGTCATTGCTTCTGCGATCACATCAGAGCAATTAATTTCTTTAATCACTAGTATATTTAAGTGATTTTATCCCCTTTTAACAGTAAAGTTTACTGTTAATAAAATTCTCTATGCGTATTGTTTTAATGTTGATTCTGCCGCCGCTTCGGCTAAAAGTTTAACTTCTGAATCTGTTAAACTAGGTGACATCTTTTTAATTTTAAATGTCCACTTTTCAAGTAAAGTTTCATAATCCATTTCTGGTTTAACTTCATTTGGTACTACCATTTTACTCTCCGTATATTTAATATTATACATATGTCAACACTATTGTCAACCTTTTGCCTTATCTTTTTTAACTAACAACTCCAAATAGCATTAACAAAAATGATAAAACTATTAGAAATCCAAATATTATAATCAGCCACTTAACGTAACTAACAACAAATTCAATTAGCAAATTCATTTACTTACTACTTTCACTTGATTATAAAATGTATGTATTGCATCATTGGCAAATGTCATTGCCATTTTATGTGCTTCTATTTGATCTTCTAATTTGCTTACCTTACCTGCTTCAACACTACTAATGAATGCAAATATAATTGCGAATGTTATTGCTACTGCTATGATTATATTTTTCATATAGTCTCCTGAACTGCTTTTTTAACTTCAAGTGGATTGGGTACCATTTTAAATACTACAGTTTGTGATCCAGTTCCACTAAACACTAAGTCTCCGTAACCAAATATCCTGCCTTGTATACCTTGTACAACATCTACACCTTCAATTTTCTTTGTGTAAAGTTCGTCTGTTTTTCTTCGTATCCAACCAGTTTTAAACATTACTTTTTTATTAGTAACTCCATACTCTGTAGTCCATCTATAAAAGTGTGCCATAATTGGAAAAATAACAGTTAGTAAAGAAAGTCCAGCAGTTATTGGTGCCATAAAAATTCCTACTACTACAAATAGTATATATGGACCAACTAACGACCATTTACTTACTTTTGGATTTGAAACTACTGTTTCGTTGCTAGATAATGTTTTATTTAAATATTTCATATTAAGATTCCTTTTTAGGTTGATAATTTTTTGGTAAACGACCGCCTGCTTCTAAGCATTCGTCTAATGTTTCATATGCAGTAAAGTTCTTTGTTCTATTATAATAAGAACTATCTGTAGCATGACAAATTTCACTTTTGCTCATTTTAACTGGTGGCTTAACATCATCAGCAAATGCCGACCCTGCCATAATTGTTAAACAAAACAAACTCATTAAAATTGTAAACTTTTTCATAATATTTTCCTAGTTAAATGTGATACCAAAAAACTCATCAGCAATACCAATATCTTTTACTGATACTCTATCACAGCATTTTTCTTCAATACCAAACAAATCATGTCCTGCTGGTATAATATCTTGTACTGCATACTCTAAATGATCAACTGCCGCATCTACTCTGTTCATAGCGTCTTGTAAGCCAAATGCTTTTACATAAACATTATCAACATGTGAACAATCTGCATCAATAGGGCGTATTGTAACCATATATTTTGTCTTAAAACTGTTTAAAAATGCTTTAGAGTTTTTCATATCTTTCCTTTATTGTTTAATATGTATATATTATAACAAGAGTTCTTGGTATTGTCAACCTTTTAGCCATGCTGAAAACCCTTATGTAGTAAGGGTTGTAAATTTATTTTGATTTTTATACTTTTATTTGGGTATTTTTAGAGCTTTTTGCTAGTATTTCGTGTGTTTTTTCTGTTGTCCAGCCTGTTACTTGTAGCATAGGGCGGTTTTCCCAACCCATATTGCATGTAGCATGTGGAATATCACGCCATTCCCAAGTAATACATTCACCACGTTTCCATTGGTGCCAATTGCTGTTACCTAATGAAAATACCTGTCCGTGTTTCCAATCATCTAACATGATTACAAAACGTCTCATCAGTTCTGGGTTTTTATCTGCGGCTATTTCTGTAAATGTATTGCCACGTTCCTTGCGACCTGCAAAGTTATCAATGTGCCAGTTTAGCATTTGTCCTGTGCGTTGATTGTGGAATTTAATTGTATATTCTTCCATGCCAAAGTATGAGGCAATGTTTTGAAATACTTCAAAATCTTCTGCTTTTGTGCGTTGAAATACTTCCATTTTTGGATCAGCACCAGCACGAATTAAATCTTGTTCTTCTGCATCAGCAGTATATGTTCTATGATCATCATCTTTAGATAGTTGGTTACGACTAGACCATGAACTGTCAAGAACTCTACCTAAGCATTGTGTTACTGCATCATCCCAATCGCCTTCAAATGTGCATACGTTCTGGTAATCTTTATTACCTTCTTTTAAAGGATCAAAGTGCCATTGTGATTGAGCTTTGGTAAACTCCCAACGACTATCTCCCCAATTTTCATTTTTATTTTCCATGTAAGAACCTTTCTAAGTCTTTCGGTAATACAGTATTTATTTAAAAATGGGTTTAGCCCCAATCTTTGAAATCACCAGCTTCTTCGTTGTCTTTATAGCCGGCTTCATATGCCCTAATTTCTGCATCAGACATATCTTCTTGCTCTACTCTAGTACTATCATGTGTAGCACCTATGTAATAATGTGGTTTACAACCTCGTCTATAGTAACTATCTGCACCACCTCTATCATATGGACCACCGTGTCTGTCGTCCCATTTATTAAGTTTATCTACAGTTTTTTGTACATCAATTCCTAAGTCAGTCATACTATTTCCTTATGTTATCTTTTTATAGAAGTCTTTTTGATATAAACTTAACATTATTGATTGTAGCAATCTTACATATTCTGGACCTTGTTCACTCCAACTTGCTAGATATAATGCTAAATTTATAGGCGTAACACTTTTTATTACTTCTCTTTGAAACTGCAATTCTTCTCTAAATTGCGAGTAAACAGGAAGTGTATCTAGTATGTGTAAGTAATGTTCTACACTTGCACACCAACTAGTATAAGTTCTTACACCCCAAGGAGCATCAGGGGCCCCTTTTGCTTTTAGTTGTGGATCTTCTGGATTCCACGTTCTAATTCCAAACAAGTTATTTCCTTGTACTGCAAATCTACTATTACCCCATGCACTTTCATGTGCCGCTTGAGCAATAATAAGTTCTAGTGGAACTTGTTTGGTTAATGGATATTTTGTTTCATCTGCATACAGTGAGTTTACGCAACCTTTTACTTTATATGCAAATTGCTCGTTCGTTACTAATGTTTCTTCTGCTTTTGCATTTGTATAGAAAAATACACCCCATAAAATGCTTGCAACTATAATTAAGTATTTCATATGTATATATTATAGCAAATACTACCCAATGTCAATACCTAATTATCCGCAGTTTTGCTTGGTTTTTCAGTTATTTCTTCTATTATTTTCTTCTTAATTGGTACTGTAGCAATATCACCAGCAGTAACATTTACAATACCACCTACTGTAAACAATGTTGGACCACATGCAGTAAGCAATAAAGTAGATAATACTAAAAGAACACGAATCATTAAAACTCAAATAAGTTGTTAAATGTATTTTTGGCTGCCGCTTTATCTAAATCCCAATCTAGTACACCTAGTAGGTTTTCTAATTTTTTACTAACAACTACTGTTTCCATATGATCATCATCAAAAGGAAGATCTAAAAACCATTGTGGAAGACGTGTTTCATCTGTAGGATATCCTACACTTGTCATTCCAAGTGGATTATCTTTGAGTCTACAAACAACAGTTTTCATGCCATCTACTATTTCATTAGCATAATTATCACTGTTAATCTCACGCAACTTATTCCAGTTAAGTGCCGCAGTAACATGACCAGGCATTGCTGGCTTTTTAATATCAGCAGTTGTTTTATTATTGTTGTGTGCTACTTTACGATCTCTTTCAAACTTTGACATTAGTCCACGATACTTTGTTAAGTTATTCACACGCTTAGGCGAACCTTTTTCCCAACTAGGCTTTTCTCTGTAGCTCTTACGAAACTCAATAATTTTATCAAGTATCTCTTGTTCTTCTGCACCAGTTAGTACTTCAAGTAATACATCTTTTAAAAAGTCTTGCATCCAAGGTGGTGTATCACTACGCTTTAAATCTAAGCCCATTGCTTTAATATAACCTGCACTACCGTCTACATCTTCACGTTTGCCTTCGTTATCAAACACTAGCATTGCATAACGTTTCTTTGTAATAAACAAACCTGCACTTCCAACCATTTCTCTACCTGCGGCAATAATTGCACCTAAGTCTAATGTTGTATGGAAAGTCCTACTCATAAAGCCAGGAAATGTTTTGTTTACTTCTTCGCAAATTGCATCATAGTAGTCAATGATAGTATCTTTGTCCCATTTGATTTCGTTGTTTTTAATTTGATCTTTTAGCATAGGATACGAACTAAAATAAGTAGAGTCAGTATCACCATACACAATTGCTTTGCCTTGATGATCATATTCGCCTGCAATAATCTTATTAAGCTCTGCAGCCATATGTTTTGCAATACAACGACCTGTTAATGTAGTTGATTGTCCTAGCCTACTGTCAAAGAATCTACTGCCAGGATTAAGTAACGCACCATACAAACTGTTCAAGTTAATCTTTTTAACTAGCTGTCGTTTGTCCCAAAACGCAAACTTATCTCCACCTTCTGCTCTAGCATCACGAGCCTTTGCTTGTAGTTCTTTACGCTCTGCATACCAACGCTCTAGTAGTCCAGGAATAATACCTTTTTTCTCGTATGTAAAGATAGTTCCGTTAGCACTAATAATCCAAGGTTGTCCACTGTTAAAGATAATTTCATATATCTCTGCACCAGTGGCATCAAAACTAGTTCCATCTTCAAAGTCTAAATGTAGCAATTCGTCAATGTTTTTATCAATCACAAGTTCATATTCTCTACATGCAAACTTTCCTTCCCATGCTTCAGCAACTGTACGAGCATTTTGTATCATTTCTTTTGTATGTGTATGCCTTACTTGACCAATAATAGTTTCAGTACTCATATTACAACTACGAATAATACTAGGATATAGACTGTTCAAGTCAATACTTCCAACCCATTTGTGCATACCTTTTTTAGGTGTTGCAACATAGGCACCTGCGGCCTGTGTTGAATCTCTGTCGTAACGCTTGTCAGGAACAATTAAGCCTTTAGTATGTGCTTCGTTAATAATTGCTTGGTCTGTTTGTGCAACCGCACCCATTGTTGTTTGTAGCAACACTGTGTTAGAATGTGCTAACACATTTGCTAAGTCAATAAACTGTAGCTTCTTGTCTAAATTTACAAGCAAGTCAACATCTTGTCTCGAATAAGCAATAAACTTTTCAAAGTCATTGTTGTATAGTTGATCCAGTGTACCTTCATAATCTACTTTGCGATCACCTAATTCATATTCACCAATTGCATCTAGAGAATAACTGTGCATTTCGTGATATGTATACTTTCTATACAATTGCATATAGTCCATGTGTACACGA
>Ga0206683_10000015_pt1 | contig 109316 bp, 77 predicted proteins | sample M280m12015metaG_FD_155483 | JGI IMG/M metagenome (GOLD analysis project Ga0206683, IMG submission 155483) | Ammonia-oxidizing marine archaeal communities from Monterey Bay, California, United States - M2 80m 12015 | ecosystem: Environmental > Aquatic > Marine > Intertidal zone | place: USA...
TAAGCATAAACACCGTGTTTCTTGTTGTAGTAATTTCGTTACCAGTTGATGCGTATGAGAAAATGTAACCACGATCACTATCAAAGCCACCGTCTGTTAAGAACGCTGATCCCCAGTGTGATATAATCGGTGATATAGTATTACTAATTAGTGGTACACCAGTTTTTGCTGTATGTGCCTCGGCTTCTCCAGCTGTATATGTTCTGTTGGCTCCTGATGCATAGTTTGACATCGGTGCTGACCTTGTTGCTCCAGTTAATGTATCACCATTAATACCTGTATAATTAATCATCTCACCGTCAATCATAATTGTGCCAGCTAATGGAAAATATTTTGCATTTACTAATGGAATAGTAGTTTGTGCATAATCGATATCTGCCGCTAGTTTTCCTGATGGACCTTCGTTAGTAATTTCATATCTAACTGGCATATTACCAGTACGCATAAATGCTTCTGTGTTTATATTACTATTTCTCATTCTATGGAAGAAAATAAAGTTACCATCGTCACCACGCAACATATAGTCAATAAATCCTGCTCCGTACCAACTGTATTGGATTCCCATCATTTGCATCTTAGACACATCAATAATATATCCGCTACTACCTGTACCGTCAAGTTTATCTTTATTAAATTCGTTTTGTTTAGTTTTCTTATCACTAACTAAACATATTTTACACGCTGACGCTGGAGTTACACCACGAAAGTCAGGTGTAAGATACATACTTGTATCACTTGCAATATTAGAAACAACATGGGTCATTCCTTTAATAACAATTCTATCGCCTGCTTTAAGTTGATCTCTAAATCTTGTTCCAACTCCTGTACATAAGTTACTATCAACAGCAACACTTACTGTACCTGCTAATTGTAATGTTGCAGTACGTTGTACACAAGTAAAGTTCTCTCCATCATACTCCATAAAGATACCGTTCTGATCATCAAATGCTCCTGAACGTACAGTTGCACCGTGCCATGTAAGTAACGAAACTTGTGCTCTTGGACTTAATGTTGGAGTTGTGTTACCTAGTTTGAAATCAGCAACAACTTTAAATTGTCTTTCTGAAACAATAGATGCTACCGTATAATCTCCGTTATACCCTGGAGTTTCAATTCCAAGTAATCTAATTACTCCACCAATTTGTAGACCGTGGTCTACATCATCTGTAGTAACAGTAATAAATGATCCAATTGTCACTGCTTCTGCTGTAACGTTAAGCAAATCATAACTTGGTGCAAATAAGGCACCAGTTGTATACATAATACCTTTACCAGACTGGTATCTAATATATTTTTTACTCTGTCTAATTGCCTGTGCACCGTGTTGTGGTCCACCTGTTCCTAACATAACACCACCATCATATGGTCTATGTACAAAGAACGAATCGGGTCTTGGATAAATGTTTGCAACAATATCGTCAACATCACCAATTGTTCCTGGTGCTCTACATTGATATTTTAATGTAAGTAATGATGGAACTTGCTGTGCAAAAAATGGTCCTTCACAAAGTGTATGATTATTCGTTCCACTATCACTAGCTACAGTAATAATAAATGAATCTCCTGGAACTAATCCGTGTGCAGTAGCAAATGTAATTTTAACAGTAGCCAACGCCGCAAAAGCAATAGTACTTTGTGCCGTTAATGCTTGTGTTACCGATTCGGATAAAGTGACTGATGAATAAGTTTGAACAACTGTTCCTGTAATTCCTGATCCTAATCCTGTAACAGCAGTAATACTTCCGTCTGTTGTTACTCCACCAACTGTTATAATAATGTCATTAGTTGCATCTACACCACCAAGTTGTGATCCTGTAATTTTAATTTTGTTTCCTGCAAGATAATTTTCACCATCAGCAACTACTGTCGGCGTACTATATACCCCTGTTGAACGTGTTATTGTAAATGTAGCATTAGTACCTATATTATTTAAATTTGTTCCGGCAATATCAGTATACGATGCTGTACCACCAGGTGCTGTACCACTATGACTAAATGTAACTATTGCGCCTGTGGCATTAACACTAAGGATAGTTATTTCTACATCATTAGTTGGACTTGCACCACCTACTTGTGGACCAAGAATTTTAATTGTTTGTGATGCATTATAAAGCGTACCACCGTTAGCAATTGTTGGTGTATAAGTGCCACCACTTAATACTACATTCCAAGTAGCACCTGCACCAACTGTCATAACTGCTTGACCATCTACCTGGCTAATTCCGGGATAACTTGCTTGGTCTAATGCTGTACCAGTTACATTAATAGTTAAAATTTCACCACCGCCACCAACTGTAGCAATTGTAATTGTACAATCATTTGTACCAGATCCACCCCCTAAGTTTGCTCCGTCAATTGTAAATGTTTCACCTGTTAAGTAACCCGTTCCTGCGGTACTAATAATTGCCGAATACGCTATATCTAATCTAGTTATAGTAAAATCTGCTGTTGTTCCGCTGGCTGTATTTGTAGTATATGCTACTCCAGAATAAGTTGCTGTTGCATCTGCGGCACTACCACTAATTGAAAGTCCAGTAATTACACCTCCAGTAACTGAACTAATCGTAACTTCTGCATCATTAGTTGTATTAAGACCACCTAATGTTGATCCTGTAATTTTTAATAAGTCACCAACAACATATCCAGATGTTGCATCAGCTGATGTTCCTGCTATAGTAAATCCTGTAATTAATCCTACGGCATTTACACTAGTTACAGTAACAGTTGCATCATTAGTTGGTGTTGCTCCGCCTAACGTGGTTCCTGCAATTACTACTTGTGAATCAACATTATATGTCTCACCACCTACTGCTCCAAGTACAGCTGAATACGTATTATTATAATTTACAGTAACATTAAATTGTCCATTAGTACCTATTTGATTTACACCATTAGTTACATTACTAAATGTTTGAGTATTAATTGCTGTACCAATAATAGTTGCTGTTAGCATAGTACCTGCGCCGCCGGGATCAACTGTGGCTACAGTAACAGTTGCATCATTACCCGGTGTTGCTCCGCCTAAGGCTGTTCCTAAAACAGTTAATGTATCACCTACTCCATAACCTGAACCACCACCTGGTACTGCTACACTATAAACTGTACCTACCCTAGAAATATTAATAGCCGCTGTAGTACCACCAATACTTGAAGTAGTATATGTAACATCTGTGTATGTAACGTTTGCATCAGATCCAACACCAGTAATAGTCATACTCGTTATAACACCAGCACTAACTCCTGTAACTTTAACTAACGCATCGTTAGTTGAAGAAGCTCCACCTAAAGCTAATCCATCAATTTTAATATAATCATTAACAATAAATCCTGTACTAGCATCGCCGGCATTTAATGCAATGGCATAAACATTATTAGTTAGAGTAACATCAAGAGACGCTCCAGTACCAGCACCACCTGTAAACGTTCCTGTAGAATTATTATAAGTTGGTTGTGCTAAACTAACACTATATGCATTATTAGTATATGAAATATCAAATAATGCTCCAAGTCCAACACCATTAGCGTTTGTACCTGTTAATCCTATATAGTTAGCATTTCCATCAAATGCTGTTCCTGTTGCATTGATAGTAACAATATCTCCGCTAGTATCTGCTTCTGTAATTTCAATTCTACAATCATGTTCAGGAGTAGTACCACCTAGTGAATTACCTAAAACTATAATAACATCTCCAGTTTCATAATCATCGCCGTCGTTGTTAACAGTTACAGTATAATTTCCACTAGCTCTATCAATATCAAATGTTCCACTAAATCCTGCACCTGTAACATTTGTTCCTGATAATGCTGTGTAAGTAACATTATTACCAATAATTGTGTTCGTTGTATTTCCATCTAAATTAATATTATTTCCAACAACACTACTTACAAATACCGCAGTTCCGTCACCTCTATCAAGTCCCATACCAGTTAATACACCTGCAGTATTTGTAACTGGAATTACGTTAGAACCAATAACAACATCTGACGATGTTTGAAGTGTTGCAATTGTTCCACCAGTACCTTGTACTGATGTAACCTGTGCACCAGTTGGAATACCGGCGCCATTGTTTATTGTTTGAATTTTGAATGTTAAGGCCGCCGCCCCACCACTACCTAATTGTGCATCTGTAACTGTAATAGTATCATTAACTGCATTACGTCGTCCACCTGTAACAATAGTTGCTACTGCGGCACCTGTCCCGTCAATTACAATATTAACTGTTGGAACAATTAAGTCTGCAACTACGCTATCTGATGTACCAACAATATTATTATAAGTTCCTGCTGTTCGTAAAGCATCTGCCGCCGAGTATGTATAAATTGCAATAGCCATGCCAGCTTCAACTAACATCGGAGAACCAACTTCTGGAAGTGTTCCAGTCCATGTAATCTTATCTGTCCCATTTAATACCGCTAATGGATTATATAATACTCCTGCGGCACCTTGTGATTCAATAGTAAATGTTGGATTACCAATTGATGCTCCTGTATAAAATCCTGCTTCTCGTAATTGTGTATAAAATGTTGAAAGTACTTCACCGTTAGCTGTACCAACTTTTGATTTTGCAAAATATGTAAATGTACTAATAGTAGGTGTTGTTGAAATAATAAATGAACCTTCAGCTCTACTTGCCCCTGCTACTGAATTTTCTAATGCTTTAAGTGTAATTGGAGTTCCTGACTCTAAGTTATGAGCGCCAATCGTAGTAACAGTAATTAATGACTGACCAATTCCACCAGTTCCACTTGAAGCGTCTGTTACAACTGAACTAACTTGTTTATCTGTACCTGGTACTTCATAAATTGATGGATAACCTCTTTGTGTAGCAATCGCTTGCCACTTCGTAGGTTGTAATCCATACTCAAAGTCAGCATCAAGCATAGATACTGAGTTTGAAACTCTCATACGTTCAATTGCATCAGTACCAAAGTCGTATGGTCTAGTTCTTAATTCACCTTGGTCAATAAATATTTGAAGATCATCTGTTTCTGAAAATATTTGTCTTTCATCTTTAACAGGCAGTACACTTGTACCATGTGTAATAACATCATTAACAACTTTAAATAGTTCACTTGTTCTATCTGATGTACCTAACTCTGCCGCAGTATACCATGTAACCTGAGCGACAGCCCCTGGACCTGCTTGTAATGTAGGCCATAAAATGTTTTTAAATACATAATGATTAATTAATCGTAATATAAATTCTTTAGTATATACTTCGTGTGAACGATCACCATCAATTTGCGGTGTTGCTCCATACCAATACTTTTCAGCATTTTTATAAGTTTCAAGATTGCCGCCATATTTTAAATCATACTTAAGAGCGTCAATTTGATATTTTACATCTCTTTCACATTTTGGTCCATTATAAGTATAGTCAGACCAAGATGGAATAGTATTTGGTAACACTGATGTTCCACTTTGTATAACACTAGTAAATATTGCAACTAGATCTGTTACTCTTCCAAGTGTTTTTGTCTCACCATCATTAGCATTAGTAGATTGTACTGTTACAATAGGACTTTGTACGGTTGTCGCCATTGTATTTGTAAGTACATTATTAATAATTAAATCTCTTAATTTATTATTAACAGCAATAGCATATGATATTTCTTGCTCAGTAGTAGCTGTAAATCCTTCACCTGAATTAGTAAGATTAGAAGTTACACCTTCCCAATATCTTTTTGCGTACTCAATAGTTTTAGAATTGCTTCCATTTAGGATGTCATATGCAATTGCATCGATGTTATATTTTGTATCACGTTCACATTTTTCATGCTGTACAGTATCATGGACGCCTGGATATGTTATATCAAACCAAGCCATTACTTCGTCAGCCAACCATTCTTTGTTAGCAACTATCAATGCATTAGCAAAAGGATATGTAGTAGCTGTTGAAACATTATTACCAATCCATGCAGTAGCTTCTTTTTGTAAGAATTCTTTATTTGCTTCTAATTGAACAAGTGCATTAGGATGATATGTTGGAGTATCTGTGTTTGCATCTAAAAAGATAGTTGTAACTGTACCAGTTCTTTCTAAAAACTTTGGAAAATCATCGTCAACATTTTTAGTGAGAGCATTCATGTCTGTTTGGAACTTAACAGTAGCACCTTTTTCTGGATCTGTAAAGTTAAACAAGACTTCATTAACTGTAGTATCAGTAATTAATAATAAGTCATTTGTTGGTACTCGAGTTTGTAATCTAATAGAACTAACTCCTGCTCTATCAAGAGCTGGAACATTATCAAGTCCATGTTCAACTACGTCAGTAATAATACTAAATCTATCTGTTATAATACCAGCCGCGGCACTTTCTGCCACACTAGCTGTATTAAAATATTGAGATGTTGTTGTTTGTAAAGGCGTATAACCTGCATTTGTATATCCCGGAGTTGGTGCAACGCCTGGACCATTTTCAGTAATATTATTAATAATAGTAACAGCATCTGCTATTCTAGAAGTACATCCAGCTTCTCCATTATTTGCATTTGTAGTTTGTGTAGTAACTACTGGAACTTGCTGAGTTGAATATGCTGTGTTTGTAAGAATATAATTATTAATAATATCTTGTACTTTATTGTTAACAGCAAGTGCATACGCTTGTTCACCGCTACCTAATAAAGTAGCTATTCCCGTAAAATATTTGTTTCCCATTTTAATGGATTGATGATTACCACCAGTATATAAATCTGATCTAATTGCATCAATATTAAATTTAGTATCACGTTCACATTTTTCATGTCTGTCTGCTGTATGAACACCTGGGTAAGTATTATCAAACCAAGCCATAACTTCATCAGCTATAAATTCTTTATTTGCATCAATTAATGTTAATGCATACGGAAATGTTGGTGCTGGTGTAGGTTGTGCTAAAATATAATTATTAATTAAATCACGTACATAATTTTTAGCAAATATTTCAGGTGTTCTATTACCGTCAATTTGCGGAGTTGAATTAATCCAATATTTACTAGCAGTAAATCTTGTTTGTTCATTACCACCATATCTTAAATCAAAAAGTATACCACCTGTACTATCAGTACCTTGTAAGTTATATCTTGTATCTCTTTCACAAAGTACAGGATCATAAGTGTATCCTGCCCATGATGGAGTTACTGCCGGTATTGCACTTAATCCGTTTTCAGTAACATCATTAAGAATATCTTTTAATTCTATTACTCTGTATACTGCATAAGATTCGCCAACTGGGTTACTTGTATCTTGTGTAGTAACTATTGGTGATTGTTGTGTTGTATATGCAACATTTTTTAGGATATAATCTTTAAATATTTCTACTACTTTATTATTAACAGCAAGTGCATACGTTTGTTCACTTGAGTTAGCAAGATTTGAATTAGTACCTTCCCAATATTTTTTTGCATATTCAATACATTTAGAATTACCACCAGTATTTAAATCATATGCAATTGCGTCAATGTTGTATCTTGTATCACGTTCACATTTTTCATGTCTTTCTGGTGTGTGAACTCCTGGATATGTAGAATCAAACCAAGCCATTACTTCGTCAGCTACAAATTCTTTATTTGCTATTATCTGTGCATACGCATTTGGATACGTTGGCTCCATTTTAACTTGTTCAGCAATCCATGCCGCTGTTTCATCACAAATGAATTCAACATTATTCTTAATAAGATCATGCGCCATGCTATAGCGGTTATCTGTAACAGGGATACCTGGTTGAAATACATATTGTTCTACTTTTGTTTTTGCCATCTTAAGTTATACCCCTAGTGCGATCGCTAAAGCCGATGCTGTAGTATCTACATACTTTTTATTAGTTATCTGTTTCGGTCCTACTGGTGTTGCTGTCATAGTAGCTACTGTAAAATTTCCTGCTGTAGGAGTAACATCTCCTATCACTGTGTTATTTAACGTTCCTGACGTAGATTTTAAGTCTAAAAAGGCTCCGTTTTGAGCAGTAGTTGATCCTATAACAACATTGTCTAACTTACCACTTGTATTAGGATGCACTTCAACTGTTCCTGTTCCTGTAGGTTTAATTGTTATTATAGAATTTGCTCCAGCTAATGACACATTATCTGATGATGTTAATTTTAATGCATTAACATCCATGTTACTTAATGTACCACCATTGGTTGGATTAATAACAACTGTTCCTGAACTACCAGTTGGTGCCAATGTTACTGTAGCATTTTCACCTTGTGCAGTTAAATTTCCTGTAGTAAGAATACTACTAAAAGATCCAATACCTGAAATTGTTGGATCTGTAACTGCTATAGAACCTCTTGGACTTCCGTCGCCGTCTCCGTAATATAATATACTTGGCGCATTTGCAGGAACTGTAAAAAGTGTTTTGCCAGCATACTGTCCTTGTGCATCACCTTCAGTTAATGTTGTATTTCCGTCAACTGATGTCCAAGATAAGCCATCATTATAAGGTACTTTAGGACCGCCTGGACTACCACTATCGTCTTGGAATACATTTAATGTAAGTGATCCAATGCCACCGACTCTTAATAAAATAGTAAATGTATATGCTTGTCCTCTTACTACAGCTACACCTGGATTAGTATCTAAAGTTTCAGTACCGTCAATAACATATCCATCAACAGTAAAGTTTCCGCCATTTTCTCTTACAATAAAGTCACCACTAACTGATGCTTCTTCTTGTGCAGTATATGTTAAAGTACGAACAGTTACATTACCTAGCTCATCTACAGTAAATCCTGGGCTTTTGTATCCTGCTTGTGCTTCAAAGGGTGATTTAGTTACACTCATTTATTGGCTCCGTATGTATTTATCGACATCATGTAGCCGTGGCTTCGTTCTGTGTTTTGTAGTAATTCGCACTATAAATTACCTTAGCTCCTGCAATTACTGTGGAGTCGTCTTGTTCTCTAGGATATGCAACTAAACTAAAATATGAATCTGTAACTACTACTTCTAGTCGGAGTAAATCATGACCTAAATTGCTTCGGCCATAAACCATAATGTTAGCTTTTTCTGGACTTGCTGTACAAAGCGCCTTTATTATTTCTTTACGTATTGTAGAAACATCGCAGGCTATTGTATATTCGGCACCCATAAATTCGCCCACATACCAACGATCTATTTCTGTACCACTTTCAACTAGAGTAGCTGATGGTCCAGAATAGCTAAGGTTGGCGCCGTTTTTAAATTCAATTGAATTATTGGCTCCTTTGCGGAAGTATTTGCTAATATCAAACATTCTAATCCTCTTTGTTTTATGTATTTACCTAAAAACACGGGTTCCAAGAATATCTATATTTTGCTTAATAGTTTGATACGGTGATTAATTTGTTATATTCAGGCAGGAATAAGTATTCAATATCACTATTTGCAAGGGTCCTAACAGCATCATCTAGTGTTTCAACTAATGGCTCGCCAGCTAAATTAAAGCTAGTATTAAACACTATAGAAATACCTGTTTTTTCCTTAAAGGCTTTAATAATATTATAATAATGGGGATTTTGTTTTTCATTTACTGTTTGAATTCTACAAGTTCCATCTACATGAATAATTGCAGGAATTCGTTCAGCAATACCATCCTGACAATTTACAGCATACATCATAGTTGGTGATGATTCCATTCCACGCAAATCAAACCATTCATGAACATCTTCTTCTAAAATTGTTCCTGCAAATGGTCTAAAATATTCTCTATGTTTTACTTCATTTACATGGTCCTTACCATTAGGATCTGACGGGTCATACATAATAGTTCTATTTCCTAATGCTCTTGGACCGTTCTCACTTCTTCCTTGAAATAGTGTTACAATTTTTCTATCTGTTAATAATGTTACAGCATCGTCAATTGTTGCTGTTTTTACATCAGCATTATATTTTTTTGCAACTTCATGTATTTGATCTACGGAATAGTTATATTCTGGACCTTCATATAATGTTTCAACTTGTGGGTTAACAGTAGTATCACCAGTTAACTTTCTATGCCATAGTAATGCCGCACCCATTGCCGTGCCAGCATCATTTGAAACTGGTTCAACATAAATTTCAATATCTTCATCTTTAAGTGCTTCTAAATAATGATAATTTGCAACACAATTTAATCCATACCCACCGCTAATTACAACTTTCTTTTTGCCGCTTAATTTAACAGATTCTTTAATAAGTTTTACAACTTCGTCTTGTGTTTGTGTTTGTATAGAATAAGCAAAGTCTCTACGATTTTGATATTCTGTAATATCGATTTGTTCATCTCTTGTAACGTCGCCTTTTGCAAGTTCAGTAAACATATTATAGTTAACATGAGCACCATTTGGATAATCAGGTATAATAACTTGTCTATCTGCTATAGGGTAAATTGTATCATCTCTAAATATTTTCGGACACTTGGAGTTTTCTTTCCCGTAAGGAAATAATCCCATTGTTTTTCCTGCTTCAATAAATTGAAATCCACAATATTCTGTAACAGCCTCATATGCTTTTGTAATACCAGCATTTTCTGAGATGTGTAAAATATGTGTAGCATCTGCAGGTTCATCAAACATTTCGCTAGAGAATTCTATTATTTTATTGCCTATCATTGGACCTCTAACGCCCACATGTTTATAAAATGTTTTAAATGTTTCTGGATACTCACAATCAAAAATACTTTCAGTTTCCCAACATGTCATTACTTCGTTATTAATACGAAAGTCAAGAAAGGTTCCAGCACCGTCAACTACAAGTGCAACTGCAGAATCAAATCCACTACGATAAAATGCACAAGCGGCATGTAATTTATGATGAATATGACTTAGATCAATAACTTGCGGATGGCTTTCTGCATATGAATTGTGTCCACGTTGAATTAGTCCTAACTTTCTTGCTAATCCAGTATATGGATCGTCACCACTAAAGTCAATTTTTCCTGCTGATGATTGTAATGATTGTGTATGAGCTACAATCAGATAATCAAGTTTATCTGTATATTCTAAAATTTTCACAATAGCGGCATAAGGAGCACCGTCATATTTTTGTCTTGTTAAACGTTCTTCTTCTATAGCAAATATAACTTCACCATCTTTTAATAGACATACTCCAGCATTGTGTCCTCTGGCTATTCCTGCAATCCAAACCGGTTTATTCATATTTTAAAATCCTTCATATCCTGTATTAATATCGACTAATTCATCTAATATTCGTTGTTCAAAACCAAAAAGATCTTTATGTTCTTTTCTAAATTGACTTAATTGGTTATATAAATCGTTTTGTTTATTACAGTTTTCTTTTTCTATTCCTAAACTAGGACGTACAATGTCATTTAAATAATTATAATGATGTACATGACTAGGATGCAATTCTAACCATGGCTCTTTATCATCAGGACTTTGGAACCAATATGCATCATCTGGATTATCCCACGTATACAATCCTATAGGAGACATCCAGTTCTCTTTATAGTTGTCGAATACTGTTTGATAGCACTTCAACGCAGGCTCACGCTCCCACATAGACAATCTTCCTGGTTTATGGCTTTCTCCGTGGTCGGGATGATAAGGAAAATCAGTTCCGCATTTGTCTAACTCACCAATTGATGTCATTCTCCAAGTACATCCTGTTGACTCTAACAATCCTTGTGTAAGTGTTATTTGATTCATTGTATGCATAAAATAACTTCGTTCATCCCAAAATCTCTTAATCCACTCATTGTCATATATTGAACTATTGCCTTGACTAAAAATACTACCTTGGGTTTTCCATCCTATCTTATTTGTATCCTTAAACCAAGAGTGTAAAAAACTATCCTTGTTAAACAATAAAGGATTAAACGTGTGCCAGTCATTACGCATATGACTAGACCATTGTACTAATATAATATCATCTTTAGTAAAATTATTTTTTATATGACACTCTGCTACACGTTCTGCTATAGCTTTGTTGCCGAGTCCTGGATGAGCCCAATTAGAGTATGAATTAAATTCATAACCTAAATAGTCAGCATATGATGGCCAAGCATAGTATGTAAAAGAGCAACCAAACGCAAAGACTCGCTTCATGCTACTTGCCCTTTTTATCTTGTTTTTTACCTTTTATTCCTTTTTCAATAGATTCGATAATGACATCTTCAATTTTGTCATTCATTTGCATAATACCATCATTAACTCTATCAGACCATTCATCAGTAGTAATACGAATTGGAGAATATACTCTTTTAGTTTCACCCATATCTAAAATATCTATATTCTCATCGGTTGGATAAGAAACATTAACAGCAAAAGTTGAGCCTATAACAACTGTAGCTTTTTTATCTAGTGCATGAACTATATGTTGACCAGCACTATCACATCCTAAAAAGTAATCAGCCGCTAAAATAATACCAGCCCAAGCTCTTAAATCAGCACCCATTGGAGATGCTACAGGTTCTTCGACGTTATGTTTTTGAAATTCCATTTGAAATTCAGCCATATGTATAACTGCATATTTTTTAGAAAGTTTTCTAATAATATTAACAGCATTTTCGGCTTCAAAACTACGTCCACTTCCGTCTGAAACCATTCCATTTTCGTTTTGAATCATTCGACCATATGGTTGGAATACTATTGCTTGTTTCTTTTTACATTTTTCTTTAACTTCGTTAACTACTTTTTCACCAAACATCATTTCTTGACGATTAAGTCTTAGGACTGGTCTTGGAAGATCTCTTAATCCTTTATTATTAATGCCAATATCGTATGCTTGAGCAATACTACATTTTTGATTATAATACTCCCAAACCCTATAAGGTTCAGGTGTACATAAATTCATGTTAATTAATTTTTCTTGGAATAGATTTTTGTGCCAATTATCGTATGCTTTAGCATGTAGAACAGGGTGGCCTTTGTAGAAATCAGTGCCACCTTCACAAACAATAATAAAATCGTCGTCTGGATTTTCTGTTGCAAACAATTCTAAAGCAGGGATTGACGCAATTACTCGCCCGGCGCCACCATTTATAAAAATAGCTGTATTTCTGTTATTAGACATCCTTTATCCTCTTGCATTTATTCGCACTTAATAATATAAGTGTTACGCAAGATATTTAAAGAATTTTATATTAAGAGGATTGTTTTCTGGCTGTAACTGTTCCAGCTACTCTAGTCTTACCTGCAGGGCTGGCTGGCGCCGCCGCTAATCCGTCAACATCACCGTCATCAAATGACGTTCCGTCTGTACTTAGGTTAAGTCTAGTTAAGTCTTTGGCCATGTAATTTCCACCTAATTCTGGCGGAATAAAGCAACCTTGAACTGGATCATATATATTATCCATAATGTGTCCATCTGATGGATCATTACGCTCAGCTTCAGTTTTATAACGTCCAATTTGACCTTCAAATTGTGCTGGCGGATCATCAGGTGCTAAAGGAAGTCTACATTTCCATGGATCCCAACGTACTACTTTGGATAATTTAAATTTTGCACCAGTACCAGCATCAGTAGTTGCTGTATTTGCCACATCAGTATGTGTTTGTGCTTCAAAAATATGTCTAGCATTAAAGGCATTACGTGTTCTTACACCACTAATCTTACCAGTAGCTGTAACAGATGTAACAATAATAGTAACATCAAGTGTTGGTTTTTCAGTTAATCCCAACGGTCCAAAACTACCTTCGTTAATTATACCTTCTGGACTTGTTGGATTATCACCGGATTCTGTTCCTTCAGGACTACCTGTATGTACATTACTCATGTCATAATGATCAAATCCTGGTCGCCATCCCATTGGTTGACTAATATCGTCTGGTGTTCCTAAATCATCATCGCTAAATCCAAATACTGATTTATCAACAACAAATTTATCATCTACTTTATACCCACTACCTTGAGCTGTAACTTCAACTGTAAATGCCACACCGTAAGTTTCAGGAAGAACTCTTAATTCTTGTCTATAATCTTCCCACGCTTTTTTTAATGCCGCTGGTGTATCATCTTGAATTTTATGATCACATGCCATTAATCGAGAATGACGTGTACATTTTAATGAATACCAACTAACGTGCGGTTTTTTAAATGGAAATGGAGTTATCCAAGTTCCGCCTGTTCCTGTTTTAGGATCGTGTCCAGTTGGATTAAATTCTATATCTGTAACTTCGTATGTATGATCAGGAGTTGGAACTTTTGGTTGTATATGCTGAAATGGTTTACTAGTAACTGAATTAATTACAGGCAAGTCTTCAATAGTTTGCTCTCTACCTTCGATTAATAGTAGATCAATATCTGGCTCAAATAATTCACAGAGTAATGGATTTTCAACACAATCAATTAATACTTTATAAGTGTGTGCTGGTGGTACATAATCATCTTCAATACCCCAAGGCCCTGGTGATCCAGAACGCTTGTTAGTTACCTTATCCATAAACACCCATAAATGATCTGGGCCTCTATAGTTATGTGTACCTACTAATCCTTTATTAGTTGTTTGATATAGATATTTATCAGGCATATCATAACTAAATTGAATGTCAATTTGAGGAAACTCTTTTACATTAGGGTTTTCTGATCTATCTGAGTGTTCAAATCCGGTTATATCTGTAAATTTAGCCATTTATATTTTCCTAGTAATACAACACGTATATCGCGCCGCCTGCCCCTGGTGAACCACAACAACACCCGCCACCTTGTGCTTGAACTGCCGAACCACCTCCGCCTGGCCATGAGCCAAACATATCGCCGCCTCGAGCACAACAACCATTTGGTCCAAGTCTTGGACCTGACTGTGCCATTGGTGCAACTGGTATATATTGTAAACCTCTATCACCACAATGATATGATCGTTGTGCTGAACCTTTAATTCCTGAAATTCCAAAGTCAACATTATTAGGTTGTTGTGAACAGTTATAACAGTTCATGCAACAACTATAACATCCGTAGTATCCGTGGCAAAATGAACAGTTAGTACATATTCCACCACAAGCAGTTGCACAAAAGCAACTTAATCCTGATGGTGTTCCCATAACATAAGTGTTACAGCCAGCATAATTACTTTGCTCTGGTCTGCAACAATTTGATCCAGCGGCACATAATGTAAATGTATCACCTGCCTGTACTGCTGTACTTTTAACAGCGTAACTGGCTCCGTCTCCGGAATATCCTTGCATACAACAACAACCGCCTTGTCCTGACGCTCCTCCGCCCCACATTTCAAAAACTACATAGTTTGCACCTGCTGGAACAGTCCAGTAACAACATTTTCCACCGTTACCTGTACAACAATATCTACTTTCTGATGGCATTCCGTGTGCTTGGCGTGGCCATGATTCGTTATGATCCCAGTTCCATTCATATGAAACTGTAAATGCTTTAGGTGGTGCTACTGTACTTGAATATCCTGGTAAGTAATCTGATAAAGTTGACATTAATTATTTTCCTTATACATCTGATTGATAGTAAACAACTACTAACCCCCCTGCACCTGGTCCGCCACAGTAACAAGAACCATCATGTGTGACACCTGTTGCGCCGCCGCCACCTGGGAAAGTAGCTGGGCCACCATGTACTCTACCGTGTGTTTTATAACAGTTATCATGACTCATTCTAGCCCCGGCCTGTGCCATTGGTGCCGATTGTATTAAATTCATTGCCGAACTTGCACAAAATGAAGACCCTGCGCCACCGCCATGGAATCCGCAAATTGAAAAATCTGCCCCTTGTACACATCCACATGAGTAAGTTGGGCATCCACAATATGTTCCAGAACCCGATCCAAAGTGACAGTCTGAACGACCGTATCCGCCACCTGATGCACATAAACAAAAATATGTTCCATCGCAACAACCAGTTGCCGAACATGCATAACTTCCACATCCTGGACAGCCTGTATTAGTAGGTCTACAACATCCTGCCGAGCCTGCACATAATATAAAACTAGATCCTGGTAATACTTCGCCCATTTTACGACCGTAGCTACCTGAACCTCCACTAAAACCTTGCATACAACAACAAACTCCGCCACCGTCACCGCCAGCTCCCCATACTTCAAAAGCCGCCCATGTCGTATCTGCTGGGACAGTCCAAGTACAATTACAGCCTGGATTACTATTTCTTGTTGTATCCCAAGAACTGTGGAAGATGTAAAGAGTTTTTAGGGATTTAGCCCCTGCTTCACCGCCTAATTCTAGTAATGTTCTTAATGCAGACATTTAATTATATTCTCCTTAACCTATTCCTTCACCATCTGGTGTTGGTGGATCAGCATAACCGCCTCTTGTTGGTTCTGCGGGAAATTTTACCATATGTGCTGGATATTCGTCGGCTTCGCCTCTTTTAAACGTTACTGGAATATCTCTCATTTTCTGTCTCCACTCTACCCAAGGCCCTTTAATTGAATCTGGTTGATCAAATGATACTTTAGAATCACTCATTGCTAACTGGTCATTTCTTAATTGAGTCATTGTACCCCAAGTAACCCAAGGTTGTTTCCAAGTTAGTTCCCAGTCGCCGCCTCTGTGCATATTATCACCGTTAGTATTATCTACTGTTGCAGTTGCTGGTTTATATTTTATTAATTCTCTTTCATAAGCATGATCTGGATATGGAGGCCATGCATTAACATACTTTCCATAACCTTCTGGTAAATCAACTGTTTGATCTGTTTGGGTTAATGTAACTGAGTGAGGTAAAAAGATTGCACAAAGTAATGTATCTTCACCTTTACAATCTAGTTCAACTTTGGTTTGCCCATCTGGTGCTGGCATTCCGTTGTCGTCCCAGTTTTCGTCAATTTGCATTGCATCACTTTTATTTTTGTTAGTTGCTTCGTCTACAAAAACCCATAATTTCTCTGGACCTGTATAAGAAGCTGTCGCGGTATTCCCATCAGCATTTGTTTGTGCCAAATACACATCGGGTATATCGTATGTAAAATCTTTAGTAATTTGCTTCATAATTTGTATCCTTATACCTTTATATTTATCATTTCTTAGTTAGGTCCATAATGTTTTTAACTATATGATATTTTAACCATTCCACCTGAACTCCATTGTCCCCAACAACACGGTCCACCACAAGCAGTTCCATTAAAACTTCCGCCTGCTGGATAATCGTCTGAACAACCCCATCCGCAACCTGAACAAGAGTGAGGTACAGCACAAAAATCTTTACCTTTTCTACTTGAACTAGTCTTAGGGCCGCCGTTTACTTGATCCCACTGTTGATTGTGGCAAAAGTGAGTCTGCATCGATCCATCACGTCCATGACCAAATCTTAAATCGCCTTGTGTACCAGAGTCAATAACATGACATCCGTGACAACAATTGTAGGCGTAAAGTGCGTGACACATTGTTTTGCCGCCACATCCTGCTCTTGCACACGTTGTTGGAATACCCGAGCCACTAACATAGCTTGTATAACCTGTATAGCCTAAGCACGTAGTTTGGCAACAAGAGCCGTTTCCTGCCGCACAAATTGTATATACGTTACCAGCTAATCCTGTTCCGCCTGCCGCTGAAGTTACAGTACGAATTGCATACGCACCTCCACCTGCACCTTGAACTGGATATTGGCAACAACATGAACCTGCACCTGCGCCGCCTCCGCCCCATAATTCAAATGTTGCGTTTCTAATTCCAGCCGGTACTGTCCATCCACAACAACAACCGCCATTATTCATGCCTCTGTTGTTATTATATACATAAAATATTTTTGTTGGTATCGATGAACCACCAATAACATCGCCTAGTAACGCACTTAAACTTGACATTTATACTGTTCCTCTATCTTAAGTACCAGACATTACCCAACCGTAAGTAGCACCTGTGTATATAAAGGTGATAGCTACGTTGTTAATGTTCATGGTTAAATCTTCATTTAAATTCTGAATCTTTGAGCCGTTTCTTGCTACAGTTAAATTATTACTTGAATAACTTCCTGTAGGATCGATAACTTGCACAACATCGTTTACCAACAACGATGCATTAGCAGGCATAGTTAATGTCCATGCACCACCTGAAGTATTGGCTAAGACCCTTTCATTAACTTTAGCAGTATACGTAGTAGATTGCTCTACTATTACCGCACTACTAGTTCCAGTTGTTGATATGTATCTTCCCATTGTGTTTTATCCTTTAACTAACTTGTTATATGTATTTATCATTAGACAGTCGATGTTTCAATACCAAAACATACTGCACTTACACTTACGGCAGACGAATAAACTACAAGTATTTGCCCTGCCGATAAAGCAATACCTGTTCTTTCCATGACACCCTTTGACAGTAACTCTACATCATACTCGATAAACTCACTTGCCAACGGAGTGGCACCGGTAGTTGTTGCAATTCTGATGGTAATTGCTGAATATCCTCTATTAACCATATTCACACTAACAATTGCATTTGTGTTAGCAGGTACAGTATATAAAGAAGTATAAGCACCTGCCGCCAAATCCGCGTGTCCTAATCTTCCTGTGGCCATTTTGTTTCTCCTTTAACCTTTCTTAACTTAGTAAAAACTGTTGCATTGCAACTGGGGCTCCACTAACTCCCCCAGAGAAGTGCATTACAGCAGTAGTATTTATTAAAGCACCTGTCGTTGTAGTAATAGTGTTACCTTGAATATTAATTACTCCAGCTGTTACACTATTTACATTCAATTCAGAAGCACCGCCACCAATTTGGGACGTGATATATGTCTTAATTGCTCTTTGTGTTGGAACAATACTGTCACTATTTGCAGTAAAAGTACCGTCTGTACTAAATTCATTAATAACAGCGCCTGTACTACCTAATGCAACACTTCCTAATTGAAGTTCTTGTAAGCCTGATATACTAAATGCATCAGCATTTAGAGTAGCAATACCTGTAGCCTGTTCAACTGTAAACAAGTCGCCAACTCTAAAGTTACCGTCTTGGTCCGTTGATGTCATAAACACCCTTCCGCCGCCACTTTCAACAGTTTCATCTGCTTGATCTGATGGCGTAGCAGGTATTCCAGGATAGTTAGTGCTAGTAAAGTCACCAGTTCCTACATCCAAAAAGTCATGTCCAGTTAATCGAACTTGACTGTATCGAATTCTTATTTCTAATTTTTCACCGTGTGCAGGTGAATTTGGAATTTCTACATTTGGACTTAATTGTAATAGTGCTGAGTATGGTCCACTACCATTTAAGTTCGTTACAGATACAAGTTTATACCAAGTATTTGTACTTGTAGTAAATTGTACATTTGATCCTGCTTGTGGTATTGATAACATACCTTCAACTTGAACATATTTTCCATCTTGTTTTTGATCTCTGTATCCAGCGCCGGTATTAGCAGTACCGTCTGATATATACGCAGAGTAATTAGTTCCTACAGCTGGCCATAATAAATCTTTATCTATAAACAGTCTTAATGTATCAACATCAACAACATCAACATAGTATGAATTAGCATTAAGTTGATTTGTTCCTACTATGCCCGAGACTGTAATTTTATCTCTAGCATTCATATTATGTCCTGTAACTGTAATATCTACTATACCGTTACTACCATTAGTTGGAATAACTGATAGTCCATGTTGTACAACTTGTGTAATAATACTAATTAATTCACCTGTTTTAGTAACAGACGCCGCTTCACCGTTATTAGCATTTGTAGTTTGTGATGTAACTGACTGTAGTGAAGAATGTGCAGTATTAGTTAAAATATAAGTTACAATAATATCTCTCATTTGCTCGTATGCTTCAACTATTTGAGCTCTTTCGCCTCCAACAAATCTTTCACCTATCCAATATGTTCTAGCTGATCTAATAGTTTCTGAGTTACTACCATATTTTAAATCATGTACAAATGCATCAACCAAGTATCCTATATCTCTTTCACACTTAATTGCATCATGAACAAATCCTCCCCACATACTTGGTGAGCCACTTGCTATTTGTTGTGTAATCCATGCATTAACTTCATCTTTAACATACTCTTTATTTGCTTCGAGTAACACTATTGCATATGGATTAGCTGTGTATGAAACTCCTGCAATAGTTTTGTCAAGACCTGCATCAGCCACTGTAGCTGTTACAGTTGTAAATCCTGTTCCTGGATCAGCAAAAGTAGGTTGTGTTAAAACACCGTCGCCAATAAAGACTTCATAAAGTGCATCTGCTGTATTATTAGGATCAGTAAATGTTACTGTTGGAGTTGCTGTATAAGAAGACCCTGGATTAAAAATTCTAACCTCAGTTATTTTTCCATCAACAACTTTTGCTCTTGCTTGGGCTTGAACTGAACTTGTTGATCCATCACCGCTTGGTGCTGTAAACGTTACTCTTGGTTCAACTTGATATGTTGTTGTGTTATCTAATAATGTTTCAATAGCTGTACTACTAATCATATGATCCCACCCAGCAGTATCATCGCTTGGTTTTTTAACTGTAGCAACTTTTGTTCCAGCATTATATGTGTCAATGTATGCAATCTGACCTGCACCTTTACCACTAGTAATAACAATTGCCATTCCTAGGTATGCGTTACTCAATGCTGTATCAGTATTTGATAAAGTAATTTGTGTAGTGTTACCAGCTTGAATTGAATTTCCAGATGTAATATAATCTTTACCACCAAATGTACTTGAGTTACCAGTTAATCTAACCTGCATAACTCCACCAGTAACTGTTACTGGAGTTATCGCTCCTAGTCCATAACCATCGCCTGAGAATGAATACGTTGTTGTTCCTGGAGTATAATCTCGTCCAGCATTTGTATATTCAAGTGCAATAATTTTATTATTATCAACTATTATGCCACCAATTGATGCCGCGTAACTTCTGTTGTCAACGTATGCTTCAATGGCATTTTCTGTTAAATCAACTCTTTCAGATACTGATCCAAAATCACCATAAGAGTTATTTCCGTTTGTAGCACGGATCTTACCGCCTGCTTCTGTTAAGTATCCAATATGTCCATAGTATGTAAAGACCGAAACAAGTTCAGCTCTACCTAAGTTAGTAACCCAAATTGCAATTCCGTCATCAATAATTTGTGTAAAGTCATTCGCTACAATTGAATCATTACCGCCAGCATGTAATTCGCCGTCTACTTTAGCACCAATACATTTTGTACCTATTGTAGTAACATTTTGTATATAAGGTGATTTTAACGTAATCCAGGTTGCTTTATCATTTGTACCCCAACCTGGATCTAGTGAAATAAATGCACCTGCTGTTGGGCGTTTAGTTCCATAAGTATTTGTAATTCCAGTTGATACATATTCAAAATCACTTATACTTTTCGATTCTGATACAGCGTATGTAATTTTTTGTACAGTACCTCCACTAACATAATTATGTACTAGTGTACTTTTGTCCATACCAACAACAAATGTATTTGCATCCGGAACATCATAAACATAAAATATTCCTGAATCTTGTGTTGCATCTGGAAATACTTTTTCTGATACACCGCCACTTGAAGTACAATTAACTAATATACTTTGAAGTTTAACATAATCTCCAACTGCTAATCCGTGTGTAGTAGAAGTAACAGTTGTGTATCCAGAAGTATTAACGTAACTAAATGCACTAACATCTGTTGCACTACCTACATTTGTAACAACTGCTTTTTTAACTGTACCACCACTAACATAAGTATGAGCTATATTACTTGTTGGTAGGAAGAAATTAATTTCGTTATTACTTGGTTTTCTAGTTACCGGATAAACGCCTGAATATGGCATCTGTGGATAAATTTTAGTTCCATAAGAACAAGTTAATGTAATACCATATAAGTTTACAGTATCTGATGCTGACAAACTATGTGTTGCCGTAGTAACTGTAGCAATACCAGTTCCTTCATTATAAACAAAACCTGTAATTGCAAGTCTTGAGTTATCAGCTTTTTTAACTGTACCACCACTAACATAAGTGTGTGCAGTACTGCTTGTTCCTATATTAATTTCAAATGCTGTTCCAGTTAATCCTGATCCAAGTACTGTGAAACTTGTAGTAGTTGAAACAATAGGATATGTTTTATTTCCTGATGGACAACTAACTAATATATCTCTTAATTCTACTAATTCATTTACATCTCTATTATGTGAAGCCGATGTTGTAACACTTGCTCTGTAAAATGTACCTGTTAATCCTTTAACAGTCATATTTCTTACGCCGGTTCCGTTTTGAACATAGAACATGTCTTCTTTTTCACAGCCGGTTGTCGCGTTTGCAATCCAACGTCCGTATAGTGTTGATTTATAATTACCGTAATATTCTAAGTCATATATAACTGAATCAAGATAATGTTTTACATCTGTTTTACATTTTGCATCTTTAGTAAAATCATAAGTGCTAGTGTGGTTTGTTTTTAACCATGCTACTACTTCGTCAGCAATAAAATCTTTATTTTCAAGAATTCTTAATCTTGCATCAACATATCCTTGTGTTGAATCTCTGCCAGACTTACCAGTTACTTTAGGAAGTGTGCCTACACCAAATACTTTAACATTAATTGTATCATGAATATCTTGAATTAATGCTTGTGCTTGTGTACCTGCCGCGGCTGATCCTGCCGGTAATGCTACGTCTTGTGTTTGTGTGTTACCAGCATCAATTGTTGCAACATTCATTGTGAATGCCGCCGCTCCGCCACTACCTAAGTTAGCATCTGCAATTGTAATTGTGTGTCCTACACTATGTCCTGATCCACCAGTAGCAACTGTAACTGTACAAGCACCTGAACCATCAACAACAATGTTAAATGTTCCTACTGTACCAGCTCCACTTGATGTACCTGTTACACCATTATAAGTTCCTGCTGTTCTACTTGCATCAGCGGCACCTAATGTACCCATTGTTAAGTGAGCACCTGCTGGTGTTTTTGTAAATGCACTATTAGTACAAATATTATCAATAAGCCCTTTAACGTGTGTTAATCCGTTAAGTGACTGTGTTACATGAGCTGTACTTTGTGTAGAATCTCCTGATTTCAATGCATTAATTTCTGTTGAACGTAATTCATCTCCAACAACTGCACAATGTTCTGGAACAATCATTGGTAATACTTCTTTGTAAATTCCTGTTTTTACAAATAATGTATCATAAGGTTTTACCTCAGTTGATAAAGCACCAGTATTACCAGCTGTAATAACATCAGTAATTATTTTTGCTAATGCTTGAATAGTTGTATAAACTCCAGCTTCAACATTTTTTGTTGCATCAATTTTTTGTATAACTTGTGATCCACCTGCAACACCGTTTGTTGTTTGATAATTTATTGCTGGTGCTAAGTTTCTAATAGTAGTATCAATAATTGATACAGCGTAATTAATTACATCAACTGTTTGTGTTGTTTGTCCTGAAATATAACTTGCACCAGCCGTTGTAAAGAATGATTTAGCCGCTTCACGTGTACGTACATTTCCGCCATGTCCAATATCATAAAGCATAGCATCTATGATAATTCCTATATCACGTTTACATTTTGCCGCATCATGTGAATACCCTGTAGTAAAAGGAGCTGAGTTATTTGCTATTTTCCAAGCAACATATTGTATACCAGCTTCTTCACTAATAAATGCTTTATTGCGTTTTAATAAAATTGCACCGTCTGGATTTCTAGGACCTTTTCTAATTTCGTTTAATGCGTATCTAGTTGACTTCCAAGGTTTGTCAAGAGTTGTACCATCTATAGGAGCAATTCCATCATTACCAGCAGGACCAACATAATAAACATGATCGACAGCACCAAAGTATGCCCATTCTGGAGCGTCGCCTGCCGCATTAACTTTTAATACCTGTCCAGCTGTTCCAACTGGCAATCTAACAGGACCTGATCCACCGTAGTAAACTATATCACCAGCAGTAGTTAGGTTTCCTGATTCAACACCACCTGATAATAATTTCCAGTAAGTGCCTGTAGCATCTTGATCTGGTCTATTTTGTGCCGTAACTTGATCAGCTGTATGTTCTAGTACACAAATATAAGAGTTAGTTCCTGCCGCGCCTCTTACAGAATCACCTTGATCATAATAGGCTCCGTTTGCCCAAGCGTCTTTCCATTTAATTCCTGAGTTTAATCTTTCCCAATAAGTTGCGTTAGGTGGTCTATTACCTGTCGAGTTTGCTTTACAAAGATATGTATAACCGCCAACTCTAACAACGTCGCCTGTTTTATAAGCAGTAGCATTATCATAGTCGCCCTGCATACTAAAGCCAGTTGTAAATAAATCCCAAGTTCCTGAATTACCAAATGGTACAACGTTTGAGTTGTTTATTGTTGCAATATAAGAGTAACCACCGTATGTTACAAAGTCACCTGGTTGATAACTAGTTGCATTAGACCAACTGTCTTCAAATTCTAATCCTGGAACAAATTCAGTCCATAATGTAACAGTTTGAATTGTTGCAACATTAAATGTAAGTGCCGCACCTGATCCACCAATTTGTGTAGCTGGAATTGAAATTACATCAGTTGCTACATGACCAAATCCGCCATGTACTAATGTAACTGTACCGGCTCCGGATCCATCAATTATAATATTGAATCTTATTTCTGTACCAGCACCACTTGAAGTACCTGTTACATCATTATAAGTTCCGGCTGTTCTAGTTGCATCAGCGGCACTAATTGTATTAATAGTTGCTATTGCTCCTACTCTAGTTAAGTCTGCGGCAAGGTTAGTTGTCGATGTATGATGTATATTACAAAGCCATAAGCCTCCACCATACTTAACAACATCGTTAGCTTTATATCTTGTTGTTCCTGCATGAACTGATTTATATTCTATACCTTTATGTAAGTAATCCCATTTAGTTTGATCTGCTTCTAGACCTTCTGCTAACGTTCCGGAAATATGTCCTTCATTACAAATATAAAGTTGTCCACCATATTTTACTTCGTCATGTTTTTTATATCTTATATTGATTGCCCAGTCGGCTTTCCAATCTTGCCCTTGTGCAAAAGTATCCCATTTAGATGCATCAGCTTCTAATCCATCAGTATCACTGTTTAATGATCCTGATGATGTATGTGGAGCTGTACATAGATAAAGTGTTCCACCATACTTAACAATATCATTAATCTTGTAAACAGTATTAGTAGTCCATAAATTTTTCCAGTCAAACCCCTCTGAAAAAAGGTCCCATTTTGCTTGGTCAGTTTCTAATTTTCCTGCTGGAGTTTCTGCAGTATGAGCCGTGTTACAAATATATAAATATCCACCGTATTTTACAATATCATTTGATTTATAAACAGTTCCTGATGTCCAATCATTTTGCCACTCAGTACCATCTGAAAATTTCTGCCATTTAGTTGCTTCGTCTGTGTAAAATACGCTTGAAGCTGTGTGGCCAGTTATACAAATATATGTACGTCCGCCACTGCGAACGATATCATCTTTGTAATAAACGGTAGAGGCAACCCAGGCCCCCTTCCATACAAATCTTATTCTTCCTAGTTTAAATTCAGCCATTTTTTCTTCCTAAATGCATATTGTTAGTATTTATCATAAGTGTCATATCCTATACTCCCTATCCATGTGGATTTTGATGATCAAAATTATCATAGTGTCCTTCTGGATCTTCATATAATTCTTGATTCATTTGCATGCCTGCAGATATACCATTGTTAAAGTATGCCGAAGCTAAAATTGAACCACTCACTCCGCCCTTCATGTTTACTAAGACCGGTACGTCAACTACTAATCCACCAGTATTTGATATTTGATTTAAGTTGCTTAGTTTAACAGTTCCTGCCAAAACAGCATTAGCAGATACATTTGATCCACCGCCGCTAATTCTACTTGTTATATAAGATGCTATAGCTCGCTGTGTTGGTACAATGTTATTTGAGTTTGCAACAAATGTACTTTCTTTAGAAAATTCTCTAATAACTGCTTGAGTACCACCAACAATAATTGCTCCTAATCTTAACTCGTTTAAACCTTTTAAGTCAAACTGTGAAGCATTAATTGTTACAACACCAGTACTTTGTTCAACTTTAAATAACTCACCAACTCTAAAGTTACCATCTTGGTCAGTTGACGTATAAAATACTCGTCCGCCTGCATATTCAATAGTTTCGTTTGGTTGTTCTGGAGGATAAACTGATGAATATCCTTCAGTATATAATTTTGGATAATCAGTAGTTGTTGTAGTACCAGTACCAACATCTAAGAAATCGTGTCCTGTTAATCTAACTTGACTATAATATTGTCTAATAACTATATCTTCTTCATGTACTGGAGATTCAGCATTACCCATAGTTGGTGCAAGTGAAATCTTTGCAGTAATATTAGGTGCTACTCCACTTAATGTTTCAACAGATCCAACTTTGTAAATTAAATCATTAATACTTGTAAACGTTAAGTTATCACCAGGTCCTGGTAATAGTGATAAGTCTTTAACAATAAAATGTAGACCTGTTTGGAATTGATCTGCAAATCCGTCGCCAGCAATTTCAACCTGGTTAAATTTTGTATAACCACCTCCTCTATTTTTAAAGATAGGTTGTCCTAGCACACCGTTATTAACTCTTACACTAATAGTTGGTTCTAATGTTTTTTGTGTATCATGAAAATAAACAATTGGCGGTGTAGCAGAGTCGTATCCACTTCCGGGTTCAGTTGTTAACACTTGTGAAATTCTACCAGTATCGGTAGTTACTCGCATTTTTGCAGTAGCACCATATCGTAGTAGTGTTATAGTAGGTTGTGAATTAGTATCTAGTATCCACCATTTTGGACCAACGTCTGTTCTAAATGTTATTATTGGTTTTAATGCCGTTCCTGGAGTAATATTAGCTTGTGACATCCATACATGCCCACCATCACTTGTTCTAATTTTACCAGTATTACTATTAGCTACAAACACTCCATCATTATAAGCAACAGACCAATCGTCTGTATCAAGAATATTACTGTTATCTGATTCATACCATACTGAGCTAGTTGCACCAGTTGAAAAGTCTGTGAAGCTAAAGAAGAACGTTGATGATAATCCAAACGTTGCACTTGTAGTCGATGTTGCATCACTAATCATTGTAGTTGAAGGATCTACGTTTGCACCTATTGAGAATGTTCCGTTTGGTTTACATGTTGCTACAAATCTATTGTTACCCCAAGTAAATCCTGTTACATCATAAGTTGATGGACAAACATTATTTCCTGCAACCCAAGTAGTACCGTCATCAATACTTTGCATACAAGACCCATCGGCTCTAACTATCATCCATTTACCATTACCATAAGCAATCCATTTCAAGCCTACAGCACCACCAGTAGCTATACCGGTCCATGTTGTTCCGTCTGCTGTAGTTCTTTGAACTGTTGCAGAATCATCTGCAATCGCAATTACTGTATGACTTGTAGTAGTGTGTGGTCCTTCACAAATACCAACATAGTTTGCTGATGTTATAGTATATGGTGTAGATCCCCATGCTGTTCCTGTTGTAGATAAGTTAACATATCCACCACTACCTACAGCAATATAGTATTTTAATTTACCTTTACATTTTATTGCACAATTTGGATCAACCCAATTAGCATCTTTTGACCCTGCTGTCCATACTGCTCCGGTTAAGTTAGAATGTAGTATTTTTTCACTAGAGTCAGTAAATGCAATTAATGTTTCTCCGTGGCCTGTAGCTGTACGCCAAGTACTTGTAACACCAGTATTCATACTTGATGTAGTATATGTTGGGTAATCGACTGTAACTCTAGGTTCAATTCTATAAGTTGTAGTACCATCAAGTACAGTAGCAATTGTCCATCCTGGAACTATATGATCCCAGCCACGTTTTCCATCACTTTCTCTTAATACGTTAATAAGTTTTGTTGCTGGAAAATATTCATCAACAATACCATACTGACCTCTACCTTTACCTTGTTCTATATAAATTCTTTGCCCTTCACTAACACTAGCAACTTTAAATGTTAATACTGGTCCACCTTGATTACCTAAGTTAACATCTGAAACTGTAATAGTATCACCAACTCTATGACTATGACTTCCTGCTAACGGTATAATTGATGTTGCCGCACCTGTTCCGTCGATAGTAATTGAAAATGCCTGTTGCGGAACATGTCCTCTACCATTTGTAGTTGCTGGAACAATAGGATACGTTCCAGCGGGCCTTTGTGCCGCGGCAACACTAATATTATCAAATGTTAAGTATGCTCTGCCGGCATAATAACTTGCATCATTAATATCAGATTGTGCAATAGTAATGTTAGTAGTTGTTCCTGATTGTGCAGAGTTTCTTATACCAGTAAGGAATCCTCTACCGCCAGGTAGTGTTGAGTCACCTGAATCTTTTAATCTAATTTCACTAATTCCGCCGTTTCTTGTTTCTGTAAATGTATTATCAGTAGATACGTTAGTACCTGATCCGCTTACAGTAAATTGTGCATTAACATAGTCTTGCCCTGAATGTGTATAAGCTATAGCAAAAATATTATCAGCATTATTATAAACCTCTGGAGCACTTGCACCATAATATTGATTATGTACTTTTGCAGTTATAGGAGTTTCAGTTGACAAAGTACCAATTGCCGCTGATCCAAATGTACCATAAGAGTTATTTCCGTTAGTTCCTCTTATTTTTCCACCGTCTGTACATAAGTATCCTATGTGACAAAAATATGTAAACACTGAAACAAGTTCAGCTCTTGCATCGCCACTTAACCATACACTAATTCCGTCATCTAAAAAGTTAGTAACATCATTAGCAACCATTGATTTAAGTCCGCCATTATGTAAGCTACCATCAAGTCTTAATCCTGTAACGCCTTGACCAAACGAACTAATATTTTGACAATATGGAGATTTTGTTGTAATCCATACGCTTTGATCATCTGGGCCTGATCCTGGATCAAAAGATGCATAAGCACCACCTTGTGGACGTTTAGTTCCATAAACATCAGCTGGACTTAAATTTCCAGTTAATCCCATAAACGTCATGTTTTTAATACCAGTACCGTTTCTTAAAAGCCACATATTTAAACCTTCCGATCCTACTGCAGGTTTAATTGTTACTGAGCGTCTTTCGTCGCCCCAAATAGTAACACCAGCTGGTACTGTGACAGGAAGAATTTCTTCGTAAACTCCTGTTGAAACAAAAATTGTTCCTGGGGCTCTATTTGCCTCGTCTGCTAAAATATATTGACAAGCATATTTCATTGATTTAAATGGAGCACTAATGCTTAATCCGTTACCTGGTGCATCTTTTCCTGATGTAGATACAAAGTAAACTTTAGCAACTTCGCCTAAGCCTTCCCAGGATGGGTTAACACTAGCATCAACTTTGAATGCACCACCTGGAGAACCAATAGCAAGTCTAGTATGATTACTACCATCATGAGTTCTTAAGTCACCTTTATATTGTAATACGTTTCCTGGAGAACCTTGAATATGTTTTTCCCAATAACTATTAGTGCTATCTAAATCTGGTTCAACTAATGTTGAATCATCTGCTTCGTGTCGTTGTTTACAAACCCAAGCAGTACTTTTATGTACAACAATATCACCTAAAGAATAAATTGTTCCTACGGAATCAACCCACTCGCCTGTATAATAATCACCTGTAGTAACTACTTGCCAATATGTTGGCGTACTATCTGGTGAAGTAGTAGATCCTGGATCATAATAAGAACGAAGTTCTGGATCTAGTGCATCTGGTTCTTCACTTGTTGAATCTTTAACAGCAATATACACCCATCCCCTTCGTCTAACAACGTCACCAGTTTTATATGAAATAGCCTGATCCCATTCTGATTTTACATTATACCCAGTAGTTAATAGTTCCCAATCATATGTTCCTTGTAAACTTTCTCCATCATAGAATACACCAGTTACGCTTGGTGCTGATGCTGTATTATTAGTCATTGATGTATATGTGTAACCACCATACTGTACAATGTCTCCTGGTTGATATGCAACAGATTGGTCCCATAATCCTTCAAATCCTAATCCAGGCATCCATATATCAAAATTAGCTTCAATAAACGTTGATCCAGTAGTATGTGCAGTTTTACAACGCCATAATGTTGGTCCGTATGTTATAATATCGCCAACTTTATATCTAGTACCACTTGAATCATCAGCTCCTTGCCATGTACCTTTGTATACAATACCACTAATTACAATTTCCCACTTAGCTTGATCGTTTTCTAATCCTAATACCGTTGTTCCGGCAGATGAGTGTCCAGTTATACAACGGTAAACAATTCCACCATAGCGTACAATATCATCTTTAAAATATCTTGTATTAACTGTCCAATCTTTGTTCCAAGAGTCGCCACGCCATTTAATTTCCCATTTAGCTTGGTCAACTTCTAAACCACCTAGTGTTGTTGAAGATGTGTGCTCAGTTATACATTTATAAACATAACCACTATAACGAATAACGTCATCAATTGTATATGTTGTTAAAGGTAACCATTCATTACGCCAATTTGGGGTTTTGTAATATACAATAAGTTTTGATTCATCACCAGCAATACTACTATTACCTGAAGTATGTTCAGTTAGTACTCTATAAATTACAGATCCGTATTTTATTAAATCATTTTTGTTATATATTGTACCAGGTACCCATTCGTTACGCCATGTATAACCTTCAGTATGTAATAACCATCTAGCTTTTGGACTATAATTTAAATCAGTTGGAAAATCAGTTGAGTCTGAAGTGTGGCCGATCATACAAATATAAGTATTACCACCTACGCGAACTACATCATCTTTAGTGTAAACTGTAGCACCAGTCCAGTAATTCTTCCATGTATATCGTATTCTTGCAATATTAAATTCAGCCATCTTAGTATCCTGTTATAAAATCCTTATCTGTAAATTCTGATGAAGTTCCACTAGCATAAGTGTATGGTGTATTAATTCTTAAAACAAATTCACCTTCAGCATTTACAAAATAGTAAATATTTTTATCATCCCAACGCATTTGTTCAAAGTTTAAGTTGTCATAAACTAAATTATGATTAGGATTTCTTCCTTCAAAAAAGTCTGCTCCGTCTTGAAAATCTGGATAGTTATCGCTAGTTCCGCCTGGCTTGTTAATCTGTATATTGTCTGTTGGTGAAGCTACATCAACTTTAGCTATAAATATTTGCCCGTCATCATCTCTACGTAACGCATAAAAATAACGTTCGCCAGTTTGTCTTGCTAAAGGTGAATCACCTACATAATTAAAACTCATTATACAATCTCCACAAAACTAAAGATAACATCAACTGCATCATCTTGATCTGCCTGTACAGCTAAAACATTCTGTGTGGGCATTATTAACTTTTCACCACCATTAATTGCTCGCAAACTTGCATTCGGGGCAATCATAACATCTTTAACGTAATATCCTGTAATACTAGTATCGTCTTTAATTGTAATACTAACTCTTGTGTTTCCGTCTAATAAGTTAGCAATACTTAAACCAATGCCAGTAGCTTTTGCGCCTGCTGGTGTTTCGTAAATATCTACAGGTACTGTTCCTACGTTTTTTACTATTTTATTTTTAAAAAAAGTTGCCATCTATTTTATCCTAAACTCAATACAATTTCTAATGCTATATTTTCAGCGTCTGTTGTTGATACTGATCCAGATGTTCCTGCAACTGAATCCCAACTTGTTCCATCATGTATCTCTAACCTACCATCTGTAGTGTTCCATCTAGTCATTCCTAATGGAGGACTTGGATGTCTTTCAGCGGAAGTTCCTGAAGGAAGTACTATTCCGTCAGATCCTACAATTTCTACATAACCAGTGCCTGTATTAGTGAATCTAGTTGCCGCACCGCTTACTGTGTTATTTATTTCACTTCCGCTTATCTTAATATTGTCAATATTAACACCACCTGTACCATTAGGTATTAGGTTTAAATCAGTATTTAAAGTAGTTGTACTAATAGTATTACCATCAATTTGAATATCATCTACGTTAAGTTTTGATACATTAAATTCTGTTTGTGTAATACTTGCAATTTCAGAGCCTGCTGAATAAAATCTAATAATATTATCGTTTGCACCCGGTGTTAATTCTGCTGTAATATACGTATCAGCATCTAAATCATAAACTCCTGTTAAAACAATCCAGTTGCCATCATACCCTTCAAATTTACTTGTAGTTGTATTATAACGTATCATTCCTACTGCTGGTACACTTGGACGTTGTGCAGTTGTTCCTGAAGGAATTCTAACACTTCCTGTACTATTAATATCAACAACACCGCTTCCGGGTGTTAATGTAATATTACTAGTTGCTGTTTGTAGAACGTTACTTTTTATAATAAAATCGTCAATAAGGATAGAACCTGAACCGTTAGTGCGTAATTCTAAATTTGCGTTTGAAACTGTATTTTCAATTACTCCAGCATCAATATGAATATCATCAATATATGCACTTGTAGTATGTAAGTTATTCCAACGCTTTCCAGCAGTTCCTAAATTATAAGTTGCGGTTGTTGCCGGCTTAATATCACTAGTAATTCCAGCTACAATGTTGATCGTATCAGTAGCTTCATCACCTAGTTGTACATTTCCGCCTACAGTAATATCGCCATCTGCTGTAACATTACCTGTAACGTCTAAATTACCAGTAATATTAGTATTTGCTTGGATATCAACTATACCTGTACCATTTGGTATAAAGTCAAGGTTGGAATTTGATACTGTAGTTGAAATTACATTAGTATCGAATCTTAAATCGTCTAGTTCAAATGTTTTTAATGAAACAACTTTGTCTGTGCCGACAGTTGTAAGGTTTAATACAGTAGAAACTGTATCAATAGTGTTACCAGAAATTCTAACATCACCAATAAATGCTGTTCCTGTTGTAACTAAATCAGTTGATCTTGTAGTTCCGTTGATGTCTAATTCGTATTGAGGAGATGCAGTTTTTATACCGACTCTGCTGTTATTAACATCCAAATAAAGTAAATCCGTCTCAAAGGCTAAATCCACACCATTCCTGATGAGATTACTCTTTAAAAGCGGACCCGAAATACGACCTACAGCCACTTTGCTCTCCTAATACGGGGATCCTGTCCCTCTAGCCAAATTTTCATCTTTATAAGATCTTTGCCGGCTAACCACAGTATGTCCCATAGTACATAAAAGGTATCTCTCCTTTTATTGGTCTTGTACTATGACAATTGTATTTATCGTTTTTGGAAATTATGCGAGTGCAATGGTGTAGATATTAACTAGTTCGTCCATGTAGTCAAGGGTAATTCCTCCGCCGGCGCCAGCAACATTAGTCCAATTAGCTCCGTCCCATGTTTCTAAGTATGCTAACTGCGTATTAAATCTTGTTTGTCCTATAATACCTGCTGGACGTTGGGCTGTTGAACCTGCGGGTATAACTGTACCAAGGGTAGTATCAAAGTGAATATATCCTTGAGCACCTGTTTTACTAATTTTAAATGCTTGAGCAATTGTATTATGTATTGTACTTCCTTCAAGTTTAAAATTAGCTATATTAACAACTCCTGTTCCGTTAGCTGTTAATTGTATGTCAGCGTTTGTTGATGCTGAAGAAATAGTATTACCATCTAATGATACATTGTCTTGTGATACTAGCTTAATAGCTGATAGTTCAGTACTATTAAGTGTAGCAGTTGTACTACCGTTAGTAACAAAGCTAAAATCATTCCCAGCATTTGCTAATACATAAGTTTGTCTGTCTTCACTCCATATACCTCTTAAAGGTGTATATGCAGTTGAAAACAATTCAAAGAAATTAGTATCTGTATTGTATCTAACATCACGGTTTAAACTGGGCCTTTGTGCTTCTGTACCATCTGGAACTCTTAAGGCTTGTACAGAACTTATTGTTAGATTTTCACTACCTGGTGTAATTTGTAAATCAGCTGGTGTTACAAGGGTATTTCCGTTAAATGCTAAATCTTCAAGAACTATGCTTCCTGAACCACTAGTTCTAAGGAACATATTATTATTAAATGTTGAAGTTGATATATAATCGTTATCAATCTCAATATCACCTATAATTGCTTTAGCTGTGTTTACATTGTTCCAAATTTGTGTTGCACTTCCTAAATTATGTAATCCTTGTGTAGTGTTTGGCACTAAATCTTGTGTAAAATCTAAAAAGTCAAAGTCAATAGTATCAGTAGCTTGATCACCTAAATTAATTGTTCCACCAACACTTATGTTTCCTGGGATAGTTATATTTCCTGTAGCATTAACATTACCTTGTACTTGTGTATTTGTTTTAAATTCAACAGTTCCTGCACCATTAGGACTTAGTACAATGTTAGAATTACTTAAACTACTAATATTATTATCGTTAAATTCTAAATTTTCAGTACGTAATTTATCTGTTTTAATTATACCTTGAGAATTTAAAATAATATTACCAACTACACTTGAAGCTCCGGTAGTATCGATTTTAATATTGCCACCGGTAAGTCGATCAGCATAATAATGAGTAGCTCTATGTTGTCCTGAAATATTTAATTCTGTACTTGGAGTGGAAGTTCGAACACCTATCTTACCTGTTAAATGACCTACATATAATAAGTCATTATCAAAGGCTAGATTAGCTTGTGTTCTTTTTAGATTTGCCGCTAATAGCGGACCTGAGATTCTTGCAACTTGTGCCATAATATAACTTCCCTCTATGTTATATTTATCGTAAGTTACTTATCGTAGTTATGAAGGACTGTTACGGGTTTACCTGTTGGAACTGCTGTTCCGAATACTACATACCATCCAGCGGCATAACCACCTGGATTTTGTTCTAATACATAGTTTGTAGTTGCTAGTTGAAATACGTTTTCAATAAGAACTATAATATTCTGTGCCGCCAATGGTGCTGGATTATATGTGTCACCATTAACTAATGGTCCAAACTTTGTTTCAACGTCGTCACCATTACCTAATGCTTGTTGAACAATACTTGCTGGTTCAAATCTTCTTAGGGGTGCCCAAGATCCATTTTGGTAAACTTCAAATACATTACTATCAGTATTATAACGAAGATGACCATTTGATGCTGTAGTTGTTCTTTGTGCCAAAGTTCCTTTTGGAACCATCATCATATCTGTACTATCAAGGACAATCTGACCATTAACATCTCTACGGATATCGTCTTTGCCATAAATGCCACGGGCATTAGTTGATTGTGCTTTTATATATCGCATTATACTTCCAAGTAACTAACAGTAACAGATAAATTAAAAGGTGCTTGTGCTTGTAGCTGAACAGTATCACCTGCATCTAAAATAATTTTTTCAGAGTCAAAAGTAAATGTTTCGCCACCTGGTACTGGTAGGTCTTTTACAATTTGATTTAGTGTGGATAAAGCCGCACCGTTTTGTACAAAGTGTAAATCAAATTGTGAGTTGTTTGCAGGGACACCAGCCGCCGCAAAATTACACACCATAAGAGTTGTAATAGCGTATTGTTTTCCTGCTGGTACTGTTAAAAGTACTGTTGGTGTTCCTGATAAAGTTGCTTGTGCTATTGCCATTGTTTTCTATCCTTAAAAGATCATACTCAAAAGTAATGACCTATTTTTACTTATAATTTCATCTCGAACGCTACTACTATTTACATAAAATAAGCCAGTTTTGCCTATTCCTGGCGTTTTAACGTATAATACAAGTCCATCAGTTGGTGCGGCTGGATCTATTGTAGCATCGTCTGATCCTGGTGTTGCTTTAATTTGTAATTGGTCGTCAATTACAACTGAACCAGTTCCTGGTGCTGAAAGAACTAAATCGCTTGAACTAACTGTTGTTTCTATTGTAGTTCCTGTTATTCTTATATCTTTTATCTCTGCTCTATCTTCGTAGAATATAGCACCTGTAGTCCCGTCAACCCTTACTGTTACAGTACTTGTACTTACTCCATCGTCATCAAATGTAACAACATCAGTAAAAGAAGAAGGTATATTTGGATCGCCTGATCTAATTCTATTAATATTGTAAGTAGCAAGTGCCGTTGCAATATCATCTGTAACTTTTTTCAAGTTAGGTATATGATCATCATCTGTAACTTGATTTTCGTAATTGTTAGTACCACTAACACTAATTACACCTGCGCCACTATTAATTAAAAATAAATCTCCGCCACCTGTACTAATACTTCTACATTCTAATCCTATGTTACCACCGGATTCATCTTTAAGAACAAAAGCACCTGTCTTAGTTGTATTACTTACTGGATCATTCCAAACAATAGATTCATTAAATAAAAATTGTACGTCGGCTAAACTACCACGTTCAATTCTAATTCCTGCTTCACCTAACGTAATACCTGTTCCTGATTCGTTTGAATTAATAACAATAATATTGTCATTAATAGTCATCTCAGTTGTGTTTACTGTAGTTTGTTGTCCAGATACAACAAGGTCGCCAGTAATTCTAACTTGTCCTATTTTTAATCCTGTATCAAGAGTTATAACTCCGTCATCGGCTGTTCTAATAGTATAATTATCAGATGTTTGTATTGTTTTTGCCATTTATCTATTGCCCATCAACTGTTACTGTATTTGTTACAGCATCATCTTCACCGCCAGCATCACTGCCACCGATAACCATTTTTCCTCTTGTAGTACCTTCGTACTGACAATTGTTATTCCAAATTTTTGTAATTTGTACAACGGTAGAGTCATCTAATACGCCGTCAATTACCATATCGCCTGCTACTAATGTACCAGAGGCCTTATTAACTAAAGTTAATATTTCAGTAGTTGTACCATCTGATACTTTAAATTTGTTTGTAGATCGTTGTGACACAATCCATGCTTTAGTATTTGATTCAGATGCACCAGTAAAGAAATATCGGGTAACTTGGATTTTTCCATTACCTTCCCCGAAATATTTTTTATTTACTGGTCTACCCATAATCTTTGCTCCGCTTTCAAGTATTTATCATCAAAATAAGAAGCCCGAAATTACCCGGGCTCCTTATAATTTTGATTATGCGTCTTCGTCGTAATTGTCGTCGTCAGTACCGACTAATGTGTTATCATCGCCAGCTTCTTCCATTCTAACAATACCAGATGCCGCTGAACCTGTAAGTTTGTAAGCAACTGCTTCGCCGTCTAATGCATTTGATCCTGTTGCACTCGGTTGTGCAAGTGTTACCTTTTTACCGGCAATCTTTGCTACGCCATAAGTTTCTGAATCAGCACCTAAGACTGTAATTGACATTTCAGTTGCTGATAAAGCCGCAGGTAAAATACCTGTTTTTAATGTACAGTCAAAAGTTCCTGACGTGCCAATTTCTTCAACACGAAACTTTTTACTGCCAAGTTGTTTTACGATATAGCCTTCTTTAACAGCCGTGCCGTTATGAAAGTTTACTTTGATTTCTGTTCCTGAAGCAGTTGGGCCTACGCCTGCTACTCCAAAATGACGTTTATTAAGTGGTCTTCCCATTTTTTTCTCCTTTGTCAACGTTCTAAGTCTACGAGGTTGTGTCCCCATAAAACGCAAAATTGCGTCCTTATACTGTTATATTTATCAATATGAGCGTATAGTCAAAAAGAAAGGGCGACATAAAGCCGCCCTTTCAAAATGTAATAATCTCTTAAGACTTAAGAGAATGTTACGTTCGCGATAGATACTCTACCTAAGTAGTCAGCCGCATTACCAAGAGATGATGCTGTGTTGTTTAACTCAACATATCCATATCTTGACATGAAACTTACAACTGGCTCAAAGCTAGATGGATCCAACACAACACCGCTTGACATTAAAGGAATGTATGGGCAGTAGAACGCTGGAGCGTCTGCTTCTGAAGTACCTTTGTAACCAACAAGTACGTCCGTACTATCAGCCGCATATGAATCAACATATACTTTCATTGCACCGTTTAGTGTTCCTACAAATTTAGTATTTGTTGGAGCTTCAAATGTGCCTTCAGTTGTTCTTGCGAACGCCGAAGTTGTAGCTGATTGTAGTACAGTAAGAGCGTGTGGTGAAACCACAGCCCAGTTACCAGCACCACGACGTGTACGCTGAGCAATAGTATTTGCAACGCGGTTAACCATTACAGCCAAAGCCGCATGTTCGTCACCGACGAAAGTTGCAGTACCACTTACAGCATTTTGATCGTATGCTTGTTGTGCCGTACCTGCCAAAGCACGTAATGATGCAAGAACTTCTTGATCAATTTCAGCAGTAATTTCTTGGGCTAATGCCGCCATAATTTCTGCTTCAATATCAATACCTTGCTGTGCTTGAGCATCTTGAGCCGCTTCAAAAGTCCAGCGAGCTGATAGCTTTCTGGTTTTTGCTTCGACTGTTTGCTTTAAGATTTGGATGCTTAACTTCTTGCCCGCAGTTCCTTCAAGTGCCGCTGTTGCGCCACCTTTTGGAGTTGCGTCTGTGGCATTACCGGAATAAGCCGCCGCAATCTTAAATGGTGAAAGTGCTTCTTCACCTACTTCGTTACCGTCACTCGCGTCACTGTAACGTACTCTTAGTGTGTGGATTTGACCCACTGGACCTGTCATCGGCTGTACACCAACTAATTCGTTGGCAATAACAGTCGGCATAACACGTCGTATTACTGGTAGGATAACTCTATTTAGAGTTGCAACATTACCGGCTGACGTAGCGCCAGCTCCTGCAGTCTCATTCAACCACTTGCGTGTGTTTTCAAGAGTACTTGCCATTACTGCTTTCTTATTGCCCTGAAGGCCTTCTAAAAGAGCGGTTTTGGTATCCTGCCAGCGATTTTCTAGTAGTTCTGACATTGTTTTCTCCTTAATTCAATCCTGCAAGTCTTCGAATATCAACAATATTTTTGTTGGCTTCCGAGCTTACACTACTAACGTTAGATTCTTCTTTATTGCCTGTGATTGATTTTGCCTCTGCTTCGGTTAATGTCGCCTTTTTCTTCTCTGGAGTCTTCCCGTCAATAACTGCCGGCATGTACTTGTCAAATTGTTTTACTAATCTGTCAGTTTGTACACTTTCCAGTAAGTCTTTCATAATTTCACGTTGATCTTTGCTCAAAGGAGCAGTTAGTTCATCCATGATATCTTTTCTTTTAGCCGCATCAGAAATTTTATTAATTTCTGCGTCTTTACTTTCAACAATTTTCTTGCTTTCTTCAGCTTCTGCTTTAACTTCTTCAATTTGCTTATCTTTAAGATTAACAACTTTCAATAGTTTAGCAGTTTCTGATTTTTCATTCAAGTAGCTGTTAGCATACTCGTTTGAAAAAGTTTCGAAAATCTTACGACCAAAGTCATTCTTACGAGCTGAATCAATATCTTCTTTAAGTTGACTAATTTCTTTTGTAAGTCCTTTGCCAACAACGTCTGATACTAATTTAGCACTTTTTTCAACAAAAGTTGATTTAACTTTATTGAGATGTTTCTTAGCTTCACGTACTAATCGTACTTTCGTTTCAGCTAAGTCTTTCTTATCTTCTTGGAACTCTGCAATTTCTTTAGACAAAGCTTCTACAACAAATTCCTCAAGGTTGCCAAACTTATCTGACATTACCTTTTGGTCATCATGTAATTCAGTGACTTCCTTTTTCAAAGACTGCATAACAAACTCTTTTAGCAAGTTTGCGTTTTCACGCATAGCAATGGCATATTTTGCTCTTGCTTCTGCTAACTGTTTGCGATCGTCAGTGAACTCGGAAATTTCTTCTGCTAATTTATCGCTCACCATAGAATCGATAGCTTCAACCATTTGTGCTTTATCGTGTTCATACTTAGATGCGAACTCTTCGCGAAGTTCAGCTGTTACAGAAAGGCGCTCTTCAGCAATCTTTTTGTCCCATGCTTCTTGAATTTCAACTCTGATCTCTTCGGAAATTACATTGTTTTCAAAGAGTGATTTCAGTGCGTCCAACATTATATTCTCCTTATTACTGGAGCCCTTTGATGATATTCATCAAAGAATTCTTTAAGTAGTCTTGTGCCTTTTTATCGCCTTGTACTTCGCGAGCCAAGTTCATAGCCTTATACCCCCCACGAGTATTCAGTAAATGCTCGTATATTGGGGTTGGGTATGCCCCTGGAGCACTGGGTTGAGCTACTACGTCTACTGTGATTATTTCGTAGTCGCTTACTTGTCCGGATCCGTCTTCTGTAACATTTCCGCTACCACGTGATGAGACGCCTAGTTTAACACCGCTTTCCAGCATTGTTGAAACTAATTGCCCCATCGGCGTTGGTAATACTTTAAGTTTTCCGTAACCGTTTGGGCCATCCATCCACATCTCTGTGATCATATGGCTTACGCGGTCTAAGTTAATGTTAAGGCCTTCTGGATGATCAACTTCGCCAAGAACTGAATATCCACCTGTAATTTGATCATTGAGAGTGTTGACAGCTCTACCTATCTCGGTAACAGGGTAAACACGTTGGTTAGCGTTTTTAACCCCGCCTTGGATGCAAATACCTTTTAAAAAAAGATCTTTACCACCCTTAGCGTTCTCGGTAGTCTCAATAACCATTTTAGCTTGGTCGAATGTTAAGTTCTCACGTAAATTGTGCAACACATTGTTCCTTATCATTATTACGAACCTAGTACTGAATCAGTATTAGTTCCGCCTTCTTCGCCTTTTCCCTTTTTCTCGGTACCGTGGCCTTTTGAGTTAGATTTTAATGACTTGCTTGCCTTTCCACCTGGAACATTTACGTTACCAGCTGAATCTTCTTTAGCATCGTTGCCAGTTAGTCCAGAATTTGAACCACCACCTTCTCCGCCTTTGGCAATGTTAGCGGCTGTGCCGCCCATGTCATTTTTATTTGCTACTGGTGATTTTGTGTTAGCGCCGTTGTCACCTTTTTTAGGTTCATCAGCTATTTTATTCACATACTCACGCATTAGCTCGGTCTGATCTTTAGGAGCATTAGCTTTCGCTTCTTTTCCTTCAAATGCAGGTCTTTCTGACTCAAGATCGGATTCTGCATCTGCATCATCCTCGCCATCTTCATCACCTTCTTCGTCGTCTCCAGCGTCCATATCCATTTCTGGACCTTCTTCGCCGTCATCGTCGTCACCGTCTTTATCATCCATCATAGAATCAAATTCAGATTTAAGGTCATCAAGTGCATCTTCTAAATCAACAACACGGTCTTCTAAATCTTCATCGTCGCCCGCATCGCCTTCATCATCACCTTCTTCGTCGCCTGCGTCTTCAATGTCGCCGATCATAGCATCTGTTGGATCGCCGCCCATTTCGTCGCCTGCTTCAGTAGGAACGTCTTCTACTGGTGTAATGTCAACAAGTTCTTCTTTAACTTCTTGTTCGTCATTTTCATCAGTTTTTTCGTCTTCGTCAGCTTTTTCGTCGACTTTATCGTCTTCTTTAGCTTCCGTATCTTCTTTTTCATCAACTTCAGCATCTTTTTTGTCTGCTTCGTCGACTTCAACTTCTGGCATATCTTCGTCCAAAAGTTTTTCGTAAATTGTTCTAGATTTTTCAACAACTATTTCATGAAATAGTTCTTCCGCTCCAGTGCGGTCTTCCGCGATTAACTTTTCAAGCATCGCTTCAAATTTATTTTTCTCAGCCATTTTTTCTCTCCTCCTGTTGTTTTAGATGTGGTATTGCTGTCTAATGTATTTACACTATATGGGAAAAAGTACGTGGTTATCGGCCTAAAACGGGCCGTTTTACATTAAGATTATAGGATCTTGAAAAAATCCTGGAATTCTTCAATTGACATGTGATGCAGGTTCCCCCACACTTTTAAGTTGTCTGGCAAGTAAGAATCTTCTTTACTTGCTACACGTATATATCTCTTATTTGGATTTTTTTGAATTACAATACCTGTTTGTCTAGCCCAATTACCATGATATGTTGCTGTATCTTCAGATGTTTTATAATTTTTTGTGTTTGCATATATGTTATTAATCTTATTATTAACCTTAGTACCTTTATAATCAAAGCCTAAAATATAGATTTCATTATGATTACGCTCTTCTTCACTAGCTAAATGTAGTGCCGTAGGTCCACTACTCCAACCTAAACTTGGGTCAAAGTAGTTAAATTTATTAAAATCTTTATAAACTCTATTAGGATTTGTCCATACCTCGTGTGTAAGTTGCCACCCTACAGCATTAATTTCGTTAACCATCTTAGTATCAACAGCTACTAGATAATCAGGATCAAACTCTCTATATAAAGCATTACAGCCGTATATTTGACCAAATGGTTTTAATTTATGTAAGTTGATGGGTTTGCGACTGGTGCCATTTCCAATAACAAATGCCACAGTAGATCTGGGCATAGTATTAGACTGCCTGTTCGGCGTTCGCGGCTATTCCGTACATTTGGCGTACGAAGTCAAGTTCTTTTATTTGTTCTTCAGAATGTAACTCTGCCGCTTTGCGGGTTTTATTAATTTGACGCAAGGTTAGTCTTGTTTTGCGAGTATCGTCACGTTGAACAATAGACTCGTCGTCAATAGGATCATATTGTTTATTATCCACTGGCTCGAGTGTTTCTTTATCGAAGTAAAATATTTCTCGCAACATTGTCATACTACTATTTATGCGGGAGGTGGTGTAGCACCGCCATCGTCCGCTCCTCCGGTTGCTGTTTCTGGTGCAGGAGCTGTTCCACCATCTTCAGGTGGTACTTCAGCTTCAGGATCAATGTCTTCCATTCCGCCCATATCAGCACCTATACCTGCTCCACTAATTCCAGCAGTTCTCATTTCTCCTGCCGCGTCAGTTGGTAATGGTGTTAAGTTCTCGTCGTTTTCTTCTTTCCATAAACGTTCATTTTCAGCAAGTTCTTCTTCTGTCATTCCTAAGAAACGTTTTAATGCAAATCTATTTGAAATATAAGGTATAGCACTCATCTGCGTATACGTTGGTACCCGAGCATTGTCAAGTTCACTTTGTCTATAACTTGCAAAGTTTTGTGGCGGTTGCATTCTAAGATCAAACATTGCAGTATCAATGTTTACACCTTTTTCTAACAAGTAACGTTTAAATTCTTGGTTAAACTCTTCTGTAAGTAAATTCTGTAATCTCTCACAGTAATTATTAAAACGTAATTCTTGAATATATGCTGTGCCAACTCTACCGTCTTGGTAATTACTTTGTCCATCATCTGGACCAGTTGGTAAGTAAGAACTTGGAATACGTAATCCACGTACAAGTTTATTAGTAAAATATTTTAAGTCGTCAATTTCGCCTAAGTTAGTACCACCTGGCAATGTTTCAACTTTTGAACCTCGTCCTTCTGCTGTTTGTGGGAAAAAGTAATCTTCGTTTATTGATAATGGATTGTATGCACTATCTATAACGTTTTGACCACCGCCAGTTGACGAAGGTATTCTTCTTTGATGAATGTCAGTCTTAACACGTTCAACAAATTGCATAGCTAAGTGACTTGGCATGTTTCCTACGTCAACATAAAATACTCTACGTTCTGGTGCCCGTTGTACTCTGTAAATTATAATTGCATCTTCTAGTAATTCTTTTTGTTTGTAAACTTTAAAAATACTTTCTAGTAATGAATTACCAAATGGAAAGTTATTATCTAAACCTTCAGACAAACTAAGGTGCAACATATTTTTAGCATCAACTGTAACTTCTTTAAGGTCTTTAGTAAATCTTCCTGCACTTGCATGATTACTTGGTGCACCAACTTGGCCTCTATTGCCACCTGTTAAATAACCGTCACCTCCACCAGTAACGTTACCGCTAGTCTGATGTGGAGTTGTAGCTACCATATGTGTAAAGTTTAAGTTTACATCTCTAACAACATATTGTTCTGGTTTCTTACCTTCGGATTCGTTTACAATGATACGTGATACTTTTGCAGGATCAACATGAAACAATTTTTTAGTTTCTGGATCTCTAATAAAAAATGCATCGCCATATTTAAAAGTGTTACGAATGATTTTAAACATTCGTGTTTCAAATTTTTGTAACTTAGACCATTGCTGTAAGTATTGTGAAAGTACTGTAATTTCTGAATTTGTAGCTTTTTGTTTAAAGTCCATCATGAATGGAGTTTTGTTTTGTTTGTTTTGTTGTGTACAAAATTCGCCAAGAATATCTAATGCGGCATTTACTTCCGAATCCATATCCATAGTATTATATTGTCCATATCGTTCAACACGATTTGGTGAACCAACATATACATCTGGCAAGTAAGAACTATAATTTGCTTGAGCTGGACCCATGCCCTGATTTCCTGGACCACCTAACGGACTATAATTTCCTTCACCACCTGCTTTTGTATCTACTGGTGTAAAATACCTTTTCCAACTCATTTTAACTATTCTCCAACTCTTTTAGTTGTTTCTCTTCAATCTTGTTTCCTGCCTGTACAAGTTCAATTAACGTTTGCATACTACTATTTAACTTATCTGTCGCCGCACCCGAGTCAGACATGACTCCTTTCATTGTGGCTGATAAATTGGCTGACATATCACCTGACATATTGGCTGTTTGTTTTTGGTATTCTTTAAGGTTCTTAATTAGTTTTTCAATTTTATCGTTTGTTTTATCAACGTCAGCATCTTCCATTGTCTTAACAAAATTAGTAATACCTTCTAAGCCTTTACCAATACTTTCTAAACCTGATGCATCAACATCTTTAAAGTCTTGTAATCCTTCGGCAATCTCTTTCATTCCACTAGTAGATCCACTGCCTCCAAATAAGCCTCCAAGAAACTTACCTGCTTTATCCATTAAACTATCACCAGTAAATGCACTAACACCTTCGTATAAAGATTGTAAAGCAGGTCCGGTTTTCATTAAATTATCAACTTGTATATCTTGAAATTCTTTTACTCCATCAGCAAGTTTTTTTAATCCACCGCCACCAAGTTGGGCTACAATACCGCCAGCCGCTAACTCAGTTAATGGTCCTGCCAGGTCACCTAAGAACCCGGGCATTTTTTTCATATTGTCATCAACCTTAACTTCAGACATTCTTTTAAGACCGTCAGCAATACCTCCTATTGAATCTGATACTAACCAAATAGCCGTGGATATACCTACAATAACAGCCGTTCCTATTAATAAAAATCCACTAAGAGCTCCTAAGCCGGCTATTGCAAGAGTTCCGAGCATTAGTGCTCCTTTAATTACTAAAAAGGCCGCTCCTGCGGCGGCAAGTCCTAAACCAACTGCTCCCCAATCGATGCCGTCGAAGAATGCTGATAGCTTGTCAAGAGTACTAACATCTTTTTTCTCTGCGGTTAATACTGCATTTACTTGTTTGGCTTCTTTTGCTAATTCTGCCAGCCTTTCTTTTGCTTTCGCTAATTGGTCCTCAGTTAATGTTCCTGACTTAATTGCCGCATTAATCTCCTTTTGTTCCTGACTAATTTCTAAAAGTCTATTATTAGCCTCTTTATATGCGTTACTTTGGCCTAAGTTGTCATATCCTGTTGCTATTGTTGCCCCTATATTTTTTATTCCCTCTGCCGCTGATTTTACGCCTTCTTTAAGTTTTTCTGCACCTTTTTGAACATATTCTTTTCCTAAATTTACTAGTCCAGTTTTCATGTCGTCCATAGACATGTTGGCAAATTTATCAAAATACTCAGTGGCTTTATCTATACCTTCACCTAATTTCGTTACCGTTGTATCAATGAGAGTCAACCCATCTGTTTCAAGCCAGTTGGTAACTTTATTAAATCCAGCTTCAACTTTTGGCATAACTTTCTCTACCAAGCCATCTCTAAGTTTATTAGCACCTTCTAATAGAGATTGTTCAGCAGTCAATACATCAGCACCACCTTCTTTCTGAGTATTCATATTTTTAGTAACATTCTTTACCTCGACAGCAAAATTATCAAAAGATCCCATCAAAGCGATTTGACTATCATAAAAGGAACTACCACTAGATTTAATTAACGACATCTGGTTACCCATTTCTTTGCCATTAAGACTTGCTTGTCTGCCTGCCGCTTGTATTAGTTCCTCTAATTCTTTTTGTTTCTCTGGAGTTGCTTCTGCACCTTGACTAAATGAATGTAATAATTGAGCCGCTTTTACCATATGGTCATTATTTGCTACCATACCTGCTGTAAATTCATCATTAGCTTGACCATTTCTAACCATCAATTGGCCTAACCCTTTTTCAATTTCTGGACTAACTTTTCCTAAACGTGCAAATAACCGACTAGTATAATCTTTTGTTGTGGATTCCATTTGCATCATCGTGGCTTTGATTGCAGGGTCTTCTTGTTTTGCCTTCATTGCCGCCGCGGCTTCTTTACGTGATATTCCTGTAATTTTTGCTAATTTGTCTAATTCATTAATATAGTTTGCGGCACCTTTAGTTAAAGAGTCATTAGATCGTCCTCTAACTCTACCTAGTCTTGATTCTTGTGCCATATAGTCAGCAGTTAGTTCAGTTTGTTCTTGTATTGTGATTCCCATTTTCATAAAGTCTTTTGAGAAACCTTTTTGAACACCAGTTAATACTCCTTGGAATTTTTTCACACCCGCCGTAGTACTACCCATACCTATAGCAAATTCTTGTGCATGAGTTTTAACTACACCTGTTAGCATTTCTACACTAACACCTGCTTTAGAAGCCGCTGTTTGAAATTGATAAAGATTATTTCCAGCCGCCGCACCAACTGATGCCATATCTCTAAATGTATCTATGTGTCCTTCAAATTGTCCAATTAGTGCCTGTGCTGATTTTCCAAGTCCGTCTGGTAATGCTCCCATTATATGAGATGAATATGCACCTAGGTTTGTCGAAGCACCCATTAACTCATTAGCAACACCACCTGCGGCGTTGGCAATGCCGCCTAATACTCCGCCAACAAGTCCTGCACCAGCTTTTGCTACCGCTTTGGCGTAGTTTTTAGTTGCTTTAGTGGCTCCTTTTGTAGCTTTAGTACTATCTTTTTGTGCTTTTGTACCACCAATATCGGCTTTTGTTTGATCTTTTGTTGCTTTTAATTGGTCTTTTCCGGATTTTTTGGCTAAACTGTTAACAGCACCGCCTGCCGAGGCGCCGCCCATACCTTTTATTGCTTCTACTAATAATTTAAGCGTGGCTTCTGAAGCGGCGTTACTAGTAACCCCTTCCATGTCTCCGACTCCGCCTGGCGCCCTATATGTAATTCCTACCATAATTAAAACCCTAGTTAACTGTTCACCATAAATATCTATATGAACTTTAATATATTTATCCGGAGAAAAACATGGCAGAGAATATGATGCCGGGGGGCGTGCCTTTAGGCGAACTGCCTATTTCACCTCACAACCAACCTGGCCCGCAAATAGGGAATCCAAATCAACCTGGAAATCCAGTACCAAAAGTGGGACCTAACCCACTCCAAAAATATTTTAGGCAACCAAAAATATACATTACTTTACCTAGTAAAGGAATTTACTGGCCACCAGGAACTTTGGAAATTCCAGAGAATGGTGAAATACCTGTATATGCAATGACGGCAAAAGATGAAATGCGTTTTAAAACACCAGATGCTTTAATGAACGGTCAAGCTACTGTAGATGTTATTCAAAGTTGTATACCATCTATTAAAAATGCATGGCTATTACCTATTCTTGATTTAGATACTATTTTAATTGCTATGCGTATTGCAACATATGGCGAACGATTAGAGATAACTTCAACGGTTCCAGTTATACAAGAAGAAAAAACATTTACATTAGATATGAGAACACTTCTTGATAAATTTATGAATGTTACTTATGAGAACGTTTTAGATCACGAAGGTTTACAAATTACAATTAGACCACTAACGTATGCACAATTTACAAAAACTGCATTAAAATCTTTTGAAGAACAAAGAATTTTTAATGCCGTTAAAGACGAAGACATGGAAGAAGATAGAAAGATTAGTGTATTTAATGAAGCTTTTACAAAGTTAACTTCTTTAACTATTGATACAGTTAAACAAAGTATAGTACAAATCCAAGTTGAAGATCAGATTGTAACTGATGCAAATCAAATTTCAGAGTTTATTGATAAAGCTGATAAAAACTTTTATAATGCAATTACAGATCATGTTGCTAAAGAAAAGAAAAAGTTTGAAACTGAACCAATGCGTGTAGAAGCCACTGACGAAGAACTTAAACAGGGCGTTCCAAAAACGTATGATATTCCAATTGCTTTTGATCAATCAAATTTTTTCGTCTAAGGATTTGCGTCCAATCTCTGGCGGAAATCCTAAAATTCTGTGATAACTTAGACAACGAGGTAAAACAATTAAAATACGAACTTGCAAAACTTGTATGGTATATGCGAGGCGGTGTTACCTGGTCTGAAATATTAGAGTGTTCTGTAGAAGAGCGTGAAGTGTTTTCAAAACTTATCAAAGAAAACTTAGAGACAACTAAGAAATCCGGACAACCATTCTTTTAAATTAATTTATTTTTGTAATAATTGATTACGTGCTATTTCTTGCACACCAGCATCAGCAAGATCTGATGCAAGTTGTGGTAAATCAACTTCACCACCCTCTGCCGCACCGCCACCTGCGCCATTACTTTGTAGTTGTGCTTTAACTTCTTCGCCGGCACCTGCTTTTGTAATTTCATTTGCTAAATCATTTACAGCTTTATCTGTACCTGCTGTAGGTGTTGCTCCGGCGTCTGTACCTGCTGTGGGTGTTGCTCCGGCGTCTGTACCTGCTTCTGGTTCTGCTTCTGCACCTGCTTTAGTAGGATCTGCTTCTGCACCTGCTTTAGTAGGATCTGCTTCTGCACCTGCTTTAGTAGGATCTGCTTCTGCTCCTGCTCCTGCTCCAGTATCTGTTTTAGGATCTGTGCCTGCTTTAGGTTCTGCACCCGGTGTACCTAGTTCAGCCGCAACTTCTTTTTTTGCTACTTTGGCGCTTGTATTATTAATCCACTGCCCTCCTGCCCAAACATAATCTTCACCATCATTACCTTTTGCCATTTGGCCTGCGCCTGCGGCAACTTTAATTTTAGGATTACGTTCTGCTGTTGGTTCTGCACCTGCTTTAGTAGGATCTGCTTCTGCACCTGCTGGTTTATCTGGTGCTGTGCTATCTTCTGCTGATTGGAGTTTTGATGTTGTAATTGCAACAGTACCATTTTGTCCATCAATTTGCACTATTGACATGTTAGAATCTGCTGGCGCGACAGGTTCTACAACTGTCGCAATTCGTTCTTTCTTTGAGGTAGGATCTATCCAACTAACTATGTCGTCTTTTTTAGGTTTATACTCTGCACCTGCTTCGTCTTCACCTGCTGTTCCTCCATCTGATGGAACTGTTTCTTCATCTTTAGGTGTTGCCACTTGTGCATCTAATTCTTTTTCTATTTCAGGTGGTGCTTTTTTGTTATTTGGGTCAAGCCATTCTCCACCTTGTTGAGTATATTCTTTACCATCATACTCTGCTGTAGTTCCATTTTCAATTTTATTATCTGTTCCTTGATTAGGTTTAACACCTTCTGGATCTTTTTCAGTTCCTGTTTCAGCACCAGCATCTGCTTCTGGTTCTGCACTTGTTGGTTGTGGTAAATCAACTTTAGTACTTGTTCCAATTGATGTTATATCGTCGTTGCTTAATCCTGCATCAGCTAATATATTAACAACGGCTCCTGTGTCCATCGGTGAGCCTGCTTTTTTCCAGGCTTTATTAAGTTTGTTAGCAGTAACTTTGTTTCCTGCATCTTTCATACCTTGTTTAACGCCGGCTACTCCACCTGCTACTTTATCTTTAGCCCATTTACCTGCCGCACCTAATCCTCTTTTTGCTTTTGCACCCATTGTATTAGGATCTTCTAATCCGGCATCTTTAAACATATCCGTCTGTGTTCCTGATTTAGGATCTTGTTGGTATTTAGGATCTTCTAGATCTAGTCTAGATGGATCAACTTCTGCTAACATTCTGTGTAAGTCTCGTTTATATGCTTCTTGTTGGTTTTTGCTAAAATCAAATTCGGTTTGATCACCACTTTTAGCCGCCTGGGGTTTTAAATCTGCTTTTGCAAGTCCTGCCCCGATTCCAACTGCCGCCGCCGCTTTAACAATATTTGCTGTCGTGTTGTCAATTGCTGTTTCCATTGAACCCGATGCTACACCAGTATCCATTACTTTATCAAATAATTCATCTTGCATTTCTTCAGGTAGAGCTTCTAATGCCTTAGATAATTCATCACTCATTGGATTAGTCATTGTTTGTACATCTACTAGTTTGTATACAGCATTGCCGTTAGCATCAACACCTGAAATTTCTGTTGTTACACTACCACTGTATACAGTTCCGTCATCTAAGGTTAGTGAGGTACTTGATTTAAAGGTTTCACCAACTGATATGTCATCCGGAATACCGTCAACTTTTATATTGTCAGTTGATATAGCCGATTCCATATCTGATGAAATATTCATACCCATAAATTCTTTATTAGCTAATGCTCTTTCAAATCCTTGTACATCTTGTAGTGCATCAATTTGTTCTTGTGTCATACCAGCATCAAGAAACTTTTGTGTATTTTGTGTTAACCATTCGTTATCAGGAAAGTCTGCTGAATTAATACCTAAATCATTAAGTTCACTTGCACTTAATTCAGCTGTAACTTCAGTTGTGTCTATTTCAGATCCGTCTAACTCTGTACCTGAGGTTGTTTGTTCAATATCAGCACCTGTACCCTCGATGTCAAATTCGGCTTGCATATTATCAATGCCATCAGTTACATTTCCGCCGCCATTAAGTTCAACTATCTTAGCATTAACTTGATCCCATTGACCTTGAAGAATTTCTTTTGCTTCTGCATCAAGATCAGATGATCGCATTAATTCTTGCATCGCGCCTTGTGTTTGTATAAGTTCGTTGGCCGCATCAGCATCAATATCAGCTAGGCTAGTTGCGTCCATGGCAGATAATTGCGTTACATCAATTTCACCTGAGGCATCGTTAATAAATGTATTTGAAATTTCTCCTGGTAATAATTCACTAATTTGATCACCAAGGGCGCCTATACCTGCACCAACTGCCGCCATCTTAGCCGCTTGACCAGTCGCTGACGAAAGTTTATCACCTTTTAATAATCCTTTAGTACCTTTTAATAAGAAACCAACTGCCGCACCACCGCCTGGTCCAGTAGCAAAGGCCGCCGCCGCTGTTAATATAGCTACTGCTAAACTTGCCTTGCCTGGATTTTCTTTTGCCCAGTCGCTAATAAATTTAACACCCTGGACAATTTTTCCATCGCTAGATCCAATTTGCTTTTTTAAATCTTCAAACTTTTTATCTATGTGTTGAACAGGACCAGTTTTTTGTGCCGCTTTACCAAGTTCGTTAATCTTATCATTAACAGTCTTCATTAATTTAATTGGAAGTTTTGCGGCGGCACCTGCGGCGTCACCTGCCTTACCTAATGCAGTTTTATTTGTGCCTGTATCCATTGCATGAGTTTCAGCGCCTTTAAATATTGATTGGATTTGATCTGCTGTAAGTTCTGCTTCAAATACTTTACAAAGTTGTTCCATTAACGGCCATAGTTCTCGCTCAGCTTTTCCAAGATACAGACGTTGGCTTTCATTGAGTGTATCCCAACCTTCATTTAGTATGTGTTGAGATTTAAGATTGTAAGCGAAAACTTCTTGCAGTTTCATTGTTTAACTTTCCTTAGAGTAACTTAACTAGTTCTTGTTTTTGTTGCGGGTTTAAAGCATCAATTTGTTTTTGTAAATTCTGTGGAACCTTGCCTCCGCCTGCTTTAGCTCCTGCTTCTCCTGGTGCTCCTCCGCCTGCTTTAGCTCCTGCTTCTCCTCCGGGCTGAGCTCCCCATTTTTCTCCAGCAGTTTCTGGCTCTGGCGAGTCTCCTTGACCTACTGCCGCTTGTCCGGCTTTTCCTTTAAAAGAATCTTGTGCCGCACCTTGTAATATAGTATCAATAGCGCCTGCTGGTAAAGGACCGTCTTTATGTTTGTTTAATTGTCCTGTTGGCATTTTTTGTGTAGCCATAAAATCTGCTACTTCGGCCTTGGTAGGTGTTTTTGCATCTGCTTGAGTCTGACCTGCATAAGCCATCCAAGACTTATAAAGTTCTTTGCCTCTAGCATCGGCATCTAAACCGCCTTGCACTTTTGCTTGAACACCTTTGGCTCCAACAGCACCTGCCATCTTGGCACCTACTTTAGCAAGACCACGCTTCAACATACCCCTACCAGGAACTTCATTAACAACCTCAGATTCGCTGATTATTTGGTGTATTTTCATTATAAACTCCCTGTTCAGTTATATTTAGCTATAATCCTTCGACATAGCTTCTTAAATACTCTTATGCCTCAGACTATATATAAGGTTATTGAGACAGTTACTCAGAATGTTGAGTTAATTGATTGTAGTAGTGAATCAGAAGCATATGAAGTTATGCAACAGCTACAAGATGCTAACCCTAATGGTATTTACGAAATAGTATCAGACATCAAGTATACTGTTAAAGGTCTTGGAAGAGATCCAGAACTACATTAATATATAAGTCTTATTAATGGTTGTTCTGAAGTGAGCTAAAGCTCACTTTGTTTTCGCTTACGCTCAAACATTTTATTTCTTAAAGATGAATAAGTGCGTTAAGCACTTTTGCATCATGTAGATAGTTGAGCCATACTTCGCCCGTCTCCGGACAAAGTATTTAATAGCCATCATGTGAGATGAGCGTACCATCTTGATAAAGAAGATTACATTAAATGTACAGAGGCGGTAACCCGACAACCCCTTACTTCAGCCTTCGTATAGTTACGGACGGTATTAATCCCTATCAAGCGGAATTTTCTACCGAGCTGGTTGCTTTTTACTCAGAGCCAGCATCTTTTAGACCTAAAGTTAGTCTAGCCTTGCAACACACCAGTATCTAGACGTCATTTGAGTACGTCTTCAAGGTGAATCGAGCTACCTCGATCAAACAGCGTTGCTTATTTTTTGCCTGTGTGTGGAAGAGTTGTGCCTGTACTGATAATTATAGTGGAGTTTTATTATTAGATGTAAATCTGGCTTATTTGCCTTTAAGGGCTTCTCTTAATATCTTAGACCCGCCTACTCGTACGTTAATAATGCCGTTGTAGTACTCGTCAGTTTCTAATACTCTGCGTTCAAACTGCTCTCTTGCTTCTAAGTAGCTTGTAACACCTTTACTTGGACAGTAATGTAATATTTCTCTTGTAAATTTACCTTTACCTAGTTTTTCAATGTCGGCTAATAGTGTGTCGCTAGATCCCCAGTAATCTTTCCAGTCGCTTTCTACTGTACTTCTACGTTTATTAGTTCTGCCTTTAAGTGGAGGTCTAGTTTTTTTGAATCTAGCTAATTTTTTACCAATATATTTTCTATTGTTAGTTGTATTAGTAATAATGTATACAAACCCTACGCAATCATCTGGTAATTGTTGTATAATTTTGTTTTTAAAAGTCCATTCCATGTAGATACTTACATAGAATTGGCATTAGTCGTCTTGTTTCTGATGATGTGCCCGATGAGAATCCATAACTTCTACTCTTCGAAGAGAAGCTAACCTACGTATTTCACTTAACCATCTTCTAGTTGCACGTTTAGTCTTTTCACTTTTACGTTTTTCAAAATTTTCATTATTTTTATAATATTCTATATATGCTTTTGTTAGTAAGTCGTGCGTATCATCGTTTATATCGGTCATTGTGTTACCTCTACATCATTATCGTAAGATGTAAACCCAGCTTCTTTGACAACTTTAAGTACGTTAGTTACCCTTCCTTGTAATTCATCTTTATGCGAAATAAGGTATATATTTTTATTACGTTCTCTACCCATCTTCTTAAGTACGCTCAATGAAGCTTCAACACCTGCTGAGTCCATACCACTATCTATTAGTTCATCAACAAATAGTAAATTAACTTGTTGATATAAACTTTCCCAAACATCTCTAAAAGAAAAACTCAATCCAAGGATTAATCTATTACGTTCACCCCTTGACAAGTTATCAAAGTCTAGATCTTGACCTAATTGTGTAATTTCTACATTTAGATCGTTTTGAAATAGTACTTGGTGCGGTAATCCAAGTTTATTAAGATAATATGTAAGCCTATTATTTAAGTATGCAAGATTTTGATCAATAATTTTCTTTCTTATAAAGCTATCTTTATTAGTTAAGAGCTTATATAAAAAGTCTTGATGGTCTTTTAAAGAGTTTAATTCGTTTATATTATCCCAATTAAGTTCTTGTAATGCTGTTTCTTTTAAATCATCAATTTGTTCTTGATAAGGATCTACTTCATCTGTTTTTTCTGCTAATGTTTTCTTTAAACTTTCAACATTGCCTCTATGTTCATATGCTTCTTTGGCTGTTTCATAAAAAGTATTAGGTTTTAAATCCAATGTACCAATGTCTTCAAGTTTTGCTTTAACCTTATCATACTTGTTAGCAATTTCAATCATATATGTATGTGCATCGCCATAGTCTTTTTGTAGTTTGTCCTTCATTTCTTCAAGTTTATCATCATGAAGTTCTTGACCACAGGCGTAACACTTAGCATGTTCAAGGTCATCAAGATCAGTTCCAACTTTTTGTACATTTTTATCAGCTTGTTCTAATGCACGTTCTACAGTTGCTAGTTCTTTTGTAAGATTTGTATGATGCTTGTTAAGGTCAGACCAAGATGCTAGTTGTTCGTGGTCATCAAGTTCACTATCAATATCTAATTGTTCTAATTCGTAAATTGCTTTCTGTAGTTTATCGCACGATTGTTTGTTTTGTGCTATCCAAGCCTTTCTTCTGCTATGTAATCTGTCAATATTCTCTTTAATTTTTTCGTTACTATCTTTAAGTGCAGTAAGTCTTGCATTCTCTTGAACAATATGCTCTTTATTAATACGCATTTGTTCTCTTAAAAGGTCTGCTTTTTCAGATAATATAGTAACACCTAATAGTTGTTCTATAATAGCACGTTGATCATTGTTCTTTAATGCTAAGAAAGGTTCAGTATATGTGTTTAATGCTAATATATGCTTAAACATCTCATGGCTCATACCTAACAATGTATTAATGTCTTGTTGAGTCTTACGTGAATCACCTTGACTTTCGTCAGTTATTTCTTGATCTTCATTATTAATAGAGAATTTTAGTAAATTTGGCTTACGACCTCTCTCAATATGATAACTTACTCCATTTTTTTCAAAAGTTAGCGTAACTAACATACCTTTGTTATTAGTTTTGTTTACTAAGTTATCACGTCTAATATTTGTAAGGGCTTGACCATATAATCCGTAACTTATAGCATTAATAATTGTTGTTTTACCTGTTCCGTTACGTGAACCAGCGTCATCGCCACCTTGATCTATATTTTCACCTAGTACAAGTGTAAGTTGATGTTGATTAAAGTTAATTGCTTGTGTAGTATTACCTACACTCATAAAATTTTTAACTGTTAGGTCTTGTATTCTAATCACGGTCTTCTCCTAACTTGTTATAAATGTCAAGTAATTTTGCTTTATCATAACTATCAGATTCAATAGCTTGAATTTCCTTGGCAACAATTTGATCAACACTTTCAAATTTTGTAATGTCAATATCTGTATTAATTTCTTCATCTGTAGTATTAGGAATAAGTGTAATTTCTCTACAATCATGTTCATGAAGGAATGTTTCTTTAATAAAACTAGCTTCTTCATATGAAATAGGTAAGTCTAATGTAACCCTCAAATACATTTTAGGTTTAATTAAAGTGTCTTTTTCATCTAATAACTGTGATAATTTTACTGTACGATACTTGGGACAATTCCACCAGTTAAGATATTGTGGAACGCCGCCGTGCTCCAGCACCATCATACCTCTTTCGTCGTCCCAAGCATCGGCATAGTTATGAGGTAATGCATTACCAATATAATTTACAGTACCCTTAACTTGTCGTTTATGAAAATGCCCTGAAAATACATAGTCTTGATGTTTAAAATGGTCAGCTTGTAATTCTCCTGTATCAGGCATTTGTACCATTGCATTCATATAAAAATTTGGAAGTTCAAAATGTCCAAATATATATTTGCTTTTAATTTTAGGAATTTGTTTCCATTCATCGCCTACAAGCCATGGTATTAATGTAGTATCACCCATTGTTGTAATTTTGTTAACGATGGTAATGCCAGGAATGTGCTTGCCAAACTCAACAGAATGAATGTCTCGTTTGTCTTTGTAATACAAGTCGTGGTTACCAGGAAAGAAATAAAAATTTTCAAATGCTTTTCCAAGTTTTTCTAAACTTCTAATGGTAGCATCCATAGTAGTAATGTTCAAGCTGTTTCTATTGTGATGCCAGTCACCCATAAAGATGCCAGTTTCACAATTATTCTCTTTAGCTTGATCAATAAACCAATCTATAAATTCTTCACAATCCTCGTTGTGGACTTTACTGTTAGATTTTAATCCAAAATGTATATCCGTAAAGACGGCGGCCTTTTTAAACAATTTTATATCCTCTTATGTATAGTATAAACTCTTAACGATTATTTGTCAACTCCTTCTTTCTTCGAAACTTTTATAGTTGTAACTTTTGGGGGTATCGCAGTTCTTGTTTTGTGTTGTTCTTGCTCACGCTCCCATACGCCTTGATTCTGTCTTGTAAATGACGGATTCATATGATTCATTTCTAAAATATCATCTCTAATATTTTGATTTCTTTTTTCTATGTTGATAATTCTAACAAAGGAATTTGTAACAGCGGCAGTATAATATGCAAACGGATTATTTGATTTAGATTCATCAAATTGTAAGCCTATCTGTGCAAGTTGTAAAATTGCTTGACCTTTCATTTCGTCATTATATGTATATCCGCGAACATTGCCTCTAGTTGCATAGCGTTCACATAGTTTCATCCACATCATAGCTAGTTTGTTAGTTGCTTGTCCACAACTTTTATCATAGTAACCGTTCTCCATACCACCAACCCAATGACTTTTACCTATACATACTAATTCGTCATTGTCATTAAATTTAAAATGTTGGAATGGCGGAAAGTTTAATTTTTCTTTAGTATCCGCTACGGTTTTAGGTTTCTTTTTACGACCTGGCTGATCAGGTATGTGATCAAACATCATAACTCTAAAAATCACATCTTGTTTGCTTATTTTTTTATAGTCTATTTCACATTCAGCTTGTTTAACTTTTTCACCGTTTGCTTTACGTCTTTCGTATTCTTTTTGGCTAAGACGTTTAGCTTGTACTCGTTTAGCCTCGGCTGTAGTACGAATGTTAATTTTATCAATACTAGTAAGTATTAAATCGTATTGGTTAGCATCATCATCAGTATAACTGCTAAATGAGTTCTTAGACTTATGAATTTCTGCAAGTATATCTTTATTGTTTAGGTAATTTACTTTTCGCAATGTATATTCTCCAGGTTTAAAGTCATATTATAAACTATGTAGTTAATAAAGTCAACTAAATACTTGTAGGAGTTTAACCAAAGCATGAGCGATTTATTTTCATCACTAGCCAGTACAGTTAACAAGGCGTCTGAATTAGGTGCTAATACAGTTTCCCAAGCTCGAAAAGTAGCTGGACAGTTCTTTGATTCTGTATCAACTGATATTGGGCTAGGTAAAAAACAACGATTAGCTAATTCAGACCAATTAGGTAAAGAACTTGGAAAATTTAGTTCAGAAAACAAAAAAGCCGCCGGCAAAGCAAAATTTCCATTAGGAACTGCGAAAGATTGGCGAGTTAAATTAAGCATTCCGAATACTGAACCATTTGAAACCGAATCACATCTTATACAGCCATTACGAGCAACAAACGGTTTAGTGTTTCCATATACTCCTACGGTAATCATGTCACACACCGCAAATTATAACGCTTTAGCTCCTACACATAGTAATTATCCGTTTCAAGTATATGCAAATTCACAAGTGGACCAATTGGTTATCACTGGAGACTTTTTTGTACAGAATGGAATAGAAGCTCAATACTGGGTATCAGCATTGCATTACTTACGAAGTTGTACAAAAATGTTTTATGGTGGTAATAGTACTAATCAAGGAGCACCGCCACCAGTAGTTAAGTTAAATGGTTATGGTGATTATGTGTTTGATGATGTTCCGGTAGTTATAACTACGTTTACAGTTGATATGCCAGATCAAGTAGATTATATTTCAACACAAGTTAATGCAGGAGCCGGTACAACATTCACTCCTACAGATAAGAGATCAGACCCATCGATGTTTGGTCCACCAACTCGAGAAACTGTATTAGGTGTTAATCCAGGACAATTTTATGGTGATGCAGAGATGAGCACTGATTATTATACCTGGGCACCATCACAAAGTTTAATTTCAGTAACTTGTCAACCAATATACAGCAGAAATCAAATTGAGAACTTTAGTCTTGAAGATTTTGTTAACGGAAAATATGTTGGACAAAAAAGAGGATTTTTATAATGGCTTATTCACAAATAAGTCCGTGGGCAAATACTCCATATAATGAAGGACAGTTTGGTTTAGGATATTATCAAATTAAACCAGTTCCTGGGTCATCTGATGACACTCCTTATGTAATCGATCCACAATATAATCATAGACCTGATTTACTTGCATATGATTTATATGGTTCTACAAAACTTTGGTGGATCTTTGCTCAAAGGAATATGGATGTTCTTGAAGATCCTATTTATGATTTTGAATCGGGCGTTGAGATTTTATTATTAAGTCCTGCCGCTGTAAAAGATTTCCTAGGGTAATAATATGTCAATTCCGAATTTCGGCGTACTTAAAAATCTTCAGAAGACAATAGCTCAAAAATCTAATGATATTATTCCTTCAGCAACAGAATTAACTCATCTTAAAGATAATGTTACAGCTCGGTTAGAAGGACTTTCTAGTGTAGCTGAAAAAACAATAAGCCCTATTGTATCAGATATAGCTGAGTTAGTTACTGACGGCAGTATAGACAATGCAGTAAATTCTCTTGGAGCCGTTGTTGCCAATAATGCTACTAGTATTAAAGACGCCGGCAAGATAATAACTGATAAAATTGAAATACGGGAAAGATCTAAACTAATAGATGTTGTTAGAAAGGGACCTGCAGGAAGCCATTTTGCACCGACCGTTACTACAACAGCAAAAAAAGAAGAAAAAAACAAAGAAGAACAAAAACAATCTAACGCTACAGAATCTCCAAAGGAAAATAAGAAATTTCCTAATCTACTACCTAATCCGTTAAACGAATTTGTTAGTTGTAACTATGTTATTAGTCTTGGAGTATTAAATCCTTATGAAGTTTCAAGACCAGACGATACTTATATTAAAAATGGTCCAACAACTTATATTATTAAATCAGGTGGTGGCAACTTAGGGAAAAGTGGAGTTAGAACAATATTTGAAGGTGAATGGGATGGACAAGATCCTGGCAAAGATACAGGAACAGAATTTTTTATTGAGGATTTAGAAATAGATGCCATTTGTACACCTAATAATAAAACACACATGCAAACCCAAGGAACCATGTCGTTTAAAGTTATTGAACCATATAGTATGGGACAGTTTTTAGAAGCATTACAAATTGGAGCAGAACAATCGGGGTATGCCCATTACCTTGATGCTGTATATGTGTTTTGTATAGATTGGGTAGGAAGTGATGAAACCGGAGCAACAAAAAGATTTTCAGACTTATCATATACTCGTACAAAAACACTAAAAGGCGGAGCAGGAAAACAAACAGTAAAAGAGACAGAGTATAGTCATCGTCGTCGGTACATACCAATCAAGTTAATGACAGCGTCCTTTAGTGTTACAGGCGGTGGTGCAGAATATAGCGTAAATGCTGTTTCTTCTAATGATGAAGGAATGAGAGCAAGTATTCAACGCCTTCCAGTAGATATAACTCTAGCAGGAGATACAGTATCTGAAATGCTACAAACAGGCCCAAAGAGTTTAACCAATGGTATTAATAGCCATTTATTAAGCAGACGATCACAAGATCCACACAAATATGCTGATGAGTTTATTATTATGTTTCCAAAAGATAATGCTCGTGATAGTAAGCAGTTAGGTGACCTATTAGGCAAAAATGCTGACAGCGAAGAGAAAGACCAGGCTGTTGAGAATCTAGACAATCCAGAAGAAAAAAAGAAATTTATCGCAAGAGGACATAAAGAAACAAACTGGGATACATGGAAGAAAACTAATGCCGGAATAGCATTACAAAGAGGCGATAAAAGTACCAAACTAAAAGAAAATGCATCTGATGAAAAACTTAATGCTATAGGTAAATCAAAAGTTTCAGAAGATAAATTATCCGCACAAGCTCAAATAGTCAAAGAAGAAGACTTAGTTACTAAAGATACAGTAAATGGTGAACATATCGATCAGAGCAAAGTTCAGCACGAAGCTGATAAAAAAGCAATAGTCTTTAAACAAGGTACACATATTACTCAAGTTATTGAAGAAGTAGTTCTTAGTAGTGCCTGGGCACGTGGCTTAAGAGACCAAACCGCTGATAAAGACGGTAATAAAATTTGGTTTAGGATTGAAAATAATTTACATTTTGTTCCAGTAAAAGAAGTAGTTGACACACATGGACAAATGCCAAAATTATATATTTTTAGAGTTGTACATTATAAAGTACATGAATCAGTCTTTCAAAAGGTAACAGCTATTTCTAAAGGAAAAGATGAAATAATTAAAAAAGTAGTTAAAGCATATAATTACATATACACAGGTAAAAATAAAGACGTCATTAATTTTAATATTGAATATCAACATAGATTCCAAACACGGTTTCCTGCTGATGACGGAGGTGCAACATCTCATATACAAAATAAAGGTAATGATGCAACATCAGTACAATCTAATGCAATTGATTCAACTACAAAAAAAGCAGAAGGCTCAAGCGAGCTCACACAAATTCAGAAGAATATCGCTAATATTGGTTCCAACAGATTTTATGCCCATGATTCCCTTAAAAGTGACTTGACTGTTGTGGATAAAATGAATCAACACGCTAATCCTCCATTAGTTAAAAGATTAGCTGATGCTACGTTTACAAACTTTACATCAGGGATAAGAGCAGTTCCGGCAGGTCAAAAAGATACAATAGCTAGAACCTTTCATGAAGCTACACTAAACTTAGGTGCTGATATGATGATAGTTGAGTTAGAGATATGGGGAGATCCGTATTTTATATCAGATTCAGGTCATGGAAATTATAATAGTAAAAGTGAACAAGATTCATATATTGATGGTAGTGGACAAATGACATACCAAGATAAACAAGTATGGATCGCAGTAGAGTTTAGAACGCCATTTGATATCGGTTCTGACGGAATAATGAATTTCCCAACAAACTATACAGATGGTAAAGTGGTACAACACTTTAGTGGCATTTACCGTATTACAAAAGTAGTATCAACTTTTAGCAAAGGAACATTTAAGCAAACACTTCACTTAATAAGACTTGGCCATCAAGATGGTAAAGCTGATAGTGAAAAAAATTCACCAGCTGAATCAGGCAAGAAAACCGATGGCGAGGCGGATAAGAATACAGGTACCCAGAGATAATGGCTAAAAATACTAATATAGATCGCAATGCTAAGATTGAAGAGTTTCAATCACAAGCAGGACCTTTTCAAGCTAAAATTGTTAGTCATATAGACGAAACTTATATGGGGGCTTTAAAAGTACAATTATTAAAAACAACAGATACTGGTAATACAGATTCAGTTTCTACACAAATATTAACGGCAAGATATCTTTCACCGTTTGGCGGCCAAACGCCTAGATTTTCTATTACAGAAAATGATAGCTATAGACATAGTCAGCAAAGTTATGGTATGTGGATGGTACCACCAGATGTTGGAACTATTGTACTAGTAATTTTAGTAGAAGGAAATCCGAACGAGTGTTTCTGGATTGGGTGTGTTAATGACAGATATTCAAATTTTGCAGTTCCAGGTAATGCCGCATCTACAAGGCATACCGATGCAACACCAGACGAGTTAAATGGTACAAAGTTAAAAGGTAAAAAACTTCCTGTAGCTGAGTATAATAAAGTTATTGGAGATATTTCGCATAAAGGAGGTGAGCCGACATTATTTAACAAACCATACCAAAAAGAATTTACAGAAACTTTAATAAAACAAGGATTATTAGAAGATGAAACTAGAGGCATAACATCATCTAGTGCTAGAAGAGAAATACCAAGTACAGTATTTGGAATTAGTACACCTGGACCTGTTGATAGAACAGTTGGAGCTCCAAAAGGTATGGTTGGTGCAGATATAAAAGTTAATAGGCATAGAAGTCGCCTTGGTGGAACATCATTTGTTATGGATGATGGTGATGATACTTTATTAAGAAAAAATCCAGCAACTATGGCACCACCAGAATATGCAAATATTATGCAAGACGAACCTAATGGAAATGTTACACTACCGCATAATGAATTAGTTAGATTAAAAACTAGAACAGGGCATCAAATATTATTACATAATACTGAAGATTTAATTTATATTGCTAACGCAAACGGTACTGCTTGGGTTGAGTTAACAGCAGATGGAAAGATTGACATTTATGCAAAAGACAGTTTAAGTGTGCATACTGAAAATGATTTTAATTTAACAGCAGGTAGAGATATCACAATGGAAGCTGGTGCTAATATTTCTTTAAAAGCAAGTGGAACGTATGACCTAACAAACGTATTAACACCTCTTAAAACTGTTAAAGGTAGAATACAAATAGAATCAGCCGCTGACACTAATATGATTGTTGGCGGAAATCATTGGGTTACTACAATAGGAAATTATGAAGCTTATACCCAAGGCAACAATGTACTTACAGCAAAGTTGTCAACACATATTAAGTCAGGCGGACAACATGTAGAAACAGCTCCAAAAATTCATATGAATGGACCAGCGGCTCAAGGTGCTCAGATTGTTACAGCTCTTAGTACACATATTTTGCCAGGACATCCAACAGGTAATCTGACAGGTACTTTAGTACAAAGAGCTCCAATGCATGAACCATGGATGCACCATGAGAATTTAAATCCACAAAATTTTAAAATTATAAAAACAGATAGAGACGGTATAGTAACAGTAGAAAATAAAGACGAATTAGGAAAATATAATACACCAGAAGCATTTAAAAAGGTGTCTAAAAAATAGGGTAAATATAGTATCATGAGCATTAGCAACAGAGAATTATACAAACAGATAAAGGTACACACTAACCAGAAGCCACAAACTCCGGTTACAAGCCGAGCATATCGTGGTCTAAGTACGGTTAATCCTGGTAATAAAAGTCATGTGCTATATGATATAGAATTAATTAAGCAAGATATTATAAATCATTTCCATATACGGCAAGGTGAAAAGTTAGAAAATCCAGAGTTTGGTACTATTATTTGGGACGCTATATATGAACCTTTAACAGACCAACTAAAAGAAGTAATATCTGAAAATGTTACTAAAATTATTAATTCAGACCCACGTGTAGATGTAGTAAATATTGATTTACAGTCTTATGAGAGTGGGTTAATAATTGATTGTGTTCTTACATATTTGCCTTATAATATTTCCGAAGCAATGAGGTTAAAGTTTGATGAAGACTCATTACAATTCGACAATTAAGTATGTGGTTAATGGAAACAAATAAATATAGTTAACAAGGAAAAAGCATGTCAGTAACTAACAGACAAAACAGATTACTTCTTTCAGAGGACTGGAGAAGGATATATCAAACGTTTAGAAACGCAGACTTCACATCTTATGATTTTGATAGTCTACGTCGTACTATGATCTCTTATATAAGAGAAAATTATCCAGAAGATTTCAATGATTATATTGATTCAAGTGAATATCTAGCGTTAATTGATCTTATTGCATTCTTAGGGCAAAATATTTCTTATCGTATTGATCTTAATGCTCGAGAAAATTTCCTTGAACTAGCTGAACGTAGAGATTCAGTTTTACGTTTAGCACGATTACTTTCTTATAATCCAAAGCGTAACCAATGTGCTAATGGATTAATAAAATTTGAAGCAGTATCAACAACTGAAGAAGTTGTAGACTCAAATGGAACAAATTTAGCTAACCAAACAATTGTTTGGAATGATCCGTCTAATGCTGACTGGCGTGAGCAATTTGAAAAAATTATGAATGTTGCATTACCAGTTAACTCTACAATTGGAAAACCAATTAAGAAAGATACTGTTGAAGGTATATTAACACATCAATATAGATATAAATCAAGTAATACAGGAGTTCCTGTTTATACATTTAGTAAAGGTATTGACGGTCGCAATCTTCAGTTTCAAATTGTTTCATCAGATGTATCTGATGGAGTTATATCAGAAGAGCCGCCACTACCAGGAAACAGTTTAGCATTTTTATATCGTGATGATGGTCGCGGACCAGGTAGTTCTAATTCTGGATATTTTTGTCATTTCCGCCAAGGAGTTATAGATCAAGGTACTTTTACTGTTGATGCTCCTAGTTCTAATCAGTCAATTGCTATAGGCGGGACTAATGTTAATAATACTGATGTTTGGCTTTATAAGTTAAATGCAATAGGCAGTGAAACAGAGTTGTGGACAAAAGTTGATTCTGTAGAAGGTAATAATATTGTTTATAATAGTATACGAAAAAAGATTAGAAATATCTTTGGAGTACTTACTAAATCTCAAGATAAAATTGATTTAATTTTTTCAGACGGAACATTCGGAAATTTACCTATCGGTGATTTTAGAGTTTATTATAGATCAAGTGTTAACCAGTCCTATAATATTCTTCCACAAGACTTATCAAGTATTGGTGTAACTATACCATATACTTCAGCCGCTGGAGTTACAGAAACTCTTAGTTTAACACTTTCATTAAAGTATACAGTAGATAATAGTAGTACATCAGAAAGTAATTTAAGTATTCGAGAAAATGCTCCAGCTACCTACTATACACAAAATAGAATGGTTACTGGAGAAGATTATCAAGTTTCTCCTTTAGGAGTCAGCCAAGAAATTATTAAAGTTAAAACAGTTAATAGAGCATCGAGCGGAATTTCACGCTACTTTGATTTATTAGACAGTACTGGAAAATATTCAAGTACAAATTTATTTGGTAATGACGGTGTTGTATATAAAGAATCGTTAACAAAACATAAAAACTTTACATTTGTAACTAAAGTTGATATTGAAGGACAAATACTAAACACCATTGAACCAATATTATCCGAAAAGCAATTATTAAATTATTATCTAACATCGTTTCCTACAACAATTGTTTCTGATTTAGGAGCAAGTTGGGTACAAACAACTAAAGCTACTAATCTTACTACAGGACATTTTATAGATGCTGATAGTACAAAATATCAACTCGGAACGTATACAGGTAGTGCTTTAAGATTTGTTGAACCTGGGACATTATTAAAGTTTACTGCTCCTGAAGGATACCACTTTATGAAAGATGGTACGCTAATGGCAGGCAATGCAGACCATATAGGTGCTCTTGATTATAAATGGGTTAAAGTTATTAGTGTTGAAGGGGATGGTACTACTAATACAACTGCTGGCGCAGGCCCTGTAATACTTAATGATATAATTCCAACTAATGCAATATTAAATCAGGTGGTACCTAAGTTTTCTAAAACTTTACAAGCCGCAGTTAAGACACAAATAAATGATCAAATCTATTCTAACAAAACGTTTGGTTTACGTTATGATGTTAATTTAAGGCAGTGGCGTGTAATTATTGAAAACAATTTAAATATTACAGGAGCATTTAGTACAGGTAAAACTGGAGACATTACAAATCAACGGTTAGATTCAAGTTGGTTATTATTGTTTGAAACAGATGGTGAAAAATATACTATTACATACCGCGGTTTAAGATACATTTTTGAAAGTGCCGAAGAGGTTAGATTTTATTACGATAGTAGTGATAAGATCTATGATAATAAAACCGGCCAAATTATTAAAGATAAGATTACAGTTTTGTCTATTAATTTAAAACCCGATCTTCTTACACCATTTACAGAAGATGCAAGTTGGGAAATTACACTTCCGTATCGTGATGTTAATGGATATGTTGATACGAAAAAAGTTGAAATTAGTTTTTATGATGAAGACGAGGATGGAATTGTTGACGATCCTGAGACATTTATTAAGATTGTTAATGAAGAAGTAAATCCTATGGCAAAATATATATTCCAAAAGAAATTTATTACATCAGATGGATTAGATGATTACAAATATGTTAACAATGCTACAGAAAATATTATAGTTAAAAAAGATCAAAGTTTTGTAGGTGCATTAAGTCTTTATACTGAAGGACAAGTGTTTTATCTTGATACAGAAAAAGTATTCAAAATATTAACATCTGGTGCTTTAGTATTAACAACAGATTATAGAGCACATATAGGACGAAGCGATCTTAAATTTCAATATATTCATGCCGCAGATGATGATAGTAGAATTGATCCTAGTAGTAGTAATATTATGGACACTTATCTATTAACAAAAAGTTATGATGCATCATTTAGAGATTTCTTAGATGGCACAATAGCAACTAAGCCGTTGCCTCCGAGTAGTGATAATTTGTTTAATAATTATGGAAGTGAAATTAATAAACTTAAATCAATTAGTGATGAAGTCATTTATCATCCTGTAAAATATAAAATATTATTTGGTGCAAATGCTGATTTAGATTTACAAGCAACTTTTAAAATAGTTAAGAATCCAGACCAAGTTGTTAATAGTAATGCACTTAAAGCCTCGGTTATATCTTCAATCAATCAATTTTTTGCTTTAGATAATTGGGATTTTGGAGATACGTTTTACTTCTCAGAGCTTAGTACGTATGTTATGGCTACAAATGCACCGGATTTAGTAACAATGGTAGTTGTTCCTAATCAGAATTTACAAGGGTTTGGTAGTTTGTACGAAATTAAATCAGAATCAGATGAAATTTTTATTAGTGGTGCAACAGTTGATAATATTGAAATTATTGATTCTATTACAGCAAGTAGATTGAAAGCATCTGGTAAAGTTTTAACAGAAGCTTCTAGCTCAAATTCAGGAATTCAAAGTGCAAGTATATATACATCTGGATCGATTACAACTGGCTCCGAGGGGACTAACATCTAATGGCATTTAATGATGATCAACATGAATATCCTCTTCCAGGAAGTTCATCAACTCCGCCACCAAAACGAGAAAGTGCAGAATTACTTCCAAGATATTTTCGTACACCGACAAATAAGAAGTTTTTAAATGCAACATTAGATCAGTTAACGCAACCCGGTGTTGCAGAAAAGTTAAATGGTTACTTTGGTAGACGTATAGCTAAAGCATACCAAGCCAATGACACTTATATTGCTGATCACAATAGTGATAGAGAAAATTATCAACTTGAACCTGCCGCAGTTGTTAAAGATGAATTAGATAATGTTCTTTTTTATAAAGATTATTTAGATTACGTTAATCAAACAAAAGCATTTGGCGGAACTACAACAGACCATAGTATTTTTAATAGCCAAGAATATTATGCTTGGAACCCTAATCTTGATTGGGATAAATTTACAAATTTTAGAGAATACTATTGGTTACCTTCAGGTCCAATAGGAATAAGTGTTGTTGGACAAGCTAAAGACATTGTAAGTACATATACTGTAACTAAAAAAGATAATCTAGATAATAACGGATATGTTTTTACTCCAGATGGACTAACACAAAATCCAACATTAAAACTATATCGAGGACAAACATATATATTTGAAATCGATGCATTAGGAATGCCACTAACTTTTAGAACTGCTAGATCTTTAGATCCTAGTTTATTATATTCTAAAGGATTAGATGATAGCACACAGACAGTTGACGTAGGAACAATCACATGGACTATTGATATTACCACTCCTGATACATTATATTATGTTAATGGTAATGATATTAATGCAAGTGGGCTAATTCAAATTGCAGACGTTGTTGAAAATTCTTCAATAGATGTAGAAAAAGAAATTATTGGTAAGAAAACTTATACAATGACCAATGGACATGCATTGTCTAATGGAATGAAAGTATATTTCCAGGGTGCAGTAACACCAACAAAGTATGCTACAGGTGAGTGGTATGTAGAAGGTGTTGGAACTGCAATTCAACTTATTAACGAAAAAGCATTAGAAATACCAGCAACATACTCAACAGACAAACCTGTACTGTTTGATTCAGAAGCATTTGATAGGTTACCTTATAGTAATGCTAATAGTTTTGCAGGAACTAAAGATTATCTATTAGTTAATAGAGCATCGAGTAGTAGAAGTCCGTGGTCGCGATATAATCGTTGGTTTCATAGGGAAGTTTTAGATACTATTTCAGCTATTAATGGAACTCCAACAGAGATTGATCAAAATTATAGAGCCAGGCGACCAATTATTGAATTTATACCAGGATTAAAGTTACATAACTTTGGTACTAGTGCTAAAGATGATATTGATTTACTTGATACATTTACTAAAGATGTCTTTTCAGATATTGAAGGGCAAATTGGGTATAATATTGACGGAATAGATGTAGTTGATAATATGAGAATTTTGTTTACTGCTGATAAAGACAGTAGAGTTGACGGCAAAATTTTTAAAGTAAAGTTTATTAAACATAATAATGTAAGACAAATTAGTCTTATTGAAGAAACAGATACAAATCCAATTGAAAACGAAACAGTTTTAGTTCTTAATGGCGACTCTTACAAAGGTAAGATGTGGTATTATAATGGTACTGTATGGAAAGCTGGACAAGACAAAACATCAGTGAATCAAACACCGTTATTTGAATTATATGATGGATCAGGATATAGTTTTGCAGATACAACTTATTATCCAGCATCGACATTTGTTGGGAATAAAGTTTTTAGTTACAAAATAGGCTCCGGAATTGTTAAAGACCCCGAGTTAGGTTTTTCTGTAAGTTATAGGGCATTAGAGAATACTGGTGATATTTTATTTGACTTTGATTTATTAAACAGTACATATACATATCAACAAGCTAATGCTGTAAAAACAGGTAAGACAGATATAGGCTTATTAAGGGTGTATACTGCAATTAATACATTTACGTATACATCAGGGTGGACTAAGGCAAAAACTAGAAGTGTACAACCTGTTTGTAGACAATATGTTGTAGCTTTTCTATTTAATGACTTTCCAATTGATGTTTATGATAGAAGTGGAGATATAAACGACTTATCGGTAATAGTTTATGTTAATAATGTAAGGAAGCATAATATAACAGATTATGTGATTAATAGAATTAACGGTACAGCATTTATTACATTTGTAAAAAAATTAGTAAAAGATGATATTTTAGTTATTAAGACTAAAAGTGCTACGAAGAAAAATGCTAATGGTTATTATGAAATTCCTATTAACTTAGAAAGAAATCCACTAAACAATAATGTTTCTGGATTTACAGTAGGTGAAGTTACAGATCATGTTCTTAGTATAACTGAAGGTAGAGATGATTTTAAAGGAACGTTTCCCGGAGTAAACAATCTTAGAGATTTAGGCGATCTTACTAGATACGGAACACGATTTGTTCAACATAGTGGTCCTGTTAATCTTGCCTTATATCATTTAACTGATCAACCTGCGAATGTTGTCCATGCAATTAGATTTGCTAGTAAAGAATATGGAAAGTTTAGACGCATTTTCCTTCAAGAAGCAAATATGTTAGGATTTGACGGAGAAATAAAAGAACACTTTGATCGTGTTATGAAAAAGGTAGTAGAAAATAAAATTAATGATATGCCGTTTTATTTTAGTGACATGATAGGTATAGGTACATCATCTAGAGTAAGTAATCCAGTAAGAGATCCAGATATAGTATTTTTTCCGCTATCAAAAGATTTTAATTTAACAAAACTATCTTCTAGAGCAGTTGGTGTTTATAAAAATGGAGTACAACTTCTTGAAGGGAAGGATTATACATTTGATCTTGATAATCCTGGATTTGTTTCTATTACAGCTACAAAGGCTGTAGGAGATACAATTGATATTTACGAATATGAAAAAACAGACGGTAGTTTTATTCCTCAAACACCAACAAAATTAGGGTTATATCCTAAGTTTGAACCAGCTAAATTTATAGATGACACATACCAAGTACCAACAGAAGTTATTCAAGGACATGATGGTAGTATTTTTGTTTGCTATGGCGACTTTAGAGATGATTTGTTGTTGGAATTAGAGAAAAGAATTTATAACAATATAAAAACTAATTATGATCCAGAAATATTAGATAGACACGAATTTATTGGTGGAGAATCTAGAGATACAGGATTTAGTAAATGGCAACGTGATAAAGCATTAATTACTGATTTTACAAACTGGTTAGAAAATGTTAGTAATATAGATTATACTGATTACAGTTTTTATGAGAGAACAAATAGTTTTACATTTAATTATAGTAGTATGACATCACCGAAAGGTGCAAAACTACCAGGATACTGGAGAGCAATTTATAAAGAAGCGTATGATACTGATCGCCCACATTCACATCCGTGGGAAATGTTAGGATATTCTTTATGTCCTACATGGTGGACAACTGTATATGGACCAGCACCATATACTAGTGAAAATAAAATTTTATGGCAGGATGTTGAAGACGGAGTAATTAGAGAACCAGGTAAATCATTACAATATCTTACAGCGTATGCTAGAAAAGATATTACAAAACACATACCAGTTGACGGTGAAGGTAAGTTACTAAGTCCATTAGATAGTAATTTTGCTAAAAATTATATTCTTACCTTAACACAAGCTCCTTTTGATTTTGGTGATGAAGCACCAACTGAAACAGCATGGCGTAGAAGTAGTGAATATCCATTTGCATTTTTATTAAGCTGGATTCTTAATCAACCGACTAAGGTTATGGGATTAGGGTTTGATAGATCAAGAATTATAAGAAACTCAGCTAAAGAACTTGTGTATAGCGAAACGTCTAAAAGAATTAGACTAGAAGATTTAATTTTCCCAAGTACACACGCTGATACATCTAGAGTTAGTACATCAGGTATTGTTAATTATATTGCTAATTATATTGGATCACGTACTTTAACATCTTACACAACTTATAAGAAACATTTAAAAGCTGTAAGAAATCAATTAGGATTTAAAGTTGCAGGATTTACAGAAAAATCTAAATTTAAATTAATTCTAGATAGTAGAACTCCTTATAATGAAGGGAATGTTTTTATTCCTGATGAAAACTATAAAATATTTTTAAATACAAGTTCAGTTGTTGATCTTGTAAGTTATAGTGGTGTTATTATTGAGAAACAACCGGCAGGATTTATTGTAAAAGGGTATAATAAAAATAATCCTTATTTTAAATATTATAAGCATTTTGAAAGACAAGGTGACCGAGTTGAAATAATCGGTGGAGTTAGTGATAGTTTTGTTGTATGGAAAGCTGGACAAACATACATACAAGGACAAACAGTATCATTTAATAATGAATTTTATAGAGTTAAGACACAACACTTTAGTGATGATACTTTTAGTAGCGATAGCTTTGCTAAATTAGTTGAACTTCCTATTACTGGTGGTAAATCAGCAATCTTTAGAAGTGAATTTGATACTACAGTTACAGCAGAATTATCATATGGACATTTATATAGATCAGTTCAAGAAGTAGTTGACTTTTTATTAGGTTATGAGAATTATCTCATTGCACAAGGATTTGATTTTAATTATTTTAATAGAGATATTAATGCTGTTGAAAATTGGCAGTTAAGTAGTAAAGAATTTTTATTTTGGGCTACACAAAACTGGAATGCTAGTAGTATTATAACATTAAGTCCTGGCGCAAATAAATTAAAATTTAAAAGAGATCTTTATGCTTCAGATAATATATTTGGTAACTTTTATGACTATTCACTTTTAAAAGCAGATGGTCGAAAATTATTACCTGAGTCTGTTAATGTTTATAGAAACAATGATAATGAGTTCCAGCTAACAACTAATGGTGCTGACGGTGTGTATTTTGTACAACTACCGTTATTACAAAAAGAGCATATTGTTTTAATAGACAACTATACAGTTTTTAGTGATATTATTTACGATTTAGAACCAGGATATAGGCAAGAAAGAATTAAAGTTCTAGGTTATAGAACAGATGACTGGAATGGCACATTAAATATTCCAGGATTTGTTTTTGATAATGCTATTTGTACTGAATGGCAATCCTACCAAGATTATGATATTGGTGATACAGTACAATATAAAGAATTTTATTATGTTGCTAGAATACATATTCCAGGAACAGAAAGTTTTGAAGCAGAAAGCTGGGTAAGATTAGATGAAAAACCAACATCAGAACTAATGCCTAATCTAGATTATAAAGCGAAACAATTTAAAGACTATTATGATTTAGATACCGATAACTTTGATACAAATCAACAAAGAATAGCACAACATTTAATTGGATATCAAAAGAGAAAGTATCTTAGTAATATTATAAATGACGATGTTAGTCAATATAAATTTTATCAAGGGTTTATCCAAGATAAAGGTACAAAGAATAGTTTAACAAAATTATTTGATGCATTAAGTAGTTCTGATAAAGATAGTATTGAATTTTATGAAGAGTGGGCAGTTAAATTAGGCCAATACGGATCTTCAGACGGCTTTGATGAAATTGAATTTAAGTTAGATGAAGCAAAGTTTAAATTAAGTCCACAACCTCTTGAGTTAGTAGATACTGTTTCAGGAACAGAAACAGACTTAATTTATAGACAAAGACCGTTTGAAGTTTTTCTTAAACCTAACAACTATACACACAAACCTTTTCCAACAAAATATAGAGTAGAAGATTATATTCCTACAGCAGGATTTGTTAATGAAGCAGATGTTAAATTAACCGTTGCTACTTATGATGATATTTTATCTCAATCTATTACAGATTTAAATGTTGGTGATTATATATGGGTAGGACTACGTGGTGTAACATGGGATGTTGTTAAGTATGTTAGTACTACAGACAGAATATTAGTTGTAACTTCAGATGATGATGCTGGCACAACAACTTTTAAACTTGATACTCAAGCTAGATATGCCGTAAATGAAATTATAGGTGTATTAGATGTTACAGGTGCAGAAAAATTCTTTAAAGTTAAAGAAGTATCATTAGATAATTTAATTTGTTATCAAAACGGCACTACAGCAGATGTGGACACAGCAAACGGATTTATTACACAGTTTACTTCATCAAGAGTAACTAATTTAACAGAAGCAAATTCTAAAGTTCTTAATACTGAATTAAAGGCAGGAGAACTAATTTGGGTTGACGATGATGATTCATCTCGTTGGATAGTATTACAAAATACTCCAGTTTATAGCTCACACCAAATTCTATCAAATCCAGAAACAGCAGATTATCCTGGCGATGGGTTTGGCAAAGTTATTGCATCAAATGACAGGAATACTATTTTAATTGTTTCAGCAGAAACAAAAGACAAAGTATATGTTTACTTAAGAGCATCTGATAATGTAAATTATAATCGATCTCAAGAAATACTTGCTCCAACAGATTTATATAGCGGAACAGGAAATTTTGGATCAAGTCTTGCATTAACTGATGACGGAGATTATCTAGTTATTGGGGCTCCAAATGCTAGTAATGTAAAAACTAAATTTAAAGGTGCTTTTAATATTGGAACATCATATGTAGCAAGAGATGTTGTATCACATCTTGAAACATATTGGGAAGCTCAATATCCAATTACAGGATCAACAGGAGCGTTAACTTTTCCTAGTTTTTATTCAACAGCAGTTCTTCATGATGCAAATTATAATACAGGAACAAATTCGTATCCTCCAATAGTATATGCAATACGAGGTGACTATAATTTAGAAGTTTCTACAACACACATTTTAGTTAGAGCACCTATTACACAATTTGCCGGCTCTGCGGCAGGCGATACAATACAACTTAACTGGAATCAGTATTCACAAAATTATCCAAGTGGAGTTTTACCATGGGGTTCAACAGGTCCTGGAGTATCAGCAGTTGAAGGATCTAAAACAATTACGTCAAAGATTGATCAAATATTGTATGTTGATAACTTAATAAGAATTCCAGTAGTTGGCGATTCACTTTCATCTTCGTCAGCACTTGGTGATGTATCATATATTCGTATTAGTGATACTAATAAAGCAATCATTTATATGGAAAATGTTAGCGGACAATTTGATGCGTCTGATACAATTTTCTTAAATGCAAATAGTTGTGGTACATATACATTAATTAATCCAACTGATGCTAGTGGTACATTTGGGGGCTGGTGGAAGATTGACGGATTGCCAGCATTTACTACTCCTTTATTTGCATTAGCTCAAGACATTACAATACCAAATCTTATAATGCAAGATTATATTACACAAGCTGAATCAAGATCACCAGTTCCGTTTAGTAATACAATGGATGAAGTATATGCATTAAATCAAATTTCAGATCCTACAAAAGGCGGCCGCTTAGGACATCTAAGTTATTATGATAAAAATGGTCTTCCGAATTTAAGTGAATTGTGGTTTTTACGATCTCCTAAATTATTTACTGATACTGCAAATAATGGTGACATATTTAATATAAGAGTTAATACTATTAAAGGCGGAGTAGATCCAATTTCAGTTTTTGATCCAGCATCATTAGGATTAACATTTACATACCTAAATGATTCATCACATCAAATTTTTGATATATGGAGTGGATTTATTGATGTTACATTTACAAATTTTGATTTAAGTGGTAATGCTTATATTCCTCTAGAAGGAGAAATAATTGTTGATGATAATACAGGTGCTACAGCTGAGGTTGTATACATACAAGAACAATTATTAACAGCAAGATTATATGTTAAGAATAGAGTAGGTACTTTTAGTTTTGGAGTTAACAATGGAGCCACTAGCACGATTAGTATTAAAGACAGAATTAGTGCAGGGGTTAATAGACTATCAGGGAGATTAGATCATGCAGATATGGATAGTGCGACTACAGGTAAAATGGTTGTTGTTAAAAATGACGATTCGACGCAATTTCCAGTTACTGCGTCAACGTTTCAAAATGAATTAGAAGTTCATTTTTATTCCAGTAGCACAGTAACAGGTATTGCACGTACACCGAATTATCCACACCCGTTAAATAAAGACTGGAAACAGTTTTATAATATTCCCACTCATTCTTCAGGAACACCAGGAGCATATACTAACGAAGGAATGTATTGTACATATAATAGAACCCGTGATGGGCAATATTCATTCCAGTATGGATACATAGTTCCTGACAGAGGGTCTAACAAATATCTTGGCAAGCAAATATCATTTGCTACTAAAGACAAGTATCATCGTCTTTATATTAGTACAAATGATATTAATAGTATAGGCAATGCTGGTAGAGTATATTTTATTAATCATGGAACAGATGCAGATGGTAATACATTTACTTTTGCTTTAGGTAAAGATAAAAATTATAAAGGTACTTTTAGTGATTCACAAATATACTATGAAAATGATATAGTTTTGTATGCTGGCTTATTTTATCAAAGTAGAACTAATTTATCTGCAGGTGCGTGGAATAGTACATTGTGGACATTGTTGTCAAGTCATATAGATTATGTAGGTTATATTCCTAATGATACTGGCTTAGGGGTTGATAGTGAAACCGTTATTGATCGTACATTGTTAACTAACTTTGCTCAACCATTTACAACAAATAAAACAGGTGATATATTAGGAGTTGTAGCGAAATTTACAGGCTCAACTACAGAGGTAATAATTTATAGAGATGTTAATGGACATTATGAATTTAGCCAGGCAATACAAACACCAACTGCAAATATCGGATTTGCTACGTCAATAGCAATATCAGATGACGGATCATTACTTGCTATTGGATGCCCGTTAGATGATACTGTTGAAAATGATAATGGAGTAGTTTACATTTATAAACAAGTTGGCGGCGAATATACATTACTTCAAACACTTTATAGTCCAGAATCTGATGTAGCAGAAAGATTCGGTGCCAGCTTAGACTTTGATAATAATAATTTAGTTGTAACAGCAAAAGGCGGTGACCTTATTGCAACTACAACATTTGATGCTAATACTACAGTTGCTACAACACTTGATAATAATCTTACACAATTTAAGAATAAAAATGAAGATAGTGGGCAGGTACTTATGTTCCAAAGATTTAATGATACATTAATCTATAGTGAACGATTTGTTTACGATAACCCAACAACACGTAGGTTTGGTGATAATGTATTGTTTAAGAATAATCATGTATATGTTTCTATGCCTGAATTAACAGTAACACCAACTAATAATAATATGGGAACAATACTTGATTTTAAACGTGATAGAAATAAACTATCTTGGACTACATTACGTACCCCAATTGATCAAGTTGATATAACAAAATATAAAGGTATTTTTATATACAATACAGAGACACAAAAATTAACCAAGCAAATAGATTATATTGATCCTATTCAAGGAAAGATTGCAGGTACTGCCGAAGAAGAACTTTCTTTTAAAACATTTTATGATCCAGCAATTTATACTAAAGGAGTAAGTCCAGCAGTTGTTGATGAAGGCAATTTTTGGGGTGATGAATATGTTGGAAAACTGTGGTGGGATTTAAGTACAGTAAAATATCATAATCCATACCAAGGTAATATAATTTATCAAACAGCTAATTGGAATAGATTGTTTACAGGAGCATCAATTGATATTTATGAATGGATTGAAACAACCATTAAACCTTCGCTATGGTTAGAAGAAGCTGACACAGAAGAAGGTTTAGCAAAAGGTATTAGTGGAACACCTAAGTATGACGATAATACTTTAGTAGTAGCACAAGTATTTGATAAAATTGGTCAATCGTTTAGTAACAAGTATTATTACTGGGTTAAAAATAGAAAATTTATTCCAGAGAAAGAATTTAGAAAAACTAGTGCTTTTGATGTAGCACAATTAATTGAAGATCCGCAATCACAAGGATACCAATATATTGCACCGTTTTCAAATAATAGATTTGCTCTATATAATTGTTTAAATTTAGTATCAGGAGATGCTTCAGCAATTAACTTCCGTTATTGGACTATTGACAATCCAACAAATATTCATAATGAATATCAATTAATAAGTGATGGATTAGCGACAAGTAAACCTAAGAAAGAGTTAGAAAATAAATGGTTTGATAGTTTAATTGGTTGGGACCCGAACTTTAGATTAGTTCCTGATGATACTTTAAGTGTTAAAGAAAAATACGGAATTTTAAATACTCCTAGACAAACAATGTTTGTTAATAGGTTAGAGGCAGTTAAACAATTTATTGAACGTGTTAATACAACACTTGCAAAACATATCATTGTCGGTGAGTATGATCTTAATAAGTTACAATTATTAGAAACTTTACCAACTAGCAACTCTGGACTATTTGATGCAACAGTAGATACGTATGAAGAAATAAGATTTGTTGGAACAGCTAAAGTAAAACAAGCAGTATTAACGCCAACTTGGGAAAATGGTAGACTAGTTAATGTTACAATTACCGACCCAGGGAGAGGATACAAGGTACCACCAAGTTATGAGTTTGTAATGCCTGGGCCTGGTACTGGTGCTGACATTACCTTAACTATTGATAATTTAGGAAAAATAGATTCGGCAATTATTAAGTATGCAGGTAAAGATTATCCGTCTACCGCAAAAATTAGTGTTAGAAAGTTTAGTGCGTTAGTTAAAGCTGACGAAACAGTTGATAATAAGTGGTCAATTTTTGCATATGATACTTCTACTTTATTATGGAATCGTACATCAAGTCAAAGTTATGATGTAACAAAATACTGGAATTATAAAGATTGGTATGCAGAAGGTTATAGTTGGGCAACTGATTTTACTCATTTAATAGATGAAAGTTACCAGTTAACAGCATTAGATGATAGAATTGGTGACATTATTAAAATTAAAACAGTTGGTTCTGGAGGTTGGTTATTATTAAGAAAAACTAGTAATGCAGTAGCAGTTGATTATACTACAAACTATACAACAATTGGTAGGGAAAATGGCACAATTCAATTTGCTACAAGTTTGTATAATTATCCAACATTTTATATAGGATACGATGCTTTAAGTTTTGATACAAGTGATTATGATAATCAGCCAGTTCAAGAGTTTAGAATTTTATTAGAAGCATTACGTGATGATATTTTTATAGATGATCTTGCAATAGAATATAACAAATTATTTTTTGCAAGTTTACGCTATGCATTCAGCGAACAATTATATGTTGATTGGGCATTTAAGTCTAGCTTTTTAAAAGCCAAACATAATATTGGTGATTTATCGCAGAAAATTAATTTTCAAAATGATAATCTTTCTAGTTACCAAGATTTTATTAATGAAGCAAAACCATATAAAACTAAGGTTAGGGAATATTTAAGTTCGTATACAAAACTGAATCCTACAAATTCTGCAATTACTGATTTTGATTTACCACCAGCTTATACTCAAGAAGATGGTAGAATTGTTCCGTCTACTTTAAGAGTAACAGATAATGCACTAGTTGGTGTAGATCCTGGGTTAGCAGTATATCCAAACAAATACTGGGCAGACAATATTGGATATGAAGTTTCAGCACTTTTAATTAAAGACGGAGGTACTGGATATCTTGAAGTACCATTAGTTACTTTATCTGGCGGCGGCGGCACTGGAGCAAAAGCACAAGCATATATTGGTACCGGCGGGGCGATAACTTGGATTAAAATGACAAATGTTGGCACAGGATATTTGTCAGCACCAACAGTTACTATAGAAGGAACACAGTCTGAAGGCAGTACTGCGGCAATTGTTAATGCTAAACTAGGTAATGGTAAAGTACGAAGCAATCATATTATATCAAAGTATGATAGAGTTTCAGGAACATTCTTAATTACAACATTAACTCAAAGCGAAACCTTTACAGGTAATGCAAGTGAAATTAACTTTAACTTAACATGGCCAATGGATTTAAGGCCTAGTCAAATTACTGTCACAGTTAATAGTATTGAATCATTAACAAGTGAATATACATTTGCTAATATTATAGATACAACTAAAACATATACACGTTATAAAGGACGTATAACATTTACTGAACCGCCAGTTAACAATGCCACAATTGTAGTACAATATAGTAAAGCAATTGATATGCTTCATGCACAAGACCGCATTAACTTGTTTTATGCACCAACATCAGGTATGTTAGGAAATGACATAGCACAACTTGTAGATGGAATTGATTATGGTGGTGTAGAAGTTAAAAGTTTTAGCTTTAGTGGCGGATCAGGATGGAGTTCAGAGCCTTATTATACATCAACTTGGGACACTTATGATAATACATATGAAGATGAAGTTTTTCAATTAGACGGTAGTACAAATGTGTTTACACTTGCTAATCCTTTAGAAGATGGTGTAACTTATAATGTTTATAAAAATGGTGTTAGAGTAGATGATCCACAATGGGACGGAAGCAGTATTGGTGTAACAGGCAACCCAAATGCAGTAATGGCGTCAATTGTAGGTGATGGTATTGCAACAACAATAACAATAAACGAAGAATTAATACCAACTGTAGACGGCGACACAATTATTTTTAGAAAGTCAACTAGTGACGGTAGTTTTATTCCTGATCCAGATGCTTACGATACATTATTACAAGGTGGCGATTTAGCATATACATCAGCTAAAGGAATTTTGTCAGAAGAAATTGTTGTAGACGGTGATGGATTTGTTACAGAGTTAACTTCAAAAGGACCGGAAGAACTAGTTCCAGGACAAATTCTTGATACAGTTGATTTTAAAGTTTTTGATAGAACATCAGATGGTTCAAGTATTATTAGTAGTCATAATTATACTGGCGATGCAGTAACTACTGATTTTCCTGTTACTAAGTTGCCAGCAAGTCAACAAGATATATTTGTTAAAGTAGATGGAACAATTTTAGATACTACACAATATACTGTAAATTATCAAACTAAAAAAATTAATATTACTACTACACCAGGAGATGGTTCACTAGTACATATTTCAACAATGTCAAACAATGGTGAGAAAATTATAGACTTTGATAGATTTATTGGCGACGGTTCAACATCACAATTTGTAACATCGGTTTTATATAAAACCGGATTGTCATATACATTAACAGTAGATGGTGAAGTAATAGTTAGTACTCTTGCAGAAACTGATAGTACATATGAGCTTGAAGGTAGAGTTGTTTTTAAATTAGGAACAGTTCCAAATAATGGCGCTATAGTTGAATATGTAATTTATGATAGTACTACAAAAACATTTAGTCAAATGACAACAGATAGTTTTACTGGTAATGCTATTAATAAGAAATTTGAGTTAGCTCAAGTACCATTTACTAGTGAGCCAACTAGCCAAAATATTGTAGTTAAACTTGGAAATCAAATTTTAAATGCAGGATACAATGAACAATATACAGTAGTATCACAACGCGAATATCAACTACGTCAATGGCAAATTTCAACAGCTACAGTTAGTGCTGAAAATGTTAAAGCATTTTTAAATGGAGTTGAATTAGCTCAAGGTACTACATACCGATGGGATTCGTTTAACGGATCAGTTGTCTTATTTGAAAATACCGGAAAAATTGGAGATAAGTTAGAAATTTTTGTAATTGATAGCGGTGATTATCAAATGGGTTACTTTGATAGTGAAACAAGTTTATTTGTTAAAACACCAAATGAAGTTTATTTAGATACTGCTCCGGCTAATGGTGATATACTAACAATCTATCAATTTAGTAAGCATGATGTTAGAAAGATTGAAAGAGAATCATTTGATATTGTGGCAAGAAATGCAGTTACACTAGGAACAGAATCCTATGTAGAATATCATCAGTTAACTAAAGGCATTATTAGATTACGTGAAGAAGCCTTTGATGCTGAATATGTATGGGTTACATTGAATAAAGTATTATTAACTCCTAGTATTGAGTACTATGTTACTGATGATAAGAAGCATATTAGAATTGTAGTTGATATTAATCCTAACGATAAGATAGAGGTAATTCACTTTACAAATAACGTTATTGTTCCAAAATTTGGGTTTAGAATCTTTAAAGATATGCTTAATAGAACCCATTATAAACGTCTTGGAGATAATAATAAATACACATTAGCAGAAGACTTAAATTGGTCAGATAGTAAGATTTTTGTAACAAATTACGAGAGTTTGCCAGCTCCAAATAAAGACAAAGGCATTCCTGGTATACTGTTTATAAATGGCGAGCGTATTGAGTATTATTTGAAAGAAAATGGAGCAATAAGGCAGTTACGTAGAGGCACGTTAGGTACAGGTATTGCAGAGTTACACAAGGCAGGATCAGACGTATTTGATCAGTCTTTAATGCAAACAATGCCATACAAAGATGAAACGTTAACGCAAGTATTTGATGCGGACGGGTCAACAAAAGGTATTACAGTTGATTTTATTCCAAAGTCTGTTAATGATTTTGAAATTTTTGTAGCAGGAAAAAGATTGCGTAAAACAGCTATTAGTTCATTTGATGTAACTAGTGATTTAGATAGTCCAGAGGGTGATATTACATTACCAGCTGAATTTAGTGTAGATGGTACAACTTCTACAGTAACATTATTAGATACACCGGCTATTAATAGCAAAATTGTAGTGATAAGAAGGATAGGAAGAACCTGGACTGAATCAGGAATTCCTTTACATAGGCAGGAAAATAACATAGCACGTTTCTTAAGAAGTCAAGAGGTTACGTTACCTAAATAAATACACTAGTAGGATATAAAATATGATAGACAATATTAAAGAACAAAACGGTGTGCTTTTACAAGGACACATCAAAATACACAATCCGGAAACGGGCGAAATACTTGTGGATAAACGTAATGCAATCCATTATGAGAATATGAGTATTGCATTAGCTGAAAGTTTAGCAAATCAGGGCCAAGGCTTTGTTAGTAGCATGGTATTTGGCAACGGCGGAACATCTGTTGATCCTACAGGTATTATTACATATTTGTCACCAAATTCAACAGGTACAAATGCTAGTTTATACAACCAAACGTATACTAAAGTAATTGACGATAATTCAATTAATAATACGGATCCTACTAGGAATACGCTAGAAACACGGCACGTTAGTGGTACAAACTATACAGATATTTTAGCAACTTGTTTGCTAGACTATGGCGAACCTAGCGGACAAGATGCAATTGATAATGCAACAGGTGCCGAGAGTTTATATGTATTTGACGAGCTTGGACTTGTTAGTTATGCAAAATCTGGTACAGGACGATTACTAACACATGTAATTTTCCACCCTGTACAAAAGAGTTTAAATAGATTAATTCAAATTGATTATACCGTAAGGGTACAAAGTCTAACTGGCTTTAATGAGGCGTAAATAGAAAATGGCATATACAGTATCACATACAGACCTAGCTAATAAAGGTACTATTACAGTTGAAGATAATACTATTAATCAGGTTACAAGTTTAGATATCCCAGGACGTAATACTACAGCATATGGTACTGCTATTGCAGATAATTTTTTGCATTTATTAGAAAACTTTGCTTTTAATACTTCCCCAAGAAATCCAGTTGAAGGCCAGTTGTGGTATGATACTACAGTAGGTGTTGATCAATTAAAAATTTATGATGGTACAAATTGGATATCTGCAAGTGGATTAAAAAAAGCAACTAATGAACCTGCCGCAAACCAATCAGTTATAGGCGACCTTTGGGTTGATACAGATAATCAACAACTTTATCTTTATACAGGTTCAGGATGGATTTTAGTAGGTCCAACATTTAGTGATGGATTAGCAACAGGTATTAAACCATCAGTCATTACAGGAACTGATAATGTTTCTTATACAATTTTACAAGTAGAAGTTAAAGCAAAAACGGTGGCAATTATTGCTACAGATACATTTGTACCTAAGATTGTTATTTCTGGATTTACTACTATTAATCCAGGTTATAATTTAAGTACAGCAGATATTACAGGCGACGGTGCAGGAAAATATTATGGAGTAGCAGAAAAGGCAGAAAATTTAATTATTGCTGGTACTAACGTACCTGCTTCTAGCTTTTTAAGAAATGATATAACAAGTACAAGTTTATTTGCACTTAAAATTAAAAATAATACTGGTGTTATTGTTGGAGCCGATAGTGCTATGTCAATTGGCGTTGAAGGCCAAGCAGGTATTATTGCTCACCAAACATCAGGATCTAATATTGATGTAAGAGTTAATGATGCTGGTACAATTAAAACAGTTATTAGAGTTGATTCACAAGCTAGAGTAGGAATTAATAATTTATCGCCAGATCAAGCATTAGATGTTATAGGTAATATTCAAACTGATAGTAATTTATTAGTTGAAGGCACAACAGAGTCGTCAACTATTAGTACAGGTAGTATTACAACTAAAGGTGGCGTAGGAATAGCTAAAAAATTATTTGTTGGTGGTGATACAAATGTTGCAGGATTACTTACAACACAGAATATTGTACCAAATGTAACAAATGCACGTAATTTAGGAACAACTAATGAACAATGGTTAAATGTTTATTCACAAACATTCCATGGTAACTTAACAGGAAATGTTACAGGTACAGTTAGTGGTCGTTCAGGATCTGCAGATAAGTTAGCAAGTCCAACAACATTCCAAATGACTGGAGATGTTTCAGCATCATCATTTACATTTGATGGGCAAGACGAAAGTACTAAAACGTTTACAACATCAATTGCAAATACTTTTATTGCTAATAAAACAGATTCTTCTACAACTCAAGCTGATGATGAATTTTTAATTAATAGAGTAAGTGGAGATACTGGCGTATTTAAAGTTAATAGGAATATTTTGTTTTCAGCTATTCCAACTATACCTATTGGAATGCTCGCTCCATACGGTGGATTATTACCGCCAGCTAATTGGTTAATTTGTGATGGGCGAGAAGTATTAATTGGAGTTTATCAGAATTTATATGATGCAATAGGATATAACTTTAAAGATCAAACACTAGTTACAGGTGGATATTTTTGTTTACCTGATTTAAGAGGCAGAATGCCGTTAGGTGCAGATAACATGGGCGGCACTAGTGCTAATACAGTTACAAGTTCAGCGGCTGATAACATTGGAACACATTCAGGACAACAACAACAATCTGTAACAGTTACTAACTTACCAGAACACGAACATGATTTACGTGGAAATAGTGGTGATCAATATTATGCTATTAGAGATGTTTCTGGAGCACCTAACGATGCAGAAGCAATTCAATATGATGCACCAACTGGAACAGGAGCAGGACAAGCCTTTCCAACTAGTGGTGGTGTATTAACAGGACAAACTATTGGACAAGCATTAGATATTATGAATCCATATATGACTATTAACTATATCATATATGCAGGTGAGGCGGCATAATGAGTTATAAATTAAACAAAAGTGATGGAAGTTTATTAGTTGATTTAGTTGACGGCCAATTAGATACAACAACAACAGATATTTCTTTAATTGGAAAGAATTATTCAGGCTTTGGCGAGTCCTTAAACGAAAACTTAATCAAGATGTTGGAGAATTTTGCTAAATCTTCAGCACCTAGCAATCCTTTAATAGGACAGCTTTGGTATGATACAGCAACCCAAAGAGTAAAAGTATATGACGGTGTAGGTTTTAGAACTAGCGGAGCACCAAGTGTACAACCTGCTTCACCGACGGGAATGGTCGCTGGAGATCTTTGGATTGACAGTGATGATAACCAACTTTATTTTTATGATGGTTCGCAACTAGAATTAGCAGGGCCGATTTATACTACAGCACAAAAGAAAACTGGGCCTGAAGTTGTTACGCTCATTGATACATTTAATAATAGTCAAATAGTAATAAAATGGAACATAGCTGGAACTACAGTAGGTGTATGGAGTAATACAGAATTTACACCGGCAATTGGTTATACTATTGCTGGAATTACAGGTGATATTAAACCAGGGTATACTCCTGTTTCACTAACTGACTTTAGATTTAGAGGCATTGCCGACCAAGCTAGTGCATTAAGAGATAGTTTCGGAAATGTTAGATCAGCAGAAAAATTTCTTTCTGCAGATACGGCATCAACTACAACGGGTACATTAACTGTACAAAATTCCGGCGGCCTTACAATTGGCTTAGCACAAAATAATATTTTAAAAGTAGTAGGAACATCATTTGTTAGTGAAAATCAACTATCTAATCATGATTGGAAAGTTAGGGTTAGAAAACCAACAGGCTTTATAGATGCTTTAGTAGTTGATACATCAGAAGAACATTTTGGAGTTTTTAAAACAGATCCACAATACGCACTTCATGTAGGTGGTGATATGAAAGTTGATGGTGACTTTCTAATTGGTGGTACTCAATTTAATATTGAAGTACAGAATTTAAGAGTAGAAGATAAGAATATTGAATTAGGAATAACAAGCGATAGTACTGTACTTAATAATGCTGGAGTAGATGGTGGTGGTATTGTACTTAAATCATCACAAATAGACAAAGAAATTTTATGGCAAAATTCAACTCAAGCATGGAGAAGTTCAGAAAATATAGATTTAGCCGCGACAAAAGGCTATTTGATTGATGGTACAGAAGTACTAGACAAGACAGAATTACATTCATCAGTAACTACAGCAACTGGATTAACGCAAGTAGGTACACTTACTACTTTAAGTGTTGATAATATTACCCTTGATAGTACTACTATTTCAACTAGTGGTAGCGGATTACAAATTACTAGTACGGGTGCTATTAATATTACAAATAACCAAGAAATTACAGGAGTAGCTGAGCCTACAACTAATACATCAGTTGCTACAAAGTTTTATGTAGATGATCAGATAAATCAAGAACCTGTTGTTATGAACTTAGATATATCAGATAGTCCAACAAATGCTCAGATAGCCACGATTATTGAAGATGTTTATCCAGCAGGAAACAAAAAAGTTGGATCATTCGCTTACGTTATAACGGTTTCACATGCCGCGGTAAACGTAACAGGTATTGATATTGGAGCAGTAGCAAATAAATCTTTTATATCTGTTGATTCAAATGGTGTACAGAACGAAAGTGTATTACAAGATATTGCATTTAATAATGCATCAGGAACAACTACACCAAGTATTACTAGAGGGTTAAAGCGGTTTATAGTTGTTGGAACGACTTGGGTCTTTAATGGAGATATAAGCTCCAGCGGCGGCTTATGGTAATAAATGATAAATATACTTAACAGGGGTTAAAAAACTATGGCATATACAATAGATAGATATAGCGGAGTAACGTTAGTAGTCGTAGAAGACGGTACAGTCGACCAAACTACTGATATTAAATTAGTAGGTAAAAACTATGCTGGATATGGTGAAATTCAGAATGAAAACTTTCTACACTTACTAGAGAGTTTTAGTGGAGCGGCTGAGCCACCTAAGGCTATATCTGGACAAGTTTGGTATGATGCTACATCTAGTAAATTAAAATTTTATGATGGTTCTAAGTTTAGGACTACTGGCGGAGCAGAAGTTGCCACAACAGCACCAGCAGGGTTAGCCACAGGCGATCTTTGGTGGGATTCTGCAAATGAACAACTTTATGCTTATAACGGAACAGGATATATTTTAATTGGCCCACAAGGTATTGGAGCAACTGTTTCACAGATGGTAACCAGAGCAGTTCGTGATACTACTAATGTAAACAGAATTGTTATTGCCGCTACAGTTAATGATGAAGTAATTTTTATTATTAGTTCAATAGCATTTACAATAGACTCTACAGATCCAACTAATGTTATTACTGGATTTGATAATATTAAGAAAGGTACTACATTACGTAATACAATTAATTCAACAGGTGGTGTAACTAGTACAACAGATTATTATTGGGGAACTGCAAGTAACTCATTAAAATTAAATGGTAAGTCAGACACAGATTTTGCTCTTTCAGGATCAGGAGCATTTACGTCATTAGTAACTTTTGCAGATGCTGGTATTGCCATTGGTGATTCCAATGACATGAAAATTTACATCGAAAATGATAATGAAGGTGTAATACAAAATCAAATTGGTACAGTAATTAAATTTAAAGTTGATGATGTAAGCGGAAATGTTGTAGAACCACTTACAATAGATGCATTAGGATTATATCCACCAACAACAGATACATTTGAGTTAGGCAAAACAACATCAAAATTTGCTAATATTCATTCAACAGCGTTTACTGGATTGGCATCAAGTGCATCAACTCTAAGAGTAGGAGCTAATGATAGATCCCCTGATATTGCCGCTACAATTAATACAGTAGCAGTTAGAGATGCTAGTGGTAACTTAGTTGCAAACGTATTTACAGGAACAGCTACAGCGGCACAATATGCTGACTTGGCTGAGAAATATACAACTGATAAAGAATACGGATTTGGTACAGTAGTAGTAGTTGGTGGCGATAAAGAATTAACAGAATGCGATTCAAAGAATACAGACATGGCATTAGGCTTTATTGCACCGGCGCCAGTTGGTGTTATTAGTGAAAGTCCAGCATTTTTAATGAATAAAGATGCTGATGGTCAAAATGTTGCACTTAAAGGACGAGTTCCAGTAAGAGTAACAGGACCAGTTAATAAAGGTGAAATTGTTTATGCCGGTCGAACAGGTACAGCATGTGCAACTTCAGAGAATGGATCATTAATTGTAGGCGTTGCCCTCGAATCAAATGCTAGTGCTTCTGAAAAACTAGTTGAATGCATATTAAAGGTATAACAAATGGCAGTTGGCGATATAATTACAGCGGCAAGATATAATAATCTGCAAAGCCGTGTTGCAACAATATTAGGAACTGGATCTGGTGATGACGGTTGGGGACAAGCATTAAATAGTTCACAAGTAGCCGCATCAGAAATAGTAACAGCAACGCACATGGCATTGTTATATAATGATATTGCCGCCGGTAGAAAACATCAAACAAATATTACACCAACCGAAATAGCTCTTATTGCCACTACGGATACAATTTTAGATAGTAATACTGTTAATAAAAAAGGTGTTGTTCAGTTTGAAAACTTAACTACTACACTTGAAAATAGTAAATTTCTATGTAACGTTAATCAAGGTAGTTCCGAAGCAGGAGTTCAAGGACAATATACAACTGCTTGGAGCGGTCAACTTGATCATATTGTTAATGTAACATTTGCAACTGCCGATGCCGCAAGACATTTTTTTAATGCTGGTGGCGAAATTCGTTTTACGGCAAATATTGCTTATGTAGGTACTGAATCTAAAACAGTTGATTGGATGTATATACTAGCAAACATGCAAGTTGTGTCGTTTAACTATACTGCTACTTCGGCTACAGGTACAGGTACAGGATCAGCTATTGGATATTATGGGCTTACTACATCATATCAGTCAATATTTGATAAACAAGGCTCAGGAACATATACAGAAAACCATTATATTATAGAAGCAAAAGGTAATACAGCAGTTAATCCAACTGTACTTACATTTAGAATGAACTTTAACGATGATGATCCAGCTGGCGGTTGGCCAAATGTTGATGAAACAGTTAAAGGTACACTTACAAGTTTGGTAGGACAATTCCGACCAACTGGCGTAAATGTTGAAGTAGCAACCCCAACGTATGCTAACGACGGTAGTAGTAACTTAACCTAATTTAACTCCCCCAAAGTAATTTTCCTGTAAATATACGTATATTATAGGAGTACAATTATGGATGAACGCTTATCCAAAGCATTAGAATTTTCTAATTATATGGTAACGCTTAATAACCAAAAGCGTATTTTAAAAGAAAAATATTACGAAAGTGCAGTCCATTATTTTAATGGCGGCCAATTTGCAGTAACTAAAGAATTAATTACTTTTGTGAATATGTTATGTACTAAAGGTAATGATTCTGATATTGTATTACTGGACGATAATGATACTCCAGTTAAAATTGAAGATTTAAATACCTTTTTTACTGATATACTAGATATTTACTTTACAGCAACTAATGAATATCAAACAGAGTATGAAAAAATACGAACTAAAAGGTCCGTTAACGGATTAGTTGAGCATGAGCAATAAACAAGGCGTATTAATCTTTGCTAGGAATAATGCTCAAATAGATTATATAAAACAAGCTCATTTTTTAGCAAAACGTGTCAAAGAATATTTAAATCTTCCAACGTCTATTGTAACGGATAGTCTTCAATATCTTAAAGATACGTATAAAGACTATGAAACAGTCTTTGATAAGATAATAGAGGTGCCATATTCGCGACCTCTAAGTATAAAACGTTACTATGATGGCAGTAATATATACAAGCAATTAGAATTTAAAAATGATTTACGAACTCAAGCATACGATTTAACTCCATATGATGAAACATTATTGTTAGATAGTGATTATATTATTAATAATCAGTTATTTACACATTGTTTTACACAAGAGCATGATTTTTTAATTTATAAAAATTCACATGATTTAAGTGGATATAGAAATGATCCACGATTTCAACATATTAGTGATACTAGTGTTGATTTTTATTGGGCTACTTGTGTATTTTTTAGAAAAACACAAACTAATAAAATCTATTTCGAATTAACAAAGCATATACAAGAGAACTGGCCACACTATAATAGTATTTTTCAGATTAATAAAAATACATTCCGTAATGATTGGGTGTTTAGTATTGCTGTACATATAATGAATGGTTATCAAAGAGGTAATTTTTCACATGAACTACCAGGAAAATTATATTTTACTAGTGATAAAGATATTTTATGGGATTTAACAGACGACAAATTTTTATTTTTAATACAAAAAGACAAATACTTGGGAGAATATACTCCTTTAAAAGTTAGAGGTAGTAGTGTTCATGTAATTAATAAGTTTAGTCTTAATAGGATAATAGATAATGAGTAAAGGCTTTGTAGTTATAGCACAAAACAGCCAAGATGACTATGTTTTACAAGCATGTCTTTTAGCTATGAGTATAAAAGCAACGCAAAAAGAATCTAACATTTGTTTAATTACAAATGATACAGTTCCATCTGAGTATATTAGTCTATTTGATGTAATAAAAGAAATTCCGTGGAACGATAGTGCTAGTGATAAAGAATGGAAAGTAGATAATCGTTGGAAATTATATCATGCATCACCGTATGACGAAACAATTATACTTGATACTGATATGTTAGTATTACAAGACTTAGAAAACTGGTGGACATTCTTAAAAAATTATGATTTATTTTTTGTTAGTAATGTTTACACGTATAGAGGAGAATTAATAACTAGTGATCATTATCGTAAAACCTTTACAGCTAACTCTCTACCAAATTTATATGCAGGGTTTCATTATTTTAAGAAATGTGATTTTGCAAAAGACTTTTATGCATGGTTAGAGCTGGTAATGAATAACTGGGAATTCTTTTATGGAAAATATGCTAAAGAACTATATCAAAAGAGTCTTAGTGTAGATTTAAGTGCGGCAATAGTAGCTAAAATACTTGATTGCGATAAACAAATTACAAATAATAAATGTTTATTTCCGAGTTTTACGCATATGAAGTCTTATATACAAGGTTGGGAAAATCCTAGTAGAAAATGGCAAGATCGTGTTGGAAGTTATTTAACAGATGATTTAAAATTAAAAATAGGAAACCATTTACAGCAAGGAATTTTTCATTACACAGAAAAAGACTTTGTTACAGATGATAAAATTCAAAAATATAAGGAGTGGTTAAAGATATGATAGTTATTGCTGGTTATGGATATGTAGGCAGAGCAGTTCATAGCGTTTTTCCTAAAGCTAAAATTGTAGATCCTAAATATAACAATAACTCAATTGGAGGTTGGTGGAATAAACCATCATGTGTTATTATTTGTGTTAATACACCTACTAAAAATGGTATTTGTGATCCCTCTAATGTATTAGATGTATTAAAAAAATGTCCAAGAAATACCCCAATCTTAATAAAAAGTACAATAAGTTTACATGCATGGGATCAAATACAAACGATGTTTGATAAAAGGTATATAACATTTAGTCCTGAGTTTCTTACATCGGCTAACCCAATTGAAGCATTTAGAGATCAAGGAATAATGTATGTTGGTGGCGGCGATACAAAATTTTGGATTAGAAAGTTCTCAGATATTTTTACTGTTTCTGCAGAAAGCCCTAGAGCATTAATTACTGCGAAGTTATTTAGAAATGCATACCTGGCAACAAAAGTTACATTCTTTAATCAATTATATACAATATGCGAAAAGGAAAAATTAGATTATAATACAGTTAATAGTTTAGTTTGTGCAGATAAGCGTATAGGACATAGTCATTCTTTAGTTCCAGGCGATGACGGTTATCGAGGCTTTGGCGGAGTATGTCTTCCAAAAGATATACAAGCACTAGCAAGTACTCATCCAGACGACTTATCACTTCTAATGGAAGTTATACGTATTAATAAAACTATGCGGGAAATCCCACATGAAACAAAGTTAATAGAAAAATGGTAATATTAAAACAAGAAGAACAAATTAATAAACGATACGCTGTTTTTAATTCTGAAACTGGCGAATTATTATCGTTACCTAATTATAAACCAGAAAAGTGTGATTTTATAGAAGTAGATCCTCTAGAAGTTGCTGGGTTATTATCAGGTGAAGACCAAATGTCTTATTATTATGTACATTATTCTAAAATAACAAAAGGTTATGAACTAAGATTACGTATAAACAACAATATAGATAGTTATAATGTTAATGATTTAATATATGAAATACCTAAGAACAATTTAGATAATGCAGATTTAAATATAACACAGAATATAAAAGATACATGCTGGAAAATTCGAATAGGTGGTAACCTTAAAGCAAATATTCTATCTCAACATATTAGTTTAAATAATACAGTCAGTCTAAGTGTTACAAGAAAGAATGATCCTAACATTCTTTATAAGACTTTATATGTTGATTTTTCTAGTTTAGAAAATAACAAATATGTTATAATACCTTTTACAGATAAATTTGAATTTAAAGGCGAAGAAGTATCAATTTATACAATGAAAAAATTTGACGAATATTCATACGGAGTTATTCAATGAAATTTAAAATTATAGCTGGACCATGCCAACATGAAAGTTTAGAACATAGTTTAGAAGTGATGGATTTTTGTCGAACTGCATCTTATCATATAGGATTTGACTTTTATTTTAAAACTAGTTTTGATAAGGCGAATAGGACATCTATTCACGGCAAAAGAGGACTGGGATTAGAACAAACTCTTATAGATTTTGCAGAAATGAAATCACAGTTTCCTAAACTTAAGATTTTAACAGACGTACACGAAAGAGATCAAATAAAAAAGGTCACCGGACTAGTTGATGTAATACAAATTCCAGCATTTCTTTGCCGTCAAACAGATTTAATTAGAGAAGCATGTGATTCTGGATGTGTTGTTAATATTAAAAAAGGCCAGTTTTTATCACCGTATGAAGTTGATGGCATTATTAGTAAAACTGAAGGTGCTAAAGAAGTCTGGATTACCGAACGTGGCACAAGTTTTGGATATAATAACTTAGTAGTTGATATGAGAAGTTTACATATAATGAAAGAAGCAGGATATACAGTTATATTTGATGGAACACATTCAGTACAACAACCCGGTGGCAAAGGTTCATCATCAGGAGGCAACAGAGATCATGTAGCACCATTATGTAGAGCCGCAGTTGCCGTAGGCGTTGATGGATTGTTTATGGAAGTTCATAATGATCCTGATAATGCACCATCAGATGGCCCAAACATGTTAACATTTGATATGTTTAAAGAAGTAATGCGTGAAACAAAGGCAAGATATGTACATTAATATTGCAGAACAAGATATCATCTTTTTAAGTTATGACGAACCTAATGCTGAAAAGAATTATGTTGATTTAGTTAAAAAAGTACCATGGGCAAAACGTGTTCATGGTGTAGAAGGATCAGATGCCGCACATAAGGCGTGTGCAGAGTTATCTGAAACTAAACATTTTGTAACAGTTGATGGTGACACAATTATTGATCCTAATTTTTTAAATGTTAAACTTGATTTAGATGCATTAGGAGTAGACGACGATTATCAATTTAGCTGGTGTGGTAAAGCAACATTAATGGACTAATGTATGGTAATGGTAGTTTAAAAATGTGGACTAAAGATTTTGTAAGCAATATGCGTACACATGAAAACACCGATGGTAATGATGATACAATGATAGAGTTTTGTTATTTTGACAATTATTATCAATTAAATGACAATTATAGTGAAAGTATTATTAATTCAACTAAAGCTCAAGCCTTTAGAGCAGGATTTAGAGAAGGTGTTAAGATGAGTCTTAACAGAGGTGCTAAAGTTACTAATCTAGCAGAAGATGTATGGTGGCAAAATTATCATAGATTATTAATATGGATGAATGTTGGTGCAGATGTTGATAATGGTATATGGGCAATTTATGGAGCAAGAGAAGGATGCCATCTTGCACTTACCGACTGGGATGTTTCGCAAACAAGAGATTTTACTATTCTTAATAAAATGTGGGATGAAAAATATAGTAAAGTTAAAGATGACGAAATATATCATAATGTCGGTGAACTTGGTTTTAGATTAAAAGAATTAGACTTGCCATTAAGTGAACAACCGTTAACAGCAGACCAAAGTAAGTTTTTTAAAACTGTTTACATTAATACAGACAGGGTTATAGGTAGAAAATGAGTAATTGTAGATACTATATAGGAACGTTTCGTTTAAAAGATGACGAAAGTTCTGATATATGGCACGATCAAATTATGCGAGATCAAATGGGTCCTATATTAGATGATGCATTTAAGTATGGTGCAACAATTACAGAAGAACGAAGTGTGCCTAGCGACTTTGATATGCTTCATTGCCATTTATATGCAAAATTTAAAAATGATAAAAAAGCTATGTTATTTGTATTAAAGTATCCTCAGGTTAGACGTTCAGAGAGAATAAAAAGAGAAGACTATGCTAAAAATTTAAATTGGGTAGGCTAATGGAAAAAGAATTAGATAAAATTAAAAGACTATTACCTATCACTAATGCAGAAATTAGCCCTACTTTTTGTCTAGCCAAATGGCATCATACTACTATCTATCTAGCAACAGGCGAAACACATAGTTGTTATCATCCTGCTCCGCACCCTATACCATTAGAAGAATTAAAAGACAACCCAAGTGCATTACATAATACTATTGAGAAAAAAGATCAACGTAAGCAAATGCTTTGTGGCGAAAAACCAGATGGCTGTAGTTATTGTTGGAAAATTGAAGCTATGGGCAAAGATTATGTAAGTGATAGGCATATTAAAACAGCAAGTATATACACTCCAGAAAGAGTTGCGGAAATAAAACAAAAAGGGACGGAATTTAACGTAAATCCTGAGTATATTGAAATTAGTTTTTCAAATGAATGTAATTTTAAATGCGGGTATTGTCATCCTAAAGCTAGTAGTAGATACTGGAAAGAAATTGAAGATCATGGTCCTTATAAAATGTCAAGCACCCATAGACAAGACATTGATTGGTTTAAGGTTTATAAAAATGAAGAAGAAAATCCTTATGTTGATGCATGGTGGAAGTGGTGGCCTGAAGTTAGTAAAACTTTAAACATCTTACGTATTACTGGTGGCGAACCGTTAATGCATAAAAGTTTATGGGAGTTATTTGAAAAATTAGAAGCAGATCCTAAACCTCATATACAAATTGAAGTTAATAGTAACATGGGTGTTAAACATGCATTAGTTGAGAAATTAACAAAAACAGTATTAAGACTTAAAGAAAAAAATTGTATTAAAAGTTTTAAATTATATACAAGTATTGATACTTGGGGACCGAGAGCCGAGTATGCACGTACAGGATTAGATATTAAATTATGGGAAGAAAATTTAGATTATTTTTTAAAAAATACTCCGTTCTCTGTCATTTTTATGATTACGTTTAATATTTTTAGTGTTACAAGTTTTAGTTTGTTATTAGAAAAAATATTAGAATGGCGTTATAAGTATAACGGAATTGTAGATAATCAAGTAAGATGGCAGAAAGTACAATTTGATACTCCGCACTTAAAAGAACCTAGTATATATGATATGAATATATTACCTAAAGACGAATTTATGTCATATATGGAAAAACATTTACAGTTAATGCACGAATATCAAGACGACAGAGATAGAACAAAATTTAGCTCACTAGAAGTAGAAAAGTTTAGACGTGTAGTTGATTATATGCGTACAACACATTACGGATCAACTAAACTCAAACAAGCACGGACAGACTTTTATAATTGGTTTACTGAGTTTGATAAACGTAGAGATTGTAGTTTAACAAAAACTTTTCCAGAACTAGAAGGATTTTATAATGACTGCAAACAAATCTAAAACAGTCTGTATCCTACCTTGGATTCATATGTATGCAAATGCAGATGGCAATGTATTACCTTGTTGTATAGGTGATTATAAAACTCCGTTAGGTAATACTGGTAATACTCCAATAAAAGAAATATGGAATAATTCTGAATATAAAAAGTTACGTTTACAAATGCTTAATAATGAACAACCTAGTGTGTGTAGACAATGCTGGAAGCACGAAGAAGTAGGTAATGAAAGTTCACGTATACATATGAATACAAAGTTTGCAAAGTTTATGCCAATTGTTAATGAAACTAATGATGATGGTAGTTTAGACGAAATGAAATTACGTTATATGGATATACGTTGGAGTAATATTTGTAATTTTAAATGTAGAACTTGTAGTGCAACATATAGTTCTAGTTGGGCTCAAGAAGATGGTAAAGATAATATTTTTATTTTTGCAGGAGGTAAAAATAATGACTCATTGTACGAACAATTTAAAGAACATTATAAAGATATAGAATTTTTTTATTTTGCTGGCGGAGAACCATTACTTACTGATAAACATTATGATATTTTAGAATACTTAATTGATAATAATAGAACTAATGTTACGTTAAAATATAATTCTAATCTTAGTAATTTATTTTATAAAAAAGAATGTATTACTAAATTATGGAACAAATTTAAAACTGTTCAAATTGATGCTAGTTTAGATAGTTGGGGAAATCGTGCTGAATATATTAGAGAAGGAACTGAATGGTTTGTAATAATGAATAATTTAAATCTTATTAAAAAAGAATCCCCTCATGTTAAATTAAATTTTAGTACAGTAGTAAGTGCTTTTAATCTCTTAACAATCACTGATTATTTAAAATATATGCAAGAACAGGGGTTTAATGTGTCGGATGGTATATTCTATAATATTGTTGATCCTAAACATTATGCGATATCTATATTGCCGGCGAAGTTAAAACAAGTCGCTTATCAAAAAATTACACAATATTTGCAAACAGTTACTAGTGATGGGCTACGGAAACAGTTAGAAGGAGTATTAAGATATATTACTAGTTCAACCTATGATGCTAAAGCTCATGATAAGTTTAAAGTTCATACAGAGCATTATGATAAAATAAGGAATAGAGATTTTAATAAAACGTTTCCTGAACTTAACGGTGTATTCTAAAATCAATTTCGTTAGACGGCCGTATAACTAATTCATTTCTTACCATTTGACGCCAACGGTCTTCTGTTTGATAAAGACTAAATTTCTTATTTGTTCGTGAAACACCATCCATATACTTAATCCACTTTTGTTGTATTTCACCAACTTTTTTATTAGTTGCTTTAGACCATTTATGTTTAAATGTACGTTTTAAATAATCATAATGTTCTAATGGATGCGGATGACCATCTTGAAAATTTTTATTAACTAATTTTCTATCAGCTTTAAATTTTTGTTCCCAGTTATTATTAAAAAGTGTATCATAAAAACTAGGTAATAGTTGGTCTATAGTTTCAGAGTACATTGCTCGTAGATGCTCTATTCGTTGTACTTGAATACCGTCAACGGCATATTTCGGATCAATTCTTATTTTTCCATCCCATTGGTCAACATAATGAACTAGATTATTCATTTGTATAAAATGCCATTGTGTTTTGTGTCTAAGCATTTCAAAAGCTGATTTAATAAAAGCTAAATCTCGAAGTAATGCTCCATATTCACTAAAGTATTCTTTGACCCATGATTCATCATATGTTCCTTGACTATAGATATTGCCTGGTGTAACCCATTGACCACCAGGATCTTGTTCAGACTGAACATCTAAGAATCTATCTTCTCTACTTATATTAGTCCATTGTACTATTACTAAGTCTTCGTGTGTAAAATTGTATGAAGAGTCAGCCTGCATTAATGTATTAAAGATATAATGATTACCAGCTCCAGACTTTCCAAAATTATAAAACTTAGCATCTGGAAATTCATATCCTAAAATATTAGCCCAAGTACCCCATGCATAGTCTGTAAAGCTACAGCCAAATGTAAAAATTCTATTAACCTTTAATGTAATTAAGTTTTTCATTAAACATTGTCCTTTGATTGTTGTACTAATTTAAATGCAAGTTTCTGGAATACTTGTTTAGTATATTCTTCGCGATACATTATTTTATAGTTGTGTTTAAGCACATCTTGTTGTTGAAAACACCATATTAGTTGGTTGTCTTTATTCATCTTATTTAAGCGAGATACAACAGCTTCTACTTCTTCTTTAAGCATAGTCCATCTTTTATATGTATTGCTTTCACTATCAAAACTATAATCAAACATTTTGTCATATAACTTGTAGCCGTAATCTTGTAAGTTTTTATTAGCATTCTTTTGTCCCCAAATAAGAAACGGTTGCATATGAAATATAGAGCGGAATGTTTTTTCACTCCAGAATCTACTCGTATTATCCCAGTCTTCTGCAAGTGTTTCTCCAACTACTTGAAATAATGTTGAATTATGTAAATGAGGACTTAATGACATAGCATGATTAGTTTTAAAATCTTCAGTATCTATAATTAATGGCAAGTGCTGATTAAATTTTTTTAAAACTTTAGCTGAAAGTAGTCCTTCTGATCCTTGTATTTTTTGTGTTTCTTGACAATAGTGTTCTGGCTTTTTAATTCTATCATGACTTATTAGACCATGAGCAGATATTTTACTATGAAATAATTCAAAAGCAGATAAGGTCCTATGAGGCCTGTTTACTCTACTAAGACTTAAAAAGTGTTTCTCACCGTAATAATATCTTTGCTTATTTTTTACTGTGGTAAGAAAAGTATTGTTAATACGTTTGTTAAGTTCTTTTTCAGCTAATCCTGGTATTGGTAGTGTTTCTACTTTTAAATTAAAAAGCATCTGTTCAAAGTTATGAAAACTTGCAACGTGAATAGATTCTTTTATATCATGATTAAAATTATAGCGAACTAAATTTTTCTCTTCAACCATGTTTGACGTAACAAGAATAACTTTTTTAGGCGATACATCATTTACTTTACAGCTATGGTATAATACATCATAAAACGGAGTATTTCCATATATAGTACTAAATCCTTCAGTACTTGCATCAAATAAAAAAAATGTTTTTGGATCTTTCCGTAATTGTTTTAAATTTTTCTTTCTCAAAAATTGAAATAGATTGATATCTTTTTCCCATTGGGGATACTTTATCAAGACATGAAAAATACACAATTTTGGGTCATCAATATTAAGGTCCTTAAATGCCTGTAAAAACTTTTGTGAGGCTAGAGAACTTTGGACTTTTCGTACGTATACGTTTCTTTTGATGTAGTCAGTTACTGGAATCATATATAAAAATCGCCATAAATATTAGTAGTATTTATATACGCATATAATGATTGGAGGTTCATGTGAAGATAGGGTTTATAGGGTTAGGAAAACTAGGGTTACCATGTGCTGAAATCGTCGGCGAAAAAGGCCATGACGTAACAGGATATGATGTTATTAATATAGAATCAGAAGTTATAAAAATTAAAAAAACCATTAAAGAAGTAGTACAAGATAGAGATATTGTTTTTGTTTCAGTACCAACGCCACATCATCCTGACTATGATGGTAGGACACCTTCAGCACATTTAGAACCTAAAGATTTTAATTACGAAATTGTTATTGATGTGTTAAGAGAAGCTAACGTTCATATGAATAAAAAACAACTACTAGTTCTTATTAGTACTGTTTTACCAGGAACAACTCGTCAACATTTTGTACCATTAATGAGTAATACTTGCTTTGTATATAATCCTTATTTTATTGCCATGGGAACCGTTGCTTGGGATATGGTAAATCCTGAAATGGTAATTATAGGAACTGAAGATGGAAAGTCTACTACTGATGCACAACAATTAGTAACATTCTATAAAACAATAATGGAAAATAAGCCAAGGTATGAAATAGGTACTTGGGATGAGTGTGAATGTATTAAGGTTTTTTATAACACATTTATTAGTATGAAAATTGGATTTGTTAATATGATTCAAGATGTTGCAGAAAAGCAAGGAAATATTAATGTCGATGTAGTCACTAATGCTCTTTCAAAAAGTACAAATCGAATTATTAGTTCAAAATATCTAACAGCAGGATTGGGTGATGGTGGAGCGTGTCATCCAAGAGATAACATTGCATTACGCTTTTTGGCTCAAAAATTAAACTTGCAATATGATCTATTTGATGCTATAATAAAGGCTAGAGAAGTACAGGCCAAGAACATGGCTAAACGTTTGGTTAGTCTAGCACACGAAAATGATTTACCAATATTATTAAATGGAGTTAGTTATAAACCAGGAGTACCATATATAGATGGAAGTTATAGTTTACTAGTGGGATATTATTGTGCAGAAATAGATTATGCTTGTATGCAGGTTGATTCTTTAGTTAACCCTGATACAGGACCATTTAGTGCAGTAGTATTATTAGCTCATCCAGAGTTATACTGTAAACTTAATGATGATAGCATAGTGGTTGATCCATGGAGGCAATATAAATCTAGTAAGCATAAGGTAGTTTATTACGGAAATACAAGATGAAAAAAATATTAATAATTGGCGATAGCAACGGATTAGGAGAGTGGGGACAAATTACTCCTGGCCCTGGAGTTGCTAACAACAATGATAATACTATTTTTAGACCGTATAATCAAGACAAGTATTTAGAAGGCGCTTGGCCTAAACCATTTCAAGTAGTTTATCCAGGCTTCGGATACTTTTTAGAATTAAAAGGTCATGCTACTTGTAATCATAGTTTTGGAGGAGCCGGCAATTTTGAAGCAATTTTTAAAAGTGAAGAAGCATTAGGATTAGCACCGCCGTTTACATCATCAACTTTTTATACACCAGATGTTATTATATGGATGTTAACAGAACCTTGTCGTAATTACAAGGAAGACACAACATCAGGTGAAGCCTGTTTATGGGACTTAGACAAGTATTATTTAAAATTAAGTGAAACAAACAACTGTAAATCTATTGCTGAATTAAATCAAGTGCTTATGAAAATTGCGTTTGATGGAGCACAAGCAATATATAACGAGTTAAAAATTCCTTTTATTCTAATAGAAGGCTGGGGCGAAACATACGGTCTAGAAAGTAATTATACTTTTATTAAACATATTCATAAAGGGTGGTTACAAAAAATACTAGGTAAGCAAATACCTTTACTTACATCTTGGAATTCGATTAATTCTCTTAAACAGCTAAGGCCAGATTTAGCTGATACAGATGAGTTTAAAGAAGAGGTTAACAAATATGAAGACGTTATAAATTATATGGTATTGTCTGATGATTTTCCAGATCATGGTCATCCTGGTAGAAAGCTTCATAAAAAACTAGCAGAAGAGATAGAGCCTTATGTATGATATTGTTTTTATAAGTTTTGAAGAACCAAATGCAGATGAAGTTTATGCAGAGTTAAAAGCACGATTTCCAATGGCTAAACGTGTTCATGGTGTAAAAGGTATACATCAAGCCCATATAGCCGCGGCTAAAAAATGCTTTACAAAAATGTTTTGGGTCGTAGATGGTGATGCTAGACTAAAAGATGATTTTAAATTTGATTATATTGCGTCTGAATGGGATTTAGATGCTGTTCATGTATGGCGTTGTCAAAATCCTATAAACTTTTTAGAATATGGTTATGGTGGCGTAAAATTATTACCAAGACAACTTACAATAGATATGGATGTTACTAATTTAGACATGACAACTAGTATTAGTGATAAGTTTTTTGCACATGAAAAAATTAGTAATGTTACAGCATTTAATATAGATCCTTTTAATACATGGAAAAGTGCATTTCGTGAATGTGTTAAATTATCAAGTAAAATTATTAGAGGCCAAGTAGACGAAGAAACTGAAATGCGATTAATGGTATGGTGTAATGAAGGAATGGGAAAACCTAATGGGGATTATGCTATGGCAGGTGCTCGTGCAGGTAAATTTTATGGTGAAGCATTCAAAGGGAATATGAAAGCATTATTAAGAATTAATGACTATGAATGGTTAAAAGAAAAGTTTGATGAAGAAAATTGTTGATTTAGATAAACTAGATATTGTTAAACTAGGACAAAAAACTATGTTAGAAGATAATGTTTTTTCGGTTAGTTGGATCTTAGGTAGATTTTGTAACTATGATTGTAGTTACTGTTGGCCGTATGCTAAAAGTAAAACAGTAGATCATAGACCTTTATTAGAATATATTCGTACAATGGATGAAATTAAAAGTCAAGCAAGAGCTCATGGATTTGATAAATTTCATTTTAGTTTTAGTGGTGGTGAGCCAACTGCATATAAAGGTTTAACAGATTTAATTAAAGCGTATCAAGAACCTGTTAGTAACTATCTTAGTTTACATATGACTACTAATGCTAGTCCAGGATTTAATTGGTGGAACAAATGGTTAACAGCAACAGAAAAATTAGATCGTAAAAGTATAACAGCAAGTTATCATGCAGAATTTTCTAATGAAAAAGAATTTGCAGGCAAACTTAACTTTTTACAAGAGCATGGAGTATTAGTTACAATTAATCAAGTTATGGTTCCAGATAGATTTGATGAATATTATGGAAGAGCTCAACGTTTTAAAGACCAAGGATTACATGTTACATTAAAACCACAAAGTAATGATACAGCAAGTGCAGTAGTTGAGGGATATAGTGCTGAACAATGGGAAATATTGCAAAATGAAATAGAACAAGAAACAAATCAACTATTATTATATGATAAAGCAGGAACAGAATATAATTTAGACCAAGCAGAAAGACTTAATGCTTACCAGTTTAATAAATTCAAAGGGTGGATGTGTAATGCAGGATATCAAAGTTGTATTATTCGTGAACCAGGTGGCGAAATCAAACGTGCTTATAGCTGTCATGATGAACCACTAGGTACTATTGAAACAGGGTTTACTTTATTTAAAGAACGTAAAGTTTGTATTACACCAACTTGTGTAAGTAGTGCAGATAGTAAAATACCAAAAGAGCTAGTTTATGAAAATTAATATTGATGATATAGCTTATTGGGTAGATGCAATTAGAGATGCAAACGATTATAAACGATTGTTAGAAAGTTTCTGGCATGGTCAGCTTGAGAGTAAGAAGTGGTTATGTGAAGAACTTCCTAAAGTTACTCATGCTGAAGCTAGTAGAATAATTATCTTTGGAGGCTGGCACGGAATTTTGGCTACAATGCTTTTTAATAGCGAACTTGGTGTACGACATATTAGATCTGTTGATATTGACCCTACGTGTAAGGACATAGCATTAAGTATGAATAAAAAGTATGAAATAGATGGAAAATTTGATGCAGTTACAGAAGATATGTGTAATTATGAATATACAGAAGAACCGCAAATTGTTATTAATACAAGTTGTGAACATATTTCACAAGAACAGTATAATACTTGGTTAAACAAAGTTCCAAACGATACATGGGTAGTTGCACAAAGTAATAATTTTTCATCTCATCCTGAGCATATTAATTGTTCAGAGAGCTTATTAGATTTTAAATGGAAAGCAAATATTAGTAAAGAGTTTTATTCGGGTACATTAGAGTTACCTAAGTATGATAGATATATGATTATAGGTCGTAAATAATGTTAAAACTTTTTAATAGTATACCAAAGTCTATTAGAGCTGGAAGTTTCCTTCCAACTGCTGGAAACAATGATGTCAATAATAATTTTACTAGCTTTGGCACAGATTCTAATGAGCTATATCAAACAAATCTTAAAGCAAAATCTAAAGATTGGGAATATAGACATAAGTCAGTTAAGTATACTCTTAATAAGCATAGTTACCGAACAGAACAATTTGCAGATATTAACTGGGCAAACTCAGTAGTTATATTTGGATGTAGTGCAGTATTTGGCGTTGGAGTTGACGACGCTGATACTATTAGTAGTCAACTATCTACTTTAATGAATTGCCCTGTAATTAATATGGGAGTTGGCGGTAGTTCTATTACATACGCATTACATAACTCTATAATTTTAAGTGCTAATTACCCAACACCAAAAGCAGTAGTTCATCTTTGGACAGGTTATGATCGTACAGTATATTATGATCGTAAAGATGTTACTTTTTATGGTCCTTGGAATATAACTCCGCATAATTATATAGGGCATTGGACAAAATCTAAAGAACATGGGGAAACGCATGCCTTAATTGCTAGTTTAACTAGTAAACAATTATGGAAAGATACTGAATATTATGAAGCAAGTTACTTCCAAGAAACTGCTAAAGTTATGCGATGTGATGATTTAGGCAGTCCTCTTCCAAAGGTATCAGATAAAGCAAGAGATGATATTCATCCTGGTAGTCAAACTATACGTCTTGTTGCAGAAAGAATAGCTGAGAATTTAAATGTATAACATAGATGAAATTAAATCAATACACTTTGAAGTAACAAGCAAGTGTCAAGCCCGTTGCCCAATGTGTCCTAGAAGAATTCAAGGCGGTCCGTTAAGAGACGGTGTAGATTTAGAAGAGATTACATTAACAAATTTTATGAAGTGGTTTGATGTTGACTTTATTAAACAATTAAATCATTTTAGTATGTGTGGTAACTTAGGTGATCCAATGATAGCCGAAGATACTTTAGAAATTTTTAACTATTTGTATGAACATAACCCACACATGGGATTGCAAATGCATACTAATGGTAGTGGTAGAAGTATAGAATGGTGGCAAGCTCTCGCAAAAATAAACGTAACAGTTATATTTGGCATTGATGGATTAAAGGATACACATTCTTTATATAGAATTAACACAAACTGGGATAAAATTATTGCTAATGCAAAAGAGTTTATTAGTGCAGGTGGCAATGCTCGTTGGGATATGTTAGTTTTTAAACATAATGAACATCAAGTTGATGCTTGTAAGCAGTTAAGCAAAGAGCTAGGATTTACAGAATTTACTATGAAACATTCTGCAAGATTTAGAGATGGTAAATTAGATGTAATTGATGATGACTATAATGTTATTAATACTCTTTATCCTACAAAGCATAGTAAAGATATAACTGCAAAAGTAAAAATTGCTGAAAAACAATCACTACCAACTATTACTTGTAAAGCAAAAGAAGATAGTATGTTATATATAAGTGCTACTGGAAATGTTGCACCTTGTTGTTGGTTAGATTTAGAATGGGCACCTAAGGAAGCAGATGGACGTATAGAGTATATGGGAAAGATTAAAAGATTTCCTAATTTACACGATGGAAGTTTACGTGAAATATTTGATAGTGGATTTTTTAGGGATATTAGCGGATGTTGGACAACAACGGGATTAAAAGAATGTTCAAAACAATGCGGTAGTTTTGATAAACTTAATAGTCAATTTGTGGAGAAGATAGAACATGAGTAACGGACTTAAAATTACATTTTCTAATGGAGAAGAAACATTAAGTTTATTCTATAAAATTTATAGTCATACTCCTGCTATTAAATGGTTTAATATGGTTAAAGATGCAATAGCAAGAAAGTCTAGTTTAATTAGTGATACTAGTTTTGTTGTTACAGACCAAGATAAAAACAATTTAATAGTGGATATTAATATTTTAATAAACAAAATAAATGCAAAATATAATTTAACAGTAAAACATATAGCTAATGATAGTGATTTAAATAAACTACATCAAGATGTAGCAGATATAAATGGTGAGTTATGGGATTCCATTAATGATGCAATTCATAGGTATGAACAATTTAAAGTACAACACACAGACAATCCTAGACTAAATGCGTATTTTCAATTTGATGAAAATGTTTTTATTCCGTTAGAAGAATCTGATTATCTCTTTTTTAAAGCAGATAGAGACTTTGGTGATTTATGTATGAATTATACATATAAGGGTAAGCATTGGTTAGAAGTAGCATCAGATAATGATATTGAAGCTATTACAGATGGACAGTTACAACCAGAAGATAGAATTAAAGCACAAGGATATATGCTTTTTCGACCTTCGCACTCTGAACCATATTTTAAATTAAATCATTTTATAAACTGGTATGCAAAAAATGTAGATTCTAATATATCATCTAAATTAGGTATAGGATACCTTTTAGTAGGAAAACTTATTATGCCAGAAATATGGGAAAATAGGATAGATTGGACTTTAATGTTGTCTAATTATAAAATTCTAAAAGACGTAGAGTTAATAGATATTACTGATGATATGATTCCTAATATATTAGAGAGATCAAAAATGATTGGCAGGCATATTAGATATGAGTAAAACATTTTGTCCTTTACCTTGGATACATTTAGCAACAAGACCTAATGGTGATGTTAGAGTTTGTTGTACTGCTAACGCCAGTGGTGCAGGTGTAGAAGATCAAAAAGAAGTAGGGCTAGTTAAACAAGATGGTATTAATATGAATTTACGTGATCATACTATCGAAGAAGTATTTAACAGTTACCAAATGCGTAAAACAAGATTACAAATGATAGCAGGAGAAATACCAAGTAGTTGTGTTAAATGTTTTAAAGAAGAGGCTAATGGTATTACAAGTAAACGTCAATGGGAAACTAAAGAGTGGGCACAAAGATTAGATTTAAAACAAATAGTTAAAGATACTAAACCAGACGGTACTGTTCCAGTTAATATTCCTTATTTTGATTTGCGATTAGGAAATTTATGTCAACTTAAATGTATTATGTGTAGCCCACATGATAGTTCAAGCTGGATTAAAGAGTGGAAGTTACAGTTTCCACAGTATAAGAATACAGACTTAATTAAAGATCAAGGGTGGGATGATAACTTTGATTATACTTGGTATCAAAAAGGTTCGTTTATTGAATCTATGAAAACTCAAGCAAAGTATATTAAAGAACTTTATTTCGCTGGCGGTGAACCATTATTGATTCCTGAACACTATAATATACTAGAGTTTATGGTCGAAGAAGGCCTTGCAAAAAATTGTGCTTTACGATATAACTCAAACGGACTTGAATTGCCTGATAAATTATTTACACTTTGGAACCATTTTAAAGAAGTACGATTTAATTTTAGTATTGATGCTTATGATAAACGTAATGACTATATACGTTATCCTAGTAAGTGGAAAGATGTAGAATCAAATTTAAAAAGATTAGATCTTAATACAAATAATAATACAGTAATTAATATTGCTTGTGCAGTACAATTATTAAATATTCCTTATATTGACGAACTTGCTGAATGGAAGATGGATCAAGGATTTAATAAAGTTAATCCAGCACCGTTTGGTGGCGGCGTTATAGGAACACATTTAGTTTATCTTCCAAGTTACCTAAATGTAAAAGTTTTACCAAAACCAGCAAAAGAATGGGTTAAAACTAAATTAGAAAATTTTATAGATAAGCAAAAGTTTAATTTAGACTTTAATAACAATCCATTTGGAAGGAACAGATGGCATGGACTTATTAAATATATGATGGAAGACGACTGGAGCCATAAGCTACCTTCACTTCGCGAATATTTAGACGTATCCGACAAAAGAAGAGGAACAAATTATAAGGAAACATTTAAAGAAATTGGAGAATTTATAGATGGATAAAAATAGAACACGAGGTTCATGCATTGCACGGGCTCACTTATATAGTAGTTTATGTAATTTAGGTCAAACAGCAAAACTAAAATTTAACATAAACGGATATGAGGTAATTCATCAACTTAAACAATTTGAAAATAACTGGTGTCCTTATAATGCTGTTAAAGATACTGTAAACAATAGATGGGGATTACCTATTACAAGCCATTCTGGTGACGTAATGGACAATTATCATTTAAACAGCTTTGGATATATGCAAGAATATAACAATGCTGATATGAAAGAAGAAAATTTCACAACGCCGACTGATGTTTATCACGCTATACCTGATTTAAAAAAAGTAGTAGATGAATTTGCTCCGGACATTGGTAGAGTACATTTACTAAGAGTTGATAAAGGTGGATTTTTCCCACCTCATAGAGATTTCCCAGGCCTTGGACCAGAATATTTTAGATTGTTATGTGTATTCGGTAATTGTAAACCGGAAAACTTTGTTCATATGCTAGATGGTAAACCTTTTTATCCAGATCCGGGCTTTTTATATTTTATAAACTTCCAATTAGACCATAGTGTGTTTAGTTTTAGTGATGGGTTATATGCATTAATACTAACTGTTAAGTTAAATGAAAGAACACATGATATTATTATTAAGAATACAATGAATTAATGAAACTAACTTACGCTACACCTGAAAAAGAAAATTGGTTCCTTGTTAGTTGGACATTATCTAACAAGTGTAATTATAAGTGTGACTATTGTCCAGAACATCTTCATAGTGGTACTACGGGACAGCCTCGTTGGGAAACTGTTAAAAGATTTGTTGAAGGTTTTACCCGTCCAGGAAAATCAATTTGTTATAGATTAAGCGGTGGAGAACCTACGTACTGGAAACACTTTATTGATTTAGCAAAATTAGTAAAAGAACAAGGACATACTTTTAGTTTTATTACTAATGGTAGTCAAACGGTAGAGTATTATAAAGAAATAGGCAAATATACAGATGGAATGATTATTAGTTATCATCCAAAGTATGCAGATCTTAATCATATTGTTAATGTAGCAAATTCTACAAAAAATGTTGGACTTAATTTAATGATGGTTCAAGATGAATTTGATGAGTTAGTTGATACTGCAAAGTTCTTATATGAAAATACAACAAACTTAGCAATATGGCCTAAAGTTATTTTAGATAAAAGCAATATAGATAGTATTTCTAACGAAGTAGGCGATTATACACCTAAGCAATTAGATATTATAAAGAATTGGCCGTATTTTAGACCTGTTAATATTCATCTTTTACATAGAGGAGAATTATTATTAGACAATGAGCCAGTTGATGCTAATGATTTAATTACTACTGGAAGAAATAAATTTTCAGGTTGGAAATGTTGGGCAGGTATAGATATGATTAATGTTGATATGTGGGGGAATATGTATAGGGCTGATTGTCAATATGGCGGACCTATTGGAAATATCGAACGTTATAAATTACCAACCAATACTATTACTTGCGGAAAAGAAATATGTGCTTGTTTAAGTGATATATATGTTAGGAAAGAAATATGAGAATACTTATAACAGGAAATCCTAATTATAAAGGATTATGTCAAGGTATATACGAAGCATATAATAAAAATAATATTGAGTTTATTGGTAGACATAATGGTTGGGACATTAGAGACCACGAAAAAGTAGCTGACTATGTAAAAGACTTTGATGTTTTTGTAAATAGTTTATATGGACCTAATGGAGAACAAGTTAGATTACTTAAATCGGTATATGATAAGTTTGAGCAAGGCCATATTATAAACATTAGTAGTACAAGTAGTTACTGGGGTGATGGTCCCAGCCCAGAAAAATACATAAAAAATAAAACTGAACTAGATGATCTAAGTAAAAGTCTTTGTAGAAATGTTTGTTGGAATGGAAGTAGAATAAGAATTTCTAATATTGCATTTGGTCAACTTAATTCTAAAAGCCAACAAAATAGACAAGACGGTAGAAAAAAAATTAGTTTAGTAGAAGCTGGTAAGTTTGTTCAATGGGTAATTAATAGTCCTAAGACTTTAAATATTCATTATATTGCACTTGATCCTATTCAAACAGATCTTTAAGTTCTGGACAATATTCTAATACATTTGTATTTCTCATTTTATCTAAGTCCTTAGTATAATTAACAAACGTATCTAATAAATTACTTCCGTTATTTGTGTAATTTATATTAGGTAATCGAAAGTCAATCTTATCAAATATTTTATTAGGCAATACTCTTGGATTTAAATATGCAGGAGTGGCAACAACGTTATTAAAATAAATCTCCCAATTTTCTTTTTTATTTTCTTCAAACCAAAAGTGTATTTTATCTAAGTGTGCTATATTATATGCCATTACAGTTACAGCAATAATAATTCTATCAAAGTTATATTGTTT
>Ga0206683_10000016_pt1 | contig 108745 bp, 81 predicted proteins | sample M280m12015metaG_FD_155483 | JGI IMG/M metagenome (GOLD analysis project Ga0206683, IMG submission 155483) | Ammonia-oxidizing marine archaeal communities from Monterey Bay, California, United States - M2 80m 12015 | ecosystem: Environmental > Aquatic > Marine > Intertidal zone | place: USA...
GTGCACCTCTTATACATAGCGACCACCCCCATCCGTTTTCACTCCGTTGGGGTCTCTTTTGGTTGAGATTATGCGTTAGATTATACTATAATTAGTCACTCCGCAAGGGAGTGGATACCTTTAGTCCGCCAGATTAAGTCCGCCAAAGCTTAATTCTACGCACTAATACTGTTTCCTAGAAACTGTAGATAATTATATATTTGAATATAAATAAAGGGAGTATTTAGTGACCATTGCCCCTCTAATTTATGAGTTATTAGAGAGGCATAGTCAAGATACGGAAAAGATTGTTGGCCCCGTAGCTCAATTGGTAGAGCAGTTGACTCTTAATCAATTGGTTGAAGGTTCGAGTCCTTCCGGGGTCACAAAGAAAATAATATGCCAAAAGCCGAAGGATTAAAATTAGAATATGGTTCGGAAGAACTAATTAACGCTGATTATTTAGAAACTTTTCTTTTTGATAGTCCAAACCAATATATCATCACAGAAACAGATGAATTTTCTGCTGTTTGTCCTTTTAGTGGTTTACCCGACTACTCATATTTAAAAATAGAATATTTCCCTGAAGGGGGTAAATGTGTTGAGTTAAAATCACTGAAATATTATATAATTTCTTTTCGCAATGTGGGTATATATCAGGAAGCTGCTACAAAAAGAATTTATAATGATTTAAAAAATCTTTTAGATACAAATAGATTACAGATAACTACAATTTATAATACAAGAGGCGGCTTTGATACTACATGTGTTGAGGGTGTGTTAGATTAAATTAACAATGAATATTCCAGAAAATTTTCATATTGCTGATCACGCTTTAATTAAACATAAGCTATCTATTCTGAGAGATATAAAAACTAAATCAAAAGAGTTCCGAGAGCTAACTACAGAAATAACAAGCCTTCTTGCATATCAAGCAACAAAGGAGCTCACACTATCACACTGTGAAGTCGAAACTCCAATTACAGTTGCAAAAGGATACAATATTGAATTAGATAATATTGTAATCGTTCCTATTCTACGTGCGGGATTAGGAATGGTAGAAGGAATGTTAAATTTAATTCCAAATGCACGAGTAGGTTATATAGGCATGGCAAGAGATCATAATACACATCAACCTGTAAATTATTATTTTAAAATTCCTAAACAAGCAAATCAAAAAACTTTTATAGTTTTGGACCCAATGCTTGCAACTGGCGGGACAATGATTGCTGCTATAGATAGGCTAAAAGATCTTGGCGCAAAAGATATTCATTCAATTTGTATTATATCCTCTCCTGAAGGAATGAATGAACTTTGTAATCATCATCAGGATGTAAATATATATACTGGTGCATTAGATGAGAGGCTTAATAAAAATAAATATATTGTCCCTGGCCTAGGTGATGCAGGCGATCGTCTTTATGGTACAGAGTAATATTAATAGAATAATAATTTCCCATACTATTCACGCTAACAAATAGCTAACTTTGGCACCTTATTTTAGCATAGGATGATCCCGTAGCTCAGTTGGTAGAGCAGTGGCCTTTTAAGCCATTGGCCGTGCGTTCGAGTCGCACCGGGATCACAATTAATAATTTTATAATTTATTAATCATCATATCATCTAGCTCCTAGTGATTATCAATAAACTTTTTATACGGTTTTATATATCTTTTTACATATGAAGGGTAAATATCTTTAATAGTAACAATTATTGCTGCAGCATAAGATGAACCAAAATAGGAATCGAACACTGGATCAAAAACTTTTAAAGAACTTGAAGCATTGTAATAACTTTTCATAAGAGGAGGTATAACAGTATTATGTTCCTTTGCTATTAACTGAAGAGATTTATAATCTTCTTTTATATCTGACATATTTATTTTTTTCTTTATATAGCTAATGGGTGTGTCTAATGATAAAGGGCTCTTGGCTTGTAAAAGAGATGTGTCTCCTTTAAGATGTTTTTGAAAAAAATAGAATATTGAATCGCGGACGGTAGCATTGTAGTTTGAAAAAAAAGTAAATCTTCCAAAATAATATTTTAAGAAAGGATATTTGATAACTAATGCACCTAATCCATCCCATATATTGTCAAGTGAAAAGGCGGCTCTTCTACCAGCATACCTTGGTTGAAACATTGGTTGAATAAATGCACGTGAAAGTTCAACTAAATATGGGATATAATCTGAAACAAATTTATTTGAAACATTGTAAAAAGATTTATTCGATAATGGTGTGTCATTTAAATTTTTATTTTTTAAATCATAAAAAAGATTAAATCTGTATCCACCAACTATCTCTTTTTTTATTGGGTCCCATACAATTAATTGTTTACAGCAATGCTCACCGATGTCATAATCATCAATATCAACTTTTTTTCCAAACCCTGCTCCAGCCTCTCGAAATGTTAATTCTCGAAGCCTACCAACCTCTTGCATTAAATTTGGGCATTGTTCAGAAGAAAAAATATAAACGTCGTTATTTCCAACTCTTGTTGGACGCAAAAATAATGCAATCTTTAATTCATTAATTAAAATTTCCTTGGAAATTGGTTTAATAATTTCTTCTACGTTTTTTGTCATCATAATACTGAATTAAAATTAGGAATCATTTTTGTTGAGTTATATTCTTTATTTCCAATTAAATAAACATATTCTCTAACTTTTTGTGCCCATTCATAATTTGTTTTAGATCTATTAAATGCGCTAAATGGAATTGGTTTACCAAAAGTTATCTTAATGGTATGACCCTTTTTATTAAACATTTCTCTAGGGAGTAAAAACATTTCAAAATTAGATTTTATAAATAATAATTTTCGTAACGTTGCTATATTATAAAATAAGCTTGAATTATAAGCATTGATATGTACTGGTATAATATTTCTTTCAAATTGGATAGCTTTTTGAATAAAAAATTTATTCCACTCCAAATCACAAACTTTTAATGGATTCCTTTTAGATACAGAACCTGCAGGGTGAAGAACAACATTAATATTTGAAGAAAAGGCATCGTTAATTGATTTGGCATCCTTTCTATTAATATTCCCAAAGCGAGAAATATAAATACACAGAGATTCTAACCCTTTTACAACTCTTAATAAATCATTTGCAATAAATTTTGTATTAGTATTTTTTTTTGCTATTTCAGATATAGTTGAAAGACCATCTAATCCTCCAGTTGGATGATTGGCAGAAAAAATATTTCTTCCATTAATTGGAATTAAATCTTGTCCTTGAACATTAATATTAACGCCAAAATATTTGAGAATCCAATTCACCATTTCTATGCCCTGCAAATGACTGCTTTGATCTATAATAGAATTCATTTTATCCTGTAAAATAATTTTCTCAATTAACCTCAATATATAATTCGGCAGTTTTTTATATGTATTAGGAATCTTTTCCTTTATGGATAATGATACATCAATATGCTTATGTGAATTACTCATTTTTATTAACAGTTTTATTTTTAAACATCATTAGGGGCAAAAGATGGGATTCACGAGGTTGTAAATCCTTATACTGATTGGAGGGTAGTTTCTATTGCCCCTAATATTCTTAACAGATAATAATATGCTAGCAACCTTCAAAGAATTTTAATTAAATATTTTATAAAAACACAATAACTATTGGTTTAATTATAATAGAATTTATATTCCATGACTTTTATTTGAACTTTTAATTGGAGAAAACATGATAATGCGTAAACCAATATTTTGGATAATTGCTAGCTTATTATTTATTGCAGGCCTTTACTATAGCGCAAAAGTCTTTCCAAAGGCATTTGCGATCTTAAATATAGAATTAAAAATGGATCGTGAAAGTGCATTTAGTGAAGCAAAATCACTATCAAATACTAATCAATGGGGACCAAAAGACTATAATCAGGCAGCAACTTTTTATCATGACTCACAAACACAGAATTTTGTGGAATTAGATGTTGGTGGTTCAGATAAAGTTGTCATGTTAATGAAAGATAATTTATATCATTTTTATACTTGGAAAGTACGGCATTACAAAGAATTAGAGCCCAATGAAACAATCATTACTTTCACTCCATCAGGAAAGTTTTACGGTTTTAAAGAAATATTATCTGAGAGTCAAAAAGGAGCATCATTATCACAAAATAATGCAAGAGAAATTGCTGAAAATTTTGTTCAAATGAACACATCTATTGATCTTTCAAATTATAAGGAAATTGAAGCATCTGAAGAAGTAATGCCTAGCGAACGAGTTGACCACACTTTTGTATATGAAAGAATAGATGCGACAATTGGAGATGGTTCTTTCCGATTAAAAACAATGGTTAGTGGTGACAAAGTTTCTGAAATAAAACATTACATAAAAATTCCTGAAACTTTCACTAGGCGTTTTGAAGAAATGCGTTCCGCAAATAATACTATAGCATCCACTGCTAGTTTGGCCATGTTTTTATTATATGGGTTTGGCGGAATAATTATTGGTCTTTTTATCATGATGAGAAAACGTTGGGTAGTTTGGAAACAAGCCATGCTATGGGGTACTTTCGTTGCAGTATTTGGTGCATTAGGTGAAATAAATTTTTGGCCCTTAATGTGGATGTATTATCCAACTGCGTTATCACAACAAAGTTTTTTTGTACAAAATATTTTTTCTATGGTAGCAAACACGCTACTAATGAGTATTATTTATTCTTTATCATTCATGGCTGGTGAAACTCTTACCAGAAGAGCATTCCCTCAACAAATCAATTTTTGGAATTTATGGTCCAAAGGTGCTTCAAATTCAATTCAAGTACTAGGACGAACAATCGGTGGTTATTTCATGATTGGGTTTGATCTTGCTTTTGTTATCACCTTTTATCTTTTAACTAAAAAATTATTTGGATGGTGGGATCCTGCTTCCACATTATTTAATCCTGATGTGATTGCAACCCCTTTTCCTTGGATATCATCAGTTAGCAGAGCTCTTGGTGCTGGATTTTGGGAAGAATGCCTTTTCCGGGCAGTCCCAATAGCTTGCGCTGCACTTATTGGAGATCGTTTAGGTCGCAGAAAACAATGGATAATAATTGGGTTTGTGATTCAATCGCTAATTTTTGCGGCGGCTCACGCAAATTACCCATCATATCCAGCGTATGCCCGTTTAGTTGAGTTAATTATGCCGTCTATTATTTTTGGTATATTGTATTTACAATTTGGACTTTTACCAGCTATTATTTCACACTTCATCTATGATGCTGTGTTGATGTCAATACCAATATTTTCATCTACTGCAACTGGTATGTGGTTTGATCAATTAATGGTATTTATTCTATGTCTTATTCCGGTATGGGTACTAATCATTGGCAGAATCAAAGAAAAACGTTGGGTTGAGCTTGATGATAAATTCTATAATAGTTCATTTACACCACCACCAGTAAAAAAGGGTAAATCAAGAAACGCCTCTATTAAGATACCAACATATAATAGAAAGAATAGAAACATTGTAATCGCATTTGGTCTTGTAGGCATCGTTTTATTATTTCTATTTCAATCAGATAAATATGCACCCGGTCTTGAGTTAAATCGAAATAAAGCAATTACCATCGCAGAAGAACATCTAGGGCATAATGGAATCGATCTTGGTGATGAGTGGAATAGATTGGTTTTCGTAAGTCCTTCGGGTCCAGGAAAACAAAATAGATATATTTGGCAAACTGCAGGGAAAGAAGTATATGCTTTTTTGATGGGTGATTACATCGATACGCCTGGATTTACTGTGCGGTTTGCAAAATTTGATGGGGATCTAAATGAGCGCGCTGAAGAGTATACTGTAGATTTAAATAACCGAGGTGTTCCCTTACGTATTAATCATACGTTGCCAGAAAATCAAGAGGGATTAGAGTTAAGTGAAAAAGAAGCGAAGGATCTTGCATTAAATACAATACTCAAATACTATAACTTGTCAGAAGATGTTCTAGAGTTAATTTCTGCCGAGCCGTCTAAAAGACCTGAAAGAATGGATTGGGAGTTTGTATTCAAAGATACTGCTCCTAATAAATTTTATGATGGTGATAAACGTTTACGAGTATTAATTAATGGTGACAACATCAAAACTCATGAAAAATTTATTTTTGTTCCAGAAGAATGGGAGCGCAATGAAAGAGATCAACGTGCAATACTAGATGTAGCATCAAACTCTATGTCTCTACTATTAAATATTTTAGTAATGACGGCAACTGTTTTAGGGATTATCTATTGGACAAATAATAAAATTACTACTATGCTGGTGTTATATATCTTTTCACCATTATTAATTGTTAGAATAGTTTCATTTATTAATCAATTGCCTTCTTTAATTGCGAGTTTTTCTACCGCACAACCATATAATAATCAGTTAGGAGTTTTAATTGCTGGAACTATTGTTGGTGGTTTATTTATATCAATGATACCAAGTATACTTGTTGCATCTAGTCATTTTCAAATAAATGAACAAAAAAAGAATAAAGAAAAACCAGGTTTACTTGAAGGCATATTAATTGGGATTGGTCTTTCGGGTGTTTTTGTAATGACAAATACCTTACAACCCAACCTATCTCCAGAATGGCCAAATCTATTTAACGGCGCATCTAGAGTCCCATTTTTAAGCACACTAAATAATCTTGGTGGATTTCTTGTGTCTGCTGGCTTCACAACATTTATTGTTTTATTTATATCAAAAAAAACAAAATCATGGACCGTTAAAAAAGGATTATTTTCAATGCTATTTATATTTTTTGGGCTAATAGTAATTGGTTCAAATAATATTACTGGAATTGGTGGTTGGATATTAAGCGGTATCATTGTTGGCCTTTTATTTAGATGGATTTATATATCCACCTTACGCTATAGCCCTGAACTAACAATTTTTATTATTAGTTCTCTTACAGTTATAAATTTAATATCTGAAATCATAACCCCAGCTTTCCCCGGAGCGGCACTCGGAAGTTTATTGACAATAATATCTATAATTGCATTGAATTATTGTTGGGTGCGATTTTCAGCAAGAAACTAAAAAGATGAAAAAGGGTAAAGGCGATTCTTACGATCAGTTTGTTGACAGGCACATTGGTCCCAATAATTATGATATAACTCAAATGCTAGAAACAATTGGCCTGAATTCTATTGAACAATTAATTAATCGTTCTGTTCCAGAATCAATCCGATCAAAAGAAAAATTAAACATTGGTGATGGTGTATCTGAAAAAACATTAATTGAAAAATTAAAAATAATTGCTGAAAAGAATGTGATGATGAAATCATATATTGGTATGGGTTATTATAATTGCATAACTCCTCCTGTTATACAACGCAATATATTAGAAAATCCCGGTTGGTATACTCAATATACACCATATCAAGCTGAGATTAGCCAAGGGCGACTTGAAGCTTTAATCGATTTTCAAACAATGGTTTGTGATCTTACAGCATTGCCTATTTCTAATGCATCTCTTTTGGATGAAGCTACGTCTGCTGCAGAAGCAATGATAATGACATTCAGAATGAGCAAAGACAGAAATATATTTCTGGTATCGAATAATTGTCATCCACAAACAATTGATGTATTGAAAACAAGATCAGAACCTTTGGGAATCAACATTCAATTATGCGATGATAGTGAATTTATTTTTAATAATAAAGTATTTGGCTCTATGCTGCAATATCCAGATACTAATGGTTTAGTTAATAATTTCCAGGAAATTGCAAATGATGCTCATAAAGAATCTGCTTATGTAATTGTTGCAACGGACCTAATGAGCCTAGCTCTACTAAAACCTCCTGGAGAAATTGGAGCAGATGTTGCTATTGGATCATCACAACGTTTCGGAGTGCCTATTGGCTACGGGGGTCCCCATGCTGCTTTTTTTGCAGTTACTAGTGAGTTCAAGCGATTTTTGCCAGGTAGACTAATCGGTGTCTCAATAGACTCACATAACAATCAAGCGTATCGAATGTCATTACAAACAAGAGAGCAACATATAAGAAGAGAAAAAGCAACCTCAAATATATGTACTGCGCAGGTTCTATTAGCAATTATGTCAGGAATGTATGCTGTGTATCATGGACCGAAAGGAATAAAAAGGATAGCAGAAACTATCCATCAACATGCTTGTGATTTAGCAATTAGCTTATCAAACGCAGGATTTACAATACTTAATGACGCGTTTTTTGATACAATTCATTTTACAGGCCCAAGTAAAATAATGGGAAAATTATTAAAACATAATATTAACATTAGGAAATTTTCAGATGGATCACTAGGAATCTCAATAGATGAAACAGTTACGATTAAAGATTTAAAACAATTGCTAGCCGTTTTTGCGGTTGAATACAAAGAAAACAAAAAATCAACAATTCCATCAAGCCTGCAAAGAAATACATCATTTCTAACTCATCCTGTATTTAATAGCTACCATTCAGAAACAGAAATGCTTCGATATATACATCGATTAGAATCAAAAGATTTATCCTTAAATACCAGCATGATACCTCTAGGGTCCTGCACAATGAAATTAAATGCTACTACAGAAATGATTGGTATTACTTGGCCAGAGTTTTCTACTATTCATCCATTTGTTCCTTTAAATCAAGCACAAGGGTATAAACAATTATTTAATGATCTTTCAAGTTGGTTGGGAAATATAACTGGATTGACTGGTGTTTCTTTGCAACCAAATTCTGGAGCGCAAGGAGAATATGCTGGCTTAATGATAATTAGAGCATTTCATCTTGCCCAAGGGAACACAAATCGAACTATTTGTCTCATACCTGAGTCAGCGCATGGTACAAATCCTGCTAGTGCAATCATGTGTGGAATGGAAGTGGTTGTTGTTAAGTGTGATGACAAAGGAAATATTGATGTAGATGATTTGAAACACAAAGCTTCACAATATCAAAATGATCTTGCGGCGCTTATGATTACATACCCATCAACGCATGGTGTGTTTGAAAATACTGTTCAAGAAATATGCTCTATTATTCATGATTGCGAGGGACAAGTATACATGGACGGAGCAAATCTGAATGCAATGGTTGGTATTAGCAGGGTTTCCGATATAGGTGTTGATGTTTGCCATATTAATTTACATAAAACATTTGCAATACCACATGGAGGTGGCGGACCAGGAATGGGTCCAATATGTGCTGCAACACATCTTGCACCATTTCTCCCATCGCATGCTGTAATACCTTGCAATGATTCCTCTGATGCAATATCTGCTGTATCTTCTGCACCATGGGGAAGCGCTGGAGTATTACCAATAAGTTGGAGCTATATGGCGCTATTAGGAAATACTGGTATGGAAAAAGCAACATCTATTGCAATCTTAAATGCAAACTATATGGCAAAATTACTAGAAGATCATTTTCCGATTTTATATAGAGGGGAAAAAGGATTCAATGCACATGAGTTTATTATTGATTTACGTCCAATAAGAAAAGAATCAGGGATTACAGATGAGGATATTGCAAAGAGATTGATGGATTACGGTTTCCATGCGCCCACAATGTCATGGCCTGTTCCTGGAACTTTAATGATAGAGCCAACAGAAAGTGAATCAAAGAATGAGCTTGATAAATTTTGTTCCGCGATGATTTCTATAAAAGAAGAAATAAATGATGTGATAAGTGGAAAATCAGACTCAAAAAATAATATGCTTAAAAATTCTCCACATACAGCACAAAGTATTACAAAAGAAAACTGGAATCATCCTTATTCTAGAGAAGCCGCAGTTTTCCCAGCGCAATGGTTAAAAGAATTTAAATATTGGCCTCCGGTTGGTAGAGTTGAAAATGCCGCAGGAGATCGAAATCTTGTGTGTACTTGCCCTGATATATCAGAGTATGAACAAAAAGATTAAATAATCTAGGTTATTTCTCCTTGCATATAACTTCCTTTATTATCATTTAATAATACAGAAATGATAGTATTTTGACAGGATAAGTGTTTATCAATATTTACCTTAATATAATTATCAGTAAATCCTTGAATCTTTCCATTAATTGATTGTTCAACTAATACGGGACGAATCGTATTGATATATTGATTATAAAACTCTGTCTGTTTTTTATTAGATAAAGTATGTAGAGCTTTACTACGATAATCTTTGTGTTCTTTCGTTACTTGATTATTTAATGATGCAGCTAAAGTATCCTTTCTCTGTGAATAAGAAAAAACATGTAAATAGGAAATATCTATACTTTCTATAAATGCCTTTGTTTGTTCAAAATGTTCTTCTCCCTCTCCGGGATAGCCGACAATCACATCCACGCCTATACAACAATCAGGAATTAATTCTTTAATATATTCCACTCTAGACTTATATAAATCCGTATTATATCTTCTTTTCATACTTTTCAAAATTGAATCTGATCCAGATTGAAGTGGTATATGAAAATGAGGAACAAATTTGTTTGAGTCGGCACAAAATGATATTATTTCATCGCTAAGTAGATTCGGTTCAATAGAGGAAATGCGGAACCTTTCAATGCCTTTTAAATTATCTAACGTCATAATAAGCTGCAGAAAGCTCTCATCTTTTTCAGAACCAAAATCTCCTATATTAATCCCGGTTAGCACTATTTCCTTGGCACCTGAATCAGCAATATTCTGTGCAATTTTTACTGTATTTTCTATTGTGTCACTTCTACTTCTTCCTCTAGCTAGTGGAATAGTACAAAAAGAACAATTATAATTACACCCATCTTGAATTTTAAGATATGATCTCGTTCTCTCACCATTCGTAAATGACGGTTGAAAAGAGCTAATATTTTTTATGGTAGAAGTGATAATTTTTGATTCATTGGTACTATTCAACGAATTTAGATGAGAGAGTAAGTTGAATTTTTCTGAAGCTCCAAGGACTAAATCTACACCAGGTATTTTTGATATCTGTTCTGGCTGTAACTGCGCATAACATCCTATAACTGCAATTTTTGCAAAAGGGTTAAGCCTTCGTGCTTTGCGGATTAATTTTCGTGCTTCCTTATCAGCGTTTTCAGTGACAGAGCATGTATTTAGCACATAAATATCAGCCTCATCTTTATAGCTAACTTTTTCATAACCATAGCGTTGCATTTCGCTACTTATTGTAGAGGTTTCTGAAAAATTAGTTTTACAACCCATTGTATGGAAGGCGATCCTTGTTGTTGGAGTACTCATATCTTATATCCTTATTAGAAAATAATTTTAGAAATCAATATTTCCAAATCATGCTTATCAAGAATGATAAGATTGTAAAGACTTAACTGTCTTCCTTTTTCGGGATCGAATCGCCCGGACTGCAGCATTTGCTCCAGATAAAGTAGTAATTGCCATAATACCCTTTTGAATACATGCTCGCCCTATTGCTTCCTCGTCGTAACGAGACTTAGACCCTAAAGGAGTATTAATCACCATCTGAATTTCATTATTCATAATATGATCAAGAATATTAGGTCTTCCCTCTCCTACTTTGAATACCGTTTTTGAAGGTATTCCATTTCTATTCAGTTCAAGTGACGTTCCATCTGTAGCAACGATTTTATATCCCAATTCTTGTAGATCGCGAGCTATTGGTATTGCGTTCAATTTGTCTGGATCATTTACAGAAAAAAAGACTGTCCCTTTATAAAAAATTTTATTTCCAGAACTTATTATAGCTCTTTTAAATGATTCCCCAAATGTTTTCGATATTCCCATGACTTCACCCGTTGATTTCATTTCAGGGCTCAAAAAGATAGATTCTTCAGGAAATTTATTAAATGGTAATACAGCTTCTTTAACAGAAACATGATTTATCATATCCCAACTAGGTAAATTAAAATCCTTTAGTTTTTTTCCAGTTGATATTTGCGCTGCAATTCTTGCTAATGGCACATTGGTAGTTTTACTTACAAAAGGGATCGTTCTACTTGCTCTAGGGTTCACCTCAAGCACGTAAATCTTTCCTTCTTTATAGGCAAACTGTATATTAATTAATCCCAAAACATTTAGCTCCATAGCTAGATCGTTCGTAATTCGAACAATTTCATCCAACGCATCTGCTTTAATACGATAAGGGGGAAGAACACACGCAGAGTCCCCTGAATGTATTCCTGCTTCTTCAATATGTTGCATTACTCCGCCAATATGTACTTCGTCACCATCACACAATGCGTCAACATCAAATTCAAATGCGTCTTCCAAAAATTGATCAATTAAAATTGGGTGTCCTTCTGTAACATCTGCTGATCTTGCTATATAATCGATTAATTGATCTTTTGAGTAAACAATTTCCATAGCTCTACCACCCAATACATAGCTTGGTCTAGCTAGTACAGGATAACCAATTTTTTCTGCCACACTAATAACCTCATCTAATGTCCTCCCAGTTCCAAACTGTGGACATGTAACTCTTAACTTATTTAATATTTGTCCAAATTTTTCACGATCCTCAGCCAGGTCAATACTTTTAGGAGATGTACCAATAATTGGCACACCAGCTTCTTCCAGTGAATTAGCAATTTTTAGAGGGGTTTGACCTCCAAATTGAACAAGTACTCCATCAGGTTTTTCAAATTCAACTATGTTTAATACGTCTTCGAATGTTACTGGTTCAAAATATAATCGGTCTACTAAGTCAAAGTCAGTACTTACGGTCTCAGGGTTACAATTGACCATGATCGTCTTATACTCTAAATCTTGCAAACCAAACACTGCCTGTACACAACAATAATCAAATTCTATTCCTTGACCGATACGATTTGGCCCTCCTCCTAAAATCATTATTTTTTTACCATTTATGGGTTCAATTTCATTTTCATTATCATATGTTGAATAACAATATGGGGTTTTTGCTTCAAACTCTGCAGCGCAGGTATCCACAACTTTATAAGCAGGGGCGATGCTCTTTTTAATTCTTTCAGCTCTTATAATATCAGAAGATTTATTTTTTAATCGTCCAATCTGTTCATCTGAAAATCCAAATTCTTTTAATTGTAATAGATCAGATGATTTATTAAGAGTTACAATTTCTTGTATCTGAAAAAGAAACCAAGGGTCAATACCTGTAATATCATGTATTTCTTCAATAGTCTGTCCTTGAATAAATGCTTCTCGTATTTTTAATAATCTAAATGCAGTAGCAAACCGAAGTGTCGTCATATCTAATGATCGGGCTCGTTCAACGTCTGGATCACCCTCAGCAAGAGGCTTTGGCTCTAATCCATCAAGACCAACTTCTAAAGAACGAAATGCTTTTTGCAGGCTTTCTTTAAAAGTCCTTCCTATGGACATAACTTCTCCTACGCTTTGCATTTGAACTCCTAAATGACCTGAAGCAGTAGGAAATTTTTCAAAATCGAATCTAGGTATTTTTGTTACAATATAGTCTATGGTTGGTTCAAAAGCTGCTAGTGTTTTTCCTGTAATATCATTCGGCAATTCATCTAGCGTATAACCTATAGCAAGTTTTGCTGCAATTTTTGCAATAGGAAATCCTGTTGCTTTACTAGCAAGAGCGGATGAACGGCTAACCCGTGGATTCATTTCTATAATTACAGTTCTACCATCATCAGGGTTAACAGCAAATTGAACATTAGAACCTCCTGTCTCAACACCGATAGTCCGTAAGCATAAAATTGCATCATTCCTCATTTGTTGATATTCTTTATCAGATAAAGTCATGGCAGGAGCAACTGTTATTGAATCACCAGTATGTACTCCCATAGGGTCAATGTTTTCAATAGAGCATATAATAATAGCATTATCAGCTTTATCACGAATTACTTCTAATTCAAACTCCTTCCACCCTAATAAAGATTCTTCCACCAATACTTCATTTATGGGGCTAGCTCTTAAGCCATTTTCAACGAGTGGTTGATATTCTTCATAATTATATGCTACTGATCCACCTGTTCCACCCAACGTAAACGATGGTCGAATAATGACAGGAAAATGTAAATCATTAATTAATCCTTTCGCTTCTTCCCAAGAATGAACAAATCCACCCTGCGCTGTCTCAATACCAACATCATCCATTGCTTTTTTAAATTTCTCTCTATCTTCCGCTTTGTCAATGGCATCTGCTTGGGCACCAATTAATTGAACATTGAATTTATCTAACACTCCTTCTTTAAATAATTCCATAGAAAGGTTTAGCCCCGTCTGTCCACCAACTGTCGGCAGTATAGCATCTGGCTTTTCTTTTTTGATAATTTCTGTTACATAATCAACAGTAATTGGTTCAATATATGTTGCGTCAGCTAAATCAGGGTCTGTCATAATCGTAGCTGGATTAGAATTAACTAAAATAACACGGTACCCTTCATCCTTTAAAGCTCTGGTTGCTTGCGTACCAGAATAATCAAACTCACAAGCTTGACCTATGACTATGGGGCCAGCGCCAATAATTAATATGGATTTTATATCAGTTCTTTTTGGCATCTTTCATCATATTTGTAAAATCATTAAATAAGTATCTACTATCATGAGGGCCAGGGCTTGATTCTGGGTGATATTGTACAGAAAACGCACGCATATCATTGCATCGTAATCCTTCTGAAGTATTATCATTTAAATTGATATGAGTTGCTATCACATTAGAAGGGAGAGATTCCAAGTCAACAGCAAACCCATGATTCTGGCTAGTAATTTCAACCTCCCCTGTTTGTAAGTTTTTAACAGGGTGATTAATCCCTCTATGTCCAAATTTTAATTTGAATGTCTTGGCCCCTAAAGCAAGGGCTAAAATCTGATGACCTAAACAAATACCAAATATTGGTTTTTTTCCTAAAAGATTTTTAACCATTGTCACTCCATACGTAACAGCAGATGGATCACCTGGTCCATTACTTAAAAAAATACCATTAGGATTGAAATCAATAATTTCTTTGGCGGTAGTTTGCGCTGGAAAAACGGTCACATCACAAGAATTTTCTTCTAACAATCGTAGAATATTGTGCTTGATGCCATAATCAATGGCAGCTACATTATAATCCATTTTATGATTTTTCTTCGTCCAGCGAAATTTGTTTTTTGTTGTTACTACTTTTACTAAATCAAGACCATTCATCGATGGTGATGTAGATAGTTTACGTTTTAAGCTGTCTATATTAACGGAAGTTGAAGATATAATACCATTCATGGCTCCTTGATTTCGAATATGTCGTGTTAATGCTCGTGTGTCAATTGATTTAATACCAACAATTTTCTCTTCATTCAAATAATTACCTATCGATTGAACTGAACGCCAATTAGATGGAATTAGCGTTTCTTCCTTAATAGCAAAACCAGCAACCTGAATATTTTCTGATTCAATATCTTCCGCATTAACACCATAGTTTCCAATATGCGGTGAAGTCATCGTTACTATTTGTTTGCAATACGATGGATCTGTTAAAATTTCTTGATACCCAGACATGCCAGTATTAAAACAAACTTCTCCAATTGTTTGACCTATATAGCCAAAGGATTGTCCGGTAAATACACGCCCGTCTTCCAATAATAAAACCGCAGGTTTATTAGCGCTCAAAATCCCCCCATAAAATAATGAAAAATGAAATTCTAATTAGTACACTATTATATAAAAATTGGCCATCCTTTCGGAAAAGGATGGCCAATCGATTGAATTCCATACTAGAAATTCATAAAAAACTACCAAAGATAAAACACTATAAAATTTATTTTATGCGAGTTGGATTCGATACTGATATAATTCATCATATATCTGAATACACTTATCTAAAATATCTTTGTATGTATCATCAATAATTGATTCTTTTTTTTCATATAAAGAAAATGTTGTCGATTCCCATAATTTATCATACCAGTACTTTCCCCAAATTCCATCTTGGGGATGTGGACCTTTATCCCAAGAAAGCATTGTCTCTTCAAAAACAATATCAAATAAAGAACAAAGTTGCCTCAGCATACCTTCTGGGTTAAGAAGAATATCCTTTGCATCCACTACGGGGATTTGATTATCATGATGTTGGAATAATTTTAACATCTGAGGATATCCTAATTCATCGATATTGACTAAATCATTTTTATTTACATAACTAGCTATTACATGATTAGGATCACGAATCAATAAGCAATTCATGAAATTATCTGTCCATTTTAAATTATCATTTGGATCTAAATGGTGCGCCATATGCTTTTGATACCAAACATATTTATTGTCAGGTATATGATTAATTAAACTATTAATTATATGGTCATAATCAGTTGTGTTCGATTCCAATATTTCTTCATAACCAGGATGTGTGGCCCCTGATCTCTTTAAATAATATGCATAGAATGGTTCATCCGTTACATACGTATCGTAACGGGAGCTGAACGACCTCATCATTGTAGTTGATATATTTCTTGGTCCCGACCACATTGCTATCCGAATAGATTTCATGATCGATTATTTTTTTGGATACAGATTATTTACTTCGACTTTATATAAACGTTGAAGTCTATCCGTAATAGCGCCTTTTTTTCCATTGGATAACATTTGTTGATCAATTTTTGTTACAGGTAGAACACCTGCAAAAGTCCCGGTGACAAATGCTTCATCCGCTGAATGGACATCATCAATAATAAAATTCTTTTCATACACTTCTATATCATTTGATTTGCAAAGAGTAATGATTGCTCCTCTAGTGACTCCATTTAAACAATATTCGCCAGTAGAAGTCCATACTTCAGATTTTCTTACGATAAAAAAGTTAGTAGAGTTACATGTGGAGACGTACCCATTCATATCAAACATTAATCCTTCGTCTGCCCCCAAACGGTCTGCTTCGATGCATGCTTGTATACAATTAAATTTACTAAGGGAATTTATTTTAGGATCTTGCGTTATTTCAGAAGAGCGAATGGTATTTACTGAAACTAATTCTAAACCCTTATCTTTCGAATCTTCCGTCACAATTTTATATTCTGGAATTATTACAATTGTTGGCCCACCTATATTTACTCTTGGGTGCTGATATGGTGTGCTTTTCATTCCTCTGGATACAATCAAACGTAAATGTATATTCGAATACATGTTGTTAGCTTCAATCGTCTGTATAATCTTACTTGTTAAATCATCTGAAGACATGCCAATATCTATCCCTATTGAATTAGATCCAGCATATAATCTGTCCAAATGCTCCTTAAGAAAAACTAATTTCCCATTATGCAGGCGTATCCCTTCCCATACTCCATCTCCTAATAAAAATCCGCTATCAAAAACAGATATTTTTGCTTCGGGTCGTGGAATGATCTCCCCATTAACATAGATGAGAATATTATCATTTCGGGGGTCTTGAATATATTCGTGTGTACCGCTTGGCATACTTTAAATTAAAATTATTATTTTGAGGTGAGAGTCCAGACTCCATCCCAATCATCCCCGGGAGGATTCTCTTTCCAATGGTCACATCGAGGTATATATACTCTGCTTGGGTTTGTTTTTCTCCCAGCAAACATATCTTCTAATTCATCAGCAGCTTCAAATGCTTCCTTGGCCTTATCCCATTCTTGATTTCGGTATAGTGCTAGCGCTTCGTGGTAGGCCTTAAGAAAAGTTTTTTCTTTATCTGTTTCTTCTCCAGCAATTGCTACTAATTCATACACTTGAGCCGGTTCGGTTTTTCCCATTACTCGTACAAAATCTAAATCTCTCCATACAAATTTATCTTTGCAGGCAATGTAACTCTCATTAGCAACTTGAATATAAATTCCATATTGCTTTGCAGATGATTCAAGTCTTGCGGCTAGATTTACAGTGTCTCCCATCATTGTATAATTCATCCTCATAGTTGATCCCATATTCCCTGTAACCATTTGACCTGTATTTATTCCAATTCGATTTTGCATATTATGAACAATTTCAGGCCAGCGGTCGCCTTCACCACGCCACCTGTCTCTCATTTCACTAAGTCCTTTTTGCATTAATACGGCAGTTCGACAAGCATAATATTCATGATCATTAACCGGGGCAGGTGCTCCATAAAAAGCTACGATTGCGTCCCCTATATATTTATCTAATGTTCCTTTATTTTCTAATAAGATATCTGTCATTTCAGTCAGATAGTCATTCAATAATTCGACAAGATCTGTAGCAGAAAGCTTTTCAGAAAAGGCTGAAAAACTTTGAATATCTGTAAAAAATGCTGTATGGTACCCTTCTTCTCCACCTAGCTGAGGCTCTTCCTTTGCATCAAACATTTGATCAATTAATGCAGGTGATATGTATGTGCTGAATGTATCTTTCAAAAACCGTTTATCTTTCTCCGCGCCAAAAAAGTTATATAAGAACACTCCTCCATATGTTCCAAAAATGGATAACAAAGGTCGAACTGTTTCCCACATAATGAGATGATTGAAGAATTGAAAAAGAGTAAATGCCCACCAGGCAATCATACCTACAATTGGTACTGGAACAGTATATAAAGTTTTTTTAGGAAGACTAATAATAAGTCCAGTTAGAATAGTAAGGATTAAAATAGTATTAAAATTCTTGGATTGGCTTGTCTTTTTGACAAACTGATTTTGCAAAATACTATTCATCACATTTGCATGGATTTCCACACCTGCAAATGTTTCCTGAACCGGTGTATTACGTAAATCCATTAATCCAGGCAAAGATGCTCCAACCATCGCAACCTTTCCTTCCCAATATGTTGGATCTAGCATTTCGGGATCCATACAGTACATATAGGGTAAATAATAATACGTTTTAAATCGTCCATAATAATTAACGAACATTCGGCCTTTTTCATCAATGGGTATTTCTCTCACTACCGTTCCCGTAGTATCACTAAGACGTAGAACCATATTGTCAAAATCATAATCAAATCCATCTCCCGGAACACCCAGAATATCCATTGCTGCTGCCATAACTAAAGTAGGATATACATGGTTTGGTCCATCAAAGTGTATCGCTGTTGGCGCTCTACGTATAATACCATCTTGGTCCTGTGGAAAGTTTGCGCTTCCCGCGCGTTTTGCGACACTAATTAGGTCCATATGGGTATTGGTTAATCTATCCGCCTGAGGAAGTCTTTTGGCCTGGTCTATAGGGATGGTAAGCAAATGATCAGCTCTATCATACCCTTCGGGCTCACTATCCATTTTATATTGAAAGTTTAAGGTGTCTTCTTGTTCAAAGACGAGCGCATGGTATACTTTATTACTTTCATAGGTAGATTGAACAAATCGAAACGGGTCATTACTGACAAGAAATTGTTGTGTCGCTTGTGACAAATTTTCTTCTTGGGGAGCGCTTTCATTTGTAAGAGCATTGACAAGTTCATAATTATATGTATTCTCTGGATCAAAAATAATATCAAATAGCAGCGCCTTCGGGTTACCAGAGGAAACCACATCAATTAATTGGCCATGGTACGCATGTGGCCAATCAAAATAATTTCCTAATCCTTCAATAGAGTTTTGTTCAATATCAATAATAACAACGGTATCTATGGAAGCTTCTTCTACCGTGCTTACTTTGAATTTCATACGACTATCATATGATAGATATTCATATTTATCCAAAAATTTACTTACTGCAGGAAGCTTATCGACAACCGTTCCAACTATCATGGTCACGGCTAACCCAATGAGAACGCCAACCCCAAGGCGTTTTAATAAATCATTCATGTAGAATATTTATTCTTTGGAATCTTGTTCTTTATTCCATTTGACAAAATCAAGATCCTCATCTTTCCCTTGATCAAATTCAAACATATGATATTTTCCATCTTTCCGAACGTTAATCTGCATCCCCTCTGCCAGGGTAATCCATTCTTCAAGAGTTACTTCATACGGACCAGATACTTGAGTAGGTGCTTTTATTTCTGTAACCGGTCCCAGTGTAAATTTTGGTTGACCCGTTGGTCCTCCAGGTGCAAATGATTTTCTTCTTTCCTGGCGTTCTTCAATTACATTTTTTGCAGCGTTCACATCCACTTTTCCATTATACACCAAGACCTCGCTTTCGTCCCCACCGGCTTTTGCCCTGTATTTTGTTCCACGAATAGCTGCAACAGCCGTAGGGGTGCGAACAGATACATTCTTCTTTTCTCCAAAAGCAGCTTTTGCAGAAACCCATATATTTCCTTTATTTAAACTGGCATTAAAATTCTTCTCCATTGGCTTTACGCTGGCCTTGTTCAGAACCAACTCTGAATTTTCACCAATACGCATTTTCCCACCACCAATTAATGTAATCTCCGCTCTAGATTTTGCTAGCGTTCGGATAATATCTCCCTCACTTACAGGGAAATTTGGTTTTGCTTTCACCCAATCACCTGCTCCACCAGATTGAACTTCAACTTTACCAAGAGGTAATGAAATTTTTCCAAACTTTTTTGCGCCGGATTGATTCGCAAAAACAACTACCACCAATAGAGCAGTTATAAACGATAATATAAGTGTTGTTTGTTTTACCATTAGATCATACCTATAAATTATTTATTCACTGAGAGTAATATAATAAAAATGGGCAGTAAATCTGCCCTTTTTGATCATAAATAAATCTTATTTTACAAGAATCATCTTATGCGTATCGCTTATGAGTAATTCCCCTTTTGGCGATATAACACGTGCCATATAAAAATAGACACCACTTGCAACGCGTTCGTTATCCTTGTTCAATCCTTTCCAGATAAAATTGTGATAACCTGCAGGTCTATATTCATTATTGACTAGTACTGCAACTTCTTCCCCTAATAGGTTGTATACCACGAGACTTACATGGGCTTCATCCTGCATAGTAAGTAGAATAGAAGTTTGCGGGTTAAATGGGTTTGGATAGTTCTGACTTAATGCATAGCGGTCTGGGAAAAGCTCTATCCCTGCATTATTCTTCTGTAAAAATTCTCTGGTACCTGCAATAAATCGAACTTCATGTTTCTGTGATGGATCTGTGACTGCATATTTATATACATGTTTCCATCGTAAGTCTTGGGCAATACCAAGAGTAACATCTATCGCAAATACATCTAGGTCTTCAGGTATCAAGTCCAAATCTTCAAATGTTAGGTATACATTATGCTCATCATCTTGGGCTATGACTTCTAAATCCCAATATTCTCCTTCTTCTTTTGGCATACGAATATCTCGTGTATAGGTATCTCCATGTTCAGGCCAATCTCTGTTATTGATTCGAACCGAAATACCACCTGGAACTAATGGCGGCTCAAACGCATCCTGATTATCATATGTATCCATTGCACCTTGCAATAGGCCAACTTCATTAAATTTATCTCTACCTAATCCATTGCGAGCAGCTATATTGATTAACCATTCATCATCTTCAAGAAAAATTTCTGGAGCAGCCGCATTTCTTCCTAATAATCCTCCACTACCAGTGCCTGGATCAATGGATATGGTCGATGCGCTAGATGACTTATAAATGTATCCGCCCCATGGCTCTATAGAAGAGGCGTTGGTCCAGCTACCACCATCATATGTATAAAAATTCTGATCTCCAGATAGAGACGTGGAGTCCTCCGTAAGCACGGAGCTTAATGGGATAGAAAAATCAAATGGGTTCCCGATGAAAGTCCAATCGCCACTTGTTAAATTGATTTGATATGGTTGATTTGTAGTAATAGTATATGTTTGTCCTGTATTTATGCTAAAACCAGGATCTTTTATCAAAATAAAATAACTTTCTCCACTATTTAATGAAGACAGCTGTTCAAACTCTGTCCAACCACCAGAACCTGCATACGCAAACGCTCTCCATTTAGTATTATCAAAAGCTGCATCCGGCATATCATCTACGATAAGATTAACCGGGGAAGTGCTTGTTGGATTTCCAGGGAAAGACCATAGCTGATAACTACTCACATCTGCTCCATTTGGCACACCAGTTGGCCAACGATCTGTACTAGCAAGACCATTCGGTATGGTAACAGAAATTGATGTAAAGCCTACTGCAGGTTTATTGGTTGTATTTCCGGCAACATCTTCTGCATATAAATAGTATTCAATTCCTGATGATGTGGAGAAGGAACTTGCAATTTGATACGAACTTAATGTGGACATATCTACAGGAGGCTGCCAATTCGCTTCACCACCACGACGATAATATAATTCGGCTTTATAAATCCCCGATTGACCTGCTCCTTCTTCTGTGAACACCGCATTAATCACAACAGCGGTATTCTCTACTGCTTCCACAACTGGATTATGTGTAATCCCAGGGACAGTGTGGTCTACATTAATTGTTTGCGGGTTGGATGTCTCCATAGCATTCCCTGCGCTATCATATGCAGTTACTGTCCAACTATGTGATCCTTGAGCGAAGCCAAAAACAGGTGAAACCCCTGTTGAGTCTGGTGAAATTTCTGCTGTTTCATTTCCACCATTCAATGAGAACAGATAATGACTAAGACCAGAAGTGACATCGCTTGAAGTTTCCCATTCAAAACGATATTCTGTTTCTTTGTACCATCCAGCTAGTGGCAGTGTTAGATCAAATGTCTGTGGAGCTGTATTATCCCATTTCGCAGTAACTACCATGGAATTAGACTCATCTTCATTCCCTGCGTTATCCTGTAGCCATAATTTTACTGTACGCGAGTTATTTGCAGGCATAGCAAAACTCAATGTTTGTATACCTGAGCCGACAACATATTCTGAAGATTCTCCCTCAATTTCATAATGAGCACCTGCTACACCAGAATGTTCTGATGGGTTTGTCCAGGCTAATGTAAAATCATTAGTGGCTGTCCAAACAGAAGGACTAATACTTAAACCAGAAACGGTAGCAGGAGCAGTAACATCATCAATTCGGTACGATCCCGTGGTATCGCTTGCTCCTTCTACTGTTGCAATAACTTTAAATGAAAAATCCCATACTGCGTTGCCTGCAACTTCCAATGCAATGGCTGCTTGACCGGTCGTTGTTACATCATCCTGACTAACAATAGAAACATTTGCAGATGAAGGACTTACTTCCCATGTAACGGAGGTGTTATCACGAACAAGATTTCCAAATTGATCAAGCGCATCCAAAGTAAAACCGAACTGTTCATCCAACTCTATATCTTCGGCATTCTGCGGGACATTATTTAAATGATGAGTTACACCTGGCCATACAAGAACCACTGCCGAAGTATCATCTAAATCATATGCTGCAACACGATTGATATTACGCTCTACATTAGATGAAGAACCAATCTGGGCTGGCACAAATTGACCAGGTCTGCGTACCTCAATTTCTTTACTTCTAACAAACGAGGACGATTTACTAGAAACGCCCTGTTTAATAGAATGAGAGACAGAACGAATGGTAGATAAATTTGAACTAGTATTAGCTACTGTAGTCATAGAAGGAACATTAGAAACATTATGCGTTAAAGACTCAAAGCTGCCAAATGAATTCAATAATGAACTTTCTGTTACCCAACAGCGAACCTGATATTCTGATCCGGATACTGTATTTGTATTTAGTCGTGTGCTTGCAACGCCCTGTGCGTTAGTATTGCTAGTACCAGCACTTAAGCTTTCACCTGTTCCAGAACCAGTAACTACTTCCCAGAATACTTCTACATTTTCTAATGGATTATCAAATGTATCTATTAGAGCAGTATAAAAATCTATGTAAGCAGTATCTGCAGATACCCCTATCTCTTCAGCTGTCAAATCTTCACCAAGAGTCAGATTATATATATCAGATGGTATAATCGTCACCACAGAACTAACATGCGATCCAAGTCCTGATGTGGCAGTAACCGTTACTTGATCTCCAACGCTTAGCGTATTATCTGTTGGGTTGGTGTATAGCATAACGGCAGCATTGCCAGCAGTATCTGTTGCCGTGGTATCAGAGCTTAAGCGATATCCATCACCAGATCCGGTTACCGAATTAATACTCCATACTACATTCTCACCCAGTCGAACTAAATTAGAAAATTGATCGTACACATTTGCTGTAAAGGTTAGACTGTCCAACTGTGTCATAGAGGATGATTGTACATCAAACTGTACAGAATCTGGACTCCCGGGCTCCACTAGATAAAAACCAGAAGTAGAAGATGCATCGTCTGCAGAAACAGTAAATGAATTATAGCTACCAGATACAGTACTTGTACCATACTGATTACTTACAACTCCATTCAGATCGGTAGAATCAGTAGAAACAATGGAAAATGATCCCGTATTGTTCACCGATGCCCATGTCACGTCCCCTTTCGTTTTATAACGACCATATGTATTAAATAACTGAATCTTTGATCTTAAACCAACAGTCGTACTGGTATCGGGACTCGCTAGAACCGTATCTCCACTAGCTGGTCGAAGTACGGTAATGGATGTTACGGGATAACTACTTTGATCATGGTAAAATGCTCCCGCATCTCCATATGTATAGTCTGGATCTGTCTTTTCTGTGTCTATATCAATTCCTGCAGCAGTTGCAAGTAAGGTAAAATCATCATTGGGATAATCTAAAAACTGATCCGTACTGCTGGTGAACGAGCCAAGAATATTCACGGTACCATCTGTCTGGCCCTCTAAAATAGAATAATTAAGATCTACAGTACCTGTTGTAGATAATGAAACTGAATTGCCATTTCCAGCAATAGTTACATGATCCAAGGTTGCTGAACCATTGATTGTAAGTGGTACTGAATCGGCTTCTACACCACTAATCTGTATATAACTATACGTATCGCTATCTCTACCACGATGCCCATCACCAGATCCATCTCCTCCAGAAATTACTACACCACCAAATGTAGAATCTGGATGAAGAGGTAGAAAAGAAATAACACCATCTTCCGGCGTTCCTTGCGCATCCAAGGATCCTTCAATGGTAAGTGTTGCTCCAGGAGCAAAGTACAACTCAGCTCCCGCTTGAAGTTCTAAGGTGTCAGATGAAGACACAGTAAAATTCTCTGTAATAATTACCGTTGTATCCGCAGATACGCTCACATCGCCAGTTGATGAATCTGCAAGAAATTGTCGCAAGCGCGGGAATGCTCCCATATCTGCAACAGTACTATCTCCATCATAAAGCGAACTAGGATCACCTGCATCGATACAGGGGCTTAACAGATCCAGCTCAAAATTGTTATTGGCTGCTGCAACAAATAATGGATCAAGTTCAATATTTCCAGTACCAGAACCAGAATAAACACTGGTGGCACCCCAAAAATCAGAATAAGAAACAATTGGTAAATTACCAGTTTCCAATGGAGACACTCCAAATCCTGAAGTATTACTCCAAAGAATTGAATTTGATAAGGTTACGGTACCACTAGTTTGGTGAAACAAACCATCACCATTATTATATACTGTAATATTAGTAATGGCTGCATCAGCAGTATCACTGATGACAATCGCCTTACCGCTAGAATTATCAACTAATATATAAGACATATTTATTGAACCGGCAGAAATAGTAAAACCATCACCGGAGGCATTACTAACGCGCAGCATATTCACAGAATTACTGCCACCGGTAAATTCTAATTCACCCAATACGGATACTTCATCAGCCGCAAATGCATTTCCATGGATATGTACAGACTTGCCCCAATTATCAGCAGATCCCGTATGATCCCCAGGGTGAACAATAATGGAGTCACCTTCCAGTACGTGATCCATAGTCCACTGCAAGGAATTAAAAGGCATACTGATGCTGGTAATATTATTGTATACAACTGTATCTGTTCCAGTGGTGGCTACATGCCAGGTAACCGGACTGTAAGCTGACGGTGAGTCCAGACTATTTTCATACGAACCCATATCGGGCGCAACGCTGTCTGCTCGAGATGTCCCCAAAATATCAGAAACGATTATATTCGCAGCATTTCCACGGCCAATCATTGGAGACCAGCTCAGTAAAGACAGATCTCCATTTTCCGCATCTGTAAAACCAGGGCGACCATTAAAATTACCTGGGCCATCATGTCCACCCATTATATTAGAATACAAAACATCTACATCACCAGCAATGCTGTCATTCCCCCAGTATATTGAATTCATTAATATAAAATCTCCTGAAGCATTTTTAATACCCGATTCATCATCTCCAAAATTTTCAAGTAGTGTGCAGTGGTTTAAGGAAACATCGCCGCCGCTTGAATATACAGCAGCACCTGAAGAAGCATGATTATCTAAAAACACGCTATTAGTAAAACTTGATTGAGAATTGTTGGCATAAACGGCACCACCGTTAGCCGAGCTGTTATTATCTTTAAATATCATATTCTCAAAAACTGGATCTGCACCACTGATCGAAACAGCCCCGCCATTATTGTTGCTGCCATTTATAATTGTTAAGCCAGAAATATGTACGGAATCGCTCTCATCATTATTAAATACAAAGGCAGGCCCCTGGTTCTCACAATCAATAATCGTAGTTGTTGGTCCGGATACGGAACGAATAATGCGGGTTAATCCCTGCATATTCAAATTTCGGTTATCGGCTCCATTATACGTACCTGCGACAAGTTCCAAAGTATCTCTATTAGAAGATTTATTTAATCCTTCTCCAATGCTTTTCAATGCTGTTTCGCTGGTTATTCCGTCATTAGTATCGTTCCCTATCGTATCATCTACATAATAGACTAATCGTCTTGGATCGCTACGAACATGTTCATAGGCACCAATATCGGGGTTGGATCCAGCAGGATTTGGTCTTGGATTTCCATACAAATCCACTGCTGGAGAAGGTATATCGTCTCCATTAGCATCTTCAATACTTGTTCCACCTTTCCCGATGGCAGGACTGTAAGCAGAAAGCGTACCCAAACTATCTTCAAATAATGGATCGAAATCGTAACATCCCTCACTGTCATCAAAAAACCACTCGCTGGATCCTTCTTCAAATATAGAATTGCTGATCGCAACATATTGACCACTGTTTTGCTGTATGTACGTTTGCATATTAGATGGGGAATTTCCAGTAATGATCGAATTAAAAATAACAATCTGCCCGACATTATCTCCACCAATTTCCACAGCAGTACCTGATCCTGAGCCTGGATTATCTATTCCTTGATTATCAGTAATGGTGGAATTAAATATAACCACGTCTGAATGCCAGGCATACAAACCAGAACCATAATTAGCGCTACCTTGATGTTCCTCAATACTATAATTACCGGCAATGAGCGAATTAATTACGTAAATAGTGCTATTTTCTGCATGAACCCCTGGACCTCGATGATTTTCGCTACCAGCGCCATTATTGTCCGTATAATTTTCCATGACTTTTGTTCGATCCAGCACAACAATCCCCTGCTGAGATACTTTGATCCCTGCGCCATCCACTTGTCCGCCAGTAGTATAATTTCTGTTGTTTTTAATTAGACAATCCCGAAAAATAGCAGCTCCACCATATCCTACATTAATTGCTGGAATTCCATTATTATCTGCATCTTTAATGATACAGTTCTCAAACACTGCTCCTGTAGGATCAAAATTAATTGTACCATTTGTTTCTCCAACATATACACCGGAAACAGTTATCGCTGCTCCACCAAAATCTCCCCCACCGTTTTGAATCGTAAAACCTACTATTTTTAATGTAGTATCATTTCTAGCCTCAATAACAAAAAGATGTTTATTTCCTTCACCATCAATAATGGTACTATCAGGACCATCCCGAGCAAATAGAACAATATTCTTCGGCAAAATTGTACTATTTTCATCATGAATAAATTCTAATTCCTGGTCGTCTGGACGCTCATACGTTCCTGGAAGAACCATCACCGTATCCCCTTCATCCGCAGCGTCAATGCCATCCTGAATATCGCGGAATGCATCCGTGGCGCTTCCTTCATGGGAACCTGATCCGGAGTTCATATCCACGTACCATACTGGACCTTGATAATGAGGCTTGGCTTTTACTTGAAGAGAAGCACTGCTTTCATAATCGTTGCTATCCAAGCTGGTTACATAAAACCAGTAATAGTCTTCATTGGTTAATCCGCCAACCGATCCTTCCGTATTATAACGACCGCTTACGGAATCGCTTAGAGTAAATGTAATTGAATCGGAGCTGGAATAAATTTTGTATTTTACAACATCTCCCGCATTTGATGGGTTCCAGAACAACTGTACCGATTGATGATTTTCAACAACAAAAAGATCGGTGGGCGAATCTGGATAAGGGGTAACCGCCAACTCACTTTCCATAGCGCCTAGGTCTGGTACTGCATCTCTACCAGGATAAGAATCATCATCAGAAGGGTTGGGACGAGAGCTGCCTGCAATATCAACAGTCGGGGCATAAATAATATTTCCTTCCGCGTCTTCGCTTTCAACTGCTCCTGCACCTATAGCAGGACTCCGAGGATGCAGCGCATATGTATTATCAAGGAATTCCGGATCCAGGTTTAATATTTCATCGCCTTCTATATTATTCTCACCACCGATGAGGGAATAAGAAGCATACCCTTCTACGCCTTCATTATTACCGTCATGTATATAAACTTGGCCATAATTAGTTCTGACTTCCGAGCTACTGCCAGCATAAATTACTTTTCTATTCCCATGAACAATACTGTTAAAAATGGTAAAAGAGACCGAATTACCTTCCATATTCCAGTCACCAACGAATATTGCGCTCCCTTGTATTGGTCCATCTTGAGAAGAGGCTGTACTGGATAACGTATTATTAACAACCGTACTATTTATTAATTGAATATTCCCACCTGAAGCAATGCTATTTATAGCTCCACCTCTAATTTCAGCATATTGGCCAACGCCACCCGTATAGGAGACAAGGTTATCAGCAATAATTGTGTTCATAATTGTTACATCAGTCTCAGAACATGTGTCAAAGAACATCGCTGCTCCACGCAAAACACTATAACCTGAACTTCTACTCACCGTTATATTGGTCAGTTTGGACCGATTAATATATAACTCACCGCAATTCATACTGATAGCACCACCATTACCATCACCATACTCGTAATCATCATAATCAACAGTGATATTAGTAAATTCGCAATTATCGAAAAGAGCACCCCCTACACTTATATTCACTGCCACATCTTGTAAGTCATCCCCTTGTAACGATCCCGAATCAAAGATTGTGAAGATACAATTCCTGAATGTGGCGCTTGATGCTACATAAGAATTCTGTTGAGTATTTTGGTCATAAAAATACTGACCCGCTATTTTAACAAGCGCGCCGCCTCCATCATCCTTTCCTCCAGTAGTAGAGGTGATGGTAAACCCAATAATTTGCAGGGATGTATCATTACCATTTTCAATTTCAAAGGAACGGTAATTTCTACTGTCAATAAAAGTGGTCGCCGCACCATCACGGGACTTGAGGATAATATTTTTTGCGGAGCCATCTGAGTCATTTATAAACTCTAATTCCCGATTATCAGATCGATTACCAGCGTAGGTACCTGGCAATACCAAAACAGTGTCGCCTGCAGACGATACATCAATGGCATCCTGGATATCTCGGAATGGATCTCCCGTACTTCCTTCAGCAGAAATACCACCATCATTAACATCCACATACCATACCGGTCCACGATACTCCGGCGTCCCCGAAACTTCTGCTGAATAAATCGATTCATACCCATCACCATCAAGTGCAGTAATCCGGAAATAATATGTTGTTTCATTCGTAAGCCCATCAACTGAAATTGATGTGGCGCTTGCTGAGGCGCTATCAATCAGTGTAGCAGCCGGTGAAGAAGTACCATAATACACCCGGTAACGAACAAGATCACTCTCCGATGACCCTGCCCAGGATAAAACAACGGTAGAATCACCCGTGCTAGAGACTGTTAAGCTTTGTGGTTTTGCGGGATAGGGTGAAGAAGCCAGTGAATTCTCAAACGCACCTAGATCGGGATTGGAACCTGCTGGATTGGGCCTTGCAGAATTATTGTAATCATAAGCCGGTGCGTCCACATCTTCGTATTCGCTGACACCAGCACCAATAGCCAAACTAGCAATAGACAGTGAAAAGTCTCCGTTTGCAGTATCGTTAAATGCCGGTGAATAATCATATATTTCATCTCCTTCTATCTGAGCATCATCATAATGTTCGATGAACGAATATCCGATGGTTGATTCTTGCGAGCCCCACCCACTATTACCTTGGGACATATTTATCTTATGAGCACCACTGCTGGATTCTTCACCTACAACTGTATTATGATATACGATTGAGTTCATAATTTGCACCGGGTCGATGTAGCTAGCTCTTCGTATACCTGCCCCAGCCCAATCGATAGATGAGGCAGCAATATATTTCAACTTATTATTTGCCACGGTGCAATTCACCAGCAGCACCAACGGCTCCTTGCTGGAATAATTTGGATTCTCATTATTAATGTTCGAATTAGGACTACAATAGATACCACCCCCTTTCACATCAACATAATGATTGTCATTGTCATACGCTCCATAAGCAAGGTTATTTGTAATGACCGTATTAATAAACTGAGTCTGTGCAGCTTGTGTATACACACCACCACCATTAACATTCGTACCTTTGGCAACATTTCCACTGATTGAACAATTAACGAATTTTATCGGCGGGTCATTTTCATACCGGCCCTCTATATAGACTCCACCTCCATTAATATGTGCATAAAAGTTGGCAGGATAGTCTCCACCAGCATCGACAGTGTTTGAATCGATACGGGTATTTTCGAAATAAGGGATAGCGCCAACCTTGACAGTAATTCCACCACCACGATAATTATCATAATAATTCTTATTGCTGCCAGTGTTCACAACGCTATTATCTGCAATAACACAATTTTTAAATTGAGGCCGATACACTGTGGTGTCCTGTTCACTTTGACCAGTGTTAGGGTTATAATACCAATTATCTTCCCCTTGAATTTTTATGGGCGCAGATTTCTCACTAGTATTTTGGAAGTTACCGATAATATTTAGGTCGCGGAATTGACAGCCATCAAATATGGAATTAGATCTTGCAACATATACAACTGAATACCGACTTCCATAATCATTATTAGTATTTGTGAACCGACAATTTTCAAACGTTATATCCCAGGAGTTGGTTGATTCATTCATATTAGGTCCATTGATATCAATTAATGATTCATCATCATCACCATTTGTAAACGTCAGACCAATAAACTTGGTGGCAGATGCGCTATAGCCGCTAAATTGACCATCATATTTATCAAGACTTAGTGCTGTTCTACTACCGCCAGCATCAATAATAGTCGTTGCTGGTCCGGCATCGCTTTCAATAATGACATTTTTCCCCTTAAGATCAATTACAGGATTCGATCCTGATCCAGTATACGTACCCGCTTTTACTAGTATACGTTTCCCATTAATAGTGGATTCTGCATCAATGGCATCCTGGATACTATAAAACGCATTGCTTTCACTACCATCTGGGTTGGATGGTTCTGAACCTGAATTATCTACATAGATCGTTGACCCAGAAAAGGCTGGTGATGCACTAATTTCGCTGGAATAACCACTTTCATAATTATCATTATCTATTGCCGTGATCCGAAAATAATAGGCTACATTATTACTTAAACCGCTAATTGTAGTAGTTACAGTGGATGCGCCGCTTACTTCAGCCTGTTTTACTGTGGGACCTGATTCAGTGCCATAGTAAACACCGTATTTGGCAATATCCGTCTCTGAACTCGCGGTCCAGGAAAGGGTAATGGTACCATCCCCTGCTGTAGCGGTGAGTCCGGTTGGCGCATCCGGATAAGGGCTCGATGAATAACTGCTTTCATATGCACCTAGATCTGGACTGCTTCCTGATGGATTTGGACGCGGGTACGATGTGCTATTATTTCTTATATCAACTGTAGGAGCGCTTATCCCCTCAAAAGTTGCAACACCAGCAGCCACAAGGCTACTTGCAATTCCAAGGGAGTAATCACCATTGGTCGCATCGCTAAACTGTGGGTCAATATACGTTGAGTTGGAACCTAAGTTTGACCAGGTATCACCATTTTCTATATTGTTGTAATCAGTAAGCAAAGTCCCCTGATCATTAATATTAGGGTTACCAGAGTTATACTCATCCGTATTGCCCCAGAGAATCGTATTGAACATGGTCAAATTGTCACTAGAGTTTGATATGTGAAGCCCACCGCTTTGTTGGCCTGAAGAATTATTATCATTATTCACGATCGTTGAATTAATGATTTTTACTGTGCCATTTTCTTCTGCCTGTTCATCCGAATCCCAATAACTATTCAATTGAATAAAGATACCAGCCCCGGGACTCCAGTAACCGCTTCCAGCCTGATTGCCATGCATCGTGTTATCGGCAATGAGACAATTGATAATATGTGTACTAGAGTTGATTTTCAGAGCAGCACCATATGTATTATTTTGACCTGAAACCGAATTACCAATGAATGAGCAGCGATTCAGTAAGACTGGGTTTTCTACCTGGCCATCATTATTGTAATTACCATTAATATTTATTGCACCGCCATAACCGCTTCCGCTGGAAGTGATCGAATTATACCGAAACTGACAATCGCTAAATTCCACAGACCCAGTGCCATCGAAATACACGGCAGCACCTGAAGCGTTTCCAAAATCACCGGTAACCGTTATACTATTAGAAGTAAAAACGCAGTTTTTAAAAACCGGCCTGAATGCGACTCCTGAATTATAAGTTCCTGTGATTTGGATTGCCCCGCCTTGGCTGCCGCTACTGTTATTGCGGAAGATGCAACTTCTGAATTCTGGTGAACCTTCAAAAATGCGTATTGCACCACCGCTATAACCGCTCTCATTTTCTTCGAAAATACAGTTCTTAAATATGGGACTGCTGTTTTGAATATATACTGAACCGCCATTATCATTGGTTTTTTTACCATTTTTCAGGGTCAACCCAATGATCTGGAAGGTTGAATCTTGCCCATCGTTAAAATAAAAGTGACGATCATAAGTACCAGCATCCAGTGCGGTTGATTCCGCTCCCGAAGCGGAAATAAAGACCAAGTTTTTATCCGTATCCAAGCCGCGGTTATTTGCACCGGTATAGGTGCCAGCAACCAATTTCACCGTATCATCTTCCGCTGCAGCTGTAATGGCAGATGATATATATCGAAATGGAGATGATTGAGTTCCGTCTCCATTAGAGGTTACGCTGGCGGATACCCACCATACTGGCCCCGTATATGTTGGCGTAGCCTCCACTTGTGCTGTAGCAGAACTAACAGAACCATCTGTTCCTCGAGACCGTACATAAAAATAGTAGGTGGTGTTATTAATTAAACCAGTAATAGTTTTTGTTGCTGTGGAAGCATCGCTGGTGCTATCAACTAACGATAAATTACTGGAACTCGTACCTTGATAAATGAGAGTGTGCGCTATACTGCTACCTATAGCAGCAGTCCAGCTTAAGGTTGCCTGCCCTGTGGTCACAGTTGCCGATAAGTTCGTTGGCGATGCAACGTTTGGCGTTACAGATGTTGTTCTCATAACTGAATAATCGCCGCTCGAACTTTTTGATCGAATTCCATAATAATATGTGGTGCCATTGGTAAGGCTTGTGTTTGAATAAGATGTAACGGTAGAAGCAACTGAATCCAGAGGAGATAAGCTGCTGGACGATGTTCCTCTATAAATAACATAGTTTGCTACACTATCAGAACTTGAAGCTACCCATGACAGATCAACCGTTTGATAAGATGCTGCAGAGGCAAAACTAGAAGGTGGTGGCAATCCAGAATTAATATCTTCAATCCGGACAGCCCAACCATCATGGATCAAGTTAAAATTTGCATTGTTATAAACAATGCTTGTTCCCTCTGTGCGGTAAAAATTTTGCCAACCGATTGTTGCACCATTCAAGGGACCGGTCATTGTATTGTATTGGAATATTATTTCACCAGTGCTTTTAAGAATAACCTGAAATGTATACGATGAAGTTGCCTCTTGCCCCAAGCGGTCTACATCGTTAAACGTGATCACCAACTGGTTTTCATCGCCATAGTAGTAGGCTTTATCGCTAGTAAATATTAAATCCTCCCAGAATGGTGCCAGCGCAGCCTCTGGTGCGGCCGCTGATGGAAACTCAGAGTTATTGTACGCATTAGAACTGCTGGTAAAACTAATAAAACCATTAGTAGAAATTCTAAAAGTTGAGTAATCAATTCCGTAAAATGGAAACACAAAACCAATTGGGTGTGGCCCCGTATTATTATCATCACCAGACATAGAAATCAACGTTCCTGTGCTTGTAATATCCTGCCAGCTATAGACTGGTCCACCTGCGCTGTCACTACTAAACCATTTATAATCTGGCAACAGCTGCTGTTGAGGGGAGTCACTGCTCCACGTTACGTTTCCATAAATACTCCCATTGTAGTCATTTCTAGAGTCTCCTACAAAACTGCCAGACCCTTCGTTCATGCGCCAGTAGCCCACTAAACTATAACTGCTACTGCTTAACGTGGTGACATCTAATGCGTTGCCGGAATTATAAATTTCACTTACACTGTAAGAAGATTGTTCCTGATTCCAAATCGCCACATCATCAATTTTCCCATTAAATACTGAGGGGTTTTCATCTGGACCATTGCTCAAACTTCCAATATATAATGGTACTGTGCTTCCATAAATATTTCCAATAGTACTATCTGTGGTAACATCCACACCGTTAACATATATGGCTGCCGAGCTCCCATTAAATGAAGCTATAATTTGGGTCCAGCTTGTTGTTGCAGTAAAGGATCCGCGGGCATAATCCTCCCCGCCAGCAAGAAGTGTAACAAACCCCAGAGCTGGGTTTACTTCTAATTCATATCCATAGTAATCATCCCAGCCGACTTTCTTAGAAACAACTCTAAGATATTCATCTTCCGTAGGATCATTCAATTTAATATAGGCCATAATGGACCCTTGGCTCCACGTTCCGGATTCAGCAATGTTTAAATTTTGATTATGAGGAATTCTTACGCTGCCACTTACTCCATCAAAATTAAGAGATTGAGATACCAGCCACTGTGGTGCTACGAAAGCGAAAACAAATAATGCTATATATACTGTACGAATTCTAATCATGATATATGTTTACTCTGGTAATGTTGGAGGTTCTGGAAGTGAGGATGCAGCAGCTGGTTGTGTGAGAAAATATGCTGCAGCTGCAGCTAAGCCAACTCCACCAAGCACGGTCCAGCTAACGCCGCCGCCGGAATCAGCAACGTCATCCCCTCCGGAGTATTTACGACGTTTTTTAATTAAATCTTTTGGAGCGTCTAACCCAAGGATTGTCCAGGCTAAAATCTCAATTTCAACAATCATACCCTCTACCTTACCTTCATAGGTAACACTCTGCATATTTTCTGCAGCTCCAGTTGCAACGCTAAACATTTTTATATCGATTGTATAGGCATCTCCAAGCTTACCAATTGCACCATTTACCATGAACTCTACACCAAGCATGGCACCAACTTCTGCTGCACACTCCTGACTACTACACTCCGATCCAGCCATTCCTTGTTCTTCCAATACTTCAGACATGACACCTCGCTCGACCATCTGAACGCGATCTGTTTTGCTCATAGCAGTTGTAAATCGATCGGTTAACGTTTGTGCTTCCATTAGCGAGATTCCACGTCCTTCAAAATCCAAAATTGCAACGGTTGATTTATTCTGATCTCCGCCACGTTTTAATTTTAATCTACCGGGTGGCTGCAGCCCCACAATCTCCCAGGCTAAAATCTGCATTTCGGTTAGAAGTCCAGAAATATCCCCTTCATGCGTTGCGTTTACGGAACGCTCTGTAGCTCCCGTTTCAACAGAAAACATTTTTACATCAATTGTATATGAGTCACCTAGTTTTCCTATCGTACCGCTTATCATAAACTGTACTCCTAATAATTGCCCCACTTCTGCAGCACATTCTTCAGATACACACCCTGATTGAGCAAGCCCTTGTTCTGCCATAATGCTTTCAATTGCCTTCCGCTCAATTAAGCGTACTGCATTTGTAGAACCAATTTCTGAGCGCATACGTTCTGTAAGAGTTTGCACCTCTTGTACGCTGATGCCTTGACCTTCAAAATCTAAAATTGCCACTGTGGGACGGGTATCCTGAGCCTGAACAGTAGCAACAATTAAAAAGGTTAGTAATATATATGTAAGAGCATTTTTCACTTAAATCCTCACAAGTTAAAACATGAATTTAAAATAGACAGTGCGCCAGAACACATGTGCAATTATTCGTCTGCCTCAGCTAATAATGTTTCTACCATAGATCCAACTTCTCCTTCGAAGTCTTCCCCTTCATGAAATCCTTTTTTTGCTAATCGAATTGTCTGAAACTTATCGATTACATATAGCCTAGGTAGCGTTTTTGCGCCGTACCGTTCTTTTGCAACTCCTCGATTATCATTTAATATTGGCATCGTAATGCCTTTTTTTGCTAAAAACGGTCCCGCTTTAGGTGAGTCTTCAAACCCCGGACTAGTGCGTGTTGCTTCCGTTATATCAACCAGAAACCATTTCACACGTTTTCCATCAAACTTTTCATACAAATTTTGTAAAAGTGGCAATTCTTTCATACAAGGCTTACACCACGTTGCAAAAAAACTAACAACTACGACATGTCTGTATGGTTGTGTAGTGCTTTTTCGCAGCCTTTTACCACGCTCCACAGTCCAGTTTTTTAAAAACTCGAACTTAGCTGGCGCATACATCAGCGCCCATGATGGAGCAACGCTTCCAGCTTTTAGCCCTGGATCTATTATTCCATCAGCATCTGGCACTACCGCCACTTCTGATTCATCTTCTTTTTTTACCTCTTCTTGCGCAATCAGCGGCATAGAAACTATAAGTGCAAAAAATAATATATAGTGAAAAGGTCTCATTATTGAGGATATATAAGTCATTAATTTCTCCGTATGTTTATTTATCAAAGTACTATTAACACTCTACAATCTTTTAAAACTCCATAAGAACTATTCGCTGATCTTATACGCATAATATCTGAATTCCCAATAATAACATCTACATTATTGGATCCAGATGCTGCGACAGCTTTTACAACAAGAGGATTTCCTTTTACGCGATCATCTTCTTTGCCAGCATCTAATCCTTTTGCATAACCAGCAACTCCATTCTTGATAGCATATTCTCTGGTATAATTTGATGGCCCGTAAACAATTCCCCCGTTTTGGTCTAATATCTGTGGAGACATTGCTGGGCGGACACCAAGCCCGCTACAATCAATAATTAACCCAGTGATGGCTCCTGTTGTTGGGCCATCTGCAGCGGCTGCGGCATCCCCAGATGGGACAGCTGCGTTCGGTGCAAATGGATCTAAAAATCCTGTTGGCGGTATCATCACTTCGGATATCCCGGACATAGGTACTTCATACACAACTTCAATGGATGTGTCACTAAGATATTTTGGATCGCCAACTTGAAATGCGCCGCGGATTACCCCTTGCACTTGTGTTTTAATCACATCATCAAACATGGCTCCACTCATTGTTGTTTCGCTTGTTAACGTTACACCATTCACAATTTCAATTAATTGACGCAGTGCATCTTGCTTCGCAATTCTTAGTGCCGCACGTCGCGCTTGGCCAGCATTAATTACATTTTGAGGGATATAGCCAATTCCAGTTGCTTGCACTTTCCTACCATTATAATCTATTGACCCTCGATCAAATGTTTCTCCAACAAACCCATCCTGACCTATTAGAAGACTGCTAATTAGAAATGTTATATATAAAATTTGTTTCATGAACTCGCTCCTTAAATTATTGAACAATTTCTGCTGTGATTCGATTTCCGGTCATTCCGGTAACTTTAAAATTTAATCCATCAGGTGTTGTTTGGCTTAATCCCATTGCTAAATCCATCGCCTTTCCTTCAAATTCAACTTCGTATTCAGCAACTCCATCGTTTAAACTTTTTGAATATGCATTTCGGATGCCAGATACGGTTTGAGCGCTTAAGAATGATTGAAACATCATATACGATCCAAAGTCCGCATTCTTCAATACAATAAATACTTTAACAAAATTGGATTGCTGAGTGCTCCATTTTTGAATCAGTTGGCGAATAATATCTTCACCCATTTTTTGTGCTGCATCGTTCACAGCATTTACTCCCGCTGTAGATGGAGAAATATGAGGTTTTTTTCCATGAGCGCTTGGAACAACTGCTAAAATTTCACCCGTATCAACCCGCACAATTTTTCCATTTAAATCCGCCTGACCTGATGTCATGCCATAAAACACCCCGCCAGATGATATTTTTGCTGTACCAATAACGATTACTTCGGCTCCTAGCATTCCAGCTATTTTTGCTGCAGCAGCCACATTGCCTTCCAACGCTTGTTCAAAGTCCGGTTTCCCTTTTAACGCTTGTACCAGTTGACGATCCACAACATCAAAACCCTTATCATAGAACATGCTAAGCAATTTAGTCTCGGCAAAATCTGTAGGTGTATTATCAATTAAGTTTTCTTCACGAAGAAGAAAAATTATTCTGGGCCGATTCATTGAATTTAACAGCGTCTGCAATGCCGCTTCATCCTGCATGACCTGATCAAGCATTTGTGTAACCTCAGCTGATATTGTTATCTCCCAATTGCCATCCGGGTCTTTTTTCTCATTCACGATCTCAAACTTTTTTACAAACCCTTGTGCTTTCGAATAAATATTATCACTTAAAGAAGTTGCAGTTACAACGGTTTCTGAGCTGATATATGCACCTAAACCATTCTCCACTGCATCACGCTTTGCCTGTTCAATAGCAGCATCCTTTGTTAATCCATATCCGATCCCTTTTGCAGTCTCTGACTGTGACAAAAGAGCTCCCATGGGTACAAAACATATCAATATGACCAAAAAATATTTCTTCATTTTATTCAAACCCTATATTTACCTCGCTAAAAACACAAATCTATAACTAGATACAATAATAATCTAAATTATTTAATATTATATCATTAACCAACAATAAAGCTGTAATTGTGATTTAAATCAAATTTTGGCATTCAAGCCGTTTATTTTCAAAGTTTTTCATCCTATATTCAAGCTGTTTAATCAATGGTAAGGATTATATATGAAACATTTATCTATTAGAATATTCGCAATATCTACATTGTTGTTTATTACAGGATGCGCAACAAAACCACAAAGTGATATGGATAGTCCTGAATATCATTTTCGTTCCGGAATGCGTTCCGTTGATACGGGAAATTATGATGCTGCATTGAATTCTTTTCAAAGAGCATTAGACTTAGATAAAAAATTCGTTTCTGGGTATGCGGGTCTTGGATTAGCAAATGCACATTTGGGCAATACAAAAGCAGCCAAAAAAAATATTGGCAAAGCAGTTGATAAAGGATCAAAAGACCCTGATGTTCTTTCAATTTGTGCTCGCGCGTGGATTGTAATGCGTAAAGATGAAAAAAAATGGTTCAAGCAAGCAACGAAAATTCTTGATAAAGCATTAAAGCGGGATAAAAAACATGAAGGGTCTATGTTTTATTATGGGTTAGCTCATTTATATAAATATAATTTTAGTGATGCAGAATCATATTTCAGAAAAGTCGTTGAGTTAAAAGGAGATTACTCTGGAAAAGCAGATAAACAATGGAAACGTTCGCAAAAAATCGTACGTGCAATGCCGGGAACAGAAGCAGGGAAAAAAATTGCATTACAAGAACAAATTAACCGTGCAGATTTATCCGTTATATTTGCAGAAGAATTAAAAATAAGTGAATTGATGGAAAAACTTCCATCACAAAGCGGAGGGTTTCAAACTCCAGGCCAAATGAACACATCAGCCCGCTCACAAAAACCATCTGATGCAAGTGGGCATTGGGCTTCATCTTGGATAAATGAAGTGATTCAATATGGTATTTTAGAAGTTGGACCCGATGGGCGTTTTTATCCAGATGAAACTATTACTCGAGCTGAATATGCTATGGCAGTACAACGATTGCTTGTAGTTGCCACACGAGATAATAGTTTAGAGGTTCGTTATTTTGGAGAGAGACCATCCCGATTTAGCGATGTGCCTAGTAGCCATCCAGCATATAATGCTATGGCCCTATGTAGTGAAAGAGGAATAATGCAATCTGATGTAATGACTGGAAAATTTAACCCATCTGGGAAAATTGATGGAGCGGATGCATTATTAATTATTCGGACATTGCAAAATTCTTTACGAATGACATTTTAATATAGTTAATATTTTTAATTTAAGGGGCAATGTAATTGCCCCTTTTTTTATTCCATTTACATTCAATTTGTAAAATTGTATTTTACGTCATGAGGTTACGAACTCTTCTCATCATTCTAATTGTTGGTTTATTCGCACCCAGCTGTGTAGAGCACTTAGTTACAATTAGAGTTTTTCCTGATGGGAGATACTTGATGGGCTTTGTTAGTCGCGGTGATTCTACAGATGTATTTAATGAAGACTTTCCCCATCCTTTTGGTGATCCGTGGAGTACAAAAATTGAAACTGAAATATCTGATGATGAAACAACTTGGATTATGTCAACATCAGGTCTGCTTAGTGGTCCAGTTGCATTTTCATCTGCTAATAATTCTTTGGTAGAGGTTGCACATCCTATTGATGTGCGCTCTGAAAAAAGTTTATTTGGAACACATTATTTCATAACACAGTTTTTTAAAGGAAGAGAAGTCTTTCGAAAGTATCCAAAATTTGGTAATAGCATGAGTAGCATTGATGATGATACTACTGAGTGGATTGGGGAGGCTTTGTACTATATTGGATCTACAGCAATTAGTGATTTGCAGAACGATTCTAGTACGAAAATTGACAACCTCCTTGCGGAAAGAATGGAAAATTATATACGCGGGTACGTTGATAGAAAAAACTTTACTGAGCTATATTCAATAGAAGATTCATCGGGGCTATTTGTTCATGATGTACTAAAACCATTTACAAATGAGCTTCCTTCAAAGTACAAATTAGTTTTCCAAAGTTTGGTAGACATTTATTCACAAGAAATGCATATAACAGGGCAGCTAAGAGATGATCAGTTTAAGTTTCATGTTTTTTTACCCGGCGCTATTTTAACCACCAATGCTGACTCAATTTCTGGTGACACGTTAATGTGGACATTTGGATTAAAGGAATTCCTTAATGATGATTATATATTGCATGCGGAATCAATTGTTTATTCAAAGAAACGAGTTCAAGCCACTATTATTATTTTATTGGGCTTAGTGTTAATCATTGCATTTTTATTAATTAAATTCAAGCAATGAAATTGAAAATTTTCATTCTCATTAATTTAATTGTACCATTTGTATTTGCTGCGAAACCAAAATTCAATGATAATCAAATTATAGCGATGACTCCTCATTATTTTGAACGAAATCACACTTCCCCTGAATTATTAGGTGTTAATATTTATAAATCTCGGCAAGGAAGAGTCTATCAAATTGATATTCAAGTTGATAGAAATAGAATTAATGATGATTTAAGTTTTGCTTATTCTGCTTTAACAAATATGGGGCAGTACGCAAAGAAACCTATAAAACAATTAATTGTGGTGATGCATAGTGATAATTATCGAAACCCTCCTCAAGTTTGTATTGGTAAAGCAAAATGTAGTATTGATTTCTGGGTTCATGAAAAAGGAGAATATCAAAGCTGGTATAAAGAATGTATCCACTTTAAAGAGCTATAACACCACATGAAACTTCGCACGTTTTCGAGCACTAATTCCTGTCTGATGCTTTATGTTATTGTAGTATTATTTTTTATCACCCATTCAAATACTCATGCTATAGAAATTCCAGATTCAACATATAGAACTAAATTACCATTGCTGCTTCATAGGCCCCCCAAGGTAATGTTTGATGATAGGCCAACACTATTACAGCTGTTTGTAAATATACCTGATGATAGTATTAAAGCAGTGAGCATTTTTTATAAAACGAATGAAATGAGCATCTTTCAAGAAATTCAACTAGACAAGATTAAAGGAGCATTTACATATAAATTTGACCCGGGAAAACAAGAAGGAAAGTCTTTATCATATTTCTTTATTGTTCAGCAGCGGGAGAATGCCGTACATGCTACGCCCTTAGGTGATTCTGGTAAAATTAAACCATATAATCAACCGCTTGTAGATGCGATTGAGTACTATGAAAAGCGACTAAAATCATTACAATAATGAAGGTTTCTGATACAATTAAATCCCTCCGCAAACAAATAAATGATCATAATTATCAATATTATGTATTAGATAATCCAATTATTTCTGATGGGGAATATGATAAACTGTTAAAAGAGCTTGAATTAATAGAAAATAAATATCCAGAATATATTATTCCGGAATCGCCTACCCAAAGAATCGGTGCACAGCCAATTGATAGTTTTGGAACCGTTAGACATCGTATAACAATGATGTCTTTAGCAAATGCTATGTCTGAAAATGAGTTAAAAGCGTTTGATGAACGACTCAAAAAAAAATTAAATAGCCCCGAAGAGATTGAATATGTTATTGAGCCAAAACTTGATGGTCTTGCTGTTGAATTAATTTATGAAAATGGAATATTTGTTAATGGATCTACACGCGGTGATGGAAACACAGGAGAAGAAATAACATCCAACCTAAAAACTATTAATAGTATTCCTTTAATATTAAGGGATGACATTGTTCCTTTACCAGGTTTGGTGGAAGTAAGAGGGGAAGTATTTATTCGTAAACAAGATTTTGAAATATTGAACACTAAAAGAATACAAGCAAATAACCAGCCTTTTGCAAATGCAAGAAATGCAGCAGCCGGTAGTCTTAGGCAGCTAGATCCAAAAATTACTGCAACACGGTCTTTATCAATTTATTGTTATCAAGCTGGCGTTGTTGATGGTATAGATCTAAATACTCACTCTGAATTTTTAGAGCAGTTAAAAGGCTGGGGGCTGCCGGTAAATCCCGAAATAAAAATAGTAAAAGGCATAGAAAAAGCAATACAATTCCACAAAGAGCTTGAAGGCGCAAGAAATGAATTCCCATATGAAATTGATGGTTCTGTTATAAAAGTTAATTCATTGCCTATTCGGAACAAGCTTGGAACAAGGAGCAGAAGTCCCCGTTGGGCTATTGCTGGAAAATTTAAGGCTCAACAAGTTACTACGGTTATAAAAGATATTTTTCCTTCTGTTGGTAGGACGGGAGCTGTAACTCCTGTAGCAAGGTTAGAACCTGCAGAGGTTGGGGGCGTAACAGTTACAAATGCAACTCTTCATAATCAAGATGAAATAGACCGAAAAGATATCCGTATTGGAGATACGGTTATAATAGAGCGATCAGGAGATGTAATTCCTAAAGTAATAAAAGTAATTCAAGAAAAACGTACAAATGATGCAAAATCTTATCATCTACCAGATCATTGTCCTGAATGTAATAATGAACTAATTAGACCGCAAAATGAAGTAGTATTTCGATGTTCTAATTTATTATGTCCAGCAAAAATTAAAGGAAATATAAAACATTTTGTTTCAAAAGACGCATTGGATATGGATGGCCTTGGTGAAAAGCTTATCGATCAACTTGTAAATGAAAAAATTATAAAGAATGTAGATAATTTATTCCAAATCAATAAAAATCAATTAGCTAATCTTGAAAGAATGGGCGATAAGTCAGCTGATAATATTATTGAGTCAATTAATAATTCTAAACTCACTACCTTTTCACGATTTATATATGCTCTAGGGATAAGACATGTTGGCGAGCATACATCAAAACTATTAGAAGACGCGTTTGATGGAAGTTTTGATTTATTATTAGAAGCTTCGTTTGAAGATTTAGAATCTATTGATGAGGTTGGGCCTATAGTTGCCCAATCAATTATAGAGTTTTGGAATGTTGATTCGAATAAACAAATTGCTAATAATTGTTTTGAATTTGGTCTCAAGCTGGAAAGAAAGAATAAAAAAGTAGATCAAATTCTTAGCGGGAAAACATTTGTCTTTACTGGATCACTGGAAAAGTTTACTAGAAAAACAGCAAAAGAAATGGTTGTAAATAAGGGTGGTTGTGTGAGCAATGCTATTAGTAAAAACAGCAATTTTTTGGTGGCTGGTCCAGGGGCTGGGGCAAAACTAGAAAAAGCAAAAAAAATAGGAATTAATATTATTAACGAAGATGAGTTTGAGCAGTTAGTTAACAAATTTTAATTATTATCAACTTTGAAAATTCATAATAAATAAAGGGAAAATTATCATGATGAAAATTGAAACAATCGTAGGAGACGTGGTGTTACTTGTTCTTCAAGATATTGAAAGTTTAAAAGAAATGGGTATTCAAAAGAATAAAATTTATGCAAGAATTGTTGGATATGATGAAAACGGAATTTGGATAGAACATCCAAATTTTCAAATTCCTCGCATGGAAGATCCATCCAATAAAGATGGCAAGGTAACAACAGAAAGTGTTACAGCATCTGTATTAATTGCATGGCCATTTATTACATCAATAGTTCATTTCCCAAATGTAGAGGGTTTTGATTTTCCAAATCCATTTGATTTACATTTTGGTTTCGATATAGAAAATTGAAAAAACCTGCAGTTAAAATCCGTGGATTAAAAAAATCCTTTGGTGATGTAAAAGCTCTTGATGGAGTTGAATTAACAATTAAACAAGGAGAGTTTTTAGGCTTGTTAGGGCCAAATGGGGCAGGAAAAACCACAACAATAAATATTCTTACTGGTTTAGTTATCAGGCAAGAGGGAATAACAGAAATATTTGGTAAAGACACGGTAAAAGATTATCGGTTCACAAGATCAAAAGTTGGCATCGCCGCGCAGGAAATATCTATAGATTGGTTCTTTCCTATAGAAAAGCTGCTTTTGTTTCATGCTGGTTATTATGGTTTACCAACTAACCAAGCAAAAGAACGAGTTGATTTAATTATAGAAAAACTGGGTCTTGTTGAAAAAAGGAATACTCGATTAAGACAACTTTCTGGCGGGATGAAACGTCGTTATCAATTAGCAAAAGCCCTAATTCATGATCCAGAAATAATTATTTTGGATGAGCCTACTGCTGGTGTTGATGTAGAGCTTCGACATGAGCTGTGGGAGTATTTGCGACAATTGCATCATGAAGGAAAAACTATACTTCTTACAACCCACTATATTGAAGAAGCAGAATTATTATGTGAACGCGTTGCCATTATTAATAAAGGGAAAATAATAAAAGAGGGTACCCCAAATGAGCTTACTATGCAATTGGGCCAATCAGGATTATCTGTGCATTTATCCGGCTGGGAAGATCAAAAAAGTGAATTGCTAAATGATTTTACATATACTTATGATAATGGAAGATTACATTTTTCCTTATTGGATCCTGAAAAAGATATGGCAAAAATCATTAATATTTTAACAGAAAATAATTGTCATATCCAAAGTGTAAGCGCAGATAAATCATCTTTAGAGGATGTTTTTCTAGATCTTACTGGAGAGAAAATTAATTGATGGGAAAAGTTAATTGGATTGGTTTATGGACATTAATTAAGCGTGAAGTAGGACGTTTTTTTTCAGTATATCGTCAAACTGTTCTGCCAGGATTAATATCATCTGGTTTATATATTTTAGTTTTTGGTTTCACGCTTGAAAGACGTATTGAAGAAATAAATGGAGTGCCGTATACATTATTTATTCTTCCAGGGTTATTAATGATGAATACATTAACAAATGCTACTGCAAATACATCATCATCCATGTTGCAAATGAAACTACTTCAACAATTACCAGATATATTAACTGCTCCATTATCAGCTATAGAAATTTCTATAGCATATATTATTGGAGGTACGGTTCGTGGGGTAGTAAATGGAATATTAGTAATGATTTTAGGAATTATATTAATTGGTCTACCTGTACATTCGCCAGTATTAACAGTCTGCTTTATAATAATGGTTTCGTGGGCATTTTCAAGCATGGGTTTAGTTTTAGGTCAATTGTCAGATTCTTGGGATCAGCTTGCAATGATGCAAAACTTTTTTTTAACACCCTTAAGCTTTCTGGGTGGTGTGTTTTATTCTATAAATATGTTACCTGACTGGGCTCAAGTAATAAGCTTGTTTAACCCAATTTATTATATGATAAATGGAATACGATATACTACGCTTGGAATAGCAGATACTTCTCCATTAACTAGCTTTATAATGGCATTAATTATGACAATTATCTTCACATTTTCAGCCATAATTCTTATGCATAGCGGTAAAAAGATTAAACAATGAATCATATAAAACAGATTATAAAATCTATTATAATTGGTTCATTTTGCAATGTGGCTTTAGCTGAAAACTCTACATTGGATTCAGTTAATTGGAAACAATTTATACGGGGTGGATTAGTTCAGGTGTCCAAGGATAATGGTATTTCCGGGTATTATCGTCTTAACCGAACAAGTAATTATAGTTTTGGTGATCTAAGATTATATCATTACAGTTTAAAAAATAATTCGTATATATTTATTCGGTATAAGAATAGTAGCAAATATCGTGGGTATTCTCGGTTATATAGATTCAGCACCATAGCATATCAAAAAAATAAAAAAGCTGGTGTGGCGTTAAGATATCATTTTAATCAAGGACTTGGTTATTTTTTAATACCCTACAATAACGGTCATATCATTACCGAACTATCACACGCTTATGATATGTCAGATTACCTTAATGATAACAGAAAAACCTCATACGCAAGAACTGGAATATATTGGGATCATGATACAAAGTTTTTCAGTTCCAAGTTAGAATTTGAATATTTTCACCAAATAAGTGAAGTGGTGGAAGAAAACTTATCAAGGACCCAAATCATGTCTGAAATAATTATTCCGTTAAAAAATAAGATATCAGCAAGCTTGATATATGAAACAGAGAATTACAAACAATTAAACAATAATGCAAATTCAATATCCTTTTCAATTGGATGGAAAGGAAACTTGAAATGGAAGATTTAAATTAATTAGATAATAAATCTTTTACCTTTTCTAAATCACCATCAATTTTTTCAAAAGGCTCTATACCCAGTATATGTGCTACTAAAGGATATATATGAATGTTTTCGAATTCATCTCTCGTATATCCTGATTTAAATGAGGGGCCATTAGCAATAAAAATCGCTTTCATATTATCTAATGTATTATCATAACCGTGCGATCCCTTAGGGTTATAAGAACCATGCCCTAAAGGCATTAAACTCCATCCTTCATCAGCAACAATGAGAATATCTGGTATACGTACATGGTTTCTATAATGAAATCGTTGCGGAATTTTATTTTTCAAATAAATCATAGCATTCTTAATATTTTTTAAATCATTGTAAGTCCTTTTTAATAATTTCTCAGACTTGGATGAAATAAAAACAGTTGGTCCTGCTCCAGTTACATCTAATGAGGACAAATCTGTATATGATGATAAATCTATAGTTTTTTCTGGATATACATCTGTCATTCCATGATCACTTACAATTATAATATTTAATTTAGAAGATATAGAAAGGTTATTGGTTTTAGAAATTAAATCGCCGAGAACACTGTCCATTCGCTCAATTTGTAGGATGGTTTCTTGACTGTTTGGACCATATTCATGTCCCGTCCAATCAGGTTCGTGAAAATATAATAATGTTAATCTAGGTCTATGTTTAATTGGATAAGAAAACCAGGATATAACAGAATCAATCCTAGATTGAAAAGAAACTTTTTGATCATATTTTTTCCAATAAAATGGTTGCACACCATTAATTGATGCTTCTGTGCCAACCCAAAAATAACTGGCAGTTTTTACTCCTTGTCTCTCAGCAGTGACCCATATAGGTTCTCCTCCATAGAATTGTCCATTTTCTACAGCATTTCGATCTCTAATTGCATATGGCTTATCTAAATCGGTTGCATAAAATGTATTCGCAATCAGCCCATGGTTTTCAGCATACATTCCTGTAGCTATACTATAATGATTGGGGAAAGTTTTAGATGTAAAAACAGGAATTAAAGCTCTTGACGTAACACCATTTTTTAAAAGTTTATCAAAATTAGGAGTATTGGCTTTATTTAAATAATCATAGCGAAACCCATCCATAGAAATCAATAGTACATACTCCTCTGTATCAGCTGAATAGATTAATGTAAACAATAAAGATATTATGATAAATAGTCGATTATTCATGATAGAAGATTTTATTATTAATTTTCATATAATTGTAAGGATAAATTGAATTTCTAATCTACGATTTATATATCTTCTTGTGTATAACTTTATGTATATATTGTGTATATGATAATATCATAAATGTATAATTTGTTAATCGTATACACTATCTAGACATAAATAATACATATAATTAAAAAGGGTTTACTAAAGCCATTTGTAAATAATGATGCGGTGAATTATTATCTTTCCAACGGTTAAAATCCTGAGCTACTCCATATGAAAGCACTACAAGACCTAGATTAACACGTAATTCGTATCCAGCCGTATATAGCATATTATCAATATCCGAATCCGTATACCATGCATTACCAAAATCTACAAAGCAAGCAAATACAAATTGATTAAAACCAATGCGTGGTTCTATTGTTCCATATATAAGTTGATCACCGATACGCCAATCATTCCACCCGCGGATATGAATAGCTTCATGAATACCTAATATATTCCGACCCATGAGATATATTGGTGAATTATTTGTAATGGCAGGTAAATCCTGCGCTGGTATATTATCTCCATAAACAGATATTGTTTTTATTCTAGCAAATAATGCAGCTGGTATATCATTTGTAGTTGATATATTTATAAACATATCCGAACTAATTCTTGTATAATCAAACTCTCCATAAATTGCCGAATTAGAATGCTCTACACCAATTGTTGCTCCATAGCCTTGCTTCGGTAACATTGTGTTAATTGCGTGGGGTCTGCGATTTATCCATTTATAAAAGATTCTAAGTTTAAATTCCTCACCTGATAATGGTTTAGGCATATATGTAGTGGTAGTATCGTATGTATAGGATTCAGTATAGCTATCATAACCATTAACTAATTTTGCATCACGATTCAATAATTTTATGCTTCCCAATAGTTGATGATTATTTGACAAATTATCGCCAAAGTTATACGGAAGTTCAAACCATAGGTCAATACTACTATTTTCCTCATATAAGCCCCATTTAGTGTTGTCGTAAGGCTTGATAAGTATATCGAGGTTATTGTAGAACGTTAGACCCCATATTGGACCTTTCATAGCATTTGTATATTGAATTAAATATAAATGGTTTTTTTCATTTGTTAAATCATATACAGCAAGCCCTGTAAATAAATGTCTATTCATTTTATCTGACCATTGAGTAAATCCTAAAATAGATTTGCTATCTGGTAAAACCAATGAACCTTGATGCCGAAATACATCAAAAGACCTATAGGGTTTATCAATAATTATGTCAATTTCTTTGTTTAATGATATGCTCTCAATACTTTTGCCCGGGCCAGCATTCTTCCAATCCGCATAATGATCCCTTATGGATAATTCACTAGTTGATACATCTCTATGAGGATCTATTTTAACTAAACGAACTGTGTCAACATCAGCAAGAGTTTTTGCCGTAATGGTATTGCCCTTTGGCGACCATTGTCCTGCCCATACGGCATCCCCCACATCAGTAACAAGCTTATCCTCTTTAGTGCTCACGTTTATAGTGTGTATATTTGGTGTAGTACCCGCATGCGATGTATACGATATATAATTTCCATCAGGATGCCAGACAGGATCATAATCTGCAGCCGGATCTTTAGTGAGTCTTTCAATATTTCCACTATCTATATTTTTTATATACAAATCCAAATTGGCGTTTTTATCTGCCATGCAAAATACAATATACTTTCCATCTGGACTGTAATGCGGGCTCACAATTTGCGTGTCATAGGTATAGCTGGTAATCTGCTTATTTTGTGTTCCATCGATATCCATTAGGTATAAGTTTGCAATGCTATTATAATGAGCTACGTATACTATCTTTTTTCCATCTGGGGACCATGAAGGATATGACGCGCGCTTAGAACTAGTTATCCATTTAGAGGATTTCGATTTATTATCTAATATCTTTATATCATATACAAGTGATTGGTGTTTTCCATAATGATATTTTGTATATGCTACCATATCATTATCTGGTGACCATTGTAGATATGGATGGAAATTTCCAAAATCAATTTCTTCTTTATCCCATATAATTATGGGTTTATCTTTTTTATTCTTTTTTATTTCCTTATCCTTATTATTAAGGATTCTATCAAATAGTGTGGGCTTATCCTTATTATTTTTTTTCTCTTTGGATTGCAACCTTTTTTCTTTTATTTCTTTTTCTGATATAGTATCACGGTTAAATATATATAATGACATATCCCTTTGTTTTTCATTGTTCATACCTATAATTGCCATTTTTGTACTATCTGATGCATAATTAAAGCCAATTAATCTTTTTATTGGTAGTGTAACTACATCACCAATTTCTTCTATTGCTTCTTTTTGTGATCTATAGCCATAATAATACGTGTTCATGTGTCTTCGCCAATCCTCATTAAACTGATCGACGGATATACCAACATTATTTTTAAAGGCTGAGTTAAAATTAAATAAGCCCATGCTATTGCGATTTGATAGTGTATTTACTATTGTTGAATCTCCAAATCTATTTGACCAATACAATAATTTCGAGAAACCATCATGGTGTGGGTCCATAGTATCCATTTCATTTTTTAGTACATGGTATTTATGTCGAATCTCAGCCCGATACGGCCTCCATCTTTCTGTTTCATATTCCGCTAATCCTTCTACCACCCAACCTGGTGTTTGTGAAATTAAATACGACCATGGTTCCGGAAGCCATGTTTTCACACGATGAAAGAAAACAATGTGTTGAAGCTCATGAGAAACTACCTGAAAAAGCCATTTTTCATTTTCAAGCCAAATTGCTGCATCATTTTGATCTACCCATATAAATGTTTGGTAGGTTGGTCCCGCAAAACCATTCATTATTTCATCTTCCGTTGTAAAAATAATATCTATAATTGGAATTTCTTCAAGACTCATTTGTTCTAATAAAACTGGAAGTACTTGCTCAGAAATTATTGCACCTTCTTTTGCGATTGTTTCAATACCATTATGGTAATGTACTCTAAAGTGCTCAGTGGTTATAGTATTCCAATCAAGTTCGCCATGCGTCCTGTTGGTCCATGCCCACGTTTGACTATAACCGACAACATTGATTAATAGTAAGAAGAAAAATATTTTTTTAATAGCCATCTATTGTAAAGTTTATTGCTGCTCCTAGATTTTCATCATCTGTTGCAAAAACAATTTTATTATCATTAACTGTAAGGGCTTCAACTTTATTCTTTTTAAATACATATTGCTTTGGAAAAGAATCTGAAATATTAAAATATAATTTTTCTTTTAAAACTTCAAATTTTCCTATTTTATATATTGCAGATTGATATGGCCCATCGTCTCCTGGGTCTGACGTTGATGATGTCCATAATATATTATTATTATCAATATCCATATCGCTCATATTTCTTTTTGATGTGATCGGCCAAGGTAGATTAATAAAAATGCTATCTTCTACGCTTATCGTAATATCATCGTCAAATAAACTAATAGATCCCCAAAATAATATTGATTCTTCACTATCAGATCCTCTATGCGCCCATGATATATAGGTGTTATTATTTTTTCTTATTATTAGCAAGTTTTCAAGATTTAAAGGTGGCCCGCTATCAGGTATTCTAAATTCTTTAATTATATCTATAGTATTTGATTGAAGATCTAATTTTATCCAATAACAGAACCCCCAACTTCCCATTGCTATATATTCATTTTTCAATCCAGGAATATTTGATAACGCCTCAAGATCTATAGGTAAAGTTTCACTTGGCCATTTTAGTCCTACATATAGCGAATCTGCATCTAGGTTAATTAATCCGACCCGCAACTGGCCTTTCTTTTTATTATCATGGACAACAAGATATTTATTTGTATCACTTGTAGGAGAAATTCCACTTATTGCAATTTCTCTTTTTCCGCTAACAAATTGCCAGCGTTCATCTATTGGCCTTAATTCTGTTTGGCAACTAAATAAGATTAATATAAATATATATGAGGTCGAGGGGTAAGTGTATCTTTTCATAAGAAGTTATTTTATAATATATAAATCTAAGCTATTAATATTCTATTTGTAATAAGTCTTAGAAATATTGTATAGCTGATTATAATTCACTCTAGGTTTGATGTAGTTTTACTATTTTATTATACAATCATCAGAAGAAAATTTATTTAGTACATAAATAAATTTGCAAATGGCTTTCGCTGCTAAATGGAGACTTATCATAATCTCCAAATTTATTATAAATTTTAAATCCCGATTCATTTAACAGTCTATCCATAGTATCTGGATATATCATATGCATATCAAATAAGAATTGATCTACTTTTGATGATTCAAAGAACCATTTAATTTGATTGATCTGCGTATCTGGATCATACTGGTTTACTTCATTAACAATGCATTGCTCTCCATTAGGCAGATCAAATTCCATGACGTGTGTCTTAAGATTTGGCCTATAAAGAAATATAGGGTTTGGAACAAAAGTATCAATGAGAAATAATCCTCCATCCAATAAATGTGCATATACACAATTAAAAAATTTTGACAAGTCTTTATTTGTTAATAGATGGCAGATTGAATTAAAACCTATAAAGATAAATCTATATTTCTTTTTAAGGTCAATATTTTTCATATCCCCTTGAACGATATCATGGACACTTTTAATTGAAGTTAATTTTTTCTTTGTAAACTCTACAAAGGGTTCACTTAATTCTACACCTGTATAATTAAAGCCTTTTTTAATTAAAGGAACTGCAAGCCTTCCTGTTCCTGAGGCCATTTCTAATATTGGCCCACCATGATCTAAAGCACAATTAGTAATAAATTCTATATCATTAGTTTTCCATGCATGAGCAGCATCATAGAGCTTTGGGTCTGAATAAATATCAATTTGCAAAAAAATTAATTTAAAATAACCAGATCCTTGCTGGTTTTATTTAGTATCTCACACCCGTCTTCTTTTATTATAATATCGTCCTCAATCCGGACACCACCCCATCCAGGTATATAAATACCGGGTTCAATAGTAACTACATTATTTTCATCTAAAATTTGGGTGCTTAATTGGCTCATTCGCGGTTCTGTATGTATTTCAAGCCCAAGCCCGTGTCCAGTTCCATGATTATAATACTCACCATACCCTCTATCAGCAATGAAATCTCTAGTTATTGTATCCATTTCTTTACAGCTAACACCTGCTTTAGCAGCATCACAGCCTGCTTGTTGAGACCCTTTTACTATGTCATATATTTCATAATGCCTATCTGTTGGTTTTCCTATTAATGGTGTCCTTGTCATATCTGCATGATATCCTGCATATTTTGCTGCTGCATCTATAACGATAAAATCGCCATCTTTGAAGGGTCGATTACTTGGAACAGCATGTGGCAATGCTCCATTTTCTCCAGCAGCAACAATGGGATTATAAGCTTCTCCATCGCTTTCTTGTCTATAGCGCAAAACCAGCTGGTTTGCGACATCCTTTTCTGTGACCCCAGGCTTAAGCATAGGCAATATTTCTTGATATATAACGTCCGTTATTTCTACTGCTGTACGTATTGCATTTAATTCAGAATCATCTTTTACCGCTTGTAAGTTTTCCATAAGCATTGATGTAGAACTCCATTCCGTATTTGGAAAACTATCGGAAATTTTCTTATACTGACTGAAACTTGTATGGTCTCCTTCAAAAGCTAAATTTTGACCATCCTTAATAAGTTTATTTTTTTCGATTATTGATATATGATTACCAAAATCTATATATCTAATCATATTATTGACCTGTTTTTCTGATTGCACGTCGTACCTGCCATCAGAAATAAAATAAGAATTATCTACAGTAATTAAACAAGAACCAGCAGAACCCGTAAATCCTGAAATGTATCTAACGCTTGTTAAATTTGTTAAATAAATCCCATCTAATCCTTTGTTTGCAAGTATTTGTCGTAGCTTATCAAGACGTGATAAAAATATATTTCTACTCATCAATTAATTACTTTCTTCTTTAATAAGATCCTTAATTGCATCACGCTCTTGTTCAATTTTTATAGAGTCCGCACCTTTTGTTACAAGTATATCTAAAACATCAAGGGCTTGGTAAAATAGTTTTTGATTCTTCAATACATTTACCATTGTAAACGTTGCGATTCTAGGGCTTATAGCTAATTGTGGCCCATCTTCGTTTTTTGAAGATGATTTTCTGCGTTTTGTAGACTTTTTACCTTTGTTGGGTTTAGATCTCTTTATTGTCTTTGAAGGTTTTTCACCTTTTTCAATAATAGAAAGTATTGATTTTGCTTCTCTATTTTCTGGATCCAAATCAATAACCTTATTCCAGCTCTTTTGCAAAGTAGATTCTGCTCTGCCCAATGATTGCTGAACAACGGCCAATTGAAATGCTGCTTGCAAATGATCCGTGCCTGACGAAACAACATCTTTTAATAATTTTTCTGCTTCACGTTCATTCCCTATTTCTAGTTCGACCATTGCAAGTATAAATTTCCCATCGATGTGATCAGGGTGATATCCTAGACCTATATCACACACCTTTCGAGCTCTATCTAAGTCCCTATCTTGAAGATACATATCTGCTAAAATAGGAAATAAAACTGTATCGAAATTATCAGCAAAATATGATTCCAATTCAGATTGATTATTTAAATTCATTTTCTAACGCCTATTGTTTTTAACCCAGTTAATTATATAATCTACAGTTTCTTGTACAGGGGTTCCAGGACCAAATAATTGGCCAACCCCAATGCTAATTAATGATTCTTTATCTTTATCTGATATTATTCCACCGCCAGTTAATAACGCATCATCAATTTCATTTTCTTTCATAAGATCTAAAACCCTAGGAAATACTGTCATATGTGCGCCTGATAGCACAGATAATGCTATTACATCAGCGTCCTCTTGTACAGCTGCAGAAACTATCATTTCAGGTGTTTGTCGCAACCCTAAATAAATAACCTCCATTCCAGCATCTCTATAAGCACTCGCTAAAACCTTTATTCCTCTATCATGACCATCTAATCCGGGCTTTGCCATTACTATACGTATTTTTCTATCCATAATTATATAAATTTTAAAGAAATTTCATTGTAAACAAAGGAATTATAATATTTTATTTATTATTTGAATCAATAACAAATGTTACAGGACCATTATTAAGAATAGTTACATCCATATGTGATCCAAATTCACCTGTTTTTACCTTAACGCCTTTTTGTTTAAACAATTCCACAAAATCAATATATAAACCCATCCCTTTTTTGGGGTTTGCCGCATTTAAAAAACTTGGCCTTCTGCCTTTATGAATATCTCCACAAAGGGTAAATTGGCTTATAACTAATACAGAACCATTGACATCCAATAATGAATAGTTCATTTTATCGTTTTATCATTAAAAATTCTTAAACCAATTATTTTATCAACAAGATAAGTAATATCCTTTTCCGTATCATCTTTGTGAATTCCTAAAAGGATTACTAATCCATTATTAATAGTTCTTTTTTCTGAATTATTGATTTTGACATTCGCATTAATTACACGCTGTATAACCGCTATCATACAAATATACTATTCTACCCAAACATTATTTTTACCACACTTATCTCGTAATTTTGTTAAATACTCTCTACTGGATGATACTCGAATATTGTGTGATAAAATTCTCTTTTTCCTATTGTTATAATCCTTATAATGAAACATTAAATTGCATTTCCCTGGGTATAGCTTTGATATCTCATGTAAATCTTCAATTTGTTTATTATCCATATTAATAAAATCTAAAAACACATTAACTCTCTTTGCATAATAGTCTCTAACTTTTGTAAGAGGGACAATTTCTTCAGCAACTAATTTTAAGTCACTAAAATCAAAATCATCAGTGGGCTTACCAGCTATAAATAAAATATTATCTTCAAAAATTATATCTTTATACTTGGAGTATGTTTTACTAAATACCAGTATTTCAGCTCTTCCACCTAAACATTCCAATGTAAAGAATGCCATTTGGTTATTTTTCCTATCATAATGAATCTTAAGATTCTGAATTAACCCTCCTATTCGAACCTTTTTGTTAATAGTTGAATTAATTTTCTCGGAAAAATCATGATTACTAAAATCTTCTAAATCATCTGCAAATTCCAATAATGGGTGACCTGTCAAATAAAGCCCTAAAACCTCTTTCTCATTATCAAGTGATTCCTTATCAGACCATGGTTTTACTTCCAGTAATTTAGGCATCATTGAAATCCCTGGACTATTTGAAGTGCTTCCAAACAAGTCTACTTGATTTTTGTTCTTATCAGATTGCACATTTTGACCATATCGAATAGCAGTATCAATTGTTGAAAATTTTTCTGCCCTAGATCCATCAATATGGTCCATAGCGCCAGACATAATTAAACTTTCTAATACTTTTTTATTTACAGCTTGCAATTCTACTCGACTAGTAAAATCAAATAATGAAATAAATGTGCCGTCATTATCTCTTGCGATAACAATTTGTTCTAACGCTTTAATTCCTACATTTTTTATTGCGTTTAGACCAAAAGAAATTGTTTTTTTATCCATTGGTTGGAAATGAATATCTGAAATATTTATATCTGGTGGATGAATATCAATATTCATTTTTCTACATTCATTAATTAATATAACGACTCTATCTATATTTGTCATTTCACTTGTTAAGTTAGCAGCCATAAACTCTGCAGGATAATAAGTTTTTAACCAGGCTGTTTGATATGCTATGTAAGAATAAGCAGTTGAATGACTTTTGTTAAAACCATACTGAGCAAATTTTTCAATTAAATTGTATATTTCTTTAGCATTTTTTTCAGAAATCCCATTATTAGAAGATCCTTCAATAAATTTAACCTTTAACGCTTCCATCTGTTCATTATCTTTTTTACCAATTGCTCTTCTTAAAATATCAGCCTGTGCAAGTGTAAAATTTGCTATCTCATTTACTATTTGCATTACCTGCTCTTGATATACAATAATACCATACGTCTCATCTAATATTGGTTTTAATAAAGGAGAAATATATTTTATTTTCTTCTTTGAGGCTTTTCGATTAATAAATTTATCAATGTTTTGCATGGGACCCGGCCTATACAAAGCATTCATGGCTATTAAATCTTCAAACTGGGTAGGTTTCAATTTCCTTAAGAACTCTCTCATACCTGCTGATTCAAATTGAAATACACCAACTGTTAACCCTTTAGAAAATAACTTATAGACTTTTGGATCATCCATAGGAATACTTCTGATATCAACTGATACATTTTTTTTATTTAACATATTAATTGTATGATTAATTACAGTGAGATTGCGTAATCCAAGAAAATCCATTTTCAATAAACCAAGATTTTCCAAATTCTTCATATCATATTGACTGGTAACATCCCCCTGACTTGATTTATACAAAGGCATGTAATCTGTTAATTCTCCTGGGGTTACAACCACACCTGCTGCATGAGTAGATGCATGCCTATTCATGCCCTCTAAAACTTTTGAGAATTCAATTAATTCTTTGTATTCACCGTTTGCCATCGTTTGTAAATCAGCGCTTTTTGCTAACGCTTTTTCTAAGGTGATGTTTAACTCATTTGGGATAGCCTTAGCTACACGGTCAACATCTCCAAAAGAATAGCCCATTACTCTGCCGACATCACGAACTACTTGCTTGGCCTTCATTTTTCCAAATGTAATTATCTGTGTAACCGAATTTTCCCCATATTGATTTTTTATATAATCGATTACCTCTCCCCTTCTTTCAATGCAAAAATCTATATCAATATCTGGCATACTTATACGATCTTCATTTAAGAATCGTTCAAAAATTAAATTATGTTTTATTGGGTCAATATCTGTTATGCCTAAAGCATAAGAAACGATGCTACCAGCAGCAGATCCTCTACCAGGACCTACTGGAATATTATTATCATGTGCATATTTAACAAAATCTTGGGTTATTAAAAAATATCCTGAAAATCCCATCTTTTTTATAACACTCAACTCATGATCAACTCGTTTCTTAAGTTCTGGTGTTAAGTCTCCATATTTTTCATTAATTCCATTACTACAAAGCGTCTTTAAATATTCGTCCGGATCAGAAAAATCTTTATCAGGTGGTAAGGGAAAATTTGGCAAATGATATTCACCAGTCGGTATTGATAAATCGATACTATCCGCGATTAATCTTGTATTTTCAATTGCTTGGGGCACACCTTTAAAAAGCTTATGCATTTCATCCTGTGATTTAAAATAAAACTCTGGCGTTGCATATCGAAGCCTATTAACATCATTTCTTTCTTTTCCAGTACCCAAACAAATATGTATATCATGCGCCTCCCAATGATCGTGCTTAGCATAATGCGCATCATTGGTTGCAACTAAAGGCAGGTTTAATTCTTTAGATAATTTTTGCATTTTATCCACATTAATTTGTTCATGTTCAATGCCATGATTCTGAACTTCTAAATAATAACGATTGGGGAAAATTTCGGCAAACTCTAAAGCAGACTGTTTTGCCCCTTCCCAATCCCCATTAACAAGTTTTTCTGGAACTTCTCCTTTCAAACAAGCTGATAAACAAATTAATCCATCGCTAAACTCTCTTAGAATATCTTTATCAATTCTTGGTCGGTAATAAAATCCTTCAAGATAGCCTAAAGATATTAATTTCATCAAATTTTTGTACCCTGTATAATTTTGAGCTAGTAAAATAAGATGATTATTCCCCCATCCCCCTTCAGCTCTAGGTTTTTTATCAAATCGATTGTTTACTGCTACATATACTTCACTACCAATAATTGGCTTAACACCTGTCTTATTTGCATTATTGTAGAAATTCACTGCGCTAAACATGTTTCCATGTTCAGTTAATGCAACCGCATCCATTTTTAAATCATCTATAGTATTAACTAAAGTCTGAACAGTTTGAGCGCCATCGAGTAGGCTATAATCAGAATGGTTGTGTAAATGTACAAATTCAGCGGACATAATAATCTGTAAAAATTGCTATTAGTCCTGCTATTATACTGAACTTTAACAAATTAGCACCTTTTTTAGCTGAGTTTATTGCGGGTAATTTCATAAAATAATATATAATTATAAACAAAGGGGCCTCGACCCCAAGAATTAATAAAATTAAATAATAATTACCATAAATTTTAAAATAATATGGCATTAATGAGCCAAATCCTATTATAAATATTAAAAAATATGATATAGAGATGGATTTTTTTTCTCCAATAACTATAGGCAGAGTTTTCAAGTTATTTTCCTTATCTCCTTCAATATCTGCAATATCCTTTATCAATTCTCTTAAAAATGTTAATCCAAACGCTAAAAAGCTAGGAACTAACATTGGGAAAATATTCCCGTGAGATAATCCAAAGAATATAAAAGATAGGCCAAGTATCATTGAAACAACCAAATTGCCAATTATTGGTACACCTTTTAATCTTAAACTATATACAATCAATAGTGGCAAAGCTATCCCAATAGAGACCACCACAGCTTTTAATGGCAACAATAGCGCAACTAAAGAACCAATTAAAAACATCACTATTGAAAATAGAAAAGCTTCATTGCTATTTATTAAACCGCGACTTAACGGCCTATTTGGACGATTAATTAAATCTATTTCATAATCACAATAATCATTAAATGCATTTGCTGCTCCGGTATAAAAAACAACAACAACCAATGTGTATAATGTTATTAAACTATAATGAAAATTTCCCAATATATATGCACTCATTATAGCTGCAGTTGCAGATACCACAATATTAATCGGACGCATAATAATTAGATATGCAATAATCTTACTCAATTAACTAACGCCTTTAATATTCGCGGATCGCCATTTAAATCTGGTACTATTTCTATTTGAGAAAAAAGTTTAACATCTAAAATATTTTTAACAAATTGCGGGTGTTGGTGTAGGCCTACTTCGAGCAGTATATGGCCGCCTGGAATAACTATAGAAGGCGCTAAGTCATTTATTCTTTTATAAAATGATAAACCATCAGACCCATCTGTAAGTGCGATTTTAGGTTCATATAATTTCACATCATCCATTATGGTGTCCATTTCATTTATTGGTATATAAGGAGGATTGCATACAATCATATCTAGTTTATTTTTGTATGGATCAGACAATATATTTAATTGCTCAAAGTTTATTTCCGCATTATGATTTTTAGCATTAAGCATTGCAATATTTAAAGCTTTATTTGATATATCTATTGCGCTAATGTTTGGGTTGTTTAACTCTTTTGCCAATGTTATAGCTATGCAGCCAGATCCTGTGCAAATATCTAAAATTTTTTGGTTTGAAACACTATCCAATACTGATAATGCAATATTAATTAATGTTTCGGTTTCAGGTCGTGGTATAAAAACATCATTGTTAACAAAAAATTTTCTTCCATAAAATTCACAGTTTTCAGTTATATATTGCAAAGGTTCTTTTTCTATCCTTCTATCTATCCAAGCGTGCAATGTTTGAAGATTTTCTGCAGATAATTCTTCATCATAACAAAGATACAAATCTAATGTTTTACAGTCTAATATTTCTTCTAATAGCCATTCAATTTCCTTTCTTGGATTGTTAAATCCATTTAATGAGAAATATTCTACCGCCCAATTAATTACATCTATAACCCGTGAATGGTTATTCTTTATTACGGGTCTTTGCATTACTTATTCGGTTTGAAGCAATGCTTGTTGATCAGCAATTTTTAATTGTTCTATAAATTCGTTTAGCTGTCCATCCATAACACTATCTAGTTTATATGAAGTAAAGTTGATTCTATGATCTGTTATCCTACCTTGAGGAAAATTATATGTTCTTATTTTTGCCGACCTATCCCCAGTAGATACCATTGATTTTCTTGCATCTGCTCTTTCTTTTGCAAGCCTTTCTTCTTCTTGTGCTAAAAGACGAGACTTAAGAACCTTCATTGCGGCAGTTCTGTTTTTATGTTGAGATTTTTCATCTTGACAGGTAACAACAAGCCCTGTCGGAATATGTGTTATTCTTATTGCAGATTCTGTTTTATTAACATGCTGTCCTCCTGCTCCACTTGCTCTATAAGTATCAATTTTTAAATCCGAATCATTTATATCAACTTCAGCGTCTTCCGCCTCTGGTAAAACTGCTACAGTCGCTGCGGAGGTATGTAGCCGACCGCCTGTTTCAGTTTTAGGCACACGCTGAACTCTATGAACGCCACTTTCAAACTTCATCATACCATAAACAGAGTTTCCTTTAACTGAAAATATTATTTCTTTAAATCCACCAATTCCCGTACCATTACTAGCAATAACTTCTCGAGTCCATACATTTCTCTCTGCAAATCTGCTATACATTCTAAATAGATCTGCTGCAAACAAAGCCGCCTCTTCTCCGCCTGTACCTGCGCGAATTTCAATTATAGTATTTTTATTATCATTTGGATCTTGAGGGATTAATAAAATTTTAAGCTGGTCTTCAAGTTCAAGTAATTCACTTTCTGTTTCTTCGTTCTCTTCAATAGCCAAACTTTTTAATTCTTCATCATCGCTATCAATTATCTCCTTATTCTCTTGAATTTGATTTAGTAATGTTAAATATCTATTTGCTGTTGGAATAACTGAATTAAGAAAAGTATGTTCTTTTGCTGTTTCTTTTAATTTTTCAGAATCAGATATCACTTTAGGGTCTGCTAAAAGAGATTCTAGTTTAGTATGACGATCTATAATTTGATTTAGTTTTTCCTTCATATCTATTATATATAAAAATGGCCTTATAATTCTATCTTATAAGGCCATTTAATTAAAGAGTAAGCTACTTAGATGATTTTTTATATTTCTTTTGATATTTTTCGATACGACCAGCTGTGTCTACTAATTTTTGCTTACCTGTATAAAATGGGTGCGTAAAGGATGTAATATCACAATAGACAACATAATGCGGTATACCATCAATATCCCTTTTTTCATCACTTGTTAGCGTTGATTTTGTTAGAATTTCGTCGCCTGTCGCAGAATCTACAAAAACAACTGGATGATAATCTGGATGGATTTCTTTTTTCATAAATACTCCTTCAATTTAATTCACTTAAAGCTTTAACAACTCTATCAACACCTTCTCGTATCGTATCTTTACTGACAGCATACGAAAATCTAATATGACCCGGGGCACCAAAACCATCTCCTGGTACAGACACAACCCTAGCAACATCCAAAATGTAATCACAAAGTTTAAAAGAATCGTTTATTTTTTCTCCATTATAATTTTTCCCCAAATAATAAGAAAAGTCTGGAAACGCATAAAAGGCCCCACCAGGAATCATGCATTTGGCACCCTGTATTTCTTTTAATAATCGGATCATTAGGTCTCTTCTTTCTTTATACTTATTTCTCATGCTCTCGACACATTTTTGATCACCAGTCAAAGCTGCAATTGCAGCTTTTTGACCAATAGAATTGGCACAAGAAGTTGCCTGACCCTGCAACTTACTCATTGCGCGAATTATATTTTTATTCCCTACAGTATACCCAACGCGCCATCCTGTCATGGCATATGTCTTAGATAAACTCATGCAGGTTACTACTTCCGTATTATAATTATTTAATTTTTCAGCACTAATATATTGCCCATTGAAAACAAGTTTTTCATAACACTCATCAGAAATAACAATCAAATTATTCTTTTTAGAAATTTCTAAAATTTTATCTATTGCCCCACTTGACCACACTCCACCTGTAGGATTAGATGGGGAGTTAATTATCATTCCTTTTGTTTTACTGTTTATTTTAGAAACTAATTCATTAAAATTGGGTTCAAACTGGTTATTAGGATCTGTAGACACAATGATGGGTTCTGCATCTGCTAATCGAACAAACTCCGGAAATGATACCCAATATGGAGAAAAAACAATTACCTCATCTCCCTTATCAAATAGCGCCTGACATGCAGTATATAGACTTTGTTTTTCACCATTTGATACAAGAACTTGATCCGGCGTAAACGTTAAACCGTTTTCTACAGAAAGCTTTTTACATATTGCCTGTCTTAATTCAATCATGCCTGGGCCAGCAGTATACTTAGTAAATCCTTTATCCATAGCTTCTTTTCCAGCCTGAATTATGTGCTCAGGGGTATTGAAATCTGGCTCTCCAACGCTTAAGTTTATTACGTCGATGCCCTTTGAGCGTAAATCCGCGGCTCTACTTGTCATTTCTAAAGTAAATGAGGGTTTTACCCGGGTAACACGATCAGAAAAATCTAATGCTGACATACGCTAAACCTTGTGTTGTTTTTGATGATACAACTCCGTATTAAAATTTGGTTCACTATTTTTGTTTTGATTATCATTATAATTATCATTTTTAACATTTTTAGATGGTTTTCTTTTTTTTCTTTTTAATCTATGTCTTTTTTTATTTTGTCTAATATTTAGTTTATTAAAATCATCAGAATCTATTTCATCTAACTCTGACTCAAAACATTTCTTATTATCTAAGTCACGTAATCCTAAATCATCTTTATTAAATATTTGATAGGAACGTTCATTAAATAATGTTCCATAGCCTCTTGTTATTCCATTGCCTAGGCCAATAAAACTTGGGAGAATAAAATTTGTTTTAAACATACCCTCAAATGCACCCCATTTATTATCAATCGAAGCTGGCTCAATAGAATTAACTTTGATCATGGATATTAACTTATCAGGTGCCGTTAATTTTAATTCATTTGAAATAAAAGCTAGATTTTTCTCAAGTAATTTATTCAAATAATTTATTTTATTTTCGGACTCCATTCTGTTAAAAGTTTTCCAAGAGTTTTTGTTTAAAGCTGCCCAAGAAGTTAAAAATTGATAATTAAACGTTTTTTCTTTGTATTCAAAAACATTTTTAACCTCATCAACTTTTTTATCTAAAATATCAAAAGTTATATTACCGAAATCTAGTTGTTTGATATTATCTATTAATTGTAAAACCGCATCGACCCCATGCCCTACTCCAATAATGAATATATTCTCATTTATAACCTTCACTTGTACTCGTGGGTATAAATATCGATCACGGTATTTTCCATTTAGCATTGGTACAATATCATGTGATGGATAATTGCGCATAATTACGCCTTTAACCTGATATGGTGTTTTTTTTACCGGTTTATCGGATATTAAACAAGCTGTTACAGCTCTATCTTCTTTTGTATTTGTAGTTATGACTTTCCTTTAGAAATTATACTTATATATAAAGAGAGGGTTATTGACTCATTGTATCTAGGAATTCATCATTCGTTTTCGTTCTTTTAATTCTATCTTGCAAAAACTCCATAGATTCAATTGTATTCATCTCATTAAGCAATTTTCTTAATATCCACATTCTAGCAAGGGTTTTTTTATCAAGAAGCAACTCTTCTTTTCTAGTCCCAGAGCGCACTAAATCAAAAGAAGGATATATTCTTCTATCGCTTAAACGTCTATCTAGTACTAATTCCATATTACCAGTCCCTTTAAATTCTTCAAAAATAACATCATCCATTCTGCTACCAGTATCAATTAAAGCAGTTGCTATAATAGTTAGGCTTCCCCCTTCTTCCGTATTTCTGGCAGCGCCCAAAAATCGCTTAGGCTTTCTAAGAGCATTAGCATCTACCCCCCCAGAAAGAATTTTTCCACTATGAGGAATTACAGCATTATGTGCTCTTCCTAATCTTGTGATACTATCTAAGAGAATAACAACATCATCACCAAACTCAACCATTCTTCTTGCTTTTTGAATTACCATATCAGCTACAGACACATGGCGCTCAGGTGGTTCATCAAAGGTTGAGCTCACAACTTCTGCATCCACATTTCGCTTCATATCTGTTACTTCTTCAGGTCTCTCATCAATTAATAATATAAGTAATTTAGTTTCTGGGTGATTTGCTCTTATTGCATTAGCAATTTTCTGTAGAAGAATTGTTTTACCAGTTTTTGGTTGAGCAACTATTAATCCCCTCTGACCCATGCCCATAGGAGATACAAGATCCATTATTCTTGTGGACATATCTTTTTTATCTACTTCAAGATTAAATTTTTGTTCGGGGTACAGTGGCGTAAAATTATCAAATAAAGTTGCTTTTTTCACATTATCAGGGGGATAATCATTCACTGCTTCCAATTTCAACAAAGCATAAAATCTTTCTTTTTGTTTGGGTGGGCGTATTTCACCAAAAACCTGGTGGCCAGTTCTTAGGCCAAATCTTTTAATTTGGGATGGGCTTACATAAATATCATCTGGCCCTGGCAAATAATTAAAATCGGGACTTCTTAAGAAACCATACCCTTCTTTTAAGACCTCAAGAACTCCAGTTGCTTGTAAAATCCCCTCTTTTTTATTATGAGCTTCAAGAATTTTAACAATAAGCTCTTGTTTGCTTAGCCCAGAAATCTCCTCAACTTCCAAATCATTTGCAAATTTAGTAAGCTCATCAATATTTTGGGATTGAAGCTGATTAACATCCATAAGACAATTCCTTTAAAATTTTATTATGTAAAAAATACTATTAGGGGGAAATTTGTGGCGCTTTGAAGTCACCCAATAACATAAATTACATTATATACTTACATTGTCAAAATTAATTTCAAAAAATTTATAAATTGATTTTGCCACATAATGACTGCCAAAAATGACACTAGTGGCGCCTTTTTCTGACTCAACTGACATATAATAAAGCGCCTTTTCAATAGGGTAAATAATTGTACACGTAATATTATGTTTTTTTAATGCATTAAATAATTGATTTTTATCCATTAATTGTGAATTTGGCAATGATGATATAATTAATTCATCAAATAATCCTTTGAGACTCTTTGCAATATAATCAACCTCTTTATCTTCTTTTAAAACAATAAGGCCAATCTTTTTGGAGGTATTTATGGATTCTAATGTTAATCTGATTGTATTAATTCCTGCTGAATTATGTGCCACATCATAGAAAATTGGTAATTTTTTATTTAGCCGCTGAAAACGTCCCGGCCATACCGTTGTCCTTAGTCCGTCATAAATTATTTGATAACTTAATTTTTCTATAAAAGAACCTGAAGCCCTAATTGCCAATGAAGCATTATAAGCTTGATGCTCTCCCAATAAAGGAATAGAAAATTCTTTATTTTCAACTTCAAATTTTGTAGAAAAATAATCAATAAAAATATTATCAGGTTGATTAACAATTTCAATTTTAGAATTCAAATCTTTTGCTGTTTGAATAAAAATATCTAAAACCTCCTTTGTTTGCTTAGTTGTTATTAGCGGGGTCTTCTTTTTTATTATTCCAGCCTTTTCAAGTGCTATTTCATTCATAGTATTGCCTAAAATCTTTTGATGATCATAATCAATAGATGTTATAATTGTAAGGTTCGGATTTAATACATTTGTAGAATCTAATCTTCCACCTAAACCGGTTTCTATTATTGCAATATCAACTTTTTTATAATAAAAATAATAAAATGCTAATACAGTAGTGGTTTCAAAAAAAGTTGATTCTATTTTATCAATATCATCATTAAAATTTTTCATAAACTCAACAATAAAACTATCAGAAATCGGGGTACCATTAACTCTTATTCTTTCATTAAAATTTACTAAATGAGGAGAAGTATAAAGCCCAACACTTAAACCTGATTTTCTTAAAATATTTTGAAGCATAGCTGCTGTTGACCCTTTGCCGTTTGTTCCCGCTATATGAATCGTCTTTAGTTTTTTATGAGGGTTTTCACACCTATTTAATAGTTCATGTGTATGATCTAACCCAACTTTTATTCCTAATCGTTGTAAGCTAAATAATTTATCTAAAATAGAATTAATTTCAGCTGATTGATGCTGTTTTAACATTGATAATAGAATATCCTAAAAATCTTTTTGCAATATTTGCAAAGCTTGTGGGAGAATCGGTAACATAAAAATCTTGCTTCCCTTTATCTACATTATTATTAATTATACTATTATTTTTTAAAATCAAATGCACTTCTTTTGCTAGCGAATCTGCTGAATCAACTAGCATTAGATTATTAGCATATTGCTTAATTACTGGCTTTAATAGTGGATAGTGAGTACAGCCTAGGATCAACGTATCAATCCTTGATAAATCAAGGTTTTTAAGATAGTATTCTACTATAGCTGAGACTATTGGTCCTTCTAATAAACCCTCCTCAACTAAAGGTACAAATAAAGGGCATGCTTGCGATAAAATATATATAGAGGGGCTAATTTTAATTAGCTCATTTTGATAAGCATTTGAACTAATTGTAGCATTTGTTCCTATAACACCCACATTATTGTTTTTTGTTAATTTTACAGCAGAATTCACTCCTGGGGCTATTACGCCTATTATCGGAAGATCAAAATCATTTTGAAGGGCTGATATAGCAAGCGCTGATGCTGTATTACAGGCAACAATAATTAATTTTGCATCTTTTTCTAAAAGAAACTGTGTTATTTGTAAGGAATATTGCACTATAAGTGGAGCACTTTTATTGCCATACGGCACCCTAGCTGTGTCTCCAACATATATAATGTTCTCATTTGGGATTATCTTTTTTATTGCATTTAAAACTGTAAGCCCGCCTAATCCTGAATCAAAAATTCCTATGGGTCTACTATCAGACATTATTTATCAGACATTATTCGTTCTTTTGATTTTCTAAAGCGCATTATCCCTGCATATACCCCCTTTGCTATTTTTTGTCTATAGGAAGCAGATTTTAATTTTCTTTCTTCATTTGGATTAGAAATATATCCGGCTTCCACCAATACGTTTGGCATACTTGCGCCAATTAAGACATAAAAACCAGCTTGCTTTAACCCTCTATTGGGAGAGTCTAATAATGGGTCTAATTCATCTTGTATATAAGCTGCAAGATCTTCACTTTCTTTCATAAACATGCTTTGAGCCATTGTAGCCATAATTAAATTTTCTCCAGTCATTAAGCTATATTTATTTCTTGATTTACCTTCCTCCATTCTAATTGCCGAATTTTCTCTAGAAGCTACTTCAATAGCATCATCTGTTTTACCGGGTCTTAATAAATATGTTTCAAATCCTCTAACATTTCTATTTGGATTAGAGTTTACATGAATACTTACAAATAGTTTTCCGTTGGTCTCATTTGCAATTTGAGTTCTTCTCCAAAGTGGTATAAATATATCTTCCTCCCTTGTATATACTACTTTTATATGAGAATTTTTTTCAATCAAGCTGCCAACTCTTTTTGTAATATCTAACACAATGTTTTTTTCTATAGCCCCTCTCTTACCTACTGCACCACCATCCTTACCACCATGACCTGCATCAAGAACTATTGTATCTAATTTCCATCGGTTCTTTAGCTCTTTTATATGAGAGGATAGTTTTTTGAATGGGGTTCTAAGCGTTACAACTATTGCATTGGGGTCACTGCTTTGATAAACTTCATGGCCAATTATTTCAGTTCTAACGCGAAAAGCAAGTTGAGCAGATTCATCAAATTGATTTGAAATAACTTTTGTTATTACTCCTTTCATATGAGCCTTTTTTATCATAGAAGTATCGACCAGTCCATCCTTTATTGTTAGATAAAACCATCCATTAGTATTGATAAAAGAACTTATATCTCCATCAGAAAATTGCTTCGATGTTTTTACTCTTAAAATTGTGCCATTTGACTTTTGTTCAATGTTGACATTATTAATGTTAAACTTGATTAGATTTAAACTTAATAATTTTTTCCCAGCGTCATAATCAACCCCAGGATAGATACTATTTTTTAATATTGAAAAAAAAGATTCAGCAGGGACATAGATGTCTTCTTCTTTTTCTATAGCATTTTTAGTTAATTGGAAGACTTTATCATTAATTATAATAAAGCTAGATAGATTTGACACCTTTACTCTGTTATCAGATAAATATAAAACTATTTTCTTTCTAGCAACATTTTCATAGGGCTCTCTATCTGAAAGAATTCTCGAAATATCTCTAACGGCGATATATGGCTCACCTTTATAATTTATTGTCGATAGTTCGCCTTCATTTTTATCAATAATATTTAAGACTCCAATTGATGTGTCAATTGCAAAAACATTTGCTAAAAACGCCAAATTAAACATTAACAAATAAAAAATTCTATATATTGACATTTGCATTATTGTGAATTTACCAAAATCAAATTCAATATTAGGATTCTATATATTGGAATCAATTTGAATGTGTGGTGGCATAAGAAAATAATATGAATTTCTAAACTGATAAAAAATTTTCCGGTGGTTAACAATTTCTATCATATGATTTTCCTCAGTATAAATACCTGACTCGTAGTGTAAAAATAATTTTTTACCCGAATGATGAAGCCAATAATATCCTGAATCTGTGTATTTATCTTGGCAAGTATAATCAAATGTCCCATCAGAATTAAGTTTTAAATAATAATTTTGATTAAACTGTCTACTCTTATAATAATGGTTTTCTGAATTAATTATATATGAACTACTACTATCTAATATTGGATTGATATATTCTTCACTATTGATAATCCAGTTTTTCCCAGCAATAAAATTATTTTCACCAATTATTGTATTTAATAATTTTTGGGCAGAAAGTTGTAAATAGTTTAATTGCCCTGAGCTGTCAATTAATGTCCATTCTTCATTAATCACTCTATCTACAGATTCATTATCGCGAATTATACATAAAACATTGCCTCTGATTAAAGGGTTATAGTTAAAATCGAATAAAGTCCACTCTTCTAACCATAAAGGTGTGGATTTATTAATTAATTTACGTATACCAATAAACTTGCCATTATTAGACCATATTGGTAAAACATAGCTTGTATCATTTAAATTTCCCTTGCTTTCTAATACACCATCTCTGTTCCACCAATAATAATTATTTTCTTCAAAATGAAAACGAATCTGTCCATCATCATGCCAAATATTTCCTTGGTTCATTTTTAATTTATCATTAATAATAAGTTGAGACAATCTACTCCCATTTGAATGCCACCATATAACTGAATTATTAGGCTTCAAAACCCCATTAGAATAAATCGCTTCATGCATTAATGTTGCATTATTGAAATAGCGTAATTCTTTTATTAATTCATTTTTCATTATATCGTAAGTCCTAATAACTGCAGGCGATCTATCGTTGTGCCATCTAGTAATTCTTTCTTTAAATCTATTTGGAATTAATACAGATAAATCATTCAAAGGAATATTTCTACCATTCATAACAAAATGAGTAGAATCATTGTCATTACAATTGACTAATAGAAAAAGAATTAATATAATTTTCAACAATTGCTTGTTATCATTCCGTAATCAATTATATGTAACAATTAATTTTTAAATATTTGAAATTAAATAAGAAATGATAGCGCCCCATTGTCTGGGGCGTTATCATTAATTGCTGAGATAATCGGTTTATTTATTCGGATACATCATATAAATTAGATATAAGACAAGTAAACCCGCCAGACCGTTATCACCGATCTGCGAGAATAAATTTCCTACACCTGCAATGACGCCGAAAGGATCGTTGAATAAAATTCCAACGATTACCCCGAGGACAACTAAACTAATAAGTAAATCAGTTAGTTTTGTAATCCACCCTGTTAGCTTTGCTATCGCATCATTCATATAATTCCTCCTATATGTTAAGGAAGGGCTAGGGCCATTAAAATAAAGAGCCCTACATCATACCCTATTGTTTTAACCTACAGGAAAGAAACAAATATTAATAGTGCGAGTAGTCCTGCTAAGCCACCATCCATAAAAGAGTTAACTAATTCAGTTAACCCTAATACAGGATCCATTCCTGTTGGATATAGTATATTAGCAAAAACAAAGAAAACGACTAGTCCTTTAATTAGACTAACGATTCCACCTACTACGGAATTAACGGTTGAAGCTACATCAGCCATATTGTTCCTCCTTGATTTGGTTTTTAATAAAAACGGGGACAATACCCCCCGTTTCTTGGTATGTGACGTATTCGTTATTTACGAATATTTCCATTCTTAAAGTAAATTTAAGAACAATTATTTATATTGCAATATTATAATTAATAAAAGATAATATATTCGCTCAATAAAAAATATTAATTATGCCTTTCTATATCCGCGAATAGTGCTATAAATAACTATATATTTAGTAAACATATTAAATGTAACAATTGTATTCAAAAATTTTATAATAGTAGCAAAAAAAATATTGAAAATCAGGTGACCTTTGAAACTTTTTATCCAATCACCACCTAATTCTTTATAGTGCTTAGGGTGTTTTTCTAACAATATTGGAAGATTATATTTACCATAAATTTTCATTTGAGAACAAAATTGTTCTAATGTTCTCTTATGATAATGCTCCGCAACAATCTGAGATGAATAATAAAATGATCTGGGAAATCGATCCCATAGCCTTATTGCTAAATCTGTATCTTCACCACCATAGTGTTTTATCTTTTCATCAAATAATGTTGTTTTCTCAATTGCGCTTCTTTTAACAGCTGAATTATTGAACAAAAACCAAGTTGGGCCAATTATAGATTCTTCACCAAATTGGCGTGCGCCACGATTTTTGCTATAAAAATAATGATCGAGTCTGTTAGGAGTCTCTTCTTTTGGTAAAGTTACTTTTCCAATTACTCCAATAGTTTCCTGGTTCATTAAAATTTTATCAACATTTAATAACCAATCAGGTTGAATAACCATATCGCTATCAATAAAACATATAATTTCTGAATTTCCATTTCTTATTCCGCGATTCCTTGCTGTAGAAAGCCCTTTATTTGATTCAAGACTGATTATGGTAAAATTTTTTTCAGAACTAAAATTATTCAGAAATTTTAATGTATTATCTGTAGATCCATCATCAATTGCTATAATTGAAAATTCATCTTTAGAGTATTCCTGTGAAAAAATACTGCCTAAAGACTTTTCAATTATATGATCCACATTATAACATGGAACAATAATATCAAATTTTGTTTTATGACTCATCCCCACCCAAGGTTTTCATAATAGTTATAGAGAACACGTGATGTATTTGTATAATTATGATATTTGTGCACCCAGGAAACACTTTTTTTCTTGTATTCAATTATTTTATCTTTATTAGTAATTAATTCAGACAAAATATTATATAATGATTTTGCATCTGCATTAATAAAAGGGTGGTCTGAAATAAAATTTACATATTCTGGCAGTAATTCAGTTACGCAACAAAGGCCCATAGAAAGAGCTTCAACTGAATTCATACCATACCCCCACCCTCCTCTATTATGAACTTGATCAATCAATATATCACACGTTTTTTTTATTTTTTGCGCTTCATTAAAGGGCTTATCTTCTATCAAAATAAACTCAACCCCTTTTTCTTTAGTCAATCTCTCGCATATTGGAATAATTGTTTCACTCCCTTTATAATATCTATTAGTTGGAGCGTGACATATTCTAATGGGATTATTTATCTTTAAACTATTTGAGAATTGATTTGTATCATAAGGCAAAAACATATATTTCATCTTTGGATGTTTATCTAACAAATCTAACTCACTTGTAATATTCAATTTACTTGCATCATTTAAAGTTTTTAATACTCCCCTAGTTCTTAAATCTTGTCCATGATAGGTACATGAAATAGCTTTATCTAAATCAATTAATCTTTCAACAAACCTGCAATCACGGTAAAATTCCAACCCCCATTCAAAATGATATATATCATAATCAAGTAAGTTATTATTTTTAATAGCTGGTTCTACATAAAATTTCCAAATCCAATCACGAAAACGAAAAAAATATTCTTCTAATTTACCATTCGCTTCCCAGTGGGGAGGGTAACCCTCTTTTTGTTTATAATCGCCTAAACTACCTCTATAAAATTGATAATATTTATGACGCCAAAACATATACCATGATTGAGAAGTAACTAAAGGGAGATCTAAACAAATGCCAGGATCAAAATTATTACGGGATTTAAATAATGTAATAAATTCACATTTATTACCCATTTCTTCATGGGCCTTTTTCCACATAGTTAATGTGTTAACAGTGTTTTCTGGAGAAATATAGAGTATTTTCATAATTATATATTTAAATAATCACATATAATATGTTTGTTATATAATTTGGTTCCAAACCCATATTAAGTTGTTAAAAATAAGAGCTGATACTGTTTATATTAGATTATTGTTCATCAATTGATTTAATAATTTTGAAAGTAAATTTACAACTGGATCAAAATCAATGAAGCTGTTAATTGTGCCTTCTTGGTACCCAACAAATATTCACCCTGAAAGCGGAACTTTTTTTAGGGATAGAGCTAAGATACTTCAGCGGCGTGGTTTTTCAATAACTATAGCAACACATATACTACATTCAACAAGAGACATCTTAAAATTTAAACAAAATGTTAATAATACTTATCCTAGGGTTGATGATGGGGTTGTCATTTATAAGACTGAATCAATTAATCCATTTCCTAAAATGCCGAGAAAAACATTTAATAATTATAAAAAATCAATATTGTCGCTTGTTAAAAATGTCATTAATAAATCTAAACCAGAATTTGTATTTATAAACTCTTCCCTTTATGGGGGCGCAGCCCTAGCACAATATTTACACGATGAAATGATCCCATTTATGGTTTCTGAACATTTAAAAGAATTTATTATTAAAGATCAATTTTCATTATTTCAAAAAGAATGTATTAATGAATGCTATAATTATTCTTCTAAAATAATTGCTACTAGCAAAGTTTTAAAAAATAATATCATTAATAATTTTAATGTTGATAACAAAAGGGTTTTATTGATCCCTAATCCTGCTGATACGGAACATTTTTTACCAAAAAGAAGTAAGACAGATGATACTTTTACTTTTATTTCTGTTGCACTCCTTCGTCCTGAAAAAAGATTAGATATATTAATTAAAGCGTTTGCGATTCTATCTAAACAGATTCCAAATATTGTTCTTACAATTATAGGCGACGGTCCTGAAAAAGATAAGCTAAAATTATTATCCCATAAGCTAGATGTAAATAATCGTATAAATTTTATAGGATATCAAAAAAAAATAGTGGTGTCAGATATTCTCAGAGATCACGATGTGCTTGTCTTATCTAGCGATGTAGAAACTTTTGGTGTGGTTATCGTTGAAGCAATGACTGTTGGGTTACCAGTTATAGCGACAAAATGTGGGGGGCCCGAGTCAATTGTTGTAGAAAAAACCGGAATGTTAGTAGAGTCAAATGACAAAAATAAATTGAGTGCTGCTATGAAACATATGGTTGAGAACTATGATAATTATGACTCTAATACAATTAGGCAAATAGCAATGAAAACCTATGGTGATAAGGCTTACAAAGATAATATTTTGAATGCTATAGATTCTGTTCTTTCGGCCAAAGATTAAGAGTTTTTTTAATTATGCTTATTTCACTTTTATACAAAAATCCAGTTAACACTAAAGCCAAGGGATAGTATAAAGTTAAAAAATACTTATTTGTATAATCGTGGCTACTTATTGAGTATAGCATAAATATAATTCCCATTGTAAAAATTATTCTAATTATACGACCCCATTCATATGATATAGGGAATAAACGAATATTAATTATGAACATTATTATGAACATTATTATAAAAGATATACAAGTTGCTATTGCAGCTCCTTGTCCTCCATATTTTGGAATCAAATAAATATTAAAAATAATATTGCTAATTGCCCCTATTGCCCTAGAAATAGCTATCCATAATGATTTTTCTTGATGAAAAACTCCTGGTAATTGCAATAAATATAATCCATAAAAAACATAGCCAAGAGAGATCCAAGGGACTATTAACGTTGAAGTCCAATATTGTTCTCCGAATAGTGAAATACTTCCAAATTTCATCCTAACAATATTGTCAACCCACAAAAGTAATATGATCCATATAAATCCTAATAAAGCAAATACATAAGAATTAATTCTAGCATACAAAGGCTTATATTTATCATCTCCTCCAATTTTTAAAAAGAATGGTTGCCATGCCATATTAAAGCCCATAACAATTAACATCATTAACATTCCCAACTTATATCCTGAGCTATAAATACCCACCGTATAAAGATTTGTCATTTCTTTCAATATATACCTATCGGCTAATTCCATCATCATTGCAAAAATACCTGACGGTAATAAAGGCAATCCAAATTTCATCATTTTTTTCCATGAAAAAATAGAAGCTTTTTTGAAATTGATACGGCTATAAATAAATGGAATAGTTGAAATGAATAGGATAGCTGAAATAATAAAATTGCTAAGTAAAACACCATAAACACCCATTTTAAATTGTATGACAAATAAAATATTAAGAATTAATGAACCAATCACATTTGTCAAGCTAAATGCAATGTATGCAATCGGTTTTTCTTCAGCTCTAAATATCAATTGAGGTATAGACCACATTACATCTAAAGCAATTATCCACCCCACCAATAGAATCAACCTATCATCATTGACACCAAGCAATACTGGGGAAATAAACTTTCTTAAAAATGTTATTATCAAACCAAATGAAATAGAAGTAACGAAAAAAGAAACCCATGCTGAACTAAAATAAATGGTTTTTTCTATTAAATCAGACTGAACATATCTTTTCATAAGCGCGGCATCTAAGCCATAATGCATTACTACACTCATGAAGCCCATTATGACATAGGCTAAAGAGATAATACCATATTCATCTGGTGTAAATACATTTGTATATAATGGAAGTAATAAAAAAGTGACAATTCTAGCTAAGATATGGCCTAAACCATATATTAGCGTATTTTTTGATAAATTTATTATTTCTTTTTGCAAAATATTTAGAAATCAAGAACCAATGTATCTCTAAAAATTCCACTGGATCCAAAGTTTTCTTTAAACTTAGCTAACCCCATATTGGGCTCTTCGTTTACAGTAAATATTCCAAAATCAAAAACTTTAAAATTATTTTTAATTGCATCTTTCAAGATTTCATAAAACAATAAATTGATTGGTCTATATTCTTGATAATTTTCATCGTGACTAATATAAAAGGCGAGAATAACATTGTTATTTGCAATAAAATTAATGACACCACCTATCATTTTGTTATTTAAGAATGCGCCATGTAGTAAAATATTTTTGGGAAACAACTTTTTAAGTTTTAATAATTCATCGACACTATGTGTAGGTTTTACATTATGACGATTACTAAGATTCTTTTTCAAGATATTATAGAATGAATTGAAATCGTTACTATTATTAACAACTAAACCTGCGCGCTGTGCTTTACGTAAAGCTTGTCTGTGAGAAGGATTAAATTTATTTACATTTTTTTCTATAGAATCCTCTAGAAAAAGGATGCTGCTAACTTCTCTTTTTATATATTTATAACCAGATCTTAGCAGTGAATAATCAATATAGTTTGTTTGCCTTTTATTATAAATTATAGGGGGCAATGTTATTTTAACCCTCGAAAATTTTTGTTTTTTAATATACATGTTTAATTGTTCTACTAATTGAAGGGCGTCGCTAAAAGAAAGATTTTCTGGGGTAACAAAAGAACCCATTGAGGCTCCTGGATGTGAAACTAATATTTTTTTATTTGGTTCTATTATTTCAACAGCAGGAAAAACGCTTAAAGGTTTATTATTTTTATAAATAATTAGACTATGATCAACAAATCTATCTTTAGAATGATACGATAAAAATTTTCTTGTATGAAAAAGAGTTCCATTATTTGAATTATGAACAATTTCCTCCCATTCATTTAAAAAGTTATTATTGTATCTATCAATAGTTATCATATAACTGAATTTAACGAATATGTATAGGTGATTTGTTCCAATTTTTTATCAGCTTTATTATTAATATTAGATAGCTATTAAATACAATATGAACAAATTAGGTTATTTATTAAATGTATAATTCAACCATTAAGAAAATAGTTTCTCGTGAAATATTGGATTCGCGAGGAAACCCTACCGTAGAAGTTGATGTCCACCTTGCGGATGGGGCTTTTGGTCGTGCTTCTGTACCATCTGGCGCTTCTACAGGAGAACATGAGGCTGTAGAACTACGAGACAATGATAAATCTCGTTATTTAGGAAAAGGTGTTAAAAAAGCTGTTGAGATCATTAATACAATTATTTCTGATGAAATAATTGACCTAGATGCGTTAAACCAAAAAAATGTTGATGACAAAATGATTGCATTAGATGGGACTCCAAATAAATCATATCTCGGAGCAAATTCTATACTTGGAGTGTCTATAGCAGTAGCAAAGGCCGCCTCAAATGCTAAAAATATACCTTTATACGAATATCTAAATAAAGATGGAATATATACAATGCCGATTCCGATGATGAATATTATCAATGGAGGAAGCCATGCAGATAATAATGTAGATTTTCAAGAATTTATGGTTTTCCCAGTTGGAGCAGAATCTTTTTCTAAAGCATTGCAAATGGGAACCGTAGTTTTCCATCAATTAAAAAATGTTCTTAAGGGTAGGGGTCTAAATACAGCCGTTGGGGATGAAGGAGGATTTGCCCCTAATTTAAAATCTAACGAAGAAGCAATAGAGGTAATTTTGACCGCAATTGATAAAGCTGGTTATACAGCTGGTAAGGATATTTTTATAGCGTTAGATGTTGCTGCAAGTGAAATTTTTGATAAAAATAAATATATAATAAAATCGGAAAATAAATCTTTATCATCCGATCAAATGATTTCATATTATAAAAATTTAATTGAAAAATACCCTATAATTTCTATTGAAGATGGTCTGGCTGAAGATGATTGGGGTGGTTGGAGTTTAATGAATTCAGAGTTGGGAAATAAAATTCAAATTGTAGGTGATGACTTAACAGTTACAAATTTAAATCGATTAAAAAAAGCAATAGATTTAAAATCGATGAACGCAATTTTAATTAAATTAAATCAAATTGGATCTGTAACAGAAACGCTAGAGGCTATAGATCTAGCTAAAAAAACTAATTTTGGGGCAATAATTTCCCATCGATCGGGTGAGACTGAAGATACAACTATAGCAGATTTAGCAGTTGCGTGTGGTGTTGGACAAATAAAAACAGGAAGTGCGTCACGCACTGATCGTATCTGCAAATATAATCAGCTTCTTAGAATTGAAGAAAGTCTATTGAACAAATCTCAATATCCGGGATTGGAAGTTTTAGGTCATTATGAGAACCACTTATAGATCAAAAAAAAGAGGCGGTTTTAATTCAAGCAAGTTTCAGCAGCAGTTGATTCGTGTTATTCTTGTTTTTGGTTCCATAATACTACTTATCATCTTTTTCTTTGGAGATCATGGTTTATATCAATTATATCAATTACGATCAGAAAAAGCACAAATTCAATCAACAATATCTTTTTTAAGAGATAAAAAACAACTATTAGAAGAAGAAAGAACCAAGCTTAATAATGATCCTAAATACATTGAACAACTAGCAAGAGAAAAATTTAGAATGGCAAAAAAAGGAGAGAAAGTGTTTAAGGTAATTGAAGATGATTCAAAATAATATCAGAACCCTAAATTATAATATACTCTATCGCCTCCAAGTTTCCCCATACAAATCAATTCAATATTCTTTGGCTTAGATTTAAAATCATAATATAATTCTGCAATTACATGGTCCCTTGGTGAAATTATTGCTAAATCCTGATGCTTCCCCTTAAATGGGTTTAGTTCTCCCTTATTATCTCCATTTCCAATAGCTTTTAATAATGCCATTGCAGAAAAATCTAATTCTTTAGAATGGCTAATGTTTGCAACGCGCAATTTTATCTCTATTTGATTCCCATTCTTTTTAGATGAAATTAATTTATACTTTGCATTGTCAGCTGACTGTGTTGAGCCCGCCTTATGAGATACTCGACCTTCAAGAAGAGATTCAACAGGAATATAAAATTCTATTGTTGCCTTAATAAATTTACCAGACTTATCTTTTTTTAATTTTTTTATAGAGGCACCTGGTAACATTTCTCCAATAATATTATCCTTGCTTTTATTGGGAAAAGTGTAAATATCTGTTTTTTTTATTACCTCTGTAGTTTGAGAAAACAGATTAATGGATAAAGTAAATAATAGTAGTAATTTTTTCATTTATGACTACTTAATTAGTCAAAGTGTTTTGTTTAATAAATGCATCCATATATATTTCAACTCTACGGTTTTTTGCTCTTGCCTTTCTAATATCAACAGAATTTTTTCCCATCTCACTAACAGATAATACGGGCCGGTGTTCTCCATAGCCCATAGCAGAAAACTTGCTTTCCGGAATTTTTGAAAAATCACTTAGTAGTTTAACAATATTTAATGCTCTTCCAGTAGAAAGGTCCCAATTGCTTTGGAATGGCGCATTTTTTGGTAAAGGCAAGTCATCAGTGTGCCCTTCACATCTAATCTCTACATTAAGGAACCCCCCTCTTTTTTCAATGGCTGTTAATAAATTTGCAAACCTATCATCTTCATATACGTTTAATAATTTTGACACGCGAACGATTCCTCCAATTTGCCTTAATAAAGGATACACTACAGGCTGAACATCATCATCCATTGATTTAAACAATCGACCACTAGCTAGAGTTATTTTTACGCCCTTAGTCACACGATCAACAGAAACATAAGAAGACTCAATATTCTCTTTTAATTCTGTGTAGGTTTCATCTAAGAGCATATTTATTACTCTATCTATATGCTTTTCCGCATCATTAAGAATAACTAATAGTAAAATAAAAAACGTTAAAAGTAAGGTAACTAAATCAGCATAAGTTACTGCCCAAGCTGTACTTTTTGCTTTAGCTTCTTCAGCGGACATTCCATATGATTGAGTAGACACGGATTAATCATCCTGTCTAGATGACTGAGGAACAAAGGTCATTAATTTTTCTCTCATTAATAAGGGATGCTCTTTGGAATGGATACTGATTATGCCTTCAACAACAATGCTTTTTAACATCATTTCTTCTTGTGATTTTCGCGTCAGTTTCCCCCCGATGGGCAAAAAAACTAAATTAGATAAAAGGACACCATAAAAAGTGGTTATTAACGCCAAACCCATTCCCCCAAGTAGTTGTGCAAATTTTTGTGCAACATCAAAATCCATACTACTTACATCAGAAGAATTTCCACCAGAAAAATTGTTCATCATTACAATTAGCCCCATAACCGTTCCTAGCATGCCAAACGCAGGTGCATAGGAACCTAAATAGAAAAATATTTCCTGACCCATTCGGTGCCTTTTTTGAATATTGCTTAATTCTAAATTTAAATAATTTCTTAATCTTGAAGAATCGCGTTCATTAATTGCTAGCTCTATACCATTTCGCAAAAATGTGCTTTCAATAGATGGTAAATCTGCCTCTAAAGATAAAACACCATTCTTTCTCGCTTTTTCTCCTTTTTCTACTATTTCTCCAATTATTCCTTGATAATCATGTTCTTCACTTGTAAAAGCATTTTTTAAAATAGAAAATAATCCAATTATATTTTTTAAGGGATAGTTAACCATAGCAGCTGCTATCGTTCCACCAAAAACTATAATAATTGAATTGATATTCATAAACCAACCCAAATCACCATCTTGTCTTAAGATTCCAAGAAAAATAATTCCAACTCCGGATAAGAGTCCTAGTATAGTGCCTAAATCCATTATTTTATGTTAATTCCTTAATATTTATAATTGTTTGTGGTTCTAGATGTCATTTAACTGCTTTGTAATATAAATAATCATTTTGCATTTCATCTATATTTAATTAAGCGACTTATTAAATACTTATGATATTAAACAAAAAATATTTTGTGGTTATAGGAATATCAGGTATGGTAAGTCTACAGTAAAATCGTTTATGAATCTTTTAGATCAAGACTGTTCTTCTTTTTCAATTAATCTTTCTCCCGATTATGATATAGTTTTTGGCTTGATTCGTATAAAGTATCTTTTTCTTCTTTACTTAAAGATTCATACCCAACCTGATTTATTTTATCCAAAATATGATCTACATCTTGCTGTAGCTTGAGCTGTTTTTGTTCATTATTATTTTTAAATGTTAATCTAAGTTCTGTAAAATATTTTCGTATAGAAAATTTTATTTCCTTCAATCTCCAGAAATAACGTAAATAAATATAGCCTATTAAGACAGCTGATAGATGAGTAATATGGCTTATATCAGATGTGGAATTCATGGATAAGATAAATTCGGTAGCAACTAAAATCATTACTAAATACTTTACTTTTATTGGAAATAAAAAATAAATATATACTGTTCTATTAGGGAACATCATGCCAAAAGCTAATAAAACGCCATATACGGCCCCACTTGCTCCTGCTAAAACATAATTAGCATTGGCAACATTTAGGGCTAACCATACAAGCCCAGAGCCGATCCCTGTTAAAAAATAATACTGTAAAAATGATTTTCGACCCCAAATTGATTCTAACTCAGAGCCAAACATCCATAAAACAAACATATTAAAAAAAATATGTAAAAAGTCCTTATGGATAAAAAGATATGTAAAGGGCTGCCAAACTCTTGGCCATACATTTGTTGATGATAAACCAAATAAATCTACTACTGGATTAAAAAATGGAGTTACAGGATCCTGAGAAATTATTTTAAATAAAAATATAATTATATTTGACCATATAATTACTTTTATGGCCTCAGTAAATAACTTTGGTCGAAACGCAAAATCTCCTTGTTCAGATTGAAACTGATAACGCATTTCTAATTATAATATTGTAACATAAAAAAATTTATTTTTATCCATTAAGCAGTAACTAAGGCTCTTAATACTCGAAGGGATTTTAACTCACTTAGGCCATCAAAATGGTATTGTAAACAAGAATTTATATATTGACTGATGATTTTTCTATCATTCAATGATACCGTTAATTTTTCAATTGTTTTTATAAAATCATCTTCAAAAATATTAACGGAAAGTAAGGTTGACAAAATATGCTTACTGTTTGGTCCTCGACTAGGATCTGGTAAGCTTAGCCCAGATAAATTTTTTATGGATAAGTCTGTTTTAAATCCTTGAAGATCTAATATTCTTAATTGGTAATACCAATAAATTAAATTTAACTGAGTTTTCTGTAAATCAATAGTTTTAAGGACTCTAATTAATTCATCAAACAGCTCTGTATTAGGATCTTCATCAATTATGGTTTTTTCTGTTAGCTCCACTATTGCCATACCATATGCAATACGTTTTAGATCTTTGTGAATATTTAAATATGTTGATGCAAAGCTTGCTTTGGTTACTAAATGCAAATCACGGCGTTTATTATGACTAAAAACTATATCTAAATGACTCATTGGTTCATAAAAAGCACTTTGAGGTGACTTTTTTCTTTTAGCGCCTCTTATAATAAAACTAATCTTGCCCATTTCTCTAGTAAAACACCGAGCAATAATACTTGTGTCGCTATAAGAGAATCGCCTTAATACAATTGTAGGCGAATGAATAATCATAATTAATACGCTTTTGCAAAAATTGCTTCGTGTAAAGCATTCTGCCCAGAATAAATACACGTAAGGCCTTTGGGGTCACTATTAAAAGGAATACATCTAATGGTCGCTTTGGTTTCATTTTTTATTGCTGCTTCCGTCTCTTCCGTTCCATCCCATCCACAACGAACAAACCCTCCATTATTAGACACTATATTTTTGAACTCTTTGTAGCTTTGTACAGTAGTAGTGTTTTTATCTCTGAAATCGGTTGCTTTACCTAAAATGTTTTTTTGTATATCCTCTAATAAATTAGCAATAGTTTTTGCTGCTTGATTCAATTTTACTGATTGCTTATTTATCATGTCTCTCCGTGCTAAAATCACCTCTTTATTTGAGATGTCTCTTAGGCCGACTTCCAGTCTTATTGGAACACCCTTAAGCTCCCATTCATTAAATTTAAACCCAGGCGTATTATTAGAGTCATCGACTTTTATACGGATTCCTTTTTCACTACATTGAGTTATAATATCATTAACATAATTCATGATAGTTGTTTTATCTTCGTTAGTTTTTGCAATAGGAATAACTATAACCTGAATTGGTGCAATTTTTGGAGGTAAAACCAATCCCTTATCATCTCCATGCGCCATCACAACTCCACCAACTAATCTGGTGCTTACGCCCCAACTTGTCGCATAAACAAGACTCTCTTTATTTTGACGATTCTGAAAAGTAACTCCAAATGCTTTAGCAAAGTTTTGACCCAAATTATGTGATGTTCCTGCTTGTAAAGCTCTCTTATCACCCATCATGGCCTCTATTGAATAGGTCTTTTCTGCACCAGCAAATTTTTCTGAATCAGTTTTTAATCCTGTCAAAACAGGAATGGCTAAATAATCTTCTGCTAGATTGCGATAAATTTCCAAAATTTTTAATGTTTCTTTTTCAGCTTCTTCATCTGTTTCATGTGCAGTATGCCCTTCCTGCCATAAAAACTCTGTTGTACGTAAAAATAATCTTGTCCTCATTTCCCAACGAACTACATTTGCCCATTGATTAATTAATAAAGGAAGGTCTCGGTAAGACTGAATCCATTTTTTATACATTGACCAGATAACTGTTTCAGAAGTTGGTCGAACAATTACTTCTTCTTCTAATTTTGATTCAGGGTCCACTTCTACGCTTTGTCCATCATCAGTAGTTCGCAACCTATGATGTGTAACTACAGCGCATTCTTTTGCAAAGCCCTCAACATGCTTGGCTTCACTTGCTAAAAATGATTTTGGTATGAATAATGGAAAATATGCATTCACATGACCGCTTTCTTTTAACATTTTATCTAGCGCTAACTTTATGTTTTCCCATAACTCATAACCATAGGGCTTGATAACCATTGTGCCTTTTACTGGTCCATAGTCTGCTAGGCCGGATTTTAATATTACATCTGTATACCAAGTTGCATAATTTTCTTTCTGAGAAGTAATACCTTTAGACATTTTATTGATTTGTTAAATTTATCATATGGAAATTAGCGGACATCATTAGGCCATTCAATACAAAGATTAGTAATCATCCATTTTCTTAAAACAATAATAATACTATTTTCTCATATATATTCAATGAATAAGACATCTTTTGCAACTAGGCTTTATTGTTTCTATTTTTTCATTATAATGGTATCATGTAATAATCCAGAGATAACTGTATTAAGCAATTGCGTTGTGCCTAGTCACCCAGGAGCAAATTCGATTTCCTTTTCAAAAGGAAAAGTAATTGATGTGGGTAATAATTTATCTGGGGATCTAATTATAAATCTTAATGGCGGTTTTGTATATCCCGGGTTTTCGGATTCTCATATGCATCTTGTTGGCTATGGTAAGTCCTTAGAAAAACTTGATCTTGTTGGAACAAAAAGTATTTCGGAAATCAAGAATATTGTTTCTAATTCTTATGATCAATCAAATAAATGGATTGAAGGAAGAGGTTGGGATCAAAACGACTGGGAAAATATTATTTATCCAACAAAAGAAGATTTGGATTTGGTTGCAAAAGATCAGCCTGTTTATCTTAGAAGAATTGATGGGCATGCAGCGTGGGTGAATTCAAAAGTTTTATCAATCTGTGGTATTAATGATAAAACTAAAGAACCTCAGGGCGGAAAAATTATTAGGGATCAGAATGGAATTCCCACAGGTATATTTATCGATAATGCTATTGATTTAATTGAAAAGTTTCTCCCTGAAGACACCTATGTTGATAAAAAACGATATATTGAAAAAGCAGTCAATAGTTTAAATAAGTTTGGGTTAACAAGCATTCATGATGCTGGTACAGATATAGAAACAATAAAAATATTAAAGGAATTAATTCAACACAAGCAGCTTTCTATTCGTGTTAATGCTATGCTTAATAACGATGTAAATGATTATAATTTTCATATAAATAACGGGCCAGAACGTATTAATGATTTTTTATTTATAAACAGCATAAAAATCTATTTTGATGGCGCTATGGGTTCTAGAGGAGCATATCTTTTGGAACCGTATTCTGATGATTTAGATAATGTTGGGCTTACAATAACAACCGAAGATAATATTAGAAAAAAAGTTAAAATTTTTAATGAAGCTGGATTTCAAGTTGCTATTCATTGTATTGGTGATAAAGCAAATAGAATAGCTTTAGATATATTTGAAGAAATAGATAACAAATCATCAAGGAATCGTATAGAACACGCACAAATAATCCATGAAGATGATATCCAAAGGTTTGTTAAGCTGGGGGTTATCCCTTCCATGCAACCAACGCACTGTACTAGTGATATGTATTGGATTGATGAGAGGTTGGGCGCAGGTAGAATCCATCAAGCATATCCGTGGAATTCATTATTAAATACAGGTTCTATTATCCCGGGCGGGTCTGATGCTCCAGTTGAAATACCAGATCCCCTTTTAGGCATATATGCTTCAATTACAAGAAAAGATATTAATAACTGGCCCGAGGGCGGTTGGATGCCAGATGAGCGCATGACAATAGATCAAGCAATATTATCTATAACAGAATGGAGTGCATATAGCATGTTTGCCGAAAATTTTTATGGAAAAATAGATAGAGGGTATTTAGCAGATTTTACAGTGTTAAATAATAATTTAAGCAGTATAGACCCGATAAATATTCCAGACGTAACTGTTTTATACACATTTGTAAATGGTGAAATAGCTTACCAATATGATAAGTAATAAAAAAATTAAAAGTTTATCAAGACTATCAATGAAAAAAGGGCGTGAATCTGAGGGAAAATTTTTAGTTGAAGGATTTAGGATTATACGATCCGCATTAAAAAATAATGCAAAAATTGATAATATTTATGTTTCAAACGTGTTTAAATCTTCTGCAGAATTCAAGACTCTTGATGGTTTAATAACAGAAAATATTAATATTGAATTTTTAGATGAAAAAAAAATTAATAAAATTTGTCAAACAGTTCATCCTGCTGGAATAGTCGCTACTTGTTATCTACCAAATGATATCAAAATTAAAGAACCTCTAATGGGTAATTGGATTTACTTAGATAATGTTTCAGACCCTGGGAACATAGGTACGTTATTACGAACTGCTGCGTGGTTTGGAATTAATAATATTGCTTTATCTGCAAAATGCGTAGATCCTTTTAACCCGAAAGTTGTACGAAGTGCTATGGGGGCACATTTTTTATTAAATATTTTTGGGGATGTCGATCTAGTTGAATTCAAAAACAATAAATATTGTATTATTGGCGCTGATCAAAATGGTTCCCCTGTATATGGTTTTAATTTCGATAATGAGAAATGGGTGTTGGTCATAGGGAATGAAGGACATGGTATTTCAGAAAACAGTAAGGAGTATATTAAACATTTTTTATCTATTCCCTCTAAGGGGTCTGGGAATTCACTAAATGCAGCTGTTGCTGGTAGTGTTTTAATACATCACTTGGTTAATTATAAATAAACTGAACTTCTTTTGTTTAAAAGTCAATAACCGTAATTTTTATTAATGAAATTTCAAGAACAGGATAACCCTGGGGCGGAATTGACATATGAACCAAACAATTTCAGTCAAACTAGCATTTGGAGTGGTCATTTTTTCTGTGCTCTCTTCGCTCGTAATAGCATCTGTTATTGCGGCAGCAGGAACCGTACAGCCTAACGAACATAGCCAAAATACATATAACTACATTGCTCTCTTTGTAGGACAGGGATTTATGATAATTCCTCTTCTGTTATTTTTAATTAGCAGAAAAGAACCTATTATACACAGCTTGCGATTAAAGTTAATATCTGCGCCTATACTTATAAGTGCAATATGTATATCAATAGGGTTAATACCAATTGTAGATGAAATGGATCGAGCTTTATCATTTATTTTTGGAACGGAAGAAGAATTAGCTCAATTAACAGATATACTAATTATTGACTATTCATTCATAGGATTACTTCTATCTACTACAATTGTTGTATTGGCTCCACTGGGTGAAGAAATTTTATTTCGTGGATTTTTACAAAAAAAATTGGAGGAGTCCTGGCAAGATATTACTAGAGCTGTATTAGTAACTAGTTTGTTTTTTGCTTTTATACATATGAACCCCGTTTGGATAATACAGATTTATTTGTTAGGGGTGATTCTTGGCTATTTAGCCTGGAAAACTGGATCAATTGTAACAAGCTTAGTTCTTCACAGTCTAAATAATGGAGCTGCATTAATATTAACAAATTATTCGGACTCAATTAATCCATATTATCTTTGGAATAATCATGTATCGCCTTTAATCCTTTTTTTAGCAATTTGCAGCTTATCGTTTGGCTTCTATAATTTAAATAAATCGGCTTAGGTATAATTATGCGTCAAAAAATGATTAGTAATGAAATTAATATTCTAAGGGACACTTTTCGACGTTTAATAAGAAGAAAAGCAAATACAAACCTTGGTAAACTTATAGATAAAACCCACCCTGCTGATTTGGCTTTGCTTTTTAGATTTTTCAATGAAATAGAACAAGACAAACTATTTTCTATTATGCTACCTGGCGAGCATACTGGTGAATTTTTAGGAGAGTTAGATGAATCAATCATAAAGAGACTTATAGAAAATGAAGCCGCTGAGCATGCTGCTGAATTAATTCAATTCACAACTTCAAATGATAAAACATCTATTTTAAATATCCTTGATGAGAAATCTTCACAAGCAATTTTAGATTTATTGAAAAGTGAAGAACAGGAAGAGCTTGAGGAGATCATGGGTTATCCTGATGATAGCGCTGGTTCATTAATGTATACAGATGTATTTACCCTTCATGAAAATACAATAGCAAAAGATGCTATTAATGCTCTTCAGGATCATGAGTCCTCTGAAATGGTATTTTATTTATATGTTATTGATGATGACAATATTCTTGTTGGAGTTATTTCTTTGCGAGACCTTGTTACAACACCTCAAAAAACAAGATTAAAAGATATGATGATTCGCTCCTTGCAGTCTGTGCGCCCTGAAACAGATCAAGAAGAAGTAGCAAGAATTGTTTCACAATATAATTATCTAGCAGTCCCGGTTGTTGATAAAGAAGGTCAACTATTAGGTATAGTCACTGTGGATGAAATTGTTGATGTCATTAGAGAAGAGGCAACTGAAGATTTCTTTCAGATGGCTGGGGCTGGTAAGGATAGAGAAATACTAACGAAATCATCGTGGGATAACGCTAGTAGTAGGTTTCCTTGGTTGTTTGCAAGTTGGGTTGGCGGTGTTTGTGCGGCTTCAGTAATTGGCTTTTTTGATAATACAATAAAAGATACTCTTGCTCTTGCTGCATTTATCCCTGTTATCATTGGAATGGGCGGTAATATTGGCACACAAACATCTACATTGGTTGTAAGGGGGCTTGCAACTGGTCGAGTTAATGTTGGAAATAATTTGTCAATAATTTTAAAAGAAATTCGCGTCGGGATTATTCTTGGGATTTTATACGGGCTATTATTAGGATTATTTGCCATAATACAGTTTGTAGAAATATCCCCATACCTTGGTTTAGTTGTTGGGCTAGGAATAGCAGGATCTATGCTTATAGCTACCGCCTTTGGGTCTTTAGTCCCTCTACTATTGCAGCGGCTTGATGTTGACCCCGCTATCGCCACAGGTCCTTTTGTAACAACTAGCATTGATATTCTTGGGGTATCGCTATATTTAGGAATAGCAAATTTTTTTCTAACTGCTTAAAGTGATATTAACCTACTTTTTATGCGGTAGCTTATGTTTGTATTTCCTGTTTACAATATATTTTACTATAGGATTACATCGATTAAAGATATATAAAAGAAAAGATTATCTACCTTCAATTTCAATTGTTGTTGCCGCTCGCAATGAAGAGGCTAGCTTACAACTACTACTAAAAAGTCTGGCTGAACAGGATTACCCAAAAGAAAAAATGGAGATAATGATTGTAAGTGATAGGTCCACTGATGGTAGTTGGCAAATAATTAATAATTTCTCCAACTTATATCCTTTTGTAAAAGGTATACAAGTGGATGAAAAAAATGGAGATATGACTCCAAAAAAATATGCACTTACATGTGGAATAAATAATACAAGTGGTGAAATAATACTATCTACCGATGGGGACTGCATAGTTCCCAAAGGGTGGTCACGCAGTATGGTAAGTTTATTTGATGACAATACGGGAATTGTTATAGGGAGATCCTCTATTGACATATCAAACAAATCGTTTTTTAATCAATATCAATCACTTGATTTTCTAGGAATTATGGCTGCAAACGCCGGTGTTGTTGGGTGGAAAAAAGGGTGGTCTGGCTCAGGTCAGAATATAGCATATACAAGAAAGGCATTTAAAAAAATAGGGGGCTTCAAACCTGTTGCAAAAGCTGTTTCTGGGGATGATATGTATTTGGTGCAATCAATATCAAAACATTATGATATTCATTTTAATATAGATCAAAAAAGTTTTGTTTATACAGCACCTGCTCTATCAATTAAAGCATTTATTAATCAACGAATACGATGGGCTTCTAACTCGCGGTCTTTATGGGAAACAAATCTTTTTTTTCTATTCTTTTTGATTATAGCCTTTATATCTAATAATATATTAATCATCGCATTGTGGAACATGGAGTTGCTTGCAATATTGTTATTTTTATTTTTTATAAAAATTATTAGTGATGCTTTGGTTCTCTATACTGGATCGATAAAATTAAATGTGTCGTTTAAAAAGATTCATTTTATTGCTTGGAGTGTTCTCCAGCCTATCTATATACCATTAATAGGGGTTTTGGGCCTATTTGGTTGGTATAGGTGGAAAGAATAAATAAATGTATTTATACAAATTGTATCTATCTATTATTCTTTTCTGCACATTTGTATTTGCTGAAAACTATAATATATCTTTATGGTCAATTCCTGTAGCGCACGTTGAATTAATTAATAATGAAGGTGAAATTCATTTTAATACTAAATCCATCGGATTGATAAACTATATATGGCCACATAAAAACAGTTATTCAACATTTTATAATAAAAACAACTTTGGACTAAGAAAATATTCAAAAAACATTAAACAGGGCGATTTTACACAAGAACTTACTTGGGCCTATAATGATGACGACAGCACCTTGGTGCTTAATGATACAAAAACCTCTATAACAGATTCAATACAAACAATATTTACATTGTTGGCGAGAGTTTCATTAGAATCAAAGGATTATTTAGATACAAAATGGTTTCGTGTTGATCATGAATCATGTGCATATAAAGGTAGATTCCTTTGGTCGGATACTGTTAGTGTCCGTGTATCAAATACAAAAATTTTGTGTGATCATTATCGCTTAGATCTAATAAAAGTTGATCAAGAACAATGCGGTATTGAAAGCTCTGATTATTTTATGAAGAACATTATTGATTACAATAACGTTCGGCAAATTTGGGTGGAAAAGAATAATAATAAACGTATTATCAAAGCATTAGCAGAGGTACATGGTTTTCCTCTAGAGGCAATTATAGTCAATGAATGAAAAGAAAAGATTTTTTAAGAAGTACAGATTCCATCTTGTACTTTGGTTGGTTATCGCAACAGGGATTATTGCCTCTTTATACTATGGGATAGATCAAAAAATAGTAGTTCTATCAACAGTAATACTAGGTGTGTTCACTCAGGTTTTTGCTGGGCTTGGGGCCTTAATTGCTATGGTCCCAATCATTGGTCCGTTTTTAGTCAAAATAGTTACTATTCCATTCTTCTGGCTAATCAATGCTCTTGGTCATGGTGTAAGCATTGTGGCAATTAAAAAAGGCTATTCAAAAGAATTAGTAAAGTCTCGTGTGTTAACAGTTGCAATACTTGTTGGAATAATAATAGGATATATAATGGGAAATCTGATTCCCTTAAATTAATAATTATGAATATCTTAATTATACAAGGTCCAAATCTTAATCTTATAGGATTACAATCAGTTAAGGTTGGTGAGCAAGTAACCTTAGATAAGGTTAATCAAGGATTGCGAAAGCAAGCCAATAAAAGACCAGAAGAAATAACATTAAAAATTCTACAATCTCACAAAATTGAAAAAATAATGACATCAATACATCGTAATAGAAATTGGGCTGATGGTATTATAATAGCGCCAATGGCATGGGCTAGGTATGAATATTCATTAAAAGAATGTCTAAAAGCAGTGTCTTTACCAATATATGAAGTATTCTTAACTCCTGAATATGAGTTTGAAGGAAACAAAGACTCATCAATTATTAGTTCAATTTGTATTGAATCCTTATGTGGGCACCCGCTATCTATATTTAATGATTCATTAGACTTGCTTGTTAATTACCTATCTGAATGATAACCTTTAACAAATTATTATATTTATTAATTCTAATATTCTTTATTGGGTGTTCAACTGCTCCAACTGTTTCCACTCAATCAACTACAAATAAAATATCGATTTTAACTTTTTCTGAAGATAATCTATCTGCTACTATTACAATTCCAAAGGGCCCTAACTCTTTTGAGCAAACCCTGCATAGATTGATGGTGCGAGATAATTCTATAGTTATTGATCAATATTTAGAAGGTGTAGTTGAAAGTAGTATTGTATCTGAAATGAAAGATGCGATTATTAATTCTTTACCTGAAGGGGCCCTAGAGTTCCGTATAAAGAATTTTACATCTAATTACAATTCTAGTATCATTAATCTTGAGCTCGATCGAAAGCAAATAGAAAATACTATTTTTGAAATATTAAAAAAATATAATAAGTCAGATGCTGTTCCCATTCTTCCATTATTTTCTATTGCAAAAACACCTCCAAAGCTTAAAGACCTAAATAATATAAAACTTCTAATGCCGTGCGCTGATACTAAAGTGCCTGAACAACAACTACTATTGCCAAATGCACCAAGAGCATATAGGAATGGAACGCATCGTGGTATTGATTTTTATGTGAACTGGGGTTCTTCGGTCAGATCAGTTGAAGATGGCGTGGTTATACGTGCAGAACACGGGTATAAAGAAATGGAAGCTGATTTTAGAATTAATATCTTAAATGACACAAGAATTCTTGGTAGAACACCATCAGATATTTTTGAACATTTACTGCTAGGTCAGGCAGTATATATTGATCACGGATTTAATCTTGTATCTGGATATCGTGTAATAACTATCTATGCACATTTATCTCATATTAATTCAAATATAAAAGTTGGTTCTGCTATTACAAGAGGACAAGAAATTGGTAAATCTGGAAATTCTGGTACAGAAGATAGCACTCTTAAGAAAAAGACTGGTGCCCATCTACATTGGGAATTAATTTTACAAAACAAAGAGGGGGAATATTATCTGGGGCAAGGTGAAAAATATGATGTGCTTTACCCTTTTATGAAAAACTTATTTTCAGATATATAAATTAGTTTTTACTTAAAAATTCTTCACTTACTTCAACGTCATGATTTAATAGTAAGCGGTTATATACATTTGATTCAATTAAGTCTGGTGAATTGTCTAATTCAGATTTTATATAAGCTTCCTTCAACATCTCTGCTTCGATGTAACGTACTTTTTGATAAAGAGCGTGCTTATCTATATCATTATTTTCTAGAACCCATTGTACAGATAAATGACGATTTAATATATCTGTAAGATTTTTTAATAGTGCAATTGGAGCATGAATACTTGCAGAATTTATTTGTCCGTGTTGGTTCGCTTTTTGAACAAACCAAGCCAAAGAACGCTCTTCATTATTACATGATCCTATGGGTTTATTATAGACAACTGTAGATAAATCATTAAATATCATTTTCTTGTGAGCGCTTATCAATTCTAATTGATTATACAGATCTATAACCGCTGCAGTATCAATAGCGCAATTATGTTTCTTTCGCAAATCACTTGCAAAATCTTCCATCTTATCACCAAAAACGCCATATTTACCATTCAGAATCGCTTGATTTACTTCATCCATAGTAAATGAATTTTTTGACTTTTTAGTCTCACCCAATTGTACTATATGATATCCGTAATCTGTTTCTATTGGACCAATAATTGTATCTTCGGAGGCATTCCATATCGCATCACAATAATTTATTGGATATGATCCATATGGCAAAAACCCAACAACTCCATTCTTTATTTTTAATGTAGGCAATGAGGCGTAGATAGAAACTGCCTCATTAAACGTGATGTTCTTTGATTGCAGGCGATTAATAATAATCTGAGATAGTTTTCTTGCTTCCAAGGGTGATCGTTCTTCTATATGTCCAAATGAAAATTTATGAAATACAACTATCTCGCTTACAAATCGTTCTGTTTTTAATGATTCCATAATTTTATTTGTTACATCAACTTCTAATAATTTTGGTTGAATAATTTGTCTAGCTAATAGGTCTATACATAATTGATTCTTTTTTGTCTCTAGTAAGTTTATTTCATCGGTTGGTAAAACAATGTTATTTTTTCTAGCTTCCCTCTCCGCAAGATAAATATATACAAAATCCATGACCTTTTCCCTGCGGATTGAATATTTAAGCTTAAAAAATTCGTTTCTATTGATAGTAGAAAAGAATTCATTGGACCGTAATGGATACCCATCAACAACAGCAACAACTGAAGGTAAGTTCTTATCCAGACAGGATAAGAATAATAAGAATAAAAGTGGTGTTACTATTCTATAAATATGATTCATAATTCTGATTAACTATTTTAAAAGAAGGAAATTGATAAACAAATCATCTATAAATAAAAAGGGCAGCAATAATAGCTGCCCTTTTTATAAACTCCATTATAAAATGGATGTTACTTCAATAGCATCATCTTTCCTGTTAAAGCTTGATTATTAGCTTCAACACGATAGATATATACACCTGATGCAACTGCTACACCAGCATTGTCAACGCCATTCCAACGAACTTCATGGGTCCCTGGAGTAACATCACCAGCAAACAATGTAGCAATTTCTTCACCAAGAAGTGAATATACTGTTACATTTACGTTGCTATTTAAATCAATGCTGTAAGCAATGCTTGTGCTTGGGTTAAAAGGATTTGGATAGTTGCCTTTTAGTTCAAACCTATTAGGCATAGCAATCTCATTATCCGTATTAACACCAGCATCTAAGCCTTCATATGCCAACGCCAAAGGACTAACCCCTGCGCCTGACTGAGTGTGTGATCCTACCCAAACATAACCAGCATCATGAGGCATAGCGCTTTGCGTATTTAACGCAATAGGATCAAAAGCTAAGAAAGCGCTTCTTCCGCCATTACCTGCTTGACCTGAGATCATAACATTATACTCTTCTGCATCTGCAGCTGTCGCGCCTGTTGAATCCAATACGCCACTAAGACCCGTCATGTTAACGGTATGACTAGCTACTGCATCAACACCATCAAGCCAATTGCTACCGCCAGTTTCATAATCTGGATCATAATTCAACTGAACCGGCATAACAGTGCCTAATGTATCCAAGCTTGAATCAGCATTAGCATTTTGCATGAAAGTCCATAGGGCTCCAGAATAAACGTCACCCTCAATAGCCATCAAACGTGAAACACCTGATCCCGGTGCTATATCATTATACTCAGCATCAATACCAAGTACTTCACGAGCTACAGAACCACTTGCAGTTGCTCCATCGGTCCAACCTGAACGTGCGCCTAGCCATTCATCGCCAAATGCTATATATACTTTATCACCTGGTGCCCACCAACTCATTACTAATTCATCATCAACAAAAGTTGGTCCAGTACCAGCCATTTCGACTATTGTAGTATATTGACTTGTTAATTCACTAGTCATTCCACCATAACTAGCATCCCATATATCAAAGCCCGTTGCACTCAATGCTGTCCAATAAAAATAGAGCTGCGCTGAATATGCAAGACTTCCATATAACCTATCCTGATTATTAAAAATCAGATCATTACCTGCTGTAGCGGTAAAAATAAAATAGGATGCAGTAGCTGTGGATGATTCATTCGCATTATTATCATATGCTGTTAATCCATAATACACTGTTGTTCCAGGTACTTGTCCTGGTAAAGAACCAGTCCAAGTGCCATCTTCACTTGTTCCATCTGAAAGTGATAATGAAACAGAGTTTACAGTAGCTGTTAATGAATCAACCTGATAACTTAATGTTACAGCAGATACACCAGCAGCTTCACCACTAGGATTATCATCAGTTACATGAACTGAAATTTCACGTGCTTCCTGTGATAAAGTTGTTGGAAGCGCAGAAACGCTTTGGAAAACCGGTCCACGATCACCTGTTAATTCAACAGCAAGCTGTGTATGTATCATCCAATGACGAATGTGCCATCCACCATTTCCTGATGTTCCACCACATCCAGCATAGAATTTAGCGAAAACCCATGGATCTACAAGACCATCGGCAGCTTCATAATAGAAACCCGTTGGCTCATCAGCTGTACCATCGCCTGCTCCAGTATATGCAAACAGGATTCCAACCCAATCACCAGCTGAAACTGTTGGCTCAGTACCATAATCAACTGTAGCAAACCAGTTATCTGCGCCAGCAGGGTTTGCATCAGGGGTTAAAACCGCTGCTGAAAAACCATCTGGCCAAATTAGGCCTTGTTGTGGTACGCCAGTAGGACCTGTACTAAGCTCAGATCCTAATGGATCCGTTGCTCCAGCAACCACAGCACCTTCATCTTGACAAACTGATGCAGTGCCACCTACTGTATACGTTGTTCCTGATATTGTCATTGCACCGGTTGCATCCATGTCATAACCGCCGATCCAACCACCAGCATCAACAGCGCTCATTGGATATGAAGCGCCATCTGAAGTCATTGGATATGTTACGGCATGCAAAGATATCATCATTTGCTGATCACCAGTTCCCCATTCTTATACAGGGAGATTCACACCTTTAATAATACCATCGGCAGGCATTTGATACATAACCAACATACCATCACCAGGGCTTTGAATAAACTGCCCATTCCAGCCGCCATCTGCAGGAACATATTGTAATGTATCTGCAGTTCCGCGACCAACCCCATAATAGGATTGTGCAGACATAGCATTATTTTCAGTGAGAACAGCATCGTAGTCGACATTTGACCCGATAACATGTAGACCTGTTCCTACTCCTTCGATTTCACGAAAGATTTTTGTAGGACCATTTGACTGATGAACTTCTGCTTTATACGCAGGAAGGTCATTAGCAGCCAAAGGCCACATGAAAACGAGCATCATGCCAACTGATATTAACTTGTTACTCATATTTACTCCTTACTTTTCTCTTTCTTGCAAGAAAGACTACAACGGGTAAAAATATATAACCGTTGCGTCTTTACGTTTTTTCGAAACTTTTAGAAGGCAACCGTTAACGTAAGCCAACTAACTCCATCGAAAAATTTTGCTGTACGGTAGGCATAGTCTACCGTAAGTCCTAAACCTGTTAATTTTGATAAATCCAACCCAACTCCAAAGGTTGGCCCCCAAATAAATTCTTCGGTGTTTGATTCAAGTCCCTCATCATCCTCAGCGTCATCAGAGGTATTTTCAATACCATCCGCACCAAATGGCTCGGGATCATAACCCATATTTAATCCACCCCTTATTGATAGCATTTCTGCAAAGAGAAATTCTGCTCCAAAACGATACTCATCAAAAGAAAAATTATTGTTTAAAAATGATGCAGCAACAACTCCAGATGCTGGCCCTAGTGTTACATTATAGGACACACCAAGCTCCAATGTCGTTGGCAGTTCAAACTCCTGTAGATGTATTCTCCGCGGCTCCGTGTTTGTTCCTGGTTCCGTATCATCCGGGGTATGGAATTCCTCTAAATCTGGTCCATTAAAAAGCATATTCAACCCTAAGTTTCTCATTGATGCCCCTAAGCTAAAACCAGTTTCTGATTTATATTGAACACCAGCATCTAAAGCAAAACCTCGAGCGTTTTCTCTCATGATTGATTCACTAATAAGCTTCATCGTTGTACCAAAAAATATTCGGTCTGTCATTTTTCTTGAATACAGAAAACCAAATGTTAAATAACTTGGGGAATACATCTCTCCTGTCCCATCTGGCAATATTGCCGTTGTTACAGGAATATCACCAAAATCTAGAGATTTTAATGAAACGCCAAACACATTATTTCCGCCAAATTTGTACGCGATTGCTGCTGAAGTAACACCAATATCTGCTATCCAGCTTGAATAAGAAGACAATGCTTGACCACTTTTATTCATACCAGCCAAACCAGCCATATTCCACTCAACGGCTTCTAAGCCAGATATGCCCGCAACATATGCCCCAGCCATAGCTGTACCACGGGATCCCGTAGGTATTAAAAGCTCTTGCGCGCCTGCAGTACCTCTTCTCTTTTTACTACCTGCTTCAACAATATTTACTACAAAACTAAACAGTAAAGCAATCGCTAAAACAATCTGTATATTTTTTTGTCTTATCATTTTTATCTCCAACAAGATTAATAAACATCAAGCCGTTCTTCAGGCATGAATACGGCTAATTTCATAACTTTTTCTCCAATTGAGTTGCCATTGGCGTCTTCAATAGAAAGATGGGCAACATACATTCCGCTAGCAACAGGAATATTGAAGGAATTTCTTAAATCCCACTGAAGACGTCTATCAGCGCTATTTTCAGAGTTTATCGACTTTTCCATGACTCTAATTTGATCACCAGAAATAGTAAATATCCGAATTGTTGTTTTACCAACACCAAGATTAGTAAAGTACATAAATCGATTTAACTGATCGCGTTCTTCAGGGTTCTGTCCAAAATATGGGTTAGGAAACACGTTAACTGACTCAACTTGTGATTCCAACGCATCCCCGCTAGTTGTTGAAGCACCCGCAGCATCTATAGTGTACGTATCAACTCCAGGAAATAGTGGGTTTACAAATTCAACAAGGAATATATTCCCAGATTCAAATGAAGTTGAGCTCTTATCAAACTTTATCATCCAGCCCATATTGGTATTGGAATAATAATCGGACATCCCAAGCCCATCGTAGTTTTCATAAATTGGTATAACAAAAAAGTTTTTATTGAATTTGTAACTTCCAGGATTATCTGCATCTGCTTCGTGAACAGGCTTTGAACCAGCCGCCATATATATCGCAGCATTAAGTTGTCTATCTTCTTCAACTGACCATACTTCAAAAGGAAGTAGAATTGTATCGATAACACTTACACTTGCATTAAAATAAGTGGCTACAGAACCGCCGTCAGTAAATCTAAATTCAATGTCTAGCTGTAGAGATTCTCCTCCTGGACGTCCAGCTGGCTGTGGATCTAATGGCGTGTTTTCCACAAATCCTGCCCATGTTCCATCGCCCGCAGGAGAAATACCTCCATAGACAATAGATGTTGAATCATTAGCGTCCTCCGTTGTATATGCATTTAATGCAGAAGTAGGAGGGTCAAACGTTGCGTCTCTTGCGCTAACAATAAATCCATCTGTAATACTGTTTGAAATAGAATATAATGGGGCCTTATCAAAGGCTAAAGAAGAATAATAATCTTCAGAAGCTGGAAACAACACATCGGTTCCCAACACGTCGCCTGCAGCGTTTTTGAGAAACCAATATGTACTAGAGTCGACCACATCAAAAGACACCGTGTAAGATTCTCCTGTTAATAAATATGGATCTACAACTATTGCATCAAATGACGCATCTGAACTCCCCGATGCGTGTGCTACTAATAAGGTGTCATTAGCTGTATTTGCTAATGATGCCCCTACTCCAGGGCTACCAGGAACAGCAATAATTGCATTAATCGGACTTTCAATAACTCGTTTTGCAGCAATAGGATCATACGCATAAGCTGTAACAGCAAAATAATACTTTCTATTGTTGATTAAATCGCGACTTCCTAGCTTATCATATGTGACTTCCACAAAATGTCTTAGACCCGAATCAGATCCAAATTGAGAAGGTAGTTCTAATAGCTCTCCAGTGTTTTCATCTAACTCAAGATCAAGAATTATTTTTGTACCATCTACTATGTCATAGGTGGCGATTCGCTCCCATGGGCCATTTAGGGATGCCCCTTGGTATACATTGTACCCTTGAAACCCATAAGCTCCGCATTCATAACCTTCAATTACATCTGTTCCTTCTTCAAAAGAAAGCACAACCTTACGATCAAGCTGTGCAACCTCAACAGATGGGGAAGGAGGTGAACACACATTAAAATTTGCATCAAATGCTCCCTGTGCAAAATTATCAAAATATAACATCTTCGTAATTGATTTCGCCCAATTGGACCCTGCAGCCATAATTAATGCACCCACTACCTCCTGTGTGTCCCCAGGTGCAAAATAAAATGGACCTGATGTCATCAAATATCTTCTATCTCCAGGCACATCATCAATCCAGCCTGACCCCGTAGTAGGATCTCCATCATGAACAAACACGGACTCTTCACCTGTTACTGGGTTTACAAATGGCTCTCCAGTGGTTCCCACTAGTCCATTCATATAATTATAAGTTTCAATTGCGTTATCTGGGTCAGCATAAATAGGGTTACCATTGATGTATTTAACAAATGAAGTCATCCCCAATTTTTTCATGTTATGAAAAGTTCTTAAATGATACCCATTTTCTTTTGACCAAGTAAAAATTGTTGCTGAATCGCCTAAAGACTCTACCAATGGCCCTTGGAAAAAATCTGCGCCAGCCGCTGGAGCCTCTACTCCATATGTATTATCACCATCTGCATCATTGTATGTATAACCAACGCTCGAAGCTATATCACAACCAACGAGATCATCTGTAGCGTCACCCACGTCATCATCATGCCACATGGAAACAAAAACACTATCTAATTCATCTGACCCTTTATTGATCATTACCCAACGAACAAAAAGAATATTTCCCATTGGGCCTGCTTGATCAAATCCAAAGACAGAAGTTTGTACATCAACATTCATAGGGCTTGTTCCCCAAAGCGGAGTGTGTGTTGCAGCGTTTCCATCATTCATAACGTACCAATGAAACACATCACCTAAAATATCGGGATAATCCCCATCTGCAGGATTATAAACTCCATCTCCATTGGCGTCTTGCCATGGGGCGCCATCATGAACAGGCCAGTTTGAAAAATCATCGGTTGGTAATGATTTAGAAACAAGCTCGGTAAAGGCGCTTGAACCTTCAACGGCAGTTATTGGAAGCTCCAAAGACATTGCCTGAAACGTAGCCCAATCATTTTCTAAAAATGCCGCCACCTCTTTCTTATGAATCTGATATATATGACCAGAATTCGCATCTGATGAGCCAATTGATCCTGGAACAAACTCTACTGTGTACTCTGCTGCTGCTGTACGGATCTCATCAACCCAATCTGCACCAGGGGCCTTACTGCGACCGCTAGCAAGCCATATACCAGATTGAAAAACAGCAAGTTTTCCGCTCCCTTTTGGCCACTCTAATCCAGAGTTTCCACTTATATGATAACTAACTACATCTCCATGATTTCCGTGAATCGTGCTTATTTGGTTTCCATCCCAAACCACATGTTCCACTGCGGAAGCCGCCATTGATCTTGCCTGATGATCATGAGAAGAAGTGTGAATTTCTCTTCCCGTAGGTTCTGCAGACCATAACACAGCTACTGCTATTATTGCGATAAGTAATTGTTGATAGTATTTCATTATTAAAATCTCTCCTTTATTTGGAATTATCTATCCTAATTTTTTCTTAGAAATCAACCCGCACACCAACTTGAACCTGTCGGGCACTTGCATAATTGGTTGGATAGGCAATGCGAGAACTATAAAGCTGTTCACCAAACGCTCCACTACCTATAGAATAATCATTAATCCAATTTTGCCCAGCTTGCGTGGTAAGATACCCATCATTATCAGGTAATCCAGAATAATTATATACATCTGTTACCAACTGATTATTAAATACATTATTAATCACACAGAACACCCCAACCGCAACATTGTTTACCATAAATGTTTTATCTAAACGTAAATCGGCATTAAACGTGGCTGGCATCACGCCAGAGTTAAGAGCCGCAACAGGTTGATCTGATAACTGTCCGCCAAACACTGCTGTTCTTGGTTTTGAAGGTGTATACTTCATGCCGCTTCCATATCTGAACAACATGTTTGCACCAAATAATTTCAGAAGACCTTTATTGCCGGTTCTATAGTCAACTATAAAGCTTGCTGTATGGCGTTGATCAAAACTCAACGGAGATGTAAACGTTGGATCGTTTCCACCTAACCAAGAAATACGAACACCAGTATCTGCATTAGAACCTGTTCCTCCAGCATAACTTAAGGTGTAGTTTGCATCAAGCTTCACATTCCCTAGGCGACGAGTTCGTAAAGAAAACGCCATCCCTTTATTAGTGGAAAAGTCTCCGTTGCTATACATGGCATACCCTGTTGGGACAGCAGCTATATTCCTAATCTGAATGAAATCTTTTTTCTCCGTATAAAACATAGTCACATCAATACTAATATCATTGGTTACCAATTGCTTAAACCCAATTTCATATTCCGTAGTTTTTGTTGGTTGGAGCTCTGGGTTGTTGGAGCGAGTATAATTACCCTGCTGTATATTAGATAAAAAACGATTCCAGCTAATATACAAGTTATCCCAACGAGCCGGTTGTAAATATTTTCCATAAGTCGCATGAAACGCTGTGCGATCCGTAATAGGAAACCCAATCCCGATTCGAGGGCTAATTTGTTTGGAAGGACTTACAACCACCTGATGAGGAAGTCCATTTGAATCGTCAGCTGTTGCGGTGGCAGATGTATACTCTCGTGGATCTGCAACACCATTATTATTCACATCATTATAATAAACTGTTTCTGCCAAATACCCTTCGCTATCAATCACAATATTGTTTTTCCCGCCTGTTAATGGATTGAAAGCCTTATTTGCAGGATCGATATAATCATACCGAAGACCAATATTTAAAATAAGATCATCTGTTTCAAACTTATCTTGAAAATAACCAGCCAAAATAATCGGCGTACGAGCTTTGTTAATATCTTGCATCAATGATGAGCTCTCTGGTCCGCCAGTTATATCATATCCTACATTGTCTGCATATGCGGCTTTATATGCCTGGAAAAGATAATCATCCCAATATCCAGAATAATCTGTACCATCATATGTGTCGGAAGGATCTTGTTTAAAATCAGGAGTTCCATCAGAGCCGGCAACTAGTGCGCCTGCCCCATTATTATAATCAGGATCCCACTCCCATTGATCGCTTGTTTCAGAATACGGTTTATTAAAATGAAAATATCTTGCGACTCTACCGCCGGACACCGAATAACTTCTTATTGTACCTTTTTCATATGCTCCACCCATTTTAAGCTCATGCTTACCATATTGCCATAAGAGATTTGCCTTTACTTCATCGCGTAGTTTTTCCGCTTTGTAAATGCCGCTATATCCACTATTCACACCAGCAACTGAATAATTTGCTAGCTCCACTTTGGTAACTGGAGAAAGGTTGACTCCTCTGTATAGAGGGTTAACCCATGTTGTGTCATAATTAATTCGATCAAAAGTTATGCTTTCATCACCATAATCCCAGTAATCTCTGGTCACTTCATTTCCTGATCCATCTATATAGACCCATTCAGGCGTTCCGCTAAGATCGAAATATTTTCCACCTTGGATATATGGAACCTCATCTGAAGACAAAGTGCCGTCTTCATACACAAACTTACCATATCCGTCTTTCGTAACGGGATCATATGAATTGTCTTTAATGGAACCACGACTATACTGTATATTAAAAAACATTTTATCTACACCTGGAATATTGCCTGAAAGTCGAGTGTAGAAAGTAGACATCTCGCTTTCCGACTGGCTATATCTGTGCTTTAAACTTCCGGTTGTTTGCGCACCATCCATTGTGCTTGCATCATTATAATAAGAAAATAACGATCTAGAATGCGAATAGTTTGAGCTATGAGAATCAAATAATGCTCCACCAAACTTTAACCTCCAAGCAAAAGGTATTAGTGCTTCTAGGTCAACTAATAAATTCCAGTTTGCGTTTAAGCGCTTATACCAATTATCAGCTCTAGGGCCATATACAAACTTTATATCATCATTATCAAGAAGAAGATAGTTTGGCGCCGTATAAGATCCGCTTCCATCTGAATCTGTATATGACTCACCAGCATCCCAAATAGTGTTTCCATTATCATCAACAAACGCTTCACCGTTATCGGGTTGCCCGTTTGCAGTGTTAAGTATACTTTTATCTATTAAAGGAAACGAACCGCCTGCTGGGCTATCGTCTTCATTGATCGTTTCTACTGCACCGTAAAACTTAATAAAATCCATTACAGGAAGTGGGCCACCCACACCAAACGATGCTAGTTGATAACCGTATGAATATAGCTTATGTCTATCTTCACTAGGAGCGCTTGCGCCTATATCTGAAATCAATTCGCTTGTTACAGATAGCTTATTGCCGCCTGTTTTTGTTGTTGTATTTACAATACCTGAGCCAGCGCTACCATATTCTGCTCCAAAACCGCCTGCCTGAACTGATACTTCTTCAATACTAATATTTGGGATTGATCCTCTTTTGGTTAAAGAGTATGGGTCTACTGTACTAACGCCATCTGTATAGTAAGCGACTTCTTCGGTTCTTCCACCGCGAATATGAAGAGCGCCTTCATCGTCAACTACACTAGTTTGCAATGCAACTACATTTGTAACGCCACGAATCGGTAGGTTCTTTATATCTTCGGAGCGGACAACGCGAACTTCATTCGTTGCATTAACTTCAATTAGAGGTTTTTCAGCAGTTACTGATACGGCTTCACCTTCAATAACTTCTGGTTCCATATCAACGGCGCCCATATTTGTTGTTAAATCAACCGTTGAGCGCACATTAGAAATATTTAAGGACGTATAACCTATAAATGAGAACTGAACATTATAAAGACCTGGGGGAACTTCCATTACATAGAATTCTCCATTGGCATCTGTTGCTGCTCCCATAGATGTCCCTTCTAAAAGAACATTTACCCCTGGTAGGGGGTTGCCCGTTTCTTTATCGAGCACTTTTCCTGTGATTTTCCCAGTTTGACCTGCGGTTAAAACCATAGAAAATATTGTCATGATTCCAAGTATTTTTAAGAAACGTTTATACATATCTTATGTCTCCGAATTAATTAAATAATTGTTAAATCTCTCTAAAAAATTAGACTTTTACTGTCTACTATTCACACAGTAATGGTGATATTAGCAGGTTTTAAACAATCTGTCAAGTATTTATCAATATTATATAAATTAATTAAAATAGCTTAATAATTAAAAAATAGAGTAAAAATCACCGCTTAATAGCATCCAAACTGCCATTAAAATCATAATAAAATTTTCTATAAATGTAGCTTTCGTCATGGGAAGCTTCAATGCCGTCCCCAAGCATGCGCATTGAATACTTGCTTTATCCATTAATGATCGGGTGACGCCTATAGTAGTAATACCAAGTATTATTATTGTGGCAATAAGAGAAATCAATAGCTGATATCTCAAAAGAAAAAATAACCCCAATAATGTTTCAATAATTGGATAAATCCATCCATACAACGGTAGTATTTTTGCAATAGGATCATACATGGAAAAGGAAGGCGGAAAATTCTTATAATCCAAAAATTTGAAAAAGCTGAAAACGATATAAAAAAGACCCATGAAATCATACATGAAATCACCTAAATGAAAATTTGACCTGTTCATAATCAGCGAGAATACAGTGATGTAAAAGAATATTAAGAACAATGGAAACAGCTCCCGTGCTTGAGAAGTTGAATCTTTTTTTTGTTTTTTAACTTTTTGCTGTTGCCCTTCAACAGCCAAGGGTTCGTACCCCGTATCTTTCACAGCTTTAATTAACATATCTGTCTGTACTTCTCCTGTAATAGTCGCACGTTTCGATGAAAGATCAACGGCAACCGTTAAAACGCCATCTACGGCTGACAGGGCCTGTTCAACCTTGGTAACACACGCGGCGCAATGCATTCCACTTATCTGTAATAGTATAGTATTATTAATAGTTTAATCCTTTAAGCATAGATAACGCCTGATGATTAGTGGGTTCTAATGAAATTAGCTTGTATAAAAAGGCTTTTGCCTCTTCTTTTTTCCCTCGTTCCAAGCTAACCGTTGCTAATGTTCCATATGATGCGCTAAAGGCTGGATCATTAGCAATGACTCTTTTGCTATAATCTTCTGCCATATCAAAATCTTTTTCAATTATAGCAATATTTGCCATATTATGCATAGCAAATAAATGATCCGGGTTATATTGTATTGCTTTCAAAAAATTAATAGTAGCAGATTCTAAGTCGCTATTTTTATAAAACTCCAGCTCACCTATCTTATTATAAGCGCTCGCAAAATAAGGGTCAATCTTTACAGCCCTGTTATATGCTCGTTGCGCCTCTTTAATATTTTCATTTAATAATAATGCGTCTCCGTATTCTTTCCAAACCTTGGCATTGTCTATATTTAGATTAATTGCTCTTAACAAATATGAGAGTGATTGTTGTAAATCACCATCAAGGTATAGCCTCCCAAGTTGATACATAGACCACATATGGCCGGGGTCTAATTTTGCTACTTTTTTATACAAAACAATTGACCTATTACTTTTTCCTTGTAGCTGGTATGCTCTTCCAAGGCTATAATTACCTTCGATATGATTCGGTATGCGCTCTAATCCTTTATTCAATAATAAAGTTGCTTTGTTAAGATACGATGGGTCACTATGTCGATTTTCATAAAAATTGACATAAGCAATCCCTTTTCGAATATTACTTGCGTCATCTTTTTCATCAAAAAAATCAATTAGATTTACTGTTTTTTCTCGTTTGCGCAACATCCTATTTTCACTATCATTCAGCGTCTTAATGTTTTTTCGTATCCAATGATCTGTAAAATTTACATGTAATATATCTTCAGTGGCTCCTTGCTTCATGTGGCAACGAACGCAATCGCCCTTTATAGTATGACTTTCAAGCGTACTTAATCTTTGCGGTTGGTGACAGCCTACACATTGATTATTAAAATAATCTCGCGTCCTATCCTGCACAGGTTCGTGTGGATTATGACAAGTAGTGCATGTCATTCCTCCTTTGCTTTCTACAAAGCATGCGCTTAGACTCAGTCGGCCACCATGGCTTGCTATTCGAAAATCCCCCTTAGGAAGCTGATCTTCAATAAACACTGTTTTTACTGTGCTTAATTTCATGCCCGGTCGAAAATCAACACTATTTTTTCCTGATTTAAACACGCTGATATCACCTTGTAAATGACACTGGCGGCAAACATCCATCTGTAAATCTGCAGATAAATGAGCCGGATTTACAATTGTTCTATCAATATCATTTTCACTTATCGCTTTGGTTGGGCTTTTATGCTTCTCTACGTGTAGCTGACCCGGCCCGTGACATCTCTCACAGCTGATTCCCTCAGCAATTATATCTGTAAAACGATTGACAGAAAACTTTTCAAAAGAATTATATCCATTATGACAATGCATGCATTCCTCAACAATCGGTCGGTTAAAGCGCATATTTATGTTTTCATATCCTGGGCTTAAATCCCATATAGATTTTCCACTATACCATGTTACAGGCATTTCATTAATATAGCCATTTACATTGGTTAGGTATGTTCTGTTATTATTACCCGAACCTACAATAAAATCAACCTTGCGCTTTAGCTCGTGGATACGAACTCCTTTTTCATTTTCACGAAATTCTACTTGAAAATAGTCTTCTCCATCTTTAATCACTTCATAGTGTAGATTGGTTTTATTGTCAAAAATATGATTTCCTGAAGTAAAATTTTCTATCTGCGGTTGACTGTTTGGTTTATAAAAAGATCGCCCCATACCTGTTCTCAAATACGAGTTATATATATCTTGATGGCAGTATGAACACTCCTCATTGCCTACATACGATACATGCGATGATAAGTTATAATATTCGAGTTTTTCTCGATTAAACAGTATGTAATACAAAAAAAGGGGGGCAAAAACTAATACAATGACTGCCGTATAAATTCGGCTATTCATTTTAAGAAAAGATAATATGTATTATCCTTTAGCAACCTATTTGCGGAGATTTGATTTGGAAAAACGTCTTTCTGGTATATCAACATCAAACTGAATATCATCAATATGCCATTCGGTACCTTTACTGTTTCTCTTTAATTCATCTTTAAACAAAAATCTCGAAGGAAACCATCTGCCCTGGGTTTTCTTGATACCATCCATCGTTGCGGTTTTAAGCAGTTTGCCGCTTTTTGCATACAGTTCTTCTTTTATTGGAAGCAAATATTCTTTATCTATCCATGCCCTTCGTTGCGGGTATGATAATCCCTTTACTTTTGCTTTTAATAACATAATCCAGTGGTCCCGTCCATTGATAACAATAGATCCTTCTACTATAGCATCATATAATTCTATCAAAGGGCGATCTTCCATCATATCATTGTAAGACATGTCAGAACCCATAACCGACTGCCTTAACATATGACCTGAAATCTGGATCACGCGATCTGTTTGGGGAGAATACGTCCAGAGCTTATCGTCTAGTTTTAACATTTTCGTTCCTGCTTCGCGTGGTGGAGATAAATATTCTGTAAATGCCTGATTGATGCCAACCACCCAATTTTTTGATTCAATTGTCCTGCTAGATCTTCTTCCATGTACAATCATTTTGCTCGTAAGCACTCTGCTTTTTGCATTTAGATTTTTATCCATTGCAGAGATAATTTCTTGCACTGTTAATTCATTTGGCTGTCCCAGTAGAAAGCTGAATGATATCAAAACAATAATTTTGATTATCATGTTTCTAACTCCTTAAATAGTTGAGACATTTCTCGTTTATATATAGCTAACCCCGCCAGCATAGTCCCAAATACAGTTGCTAAAACACCGGGGAAGAATCCTATATACAACAGGTCGGGGGTGACCTGTGCATAGAAAATATTGGGCATTACCATAGAAGAATTTGATAGTGCTTCCATTCCTTTGGTGTAGTCTATCCCGTTTTCTTGCACGTAGTAGGTTAAAGAAAGACCAAGCCCAGTGCCAATTACTGTTCCAAACAAACCAATGATTACTGCTTCCATAATTAATGATCTGTATACATGTCCTTTCGGCTCTCCTATTGCCAAACGTAGTCCAACCTCACCATAACGACGCAATCCGTTCATTAGTCCCATATTCCAAAGCACCACCATAACAATGACTAAAAATACGGATCCCATAATTGCTAGCATTGCATTGCTCATATCAACCATTGTGCCCATTTGATTACCATCTCGAAGTGCCAACATGAAGGGACTAAAAATATCCAAACTATCGCTTTCAATATTATTATAGTTGGTTCGAAGCGCAACAACAGTAGCATCGTCATAAAATAAATCATGCATAAAACCAAAAATTGCAGATGCTGCATTATCCATATCTAGAGCCTCACGAGCACCAGAAATATCCACCAGCATCATTTGTCTGTCCGCCTGACCTTTTCTCAGATTAAAGGTGCCTACAATATTATAATTATAGGTAGTGAAGGCATTATCCATTGTGGATCCAATGAATGTGGCTTGCTCACCAACTAAAATATTTA